>Ga0210384_10006777_pt1 | contig 12150 bp, 7 predicted proteins | sample IncBWH2MmetaG_FD_160574 | JGI IMG/M metagenome (GOLD analysis project Ga0210384, IMG submission 160574) | Forest soil microbial communities from Barre Woods Harvard Forest LTER site, Petersham, Massachusetts, United States - Inc-BW-H-2-M | ecosystem: Environmental > Terrestrial > Soil >... | reverse complement strand
CGGTGACGTTGGCACTCGCGGATTCAACCGCAGCGGCATTCGCTTTGGCGGCTGCCACGGCCTGGTCATATAGCTGCGCGGAGATTTCCTGTTTATCAACAAGCTGCTTATACCGGATGACGTCATTCTGCGCTTTGACATCGTTGGCTTGCGCCTGCGCGAGCTGGGCGAGAGCTGCGTCATGTTGTTTCTGGGCCACTGCGACACCTGCGCTGGCGTTGTCCACATCCGCCGCGGAAGAGGAGGTCTGACTGGAAGTGCTCACAGAGGTGATGGGAACATTGATGTTCAGCGATTGCGCATTGGCCTGAGCGACGCTCAGGTCAGCGCGGGCATTGTCGACGGCGACCTGGTAATCCTTGGGGTCAATTTCGGCGAGGACGGTGCCGGCTTTGACGTACTGATTGTCATCAACATTTACTTTGATGATGTAGCCGGGGATGCGTGCGCTGAGAGGCATCAGGTGCCCGTCCACCTGCGCGTCGTCGGTATTTTCGTAGCTGGAGAAATAGCGCCAGGCAAAATATCCGCCCACAAGCAACAGCAGAATAAAGATGACCAGATACAATCGGGCGCGGGGGCGCTTGCTCATGAAATTTTGCGCATAAGAGGCCGGAGGCGGCGCGGCGGAATGAGTTTCCGCGGGAGGCTGGATCTCAGCGGGAGAACTGGGAGCAGAACTGGGAGTCGTTTCCACGTCGGTTCTCTGTGCCATCGCTTTATTTTCCTTTGAAATATGCTTTCACGCCTTCTTCGGCCAGGCCCAGAGCGCGGGCCAGAGAAATCTTCGCGTAATTGTAACTATAAAGACTCGAGATGTAGTTTTCGTGTGCGCTGGCGACGGCTTCCTGGGCCTGAACGACTTCCACAGTGTCGGTGACTCCGGCAACGAAGCGATCGCGGGACTGCGTGAGAGTTTCCTCGGCGAGGCCGATGTTGCTTTGCGCCACGGCGACCTGCTGCGCTGACGATTCAAGATTAAAGAGCGCCGTTCGCACATCGGAATCAATCTGACCGCGCAGGTTTTCCACGCGTTCGCGACTCTGGGCGAGCTGGGCATCGGATTTCAGGATGTCCCCTTGCACGCTGCCGCCCTGGAAGATAGGGATGGTTAAAATTCCGCGGACATCGAAGACGCCGTGCGCATTTGTCTGGGGGTGCTTTCCGGCCACGCCATAATCACCACTGAAGGAGAGCGTGGGGAAATAGCCCGCCACGGCAGCGCGGTGGGAAAACTCAGCGGCGCGATGGTCTGCAAGTGCAGCCTGATAGTCCGAGCGGGAGGCGTATGCGCGCTTCAGCGCATCGTCCACGGTGATTCCTTCGAGCGGCTGATAGAGAGACTTATCGCTAAGCTCGAATTGCTGCCCGGGAGCAAGCCCAATGACGCGCGCCAGGGTGAGTTTCTGAATTGCAAAATCGTTCCTGGCGGCGATCAATTGCTGCTGGCGGGTTTGCAGTTCAACTCTTGCGCGCAGGGCATCAATCGCCGGCGAAGTTCCTGCTTTGAACTGGTCGGAGGCCTGATTGGAAAGCGCCTCAGCCGTTTTTACTTGCGCGTCGGCAGTCTCGATGCGCGATTCGCTGGCCACCGCCTGGAGATAGGTGAAGCCAACTGCAAGAATCACCAGGTCGCGCGCGTCTTTATAGGTGTATTTGGCCGATTCGACGCTTTGAGTGGCAGAGCGCGTTTTGTTAATCGCTTTCCAGTCGAAAAGCGTCTGGGTCATGTAGGCGCGAGAATCAAAATATGAAAATGGCCCGACCACGTTTGGAAAGCCAGGAATGCTGATTCCCAATGTCGCGAGATCGATCTGCGAGGCGACTACACTTGTTTGGGTGGTCACGTTTGGCAGCAGTTTGCTCAATTGCGTCCAGCGCTCGCCACGCGCCGAACGGATATCTTCATTCGAGAGGAGCAACCCAAGGTTTTGTTTTAGGCCGCGATCGAGCGCATCCTGCAAGGAAATTTGCAGGACGCCGGGAACCAATTTTCCGGGCACGCTGCCGGAGAATGAACTTTGAGATTGCGCGACGGAAGTAGAAGGGCCGGTGCTATTGGTGTTTGCGGTGTAACCTGGCGAGCTTGTCGCAGGAGATCCAGATTGCGCGCGCGCGGAGATCGCAATCATGAGCATTAGAATCGCCAGATGGAGGAATAGAATTGAGCATCGGCGTATCACGGAACCTCCTTCGGTTACCTCATTAAGATATGGATGATTTCGAGCCATCACAGGACTCAACACCGTTGGTTTTACTGAACCAATTCATTCACGCCGATTTAGCGCGATGAATCTGGTCTGCATCCGTGGCCTTTCACAGTGTCATTAATGGATGAAAATTAATGAACGGTCAAGCGTGCCGGATCTGCTATGGGAATTTTGTGATGAGGATGCTGCGCCGGAAAGGATCGCCCGTCCGGCGCAGCATGAATTCCGGCGAGTTATCTTGATCTGTTCTTGGGGCTGTGCAGGTTGAGCGTTGAAATCATCACTCTGGCAGAAGGAGGAATGGGCACGGTGCCATGAAGCACGACATCTTTCGCGTTGACGCGTTTGCTGTAAATGCGCTCGTTTGCGTCATTGTCGGGACGGAGCGTGGAACCTTCTAGCGAAATGCCCGCAAAAAGGCCGCGAGCGCGTGAGTAGGTAAGGATTTCGGCGCGCATGGTGACATCCGTGCTTGCCGCGGCTGTGCGGCCCACGGGGCCGGCCGCCGCAGAGGCGTCGCCACCCAGCTTCACTTTGCTGCTGAGGATGGCATCGGCGCCGCGTTTGTTCATTACCAGCAAGACGAAATCAGTAGCTTCCCCACCGATTTGCAAGCCGAAGCTGCCGCCTTCGAGAGCCATCATTGTCGGTGCACCCCAGGGGCCGCGAAAGTCATCGCCGCTGCGGCAGGTCATGGCGCCACGGCCATAGCTTGCGCCGACGATGAAAGCCGCCTTGAGCACCGAGGGAAACACGATGACACAGTCCGCTTTGTCCAAAAGCTCCTGCGGAATTTCGTCGGGGATGTCCATGATTTCCTTGGCCACCTTGCCGGCGTTCTCCAGCCTGTCTTCTTCTTTTTCATCCGGGCGAGCGGGGGCGGCGTGCAAAAGAGCGGGCAAGGCCACCAGAGCCGTCGCGAGCATTAGTGCGAATATTCTTTTCATGCCGTTCCTCCTCAGTATTCATGGGTATCATCACGTAGTTCCAGGGCGGGCAGCAGGAAGTATAGCAAAGGAGGAGCGGCTTCCGAAGCGATGGAATATAATCTGCTGCTCCCCGGATTTTCACGGACACTGATGATCCCCACCGCAATTCGTTTTCGCACGCAGCGCCTCAGTTTCCTCGGCATCGGAGCGCTATTATTGTCAGCAGCTCCGGCAATGGTGAAACCTGCTGGCGCACAAGAATACATCGCCAAGGCGGACGCGAAGCGGCCCCCGGGTGCAGGAACACACGCGAAGCAGCGTGCGGACGTGGCGCGATTTCGAGCTCGAGTGGAAGGCGTGCTCAGCGAAGCGCACGCGGAGAGGGCCTATTGGGGCTTGCTGGTGGCGGACAGGGACACCGGCGAGACGCTCTATGAGTTGAACGCGGATCATTTCTTCCGGCCTGGATCAAACGCAAAATTATTCACCACTGCGTTTGCACTTTCGGCGCTCGGGCTTGAACATCGCTATCACACGACACTTCAGTCGAGAAGCGCGTTGGCAGAGGATGGCCGGCTTTCGAGCGACTTGATTTTTCTTGGGAGCGGCGACCCGGATATCTCGAACAGGAAATTTCCTTACGCTGGGAAAATTGAGCGCGATGGGCCGGCGGATAAAATTCTCATTGAATTAGCCGATGCCGCAGTGGCTAAAGGGCTCAAAGAAGTTGATGGAGACATCGTCGCGGACGACAGTATTTTCCCATACGATCCGTATCCTGCTGGTTGGAGCGTGGGCGATCTTTTTTTCACGTTTGGCGCGCCGGTGAGCGCGATTGCATTCAACGAGAATTCCATTTCCATCGAAATTCGGCCTGGCAATAGGGCGGCTGATCCGGGGAAAATTGTGGTCGAGCCCGGGACAGCTCTCGATTCTTTTGGTCATGAAATCACAACCAGCACAGTCGGCGAGAAGCCCGATTTTTCCGTGGTTCGCCAGGCTGGCTCGAATTTCATCCTGCTGCGCGGATCGATCCCTCTGGGTCATGCCCCGGTCAAGCTCGACCTCGCCATGACTGATCCCTCCGAAACTCTGGCGCGAACTCTGAAGGAAGCCCTGGAAGCGCGCGGCGTTCATATAATGGGAGGAATTCGAGTGCAGCACGCGCCGCCGCCGGTACGCAGCGTGGAGGTGCCCGTAGTCCTGCCTAGCGGACGGCCGGATCCTCCGCCAAATTCCTATGTTCTCGCGGAGCACCTGTCGCCCTCACTGCTGGAAAGCGTTCGATTGACGAATAAGATCAGCCAGAATCTGCACGCGGAATTGTTTTTGCGGACCATGGGACAACTGAGAACGGGAGTGGGGACAACGGATGCGGGACTATGGGAGGAACAAGGTTTTCTGAAGGCGGCCGGGATTCGAGACGGCGATGCAGTGCTCGTGGACGGATCGGGATTGTCGCAAAATAATCTGGTGACGCCGCAGGCCATGACCGGACTGCTGCTTTACGCGCTCCGGCAGCCCTGGGGTGAGGACTTTTTGTCGACGCTGCCCATCGCGGGTGTGGACGGCACGCTGGAGAATCGCATGAAAGGAACTGCCGCTACGGGTCGGGTGCAAGCCAAGACGGGCACGCTCGAACACGAGCATTCGATCGCGGGATGCGCGACTACACAGAGCGGCGAACACCTGGTGTTCGCGATTTTCGGCAACAACAATCCGCAGCGGGGACATGATGCGACGGGGACCCTCGACGAGATTACTGTGGCGATGGTCGAAACACTTGGGAGCGTTGCACCACATAAGAAGAAGAAATGAAGGTGAGCCAGAAGATCGTCACCGTCTTCGGCAGCTCGCGGCCACGTGCCGGGGACGCGCAATATTCCTCGGCACGAGCGCTCGGCACAGAGCTGGCAATGAAGGGGTTCGTAGTTTGCAGCGGCGGCTACAGTGGCGTAATGGAAGCAGTGTCACGGGGCGCGAAAGAAGCCGGCGGCCGCACCATAGCCATCACCGCAAAATTTTTCAGGGCGCGCGCGAATAAATGGGTGGACGAAGAAATCCGTGTAAAGACCTGGCAGGAGCGGCTGTTTGAGCTTGTGAAGCGTGGTCACGGCTACGTGGTCTGTCGTGGTGGCACGGGGACCCTGGTGGAGCTGGCTGTGGTGTGGGAGATGCTGAATAAGGGCGCGATGGCGCGGCGGCCGCTGGTGGTGCTCGGCGATTTCTGGGAGCCGGTGATCGAGCGCGTGCGCGAAGTCGAACTGGGCCACAAGTCAGCGTGGGGCGAGCAGGATGAGCCGCTGATACGCATGGCACCATCGCCAGCCGATGCCGCTGAACACCTTGCCGCGCAGTTGATTAAGGTATGAGCATTGTAGTCATCTGATTCCGACGCCGACGGTTCACTGGTTCACAGGTTTCCCACAGGCACCCGCGTTACAATATTCACTTGAGGTGTTCGTGCCGCATTCCGCAGAAGCGCTTCTCGAATTTGACCGATTGAAAGAAATTGTCAGCCGGTTCACCACTTGTGCGCCCGGCCGACGGCGAACGGAAGCGCTACAGCCGCAGCAGAACGTTGCCGCGCTCAATGCCGAGTTCGAGCTCGCGCGCGAGGCGGTAGCCTACCTGCGCGCCGGCTCCGAGCTTGGATTTGGCTCGCTAGCCGATCCGGAGCAGTGGCTCGCGCGGTTGTCAGTTCCGGCGTCAGTGCTCTCGATCGCAGAGCTGCTCGACGTGGCCTCGCTCGCTGAAACCGTGCATGGCGTGCGCCAGGCCTTTAAGAGCGACGCCGCGAAATATCCGCGGCTCGCGGAACGTGCTGCGGCGCTGGCCGATTTGAGGCATCTCTCAACGGCCATTCGCAGAGCGATTCATCCCAATGGTGAAATCAGTGATGATGCTTCGCCGCAATTGAAGCGCATCCGGACTGGAATTGCGCAAGCGCGCGGACGGATTCAGAAGTCACTGGAAAGCATTCTTCGCGCGCGCGGCGAGCCTGCAGGCGAAGATTACATTACCCTGCGGAACGATCGATTCGTTATTCCCATCAGGGCATCGGACCGCCGAACTGTGCCTGGTGTCGTGCATGGGGCGAGCGCGACGGGGCAGACTGTGTTTGTGGAACCGCTGGAAGCAATTGATTTGAACAACCGGCTGGTCCAACTGACTGAAGAAGAAACAGTGGAGATCGCGCGAATTCTCGAGGAACTCACCGAGCGTGTTCGCGCCGATCGCGGGCCGCTCGAGGCCGCGGCCGACGGCATTGCGCACCTGGACTCGATTCTGGGGCGCGCGCGGTTTGCGCGTGAGTTCGACTGCACCATGCCGGAATTTTCGACCGGGAACTCTCTGCGGCTCGATGCCGCCCGCAATCCTGTGCTTGAAAACGCGCTGCGACCACAAGGGCGGAAGACGATGCCGCTCTCGCTTTCGCTTGGCGGGGATGAAACAGTGATGGTGATCAGCGGCCCGAACACCGGAGGAAAAACCGTTGCGCTGAAGACGGTCGGGCTGGCGGCGCTTTCGGCGCAATCTGGAATTCCAGTGGCGGCCGAACGCGCAGAGCTTCCTGTATTCGATCGCGTGCTCGCGGACATCGGCGATGAGCAATCGATCACTGCGGACCTGTCCACTTTTTCGGCGCACATGCTGAATTTGAAGTCCATGCTCGATACAGCGACCAACCGCTCGGTGATCCTGGTGGACGAAATGGGCACCGGGACGGCGCCGGAGGAGGGAGCAGCGTTGGCCGTCGCGCTGCTGGAGGAATTTCGAGGCCTACGTGCGCTGACGATTGCGACCACGCACCACGATCGCCTGAAGGCCTACGCCTCGACGACGGCGGGAATCGTAAACGCGGCCATGGAATTCGATGAAGTGAATCTGCGGCCTACGTACCGGCTGCTCGTCGGAGTGCCCGGGACATCGAGCGGAATTGAGATTGCCCGCCGACTCGGCCTGCCGCCGCGGGTAGTGGAACATGCACGCGCAAGCCTTTCGCCCGAAACGCGTGAAGCGCACGGTTTGATTGCTTATCTCCACCGCAGCCGTGATGAAATGGACGAAATCAAGCGGCAAGCGCGAGAGGAGCTTGGGCAACTCGAAACTGAGCGACGCTCGCTGCAGACCGAGTGGGTGGAACGGCAGAAAAAGCGCATTGGCGAGCTGGAAAAGAATTTCGCGGAGATGCAGAAGCGCCTCGAGGGCGAAGTGGCATTGGTAACCGGCGAAATTCACGATCGCATTTTGCGCGCGCAATTGGAAAAACAATCCTCGAAGCGACTGGGAAAGATTTCATCTGAGGCGCGCGCGGAAGCCGACGCCGCCATTGTGGAAACGCTTGCGGCGTCGCAACCGGATCTCGGTGCATCTGCGCCCATTCTCGCGAAGCCCGTCGCGCCGGAGCTGCTCACGGCCGGGCAGCGTGTGGAGGTAAGAGGATTCAAGCGGCCCGTTGTTTTTCGCCGTCATGATGGCCGAACCGCCGAAGTACAGGCGGGCCCGCTGCGGATGAAAGTTGCGCTGAGCGACATTATGGGTTTCGAAACCGAAGCGAAGGCGGCGAATGCTGTCGCGGTCACCGGTCGGCCGCGCGGCATCACGGTTTCCGCACAAGCCAGCGATGAGCCGGTGGCCGATGAGATTAATGTGATCGGGAACACAGTAGAAGAAGCCACAGGCCGCGTTGACAAATTCCTGGACGAAGCGGCACTCGCCGGGAGGGGGTCGGTACGCGTCATTCATGGCTACGGGACGGGTGCGCTACGCCGCGGGCTGGCAGAATTCTTGAACGCGCATCCGCTTGTCGAAAAGATTGCGCACGAAAAACCAGAGCGCGGGGGGGAAGCGATCACGCTCGTCGAGTTGAAAAGCTAGGGAGGGAGTGCTAAAGGTCTTCACTTATCACCATGGCAGAAGCGGGATCATTTGCGGAGCGGGTGAAACAGCAGGCGGATATTGTCCGCGTGATCGGGGAATACGTTCGCCTGAAGAAGAGCGGGCAGAATTTTACGGGATTGTGCCCCTTCCACCAGGAGAAGACGCCTTCGTTCGCGGTCCATCCGGTAAAGCAGATTTATCACTGCTTCGGATGCGGCGCGGGAGGAGACGTATTCAAATTCGTGATGGAGATGGAGAAGTCGACATTTCCGGAAGCCATCCGGACGGTTGCCGAGAAATGCGGGATCGCGATTCCGAAGCAGCGCGAAAGGTCACCGGAGGAACGGCGCGAGAATCAGCAGCGATCGGCGCTGGTGGAGATGCAGCGAGAGGCAGCAGGTTTTTTTGCGCGGCAACTCCAGGAAAGCCCGGAAGGAAAAGTTGCGTTCGCGTATCTGGAAGAGCGCAGCCTGGATCGCGATACGATGAAGCGCTTCGGGCTCGGATTCGCGCCTTCCTCGGGAGACTCACTGCTGCGGCATCTGAAAGCGAAATTTCCTGAAAAGCTGCTCGAAGCCTCCGGATTGTTTTCACGCGATCAGAGCGGGCGGCTTTACGACAGATTCCGGCGGCGCATCATGTTTCCGATTGCGAATGAGTCCGGGAAAGTAATCGCATTCGGGGGACGCGCCATGGGCGACGATATGCCGAAGTACATGAACTCGCCCGAGACACCGATCTATTCGAAGAGCAGCGTGCTCTACCACGTGGACCGCGCGAAAGAGGCGCTGCGACAAAATGATTTCGCAGTTCTGGTGGAAGGTTACATGGATGCGATCGCGGTGGCGCGCGCGGGCATCACGAACGTGGTTGCAGGTTGTGGCACCAGCCTTGCCGAACCGCAGATCAAATTGCTGGGCCGGTTCACACGCCGCGTGGTGGTGAATTATGATCCGGACACTGCCGGTCAAGTAGCCACAGAACGCTCACTGACGCTGCTTCTCGAAAAAGAATTTGATGTGCGCGTCCTCGCGCTCCCGGGCGGCGCAGATCCGGACAAATTCCTGAAAGAGCAGGGCGCAGAGGCCTATCGGGCATTGCTGGCGAAGGCGCCGCCGTATTTAGATTACTTGATTGGCCGCGCGCGGCAGATGGATCGCACGACGGCTGCAGGCAAAGTGGCTGCACTCAATTTCTTGATGCCCTACGTGCAGCGCCTGCCGAACCGGTTGCTGCGGTCCGAATGGGCCACGCGGATCGCGTCTGAGCTGCGCGTGGATGAGCCGGTGCTGCGGGAGGCGCTGCGGCGCGCAGCTACCGAACGGCGCAGCGAGGTGAAACCGAAAGCCGAATTGCTCACACCCGCCGTAAAGCAAGCCGAGCGGCAACTGCTGTACATGCTGGTGGAGGCTGCGGGGTTTCGCGAGAAGCTAGCACGCGAAATTGCGGCCACCGGGCTTCATCGCGGTCTTGAGACAGAAAAAATCTTTGAAGCACTGGTCGGAACGGCGACGACGGGACAGCGACCTGACCCAACCGAGCTTGGCGCAGCGCTTGACGAGAAGGACCGGCGACTGCTATTTGAGATACTTTTTGAGTCCTTCCCCGATCCCCTCTGGGAGACCGCAGAAAACTGCCTCGGATTCCTTCGTGGCCGCCGTGTGGAGGAAGAACTCACAGAGTTACAAAAACAGATCGAATCCAAGCCTTCCGCTGAAGAGCTGCGCCGCCTGGTGACCAGGCGCCTGGAATTGCAGAAACTCTTGGCCAGCCAATGAGTTGCGGCAATTGATTGACGGAAACTTGACTAATATTATAAACTCGTAGGGTTTTGGAGGAAACTGGCGGCACGCGCGGAGCATCATATAGTTGTATGGATTGAGGCGCGGGCCTGATGGGTACGGGCGCAGGCAGCAGCAACGGGTCGAGAGATCTTCTTAAATTATCCGTCCAAATGCAGTTTATGAGGAATCGCGCCGGGGTGTCTCGCCACGGCCGTTTTTTGCTTGGAATGTTGTCCGTCTGCGCGGCCCGGCTTTAGTTAGAGGAGAGAAAGCGTGACGTTGGCTCTGGAAGAAAAATACGATCAGGTACGACAGCTCATCGCCATGGGCAAAGAGCGGGGTTACCTGCTCTACGATGAGGTGAACGACATCCTGCCGGCCGAGGTGCATTCGTCAGAAGAGATTGACGACCTGCTCTCGACGTTTGAGCGATACGGAATTGATGTGTACGAAGACCTCTCGACGGCAAAAGCGGCGCTCGCTGCGGCCGATTCGAGTGAGCCCACTGAAATTACAAAAGAAGAACCTGCCCAGGAAGAAGGCGATCTCGACCTGACGCCCGGAACACTCGAAAAGACGAACGATCCGGTGCGCATGTACCTGCGCGAAATGGGAACAGTGCCGCTGCTGACGCGCGAAGGCGAAGTAGCCATTGCCAAGCGCATCGAGCGCGGGCAGTTGCTGGTGCTGAAAACCATTACGCGCGCGCCACTGATCCTGAAAGAGCTCCTGCAGGTTGGCGAAGATCTGCGAACCGGTTCGCGCTCGATCAAAGAAATCGTGCAGTTCGACGACGAAGAACTGACCGAAGAAAAAATCGAGCAGAAGACCAAGGAAACGCTGAAACAGATCGACAAGGTGGCCAAACTTTACCTGCAGGCGATGAAACAGGCCGCCAAGCTCGAAAAAGTGCCACGGTCGAAGAAGCGGCCGTATCTGCGCGCACGTTATGCGCTGGCGCGGACACGCGTGGAGATGTCGAACAAGTTCCGCGAACTGGACTTCAACCCACTCGAGAAAAAACGGCTGATCGACAAAATTCGCCAGACGGTCGAGCGCGTACATTTTCTGGAGCGCGAGACGGCCAAGCTGGAGCGCCGCGTGGAGGCATCGAAAGCCGAGGTGCAGGCCGAAGCACGCAAAGATCTACGGGCGCGCCGCCAGGAACTGAACGAAATCGAGCTGGCCAGCGAAGTCAGCCCCACGGAATTGAAGCGCGCGCTGCAGGTGATACTTCGGGGTGAAGCGGAAGCGGAGCAGGCGAAAAAAGAACTGATCGAAGCGAACCTCCGCCTTGTGGTTTCCATCGCCAAGAAATACACGAACCGCGGCTTACAGTTTCTGGACCTGATTCAGGAAGGCAACATCGGCCTGATGAAAGCCGTGGACAAATTCGAATGGCGCCGCGGGTACAAATTTTCTACCTATGCGACATGGTGGATTCGCCAAGCCATCACGCGCGCCATTGCGGATCAGGCTCGAACGATCCGCATCCCGGTGCACATGATCGAGACCATCAATAAACTGGTGCGCACGCAGCGCCAGTTGGTGCAGGAACTTGGCCGCGAGCCGACTTCGGAAGAAATCGCCAAGCGCATGGATATTCCGGTCGCGAAAGTCCGGAAGATTTTGAAAATCGCGCAGGAGCCGATTTCACTCGAGACTCCAATCGGCGAAGAGGAAGATTCGCATCTCGGCGATTTCATCGAGGACAAGGCCGTGGTTTCCCCGTCCGACGCGGTGATCAATCTGAGCTTGAAAGAGCAGACGTCTTCGGTGTTGAAGACGCTGACGCCGCGCGAAGAAAAAGTGATCAAGATGCGGTTCGGGCTGGACGATGGCAGTGAGCACACGCTCGAAGAAGTTGGACAGTCGTTTGCCGTCACGCGCGAGCGTATCCGCCAGATCGAAGCCAAAGCCCTACGCAAGCTGCGGCACCCGTCGCGTTCGCGCAAGCTCCGCGCTTTCCTGGAAGGCTCCGCCAACGATTACTGAGGGGCTGGAGCTTAGGTCATCCGAGCCAATTCATTATCCAACTGCAGCGCCTCGAACAGCCATCCCGATGTCATTTCTGCTGCTGCGCGGTGGACCAATTGACGGCGGAGCCATAGCCATAGACAAGCTGGGCGCCGCGGTCTGCGCCGATGGTTACGAACAGGGCAAGAAGAATAAGTCCAAGCAGCATCAATTTGCGCAATTGCGGAGTGAAATTCCTGCGCGCGAAAAAAGCAAAGATGCAAAGCGCCAAGGCCAGGCTGGTGGAAATCAGCATCAACGTTTCGTGAATTCCCACCACGCGCTGGGCTTCCCCCGGCGGAACAGAATTTTCCGCGGCCCATCCGC
>Ga0210384_10006776_pt1 | contig 12151 bp, 9 predicted proteins | sample IncBWH2MmetaG_FD_160574 | JGI IMG/M metagenome (GOLD analysis project Ga0210384, IMG submission 160574) | Forest soil microbial communities from Barre Woods Harvard Forest LTER site, Petersham, Massachusetts, United States - Inc-BW-H-2-M | ecosystem: Environmental > Terrestrial > Soil >... | reverse complement strand
GCTCGATGCCTACCAGCTTTTGCCGGGGACCGCGCGCCTGCAGGATGCGGAGGCTCCGCTGTCCGACGAAGAAGGGCTTCTTCATGGCCACCGCCCACATCGCGCTCGCCTCTAAGGGGTCGGTCAAACCGTCGGTATCCTGGCCCACGATGAAATGACCTTTTTCCAAGCGCAGCACGCGTTGCGCTTCGACCCCGAAGGGCCTTAGGGCCAGCGGCAGGCCGGCCGAGTGGAGCGCCTCCCACACCTCGGGGCCCCGCCCGGCGGGCACATGGATTTCGAATCCCAGTTCACCGACAAAGCCGACGCGCATCAAACGGGCCGGAGCGCCGGCCACCTGTCCCGACCGCACAGCCAAATAAGGAAATGCCTCATCCCGCAGGTCAATGTCGGTCAATTGCTGCAATATCCCTCGGCTCGAGGGGCCCGCGAAATTGAACGCCGCCCGATGGCCCGTGACGTTCACCAACGTACAGTCGAGGCCCCACAGCGCATTCAGCCGAAGTAATTCGCGAAACACGGTCGCGGAACCGCCGGTGGTGGTCGTGAAGTAAAAGAGCTCCTCGCCCAGGCGCGCGACGACTCCGTCGTCGACGATGACGCCCGACTCGTCCAGCATCAGCCCGTAGCGCGTCATGCCGACTTTCAAATCGGAAAATCGTCCGGCATAAGCGCGATCCAGAAGCCCGGCCGAGTCCGGTCCGTAGACCTCTATTTTGCCGAGCGTCCCTACATCGATGAGTCCGACACTGCTGCGTACCGCGTGAACCTCGGCATCGATGCTCTGTGCGCGCGTCTCGCCGGACACCGCATAGTATTCGGGTCTTCGCCAGTTGCCCGCAGGCATCCACACCGCGCCCAATGCGCCATGTTGCGCGTCGCATGGTGTGCGTCGCTCCGGGTAGAAACTGCGGCCTGCCAGCAGCTTCATCGGCACCGGGTGATACATGGGCCGAGCCGTGGTCAGGCCGAGCTGCTCCACGCCGACCCCGCGGATGCGCGCAAGGATGCGCAGCGCGTTCATGTTGGAGTGCTTGCCCTGCGAGGGGCCCATGCCCACCGTGCTGTAGCGCTTGAGCAGTTCGCTGGAATCGAATCCTTCCTGCGCTGCGTTTTCCAAGTCCTTGACCTGCAGGTCCTCGTCGAAGTCGACGAAGTTCTTGGCCTGCGGGTGATCGAATATGGGAAACCGATGCGAGGGACAGCGCGTGCTGCGTGCGACGGCCGTGCCGTTCGGCGCGCCGAATCCCACATGAGCCGCGGCCTGCGATCCCGCGCGCCGACCGTCGGCGAGACGCGATTCGAGATCGTAGACGCCGTTCATGCGGCCGGCCGCAAAAATTCCCGGCGGCGAATCCACCGGGACGAATTGCTGCAGCTCCTCGGAAAATCGCGTGGTGCCGCCGGCTTGGAGATAGAGCTGCATGGCGGCCGCCCATCCCACGCTCATCAGAATCGCATCGCAGTCGATCCGCCGCCGCGCGCTCGCCTCGACGCGGCCGGCTTCATTCACCGGTGCGACCATCAATCCGGCGACCGTGCCCTCCGGTCCGCGGACGGCCTCATACGGCGCATGCGCCCGCAGCACGACCAAGCCCAGCGCGGCGCAGGCTGACACGGCCGCATCGCTCTCCGCGACCGGGCGCAAATCGACGATGGCGGCTACCTGCACGCCCCGCGCATGCAGCTCGAGGCAGGTTGCATAGGCATCCAGATTGGCGGCAATGATGGCTACTCGGCGGCCGGGAGCGACGCCGTGCCGCGCGGCAAGCCGTGCCGCGCCCGACGCCAGCATGACGCCGGGCAGATCATTGTTGCGAAACACGGCCGGCTGCTCGATCACTCCGGTGGCAAATACCACGGCGCCGGCGCGCATCTTCGTCATGCGCGCCTGCTCGGCCAGCGCGACCCAGTGATCCGCGTAGTAGCCGGCGGCAACGGTAGCAGGAAACAACGTAATGGAGGCCGAGTCCCGCACCGCCCGGACCAGCGCCGGCGGCGCACCATTGCCGGTGAGTCGCAACGCTTCATCCGCCAAGGCCACCTGCGCGCCGGCCTGCGCCGCGGCGAGCGCCGCCGACAGGCCGCTTGGGCCGCCGCCGATCACCAACACATCGCAGAAACCATAGCGCTTGGGGGTGGCCTCGCGCGGGGCGCCGAGAGAAACCTTTCCCAATCCCGTGAGCGTGCGGAACATGCGCTCCCAGCGCGGGAACAGAGCCTTGGAATGAAACGCCTTGTAATAGAATCCCACCGGCAACAGGCGCGCGAAGCGGTCCAGCACTCGCGCCTTGTCGTGCCGCACGCCGCCGAAGGTATTGACGGCCGCCACCCGCATACGATCGCGGAGCCAGGTGACGTCGCCGCGCACATTAGGCACCCCGTCGACTTGGAACAGGGTGTTGCTGTCGTGATTCGCAAAGGACAGGATGCCGCGCGGACGGTGGTATTTGAAGCTGCGCGCCACATACGGCACTCCCGCCGCCGCGAGCGCCGAAGAGATCGTGTCGCCCGAATACCCCTGATATTCGCGGCCTTCGAAAGTGAAACGCAGTGGGGCCGTGCGATCCAGCCACTCCTCGGCGTGCGCTTCCAGGCGATGCGTCATGGCGCAGCACCCGCCGGCGGCATCGGCAAACCGCGGCGCACCGCCTCCGCCGGAAAGGTGTCGATCACTACATCGCGTGTGGTGTCGCGCAGGACCACGAACCAGAAACCCGAGGCGATGTGGCACCACCACTCATACTTGGCGCCGGGTGAACCGGAGCGATTGAACACATAGCTGCTCCACTCGGCATCGCTGCATGTATTCGGGTCGGGGCTGCGGCGCACCTCGCCGCCGTACGCGAATTCCGATACCGGACGCGGACCGTTCAAAGGGCACACCAGGATCTTCATCAGTGGCCCACCGACGCCGCGCCTTTCTCACCGGTGAGCTGGTAGCGTGCGAAGCGATCGAAGGTGAATCCCTCGATCAAGGGATGATTGCGCCCCGTCGCCACGGTATGACTCATGGTCTTGCCGCACACGGGCGTCGCTTTGAAGCCCCAGGTGCCCCATCCGGCATCCAGATAGAAGCCCTCGACCGGTGTCACGCCCATGATGGGCGCGAAGTCCGGCGTCATGTCGGCGAGCCCCGCCCATTGGCGGTTCACCTTGACTTCGCTCAAGAACGGGAACATGTCCAGCATATGCGAGGCCAAACCCTCGACGAAATCCAGCGTCGGCCGCGTGGCATGCAGCTCGTAGGGATCGAGCGATGCGCCCATCACCAGTTCCCCGCGGGCGGTTTGCGACACATAGACGTGCAGCGAGCCCGACACGATGATGGGATCGAGCCAGGGCTTCACGGGCTCGGACACCATGGCCTGCAATGGATGCACGTAGATCGGCGTGTGCAGGTCCACCATGTCGAGAATTCGCGGCGTGAATCCGGCAACCGCGCACAATACCTTCGACGTGGCAATGGGCCCGCGCGTGGTGTCGACGCCGACCACGCGGCCGCCCTGCACGCGAATCCCGGTGACTTCGGTTTGTTGATGGATCTCCACGCCGCGCTGATCGGCGCCGCGCCCATATCCCCAGGCCACCGCGTCGTGCCGCGCAATGGCGCCCGGTTCATGAAACAGGGCGCCGAGAATCGGCGAATGGCCGCCGCAGGTCATGTCGAGCGATGGAATACCGCGCTTGACGAAGGCGGCATCGACGGCCTCTGAACGCACTCCGTAGTGCTTGTTGACCTCCGCCCGCCAGCGCATGGTGCGCATGGCCGAATCCGTATGCGCGAGCGTGTAGTGGCCGCGCGCCGAATAGAACAAGTTCAAATCGAAATCGGTGGCGAGGTCCTGCCATAGGCGCACGCTCTCGTCGTAGAATTTCACCCCCTCGGGAGTGAGGTAGTTGGAGCGAATGATGGTGGTGTTGCGGCCGGTATTGCCGCCGCCGAGATAGCCTTTGTCGAGCACCGCCACGCTGCGAATGCCGTGATCGCGCGCCAGGTAGTACGCCGCCGCCAGTCCGTGGCCGCCCGCACCGATAATGACCACGTCATAACCCGTCTTCAACGAGTCGTGGCGCGTGAACATGCGCGGTTCGGGATGCTTGCGCGATAGGCCGAAACGAAGTAAGCGGTAGGGCATGCGGACTTGGCGGAATTCCCTTGGCGCGACACAGATTTAGCAGCGGGTTACCATGCGAGAATATAAACGAAATTTTAACTGTGGAGCAAATCATTTGCGTATTGTGCAATGCCTCCGCTGAGCCGAAAGCCGCCTTCCGCCGGCCGAAAGCTCGAATCGGGCGCTCGCGTAGGGAAGACCCTTAGAGGCAAAGCGCCGGCTCCCGCCCTGGAACGCACGCAGAGTCCGGCCATCGACCTCGGACGGACGGCGCGGCGTTTGCGGGAGAGCCAAAACCTGACCCTGGCCGATGTGGCGCGGCGTGCCGATATCAGCAGCGCCATGCTGAGCCGGCTCGAGACCGGCCGAGTCTCACCCAGCTTGGAAACCATTGTTGCCCTGGCGCGAGCCCTGGGCGTCACTGCATCCGCCTTGATGCAGCGAGTCGGCGCCGACGACGGCGGCGCCCAATTGATCCGAGCCGGTGACGGACTCGAGACCGTGCGCAGCGGCACCCGCCGCGGACATACTTATCACCTCCTGGCCGCCCAACGCGGCCCGCGCAAAATCTTCGAGCCCTTTCTGGTGACGCTGAACGATCGCAGCGAGGTGTTCCCGGGATTTCAACATCCCGGCATCGAGTTCATTCATCTGCTCTCCGGCGTGCTGCACTATCGCCATGGGCGCCACATCTATGTGCTTCGGCCGGGAGACAGCTTGACCTTCTCCGGCGACATCGCGCACGGGCCGGAGCGCCTCGAGAAGGTTCCGATTCGCATGCTATCGCTCATTATTTACGGCAACGAGGACGATTGAGCGCCGCTGCCGGACGAGTGCGCGCGCGGACTGCGCAGACAGCGATTGTTGCACCGTGTAACATTTGAGTCCCGGGGGTTCTCGACAAGGATGTTTTCCTATGTTTTTTTCCCGTAGAGCATCGCTGCTGCTTGCGTTGATCCCGGCAGCGGCGCTGCTTGATGCATGCGGCGGTGGCGGTGGTGGCGGCGGCGGTGCCGGAATCAATTCCCCCGGAGGCACCACTGGGTGGGTCAAGGGCCAATTTTCTCCGGCCTCGGCCTTCGCGGCCATGTGCGTGACCCCGCGGACCGGCACCGATCCCACGACAGGGAAAGCCTACTTGGACCGTCCAGGCACCGCGCTCGATGAAAAGAACTGGCTGCGGTCGTGGACCAACGATCTTTATCTGTGGTTCAGCGAAGTCCCGGATCAAGACCCCGCCGGCTTTGCCTCCGACTCGGCTTATTTCGACGTGCTGAAGACCTCGGCAACCACGGCGTCCGGCAAACCAAAGGATCGATTCCATTTCACGTACCCCACGGCGACTTGGGAGTCTCTTTCGCAGTCGGGCGTGGAAGCAGGCTACGGGGCACATTTCGTGATCATCTCCGGCATACCGCCCCGCAATGTCGTCGTGGCCTATACCGAACCGGGATCCCCGGCCGCTGTCGCCCCAGCCAGTCTCGCGCGGGGGGCGCAGATCCTCACGGTAGACGGCGTCGATCTGGTGAACGCAAACGATCAGACGAGCGTCAATACGCTGAACGCGGGCTTAAGTCCCCAGACGGTGGGAGAGACTCACACCTTTTCGATCCTGGACGCGGGCATGACGGCGCCGCGCACCGTAACTTTAGTATCCGGCACCATCACAGAAACGCCGGTGCAGAATGTAAAGACCCTCTCCACGGCGGCCGGAGACCTCGTCGGATACATGCTCTTCAACGATCACATAGCGACCGCCGAGAGTGAGCTCGTCGCTGCCTTCAGCCAATTGAAGAGCGCCGGCGTGCGCGATCTGATTCTCGACATCCGCTACAACGGCGGGGGCTTCCTCGACATCGCCAGCGAGGTCGCCTACATGATCGCGGGCCCGACTCCGACGGCGGGGCAGACCTTCGAACTGGACCAGTTCAACAGCAAGAATCCGACCGTCAATCCGGTAACGCAAAGCGCCATCACACCGCTCGGCTTTCATACGACGACCCAGGCGGGTCAAGCGCTGCCTACCTTAAACTTGCCGCGCGTCTTTGTGCTCACGACCGGCAGCACCTGTTCCGCCAGTGAGTCCATTATCAACAGCCTCCAGGGCGTCAACGTCCAGGTCATTCAGATCGGCTCGACCACTTGCGGCAAGCCCTACGGGTTTTATCCGACCGACAACTGTGCCGTGACTTATTTTTCGATTCAGTTCCAAGGCGTCAACGCCATGGGCTTCGGCAACTATCCCGATGGATTCACGCCTCATAATACCGTTGCAACTCAAGGGGTCCTGGTACCCGGCTGTTCGGTGGCGGATGACTTTGCGCACTCCCTCGGGGACCCGGCAGAAGGCCTGCTCGCGTCGGCGCTCAGCTACCGGGCAAACGGCGTTTGCCCCCTGCCGCCCAGCAGCGTGCAGCCTCCCCCGCAACTCCAAGCGGGAGCTTATGTACCGCCGGCGGCGAACGGCGTCGTGATCAAGTCGTTCTGGCGGCAAAACCGGATTTACCGCCCGCCGGCGGCGCAGTGAGGCGCCGCCGCCATGCAGGTGTGGGTTCGTACCGGCCTGTCAATGGTGCTCGGCTCGCTGCTATGCACTGCCGCATGGCCTGATTCGAGCGACCCGCCGGCCGTCATCGTCAGTCCGAGCGACGCTAGCCGAACGGAATTGGCGCGCGCCGTCCGCGAAGCCCTGCACGGCGCGCCGGTGACGCTGGCGGACGATGCGTTGACGACATCGAATACGCTCGTCATCGAGCATGCCAATCCCCGCGACGCGCAGGGTCTGCCGCTCGACGGGCGCAGCCGGTACCGGCCCGAAAGATTCGAACTATTCGCGCGCAATTCACGCTGCGTGCTCGTGCAGTCCCGCACCGGCCGGCGGTGGACGCTGCGGCACACTGCGTGCGTCGCGATGCACGTTGATTGAGGCGCCGGGCACCATCGGCGAAGCGCCAGTGGTACCGTTCGGACCGGAAGTTCATTAAGCTTTCGACCGCCCCTGTAGGAGAATCAATTTGCTCAGATATCAAACATTCGCTCGAGCCGGCTTGCGCCGCGCAGGCATCCTACCGGCGGGCACGGCGCTGGCGCTGACCTTGGCGCTGGCATTGCCGATGGCGCCGAAGTCGACTCGGGCCGCAACTCCGCCGCAGGTACCCGGCAATCTGGACGCAGCGCGATTGCTGGGAGCGGACAATGAGCCGCAGAACTGGTTCACCGGCGGCCGCGACAAGGACGGCAGCTACTATTCACCCTTGGCGAGCATCGCCGAGAAGAACGTCGAGCAGCTGGGTTTTGCCTGGCAGTACGACCTGGGCGATCCCATGCGCGGCCAGGAAGCGACACCCATCGTCATCGACGGAGTCATGTACACCTCGGGAACCTGGGGCTATGTATACGCGGTGGATGCCGCCACGGGCAGGGAACTGTGGCGCTATGACCCCAAGCCTGACTATTTCACCGGCAGACACCCGTGCTGCGACCTGGTCAACCGGGGGGTGGCGGTGTGGAAAGGCAAGGTCTATGTCGCTTCGACCGACGGGCGCCTGCACGCGTTGAACGCGGCGACCGGCAAAAAGATTTGGGAAGCCGATACCATCACCGACCACAAGCTGCCCTACTCCAGCACGGGCGCGCCGCAGATCGCAGGTTCGGTGGTGGTCATCGGCAACGGCGGCGCCGACATGGGCCACACGGCCGTGCGCGGCTATGTCGCAGCCTACGATTTGGACACCGGCGCGTTCAAGTGGCGCTTCTACACGGTACCGCCCGCCGTTGGACAGCCTTATGAGAATCCGGAATTGGCTCAGGCGGACAAGACTTGGGATCCCCACCGCAAACCCGAGCTGCACGGGGGCGGAACAGCGTGGGACGGATTTGCCTACGATGCGGCTCTCAATCTCGTCTACTTCGGCACGGCCAACGCGGCGCCCTATGACCTGCGCCAGCTCGGACCGGCCAAACTCGACAGTTTGTTCACTGCCTCCATCGTCGCGCTGGACGCGGCGACCGGCCGCATGGCCTGGTACTACCAGACCACACCGCGCGACAGCTGGGACTACGACTCCGTACAGAAGTTGATCCTCGCCGAACTCCCGATCGACGGCGCCCCCCGGCCGGTGATCATGCAGGCCTCGAAGAACGGCTTCTTCTACGTCCTCGACCGCAAGACCGGCAAACTGCTCTCGGCAAAAAACTACACCTACGTCAACTGGGCTTCCCATGTCGACATGAAGACCGGACGGCCGGTGCTCACCGCACAGGCCGATTGGTATTCCTCGCCCAAGAACGTATATCCGTCCTGGGCCGGCGGACACACCTGGAATCCCATGTCCTACAGTGCGCAGACACACTTGGTCTACATTCCTGTCATCGACATGTCTGCGGTATGGATCGACATGCTGCATAACGGCGGCACCATGAAATTCCTCGACGGGTTCTTCACGGTGCAGGGCATCTTTCCTGACGACACCTACGATGCCGCCGCGCTGAAGAAGCTGTATGGGCCGGTCCCCGACATTCATGCGATCAAAGCGGCGCGCACGGTGAAGCCGGTGCGGGAGCTGCTGCGCGCCTGGGACCCGGTGGCGCAGAAAACCGTCTGGGAACACGAGACATCCGCGGGGATTCGCGGCTACGACGGCGGCCTGATGTCCACCGCGGGAAATCTGGTGTTCCAGGGACGCGGCAGCGGCGAACTCTGGGTCTATGCGGCGGATACGGGAAAGGTGCTGAAGGTGATCAAAACCGGCAGCCACCTCATGGCGGCGCCCATGACCTACTCCGTCAACGGCGAGCAATTCGTGGCGATCCAAGCAGGATATGGCGGCGCGGCGATTACGGTGGGCCCCATTCCGCCCAGCAGCGCCGCTCTCAAATATCAGAACACCAACCGCATCATTGCCTTCAAATTGGGGGGCGGCGCAGTTCCGACGCCGGCGCCGCGCGTGGAGGAGCCTTTTGAAAAGCCTCCGATCGAAACCGCAACCAAGGCGGAGATCGACGCAGGCGAGATTAAATTCGTCGAAGAGTGTTCGCGCTGCCATGTGCTGGGGCCGAGCAGCACACCTGACCTGCGCAAACTCAACGCCGGTCTGCATGCGGCGTTCAAGGACATCGTGCTGAAGGGGGTGCTCGCGCCCGCGGGCATGGAACGGTTCGACGACATCCTGAGCGAGAAAGACGCCGACCACATCCATGCGTACTTGATCGACCAGAGCTGGGTGGCGTACCGAGAGCAAGAAGCCGCGGCCGGGCACGCTTCGGCGGCCCCCGCGCGCGCAGAGGCTGCAACGGCGGCCCACCCATAAATGGTCATCCGCCTTGCCACCGTTGGGGATATCGCGGCGGTCGCGGGACTGGTGGGGCGCTATTGGGAATTCGAATCCATCGGCGGTTTCGATCGGCCGCGCATCGAGGCGCTGCTGCGCGGCTTGCTCTCGGCGCCGGAACGCGGCGGCTGCTGGGTGGCCGAAGCCGAGGGTGGGGTCTGCGGTTATCTCCTCGCGGTTTTCATGTTCAGCCTCGAGCACGGCGGCTTGATGGCGGAGATCGACGAATTGTTCGTATCTCATGACATGCGGTCGGCGGGCGTCGGCGCAGCGATGGTGGCTACGGCCGAACGAGATCTGGCGGGTCGAGGCTTGGTCCGGCTGCAATTGCAGCTCGGGGTCGACAATGACGGCGCTCGGCGCTTCTATGAACGGCACGGCTTTCTTCGCCGCGCGGGCTACGAGTTGCTCGACAAGTCTCTACCGGGGGGATGCTAATGCTGCAACCGGGACTGATGATGGAACGGCCTTTGCTGATTTCCGGCATCATCGAGCATGCGGCGGGGCAGTTCGGATCCACGCGAATCGTCTCGCGTGAGACGCACGGCCCCGTCTTTCACTACACCTTTGCCGAATGCGCTGCGCGCGCTCGACGGCTGGCGCAGGCTCTCCGCCACTTAGGATTGGCGGCCGGGAGTGCGGTCGGGTCCCTGGCTTGGAACAATCACCGCCATCTGGAAGCCTATTACGCGGTTTCCGGCAGCGGCATGGTGATGCATACCTGTAACCCGCGCCTGCATCCCGAACAGCTGATCTACATCATCAACCATGCGGAAGATCGAGTACTGCTGTTTGACGCGACCTTTGCGCCCTTGGTCGAGAGAATTGCGCCCCATTGCCCGAAGGTCGAGGCCTGGGTCTGCCTCAGCGATACCGCGAACATGCCCGCGGCCCAAGGGACGCCCGACCTACATTGCTATGAGGAATTGATTGCCGCGTATAGCGACCAATTCGACTGGCCGGATTTCGACGAACGAGCCGGCGCCGTGCTTTGCTACACCTCCGGCACGACCGGACACCCGAAGGGCGCTCTGTATTCCCACCGGTCAATGGTGCTGAACGCCATCACCATCTGCATGCCCGGAGTGTTGGGCCTATGTCCGAGAGACACCGTGCTGCCGATCGTACCCATGTTCCACATCAATGCCTGGTGCATTCCCTATGCGGCGTTGATCGCTGGAACGAAGCTGGTATTGCCCGGCCCACGATTGGACGGCGCCGGCCTCTACGGCTTGATGGAAGCCGAAGGCGTGACCGTCAGTGCCGGCGTCCCCACCATTTGGCTAGGCCTGGTGCAATACCTCGAGCAGAACGATTTGCGCTTCTCCACCCTGCAACGCGTGATCTCGGGCGGGTCGGCCCTGCCGCGAGCCCTGATTGCGGCGCTGTGTGATCGATACGGTATCGACGTGCGGCAAGGTTGGGGAATGACGGAGACGGTCGCGGTCGCGACGTTGTGCAGCCTGGATTGCGAACAGCAGCGGTTGCCAGCGGCAGAGGGGCACGCAATCGTCGCCAAGCAGGGAAAATCCGTCTTCGGCGTGGAAATCAAAGTGGTCGACGAGCACGGGGCCACATTGCCGCGCGACGGCAAATCGCAAGGCGAGCTCATGGTGCGCGGACAGTGGATCGTGAGCCGATACTACAAATCCGATTGCTCGGCGCTGGCGGGAGGCTGGTTTCCCACCGGCGACATCGCCACCATCGATGCCCAAGGCGTCATGCAGATCCGCGATCGCGTCAAAGATCTGATCAAGACCGGCGGCGAATGGATCAGTTCGATCGACCTGGAGAATGCCGCCATCGGCCATCCAGCGGTGGCGGCAGCGGCGGTCATCGGCGTGAAGCACCCGAAATGGCAGGAAAGACCACTGCTCTTCGTCGTGCGCAAGCCGGGCCGGACCCTGGAGCGAGAGGAAATCATGGAGTTTCTGGCGAAGCAGATGGCCCGCCTGTGCGTTCCGGATGAGGTCATATTTCTGGAATCGCTTCCGGTCGGAGGAACTGGCAAAGTACAGAAAGCGATTCTTCGAGAAAAATACGGCGGCGTCTTCTGCTCGCCGCCGGAGGAGACAGGCATATGAGAACCAATATTGACGCGCCCTTGATCGGTCTGGGTGTGCTGCTGGCACTGGCATATTCCGCGAATGCCTCGGATCCGCCCGACGGCGTTGCCGCTACGGTATCGCATGATGCGAAGGCGGTCGGCGAGACGGTCAAACATGACGCCAAAGTAGTCGCGGCGGCGGCGAAGGAAGGCGCGAAACAGGTGGCCGTGGCGGCGAAGGAAGTTGGGCACGAAGTTGCCGACAAGAGCAAGGAAGTGGCGCACCAAGTTGCCACCAAGAGCAAGGAAGGAGCCCAGGAGGTCTCTACGGCAGCCAAGCGCGGTGCGGAAAAGACTAAAGCCGCGGTGAAAGGGGCCAGAGCGGACAAGCCGGCCAGCAGCCCGGACAAGCCGGCGCAGTGAGAAATATCGGCACCGGCGCATGGCGGAGACTCAGCGCCGATAGCCTGCAGCCACGCGATCGGCCGGCGGGCTACACGATCAGGTGCAGATGACTGCGATAGTACGCACCGCGCGCGGCGTAGTTCGCGGCAACTTCGAGAAGGTTCTCACGCTCTTCGGCGGTGAGCTCGCGCACCACCTTGGCGGGCGCTCCCAGGATGAGGGTGCCGTCGGCAAATACCTTGCGCTCGGTG
>Ga0210384_10006775_pt1 | contig 12154 bp, 5 predicted proteins | sample IncBWH2MmetaG_FD_160574 | JGI IMG/M metagenome (GOLD analysis project Ga0210384, IMG submission 160574) | Forest soil microbial communities from Barre Woods Harvard Forest LTER site, Petersham, Massachusetts, United States - Inc-BW-H-2-M | ecosystem: Environmental > Terrestrial > Soil >... | reverse complement strand
CATAATGATCTTTCAGCGCCTCCAGAACGCCACGCTGGAAAATCAGGCGATCCGACTGCGGGTGATAGTGCAGCCCCACTTCGATGATCTGCAGTCCGAGATCGTAAGCGTCGTAGTTGGTGCACAGCGCCGCCAGATCGATGTAGTTGTTCTCGTCCTGCGGGTCCAGCTTCGTGGCTTCGCGCAGCGTGTTGATGGCGTCCTGGATCTGGTTATTGCCTTCGAGCGCTTCCGCCAGCAGGTTGTCGAGTTCGGCGGTTTGGTGTCCGCTGGCGGAGAGCGCGTTGAGGATTGCGATGGCTTGCGCGTATTGCTTGGTCAGCACATAGCAAATGGAGAGATTGAAGGCGGCGTCGTAAGAATCGGGATACGCGGTCTTGACCGCCTCGAAGAAGGGAATCGCGCGATCGTATCGATCATGCTGCGCCAAGGCTAGGCCGAGTGTGAACTGCTGCCTGGGCGAGAGAGTTTTGGGATCGAGGGAGTTCAGCAGATCGATCGCGCGCTGCTGCTGGTTGGTCTGCAGCCAGCTCTCGGCAAGCTCGGTGGCGACCGAGGGATCGTGCGTCAGGTTCCCTGATTTCTCGAGTTGAGAGGCGGCTTTGGCGTACTGATGATGGGAGAAAGCGATATGGCCCAGGTAAGCATGGATTACGGGATCGTTCGGCGAAAGGACCAGGGCTGCGGTGAAGTGCCGCTCCGCGCCGGCCACGTTTTTCTGCGTGAATTCGTTGATCGCCAGATTCTTTAGGGCCGGGCTGAAATGCGGGTCGATTCGTATCGCGTGCTGGAACTCGCGGTCGGCGGCGGGAAGGTCGCCTTTTCCGGTCAATGCGATACCGAGCAGATTGAGGGCTTTGAGGTTCGCAGGCTCGGCCTTGAGAAGCTGGTGAAGGAGGTCGATTCCCTGATCCCACTGGCCTTGCCGGACCAGGGCTTCGGCTTGGGAGTAGGTCTCCGGCGCCGCAGCCGCCACGACGGGCGCGGACATCAGCAGGCAGACCAGCAAAACCATGACCAGCAAAACCAGGAGAGGAACTGGAACGGACGCTCGTTGGGGCAGGGAAGGCGCCATGCGTGGTTTTGGGGGTCGGGCCGGTAATTCTAGTGCGTCAGGTCTGTGTTGAGAATCTGATCGTAACACTCCCATCTTCCTTTATGGACCGCCTTTATCGCACCGCCTAAGAAGAAATGCCCTCCCCCGGTTCGGGGAGGGCATGACGGGGATGGGCATTCTGCCGGTTAGAACTCGATTCGCGCTGCGACTTGAATCGTGCGTGGGTTGTAGGCCTGTGTCGCCTGGGTAAAGTTTGCAGGTGGGGTTGGATTGCCAATTGCAGCATTGGTGTTCATGCTGCCTGGGATTAGGTTCGTTCGGTTAAGGAAATTGAAGAAGTCGCCACGAATTTGAAGCTTAGCTCCTTCACGTGTGAACCACGGGAGGTTGAAGTATTTGCCAGAACTGAAATCCACGTTAGCGAAACCGGGGCCGCGGAAGGTGTTGCGGTTAGAATTCCCTTCCCATTGGCCTGAAGCGCAATTCAACTGGTTGTTGGCGTTGAGCGGACAGGGATCGGTGAACGAAGCAAGATCCAGGCAACCATTGATGAAGCCCTGCTTATCGCATCCCTTTCGCCCCCCTGGTGCGATATTCGGTAAAACGCAGGCCCCGGTTCCATCGGGAGAGTGGTTGCAGTCCGTCACCGTGTAGGGATAGCCGCTCTGGAAGTTGCCTGCGCCGGTCAACTGCCACCCTCCAAAGACATTGCGAAGAACTGCGTTCATGCCGGAGAGCTTCGGAAGCTCCCAGACTCCGTGGAGAGTAAAACCGTTCTTGATGTCGAAGGCGGCTGGCCCGGCTTGTGCGCGTGGATTGTAGGGATCGTAGACAGTTCCAAACGAGCTGTCATGCCCCGGAGTTGGAGCATCAACGTCACTGACTACATGGCCTACGGTGTAAGCCGCCTGGGCAGTAAACGACCGGTTGAACTTGTGCAAAATGGAAAATGTGCCACCGTTGTAGTACGACCAACCGCTGTTGTCGGTCAGGTTGATGTTTAGGAAAAAAGGGTTGGGGTTAATCGAAGGGATCGTTTGGTTGGTATCTCTTGCGCCGGTTGTGGGATCGAAGCAACCCAAACAGCGGTTCCGATCTGTGTTGACGTACAGGTGAACGTCATGTGACCCGGAGTAGTCGGCCTCAACAACCCAGTTCGGAGTGATTCCATACTGAACTCCTAGGAATCGAGCAATGTTGTAGGAGTACTTCAAGTCCGGGATTGTTCCGCCAATGCTGGAAGTGCCCGCGCCCGGCAGTGCACCGCCGCCTGGATTCAGGCCGATAGGCAGGCCCGAAGGCACGGGACAGTTAAACGGATTGACGGCACTTTGACACAATCCGTACGCTGGCTGCGTTCCGGAAGGGGATAGGGTGGCAGTGATCGGTCCTCCCTCAAATGGCGGGTTTGAACGGGTAGGATCGCTCCATACTTTGTTGGGCCATCGGGTGTAGAACACCCCCATGCCGCCGCGGATGCTCAGTTTGCCCTGCTTGGTCGGATCCCAGGCAAAACCCAGCCGGGGCGCGAAGTAGCCAGTACGATGATCTTTCAGCAAATTGGGAACGATCGCAACCGAAGCCCCGGCAACCTGTTGCTCCAGGTTTGACCCAGAACCCAGGATAATATTGGTCATGCGACCGTTGACTTCGTTGGGATTTGACGAGAAATCCCAGCGCAACCCGGCATTGATCGACAAATTGCTCTTGACCTTGTAGTCGTCCTGCACGAAAAAGCCGTAGGTGGTCGAGCGGTAGCCTACGTTCTGCGAGGCAAGGCCACCGTTCCGCAGATCGAAGTTAATGTTGGATTCTGAGTCAACCGTGTCGTTCGCGAAGTCAAAGATTGAGTGACCGAAATTGGGGAACACGTTGGTGGTAAAGTTGTAGGACGGCCGCAGTTGTGGTCCGCTGAACAGGTCATTTTCCTGATCACGAAAGACCTCCAGACCCGCTTTCCAGGCATGCTTTCCACGGTTGTAGGAGAGGACATCACGCCAATGAAAGTCGTTTTGAAGAAACTCAGCTGGAGCAAACCCAGTGCCAAAACCTGCGTTGGCCAAATCATCGACACCGATGGGGGGTATTTCGCAATGATTGCACACCCCGAGACCTGAAATACGCGTTACGCCAAATGCGGCATCATTGAGCAAGCTTGGAGAGAAAGTATGTGTCCAGTCCAGGTTCGCGTAGTTGGTAATACCGGCAAAGGCATTCAAGGTGTTAAAGGCCGGGCGGAGATTGGGACTGATCACGTCCGGTGTCTTTCTGAAAAAGCTGCCGTTGAGTCTATCCTTTGAATCGCGGAAGTACCGATCGACTCTAACATTCCACTGCAAGCCGTTGTTCTTCGGTGCGACGCTCTCACTAACAGTTTCAAGAATATTTAGGTTGCAGGGGATTCCGGGTATAGGAGCTGTTGTCGAACAGTTTGCATCGAGACCCGACACAGAAATCTGAGTGCCGACATTCGGTCTCTGCGCGGGGAACTTGTTCATGAGCTGGGTCGAAAGATTATTAGGGAAGTTTGTCGTCATGAAGTTGACGAAGTCCGGGGTTTCCACCGTGCCGCCCAAGGTCCCAGCTGCTGCGGATCTGAGTTGATCCCAGCTAAAGAATGCAAACATCTTGTCTTTCTGGATGGGGCCGCCGACGGATCCCCCAAATTCGTTCCTTCGGCTCACCGTTAACTTCGTGATGCGCGGGTTAGCGAAGGGCAGCGACTGCATGTCGTTATCGGTGTGGTACTCGAACAGCGAACCATGGAACTGATTGGTGCCGGATTTGGTCACCGCCTGGATGACGAGTCCGCCGCTGTGTCCGTACTCCGCTGAGTAATCATTTACCGCGACGTGAACTTCCGCGACGGATTCGGGATTCGGAGTGAGGTTATAGACGCCTGGGTCGGGATTGCTGGTGGCGTAGGTATTGTCGAGATAGAAGGCGTTGGCATCGCCGCGCTGGCCGTTGGCGTTGGTCTGGCCGCCGTTCACCAGACTAAAGACGTTGTTGTCGAAGGCCCCGCCTGACGCTTGGCCGATACCGGTTACACCAGGGGTCAGCGACACGAGATTGAAAATGTTCCGTCCCGTCAGCGGCAGTTCGGTGATTTCCTGCGAACCGATACCGGATGCGATCTTGGACTCCGCGAGCTGAACCGCGGCCGCGTCTTCGGTGATGGTGATGATTTCAGCCACCGCGCCGACCTTCAGCACTAGGGGTACGGTGCGGGTCTCCTCGGCCGCCAGAGCGACGTTTTCCTGCTTTACGCTCTGGAACCCGGATTTGCTCGCAGTCAACGTGTACTTGCCGAGGCCAAGACTGGGAAAGCGAAACGCGCCGGTGTCGTTGCTCACCGAAGTCACGGACACTCCGGTGTCCTGGTTGGTCAGAACGACTTGCGCGCCGGCAACGGCTGCGCCTGAAGAGTCTGTGACTGTGCCTTCAATGGCGCTATGGAACTGGGCGAAAAGCGGGCTGGAAGCCAACAGGATTCCGGCCAGCGCGACGAGCAGCAAACCAGTCGAGACGCGAAGCTTGGTCATTGCAATCCCCCTCGCGAGAAATCCGGCGATTTTCGAATTCATGGCGTTGTGAAAACGTTTACCCACGGAAGCTGAGTGCTTATATACTTTCTTTTGCCGCCGATTGTCAAGATTTAATTTTTTTATACTAGTGGGGAAAACAGGGGCCTCCAATCGGTAAGGGACCTCCGGTTCTAATGGGAATAGCGCTCCAGCGTAACCCAGACTGAATGCGCTGCTGCTCCCGGCCGGAAGGATTTTCAGGTAACGGTTTCCCAAAACGGGATCGTTCCTGGCGTAAGATGGCAGCAAGTCAGACCGGTATGGAATCGAAGAAAAAGAGAATTCTGGCCTGCGCATGGGGCGTCGTGCTGCTGGCGGCGAGTGGGTCCCTGGCTGCGCAGCAATCCGCAAAGGCGCACGCCACTGCCGCAGCGAAAAGCGCGCCACCGGCCCCGCTCAAAGTCAACTTTGTGGACATCGCGGAACGGGCTGGACTCACTGCCAAAACCGAGGCTGGCGGCGAAAAGGCCAAGAAATTCATCATCGAGACGACCGGCTCTGGGGCGGCTTTTTTTGACTACGACAACGACGGCTGGCCTGACATCTTTTTGGTTAATGGCAGCACCCTCGAGGGCTTTCCTGCGGGCCAGGAGCCTACCAGCCATCTCTATCACAACAATCACGATGGGACGTTTATCGACGTTACCCAAAAAGCGGGCGTGGGGCTAAAAGGATGGGGGCAGGGGGTGTGTGCCGGAGACTATGACAACGACGGGTTTGTCGACCTGTTCGTTACGTTCTGGGGCCACAATGTTCTCCTGCACAACAACGGGGATGGCACCTTTACTGACGTGACCAAGAAGGCTGGGCTGGGGCAGGACGAAAAGGCTTGGTCGACGGGTTGCGCGTTCGTGGACTATGACCGGGACGGCCATCTAGATCTTTTTGTTGCGCACTACGTTGACCTGGATCTCGAGCATACGCCGACCCCAGGGAGCGGCGAGTCGTGCCAGTGGAAAGGGATTCCAGTCATGTGCGGCCCGCGAGGGCTGAAGGGCACGCACATGCAGCTCTACCGCAACAATGGCAACGGCACGTTCATCGATCTCAGCGAGAAATCGGGCGTAGCCAAGACGCCTCTGTTTTTTGGCTTTACCGTCCTGACCGGAGATTTCGACAACGATGGCTGGCCGGACATCTTCGTGGCGTGCGATTCCACCCCGAGCCTATTCTTTCGCAACAATCGCGATGGAACGTTTACTGAAACTGCCGTCACGGCCGGTCTGGCCTTTAACGGCGAAGGTCATGAGCAGGCCGGCATGGGGGCAGACGCCGCCGACTACGACGGTGACGGCTGGCTCGACATCGTAAAGACCAACTTCTCTGACGACACGCCGACGCTCTATCACAACGAAAAAGACGGAACGTTCTCGGACAACGCGCTGGCTGCGGGACTGGGCGACGCCATGCAATTCCTGGGATGGGGCGCGCTGTTCGTGGACGTCGATAATGACGGGTGGCCTGACGTGTTCCTGGCCAACGGCCATGTGTATCCGGAAGTGGACAGCAAGGGATTGAACGTCACATTTCGCGAGCGCAAGAGCCTTTACTGGAATGAACACAACGGCAAGTTTAAGGACATCTCGTTGCAGGCCGGACCGGCGATCACTACTCCGTGGAACAGTCATGGCGTGGCGGCTGCTGATTTCGACAATGATGGGTCGGTCGAGATTCTGGTCAACAACAGCCATGATCGCCCGAGCCTGCTTAAAAACCTGGGAGATCGCGGGAACTGGATTTTACTGAGTTTGATCGGGACGAAATCAAACCGGGATGCGATTGGGGCCAGGGTGACGGTTTGGACTGGGCCGCATCAGCAAACGCTCGAAGTACGAAGCGGCGGCGGGTATATCTCGCAAAGCGATTTCCGTCTGCACTTTGGCCTAGGTTCGGCGACGAAGGCCGATGCCATCGAGATTCGCTGGCCCAGCGGGCTTACGCAAAAATTGAGAGACGTAACAGGGAAACGCATCGTCAAGATTCGCGAGGGAGTTGGGATCGTAGAAAAATAGGGGGCAGGCATGCGCAGGGCTCGTCGTCTGTGGTTTCACGTGTTATGCGTTGCGCTAATGGCAACGGCTGGTTTTGCCCAAGAGAAAATCACGATGGTCGAGCTCTTGCGGTTAGCAAACACCGGTGGTCCGGATCTCGCGCGAGCCATTACCCAGACTTTCAAGCCCAACGAATTGGCGGATGGAACCGCAGTCCGGGGGCATCGTGCCTCGTTCGTGTTTGCTATCGAGGCTGAATCCACGCCCACGCTTACCATTGACGGTGCGGCAGGACCGGCGCTTCGTTCGATTCCCTCCACGAAGCTTCGGTATGCGGTCGCGGAGATCCCCAAGCAAGGAGTCCACTCGTTTTTCTACGTCAAAGACGGGAAGCATTTTGGAGGGAACAACGACCTGCCACGCTTCAGTCCGTTGGCTTATCTGGAGCCGGGCGTGCCTTCGGGAACTCTTTCGGCGCCGATGGTTCACACCAGCAAAATCTACGACGGCTTGCAGACGACTTACTGGACCTACGTTCCCGCGCAATACGATCCGAAGGTTCCTTCGGCGCTGATGGTGATTCAGGATGGGCAGTACTACATCGACCGCGATGGAAATCTTCCGTTCCTGAATGTGCTCGACAACCTGATCGCACAAAAAAAGATACCGGTCATCATTTGCGTGTTCATTTCGCCGGGCAAGATCGGGAGCGCTCTGGGCACGCGTACCTACATGGCCGCGAAAGCGTTTGCGGACAAATGGCATCGGCAGCTTGAAGACGCGATGCGCAGCACGCTCTATGACACGGTGAGCGACCGCTATCCACGCTTTTTGCGGGACGAGCTGCTACCCGAGGTCGAAGCGAAATACAACATTCGCAAGGATGCGTACTCGCGCGGAATTATGGGATTGTCGTCGGGCGCGATTTGCAGCTTCAACGCTGCCTGGCAAATGAATGATCAGTTCAGCCGTGTTATCTCCTGGATTGGCAGCTACGTGAGCCTGCAATGGAAAGAGAATCCGGACATTACGGAGGGCGGTCAGGACTATCCCGACAAGGTGCTGCGCGGGCCGAAAAGAAACATTCGGGTCTGGCTGCAGGACGGAAGCCGCGACATGGAGGTTGGTCCGGCGCAACGCAACTACGGGAGTTGGATCGCGGCGAACCTACGCATGGCGAATGCGCTGAAGCTCGCCGGCTATGATTTTCACTACAGCTTCGGCGAGGGATCTCACAGCGGTGCTCAGGGAGCGGTCGAGTTGCCGGAAGAACTGATGTGGCTGTGGCGCGACTACGATCCGGCGAAGAAGGAACAGGTCTATGAGCAGGATGCCGACGAACAAGCGAAGCCGCCATTTCGCTTCACGCTGGTGGACCGCGATACGGACAAGTAAAAAGGGCGACCGGCTAGCGAACCGGGAATTCGTAGATAGTGATGCTGACTGGTGGAACAGAGATTGTGGACGGCACTTCAGGCAGCGCCGTCTCCGCGATTTCCACCTGCGGTTTCTGCCCTAGGAGGTTGGCCGCGTCATCCGTGGCTCCGCTCATTTGCCACATCTTCGATTTTCCGTTCAAGTGAACGCCTTGCACGTTGAGATCGAATTTCTGCACGGACGCGGTCGGATTGGCCACGGCCACGGTTAGGAATCTGCGGTCGGCGGTGAACGCCGCTGCTATATCCAAAGGATACGTGGGGCTGCCTGCGTTCATCGCCGGTTGATCGCCGCCCACCGGCCACTTGGGCGCGGGTTGCGGCGAGTTGCCGGTGATTTCAATGGGCAAGGTGCCGTAGTGTTCGCGATAAAGTTTGAACATCAGTCCGGTGGTATTGAAGATGGCATCGGTGCTGTTGAAATCGAGAGTGGCAGTGGCAAACGTAAAAGCTCCCATGGTGATGAAATGGGTGTGGCGGAACATTTCGTGCATGACCATCGCATAGCTCACGGCCAGCTTCATATTGGGAGGCATGCCGCTCTCGGCCCATTCGTCGATGGCGAGGAAGATTTTCTTATCCTCGATGGCGGGAAATCGCTTTTTGTATTCTTCCCAGGCTTCAGCCTTTTCGCGCACACGATTGGAGGGACGGCGCGCCCAGCCGACCGGCGATTCGTCAACTGAAGTAAACGGATTCTGGTCGTAGAGAAATGGATTGTCTTTGCCCGCATCCCAATCGAAGCGCTTGCCGCTGTAGCAGTACCAGTGATCGCTGATTCCTTCGAAGTAACCCCAGGACTTGTCGAGCAGGCCGCCGGTCCAGTCGCCATCGGTGCCGTATTCGGCTTGAGTCTTGCCGGTGGCGCGGCGGGCGCTGTTGGTGACCGTCATCTGATCGGGCATGGCGCCGGACGCGATGATCACGAGGGAAGGATCGACCTTGCGCATGGCCTTCACGAAGGCGTTGTGCTTGATCAAGAAATAACGAAGCGCGGTGCGGCCCAGCTGCCAGTTGCCGTAAGGTTCGTTGCCCACGTTCCAGTACTTGATGTGGTACGGCTCGGGATGGCCGTTCGCCGCGCGCATGGCTCCCATGTGGGTCTGCACCGAGCCGTTCATGTACTCGACCTGATCGGCAGCGGAACGATCGTCGCCGTAGCCTGCGTTGACGGTGATGTAAGGATCGACTTTCAGAATTCTGCACAGATCCATGAATTCGTCCATACCGACGTCATTCGGCTGCATGACATTCCACGCGAAGTCCCAGGTTGGCGGGCGCTTGTCGGGATCGCCGATGGCGTCGCGCCAGTCGTAGCCGGAGATGTAGTTGCCGCCGGGTAGGCGATAGAAACCGGAGTCAAGCTGACGCAGGAGGGAAGTGGTGTCGGCGCGAAAGCCATGAATGTTGTCGGCGGGCATGAGCGAGACCGCGCCGACGTGAAATGAGCCTGTGCCGACGCCGGTAATCTCGATGCGGGCATCGTCAGAGTCCGCCGCGGCGCTGAATTTCAGAGGAAACTTGGCGTAGGCAGCGTGCAATGCATTGATCGGAATGGTCTGCCGGTCTTTGGCATCGGGTCCCCAGACCAGGCTAATCTGCACGCGCGCTTGAGGCGAGCCCGCCAGAGCGACTCTGCCCGTGTACATCTTGCCTTTGCGCAGGGCGAGGCCGGATTGCTGAATTCCGTGTGCTGTGTCGCTTTGCAGCTTGATCTCAGGACTCTGTTCGCCAACATAGGGATGGTCGTGGTCCATGACGACGAACTCGTCGGGCCCGATGGGACGCCACTTTTTCAGTCTCATGAAGCGCGCGCGCATGGGATTCCCGGCGGGTTCTTTTTCGGGCGCCGAATCGATGGGGAAGTAGAACTTGCGGTCGTCGAGCATTTCGCTCCACAGGCCGTGGTTGATTATGTTGCCCAGGTGCTCGATGAACATTCCGTAGTCGTACTTGGAAATTGGATCGGCGACTTTGGTGGCGTCGAGAGTCGCGACGACGGGCTGCGGGGAAACTTCTTCTTGAGCGGGTGCCAGGGAAACGACGTACAGTAACGGCAACCACAACAGGAGGGTTCGCTTTTTCATGGGGAGCGCTCCTTCTCGGCAGCTTGCGGCCTCACTGATAGGGATCCTTCGACTGCGTAGCCTTGCGCTTTTGCGCAAGGCTACTTCGCTCAGGATGACAACCCAAAAGTCGGACTACCAACTCACGCTATCTTTGCCCGCTGCTTCGCCTGCAGGATTAGATCCGCCATCACGTCACGATGACGGTCAAAGGTGTCATCGACGACTGTAATCGTCGGGATGATCTGGCTTTCGGCTGAGACGATTTTCGGATCGAATGGAGCGAACCCGGATTCGTGCAGGCCGCTGCTGCCGCGGCCGGGTGCGGGATGGCTCAGATGCTGGAACGCACGGGCGTACTTCGTATATGCGGGCCAGTATGCCGATTCACGCTGCACGTGAAACACGGGAATGAAGGACAGCAGCGCATCGTAGTGCATCTCGCCGATGACCATCACCTTGGGATACTTCTCTTTCAAATCTGCAACCAGACGGCGCGTGCCCTCGTGGGAATCAGCTTTGGTGTTGTTCTCCCATCCGCCGACGATGTCGAGGAAATAGGCATCGAGGCCGAAGGTGTCGATCACGTAGGAAATGCGATTGAACAGCCAGTTGCGCCAGGAGTCGACGCCGACGTTCATGTACGGGCTCCAACCCTCCATGTGGCGGTCGTTGTCCCAATCGACCCAGTTCAGGTCGAAGTGGTCGCCATCGATCTGCGACATGGTAGCGTCGGCGTACTGCGCGAACTCGGGGTGCAGCATGTTCGCGCAATTTGTGCCGAACATCGGAAAGAAGTGAAAGCCCAGCTTCTGGCCTTCATGAATAAGGCTGCGAAATCCCTCGTCGCCGCCCATGCGTGGATCGGTCTTGTAAAGCGGATAGTTCCAGTAGAAACGGCCATCCCACGCGGGCAACAGGACGAAGACGTTCTTCGCGGGAATCTGGGTCGCGACCCACTGCAGAATCGTGAGCATCCTGGCGTAATCGTTGAAGATGTACCCCGTCCAGTGCATGCCGTGAAGGTTGATCGCCAGCGCCGCTTCGCGGCACCAGGGAGCGACGTCGGTGCGCGTCTCCCAGTCGGGGATTTGAAATGCTTTCTCGACGTGGGCGAAGTGCGGGCGGCACGCGCCCTCCATCGTGCGGGCGCGGCCTGCGCACCAGAGAGGAGTTTCTAATTTCTGACTCTTGACCCAGCCCGCTTGCTCGTAAACCAGTTCGACGCGATAGCCTTTTTCTCCCGGCTGGAAATAAAAGCGATGGGCGCGGACGCTGTCGCAATGCGCCGAGAGATAAAAGAAATCGGAGTCGCTGCTCTGCACGACTGCGAGCGGCGTATTGAACATAGTGGCCATGCCGCGCTCGAGGAATAGCGCGCCGGCGCCGAAGGGATATCCGAGAAGAACCTCGTCGTCTTTGTGGTCATGGAAGGGAAGACCTCCGGCCGAGATTTTTCCCCGTGGTACGCCGCGGACAATGGCGACGATCGATTTGATGGGCTTGTCCATCTCGGCGGACGCGCTCCACTCGATCTGATCGCCGTTCTTGCGCATGCGTGCGTGGAGTTTTCCGGGAGCCGTTTGTTGTCCGCCGGCCCAGACCAGTTGCGTGCAGGTGAGGTCGATGCCGCCGGGAGCGTCATGGACCGTCATGGAATTCTGGTCGAGGCCGTAGGTGTTCTCGAAAGTGTGCAGGCGGAATGAGATGCGTAGGCCGCCGAATTCAACGCCCGGCTCGGGAAAGTCGTAGCTGAACTTCATGAAGCTGGCGCCGCGGGGAGGGATGGTCACTTCGCTGGTCGAGGTCAGCGGCAGGATGCGGTTGGAAGTTGGGGAAGGTGTTGCCGCGGCGGGCGTGGCGATTGACGCTTCACTGCCAGATGTTTCCCCCAGAGCTGGGATTCCAGTGAGCGCAAGGCAGGACGCGCCTGCGCCTTTCAGCAATTCACGGCGTGAAAGCTTTGTGTCCATGATTTCTTACCCCCAGAGGATTCTTGTCCCCAGATTGATGCTGG
>Ga0210384_10006767_pt1 | contig 12163 bp, 7 predicted proteins | sample IncBWH2MmetaG_FD_160574 | JGI IMG/M metagenome (GOLD analysis project Ga0210384, IMG submission 160574) | Forest soil microbial communities from Barre Woods Harvard Forest LTER site, Petersham, Massachusetts, United States - Inc-BW-H-2-M | ecosystem: Environmental > Terrestrial > Soil >... | reverse complement strand
CCTGGCTATCCATGCGCTGCACATCTGTGCCGCCTGCTCCAGCACCCAGCGGGTCAACAGGCGGATAAACCCGGTCTGTTCGGCAAACGGGATGAACTGGTCCGGAAAGATAAAGCCGCGCTCTGGGTGCACCCAGCGTACCAGGGCTTCTACCGCAATGACCTTGCCGGAGTCCAGCGCAACCTTGGGCTGCACATATAGCCGGAACGCATCATGATCCAGCGCGGCCCTGAGTTCGCTCAGCAGCGACAGGCTTTGCTGGCTGGATTTGTCGATTTCGGGTATATAGGTCACCGCGCCGCTGTTCCTTTGCTTGGCCGCGTACATCGCCACTTCTGCATGGCTCAGCAGGGTCTCGGCATTCTTTGCATGCTGCGGAAAGCCGGCGATACCTATGCCCGCACCGAGGTCCACGGTCTGGTCCTCGATCGAGATAGGCTTCTCCAGCGATTGCAGGATGCGGGTTGCCAGTTCTTGCGCGGCGGCCATGCTGGAGTTGGGCAGCAGTATCGCGAACTCATCGCCGCCCAGGCGCGCAGGCTTGGTTGCTCCCTGGCCCAACTCGGCGCTAAGCCGCACCGCGACTTGGGTTAGCAACAGATCGCCAAAACTATGTCCCATCACGTCATTGACGTGCTTGAAGCGGTCCAGGTCCATCATCAATACATAGCAGGATTCTTCCCTGGATTCCGCCTGCCTGATCGCGTCGCGCAGCATATTCGCGAATTGGGCCCGGTTCGGCAAATTGGTCAGGGTGTCCCAGTAAGCCAGATGGCGTATCTCTTTCTCGCGGGTGGCGATGCCGTCGCGCATGCTGATAAAGGTACGCGCCAGCTCGCCTATCTCATCCTGGCCCTTGACGTCGATGCTGGCGGAGTAGTCGCCCGCCCCCAGTTTCCTGGCGGTTTCAGCCAGCTGGCGCATGGGGCCGGTGATGCGTCTGGCGGAAAAAACGCTGAGGATGATCGCCACCAATACGCCGACACCGGTCAGTATCAGCAGGGTCAGTTTCAGGTTCTCATACGGGGCGATCGCTTCGCTGATCGACCTTTGCAAAATCAGCACTGTAGTCTGGTTTTCGCCGGCGTTTTGCGCCAGCTGCAGCACGCGGGCGCTATAGCTGTTGCCGGCTATTTCCAGGTCCTGTATGAACACGGCTTTGTCCAGCGTCGTCGGCAACTGCCTGGTCAATTCATCGGCATCCGCGGGATCCAGCGTGGAGACGTTGGATGCCCATGGGCCGCCATTTGTATTTGTCAGCAGTGACACCTGCATCGAAGACAGTTCGCGCAGGTCGGCGACGATCTTCTGGTCGATGGGAATGGCCATCACGACCCAGCCTATGGTGACCGTGGCCGGTACTTTCAGCGGCACGATGACCAGTTGGTAAGGATGGCTTTCGACGATGGAGGTGCTGGATGCGGTGCCGCCGCTTTGCTCCGCCTGCGCTATCATCCGCGCGATCGATTGCTGCAGGCTGGCCGCGAGCGCGGCATTGGTGGAGGCGGTAATTGACTTGTCCAGGCCGATCAGCATGGTCAAGGTTGCACCTATGCGTTCTCCATGGTTGGACAGCGCAGATTCTATGGTTTTACGGTCATTGCTGCTGGCTGCAGTGCGAAAACCATAATCGGACGCCAGCACCTGTGCGCCGAAGATCAGTCTTTGGGCGTTTTGCTCCAGCAAATTGCCGAATTGCCGCTCGCCGACTTTCAAGTCGGCCTGGATCGAAGTGCGGGCATTGGCCTGGATTGCGTGGCGGATCGTAAAAAAACTCGCCAGCTGCACAGCCAGCATTAAGACAATGAACAGGGCCACGACCCGGCTTTCCAGGCTATGGAAGCGCATGTGGCACCCTTGGCGATAACCGCCTGTCGCGGCCGGTCTGTTGGTAGTGATTAAGCAAAAGAGCAGGCATTTTTATTGTCGGGTTGAGGGACGCCGGCTTGTTGACCGCACCTAGCTGGCTTTATAGCTCAGTTTAACAGTAATCGTGGCATCGTCTTTATAGTTGATGGCCTGCTCGTCGACGGGAGCGCCCGCAGCCTGTTTATAGTGCCAGGTTTTCAGCGCGTATTTGCCGGCCACGATGTTGCTTATCCTGGCCTTGCCGCTGGCATCCGTTTTGGCGAAAAAAGGGGTATCGACAATTTGTATATAGGCGATCATCTGGTCGTGGATATTGCAGCCGACCACCACGGTTCCCGCTTTGTCAAAAATAATCGGCTTGGCGGGCGTGCCTGCATACAATTTGAGTTCGAAGGGCTTGGGTGTCGAGAAGGAGTAGGCGTGATGCCTGACCGTGTCGTTGTTCGGGAAATTGATGGCCGTGCCGGTCTGGATCACGCTCACCAAAGGGATGAATTTCTTGTCTTTCTGTTCTATCTCCACTTGCGGCGGGGATTTCAGCAATGGCGCCGAGCCCTCTGCGTAGACGACCGCGTCCGCCACCGGCTGGCCTGCACTGTCGATCACCTGCACGGTCAGGCTAGCGCATGCATTGGCTGCGAACATGGCGCCGAGCAGCGCGGCAACAGCAGCTTGCGGTAGATGAGATTTATTCATTTTTATACCTGATGGTCCAAAAAAGAGAGTAACGGTCAGCTACTAGTGTCCTGAGTTGGAAGTTCGTTGAATAAGAAAGGTGATGCAATGAGCGGCAGGCAAGGCGCACAACGCAGCAAGGGTGGTTCCCCTTGCGAGTATTTGCAACGAAGCATGGCGTTCATTTCATCGGCTTTCTTCAACGAATTTGTAACTCGGGACACTAGTGCTTCTGCAGAGCGAGCTTATCGCCAGGAAACGATGTAACACGTCACTATACTACCGGGCCGCCGTTTTTTGCAGGCCATGGAAATAATGCCCCATGGAAATCTTCCAATAGGGAGTGTGGTTTTACAATAGTTGATGAACATCAATAATGGGTCGGGGCAATATGTTTCGCATATAATGTGATGCAAAGAATTTAATAGCTGAATGCCAAGCCATATCGCAGCCCGGCCGCACGCCCAATTTGATTGCAATTTGATTGTTAACAGGCCCTAGATCGAGTGTATGGAATCAATCATCAAGCACCTTGTGGAAATCACCGGTCATCGGGATCACGATCTCCTCAATATTTCTGTGATTTCTGCATTAGGCGAGCTGACTCATGCCGAGTATGCGCGCGCACTGGATGTTGTTGCCGTCGGAAAACAAATATTTGTGCAGCCGCAGATTACGATCAAGAACGGCAAAGTTGTCACTGTTGACGAGCACCTTGCTGCACTGCAAACTGGCGAAGCGGTTAGCCAATATCCTGCGCTGGAGCAAGGCCTGGCGCAGCATTCCAATCTGATCGAAGATCTCACCGAGGATGGCAAGCGCATACTCTGGCTGCCCATCTGGATCAACGACAAAGTCAGCACTTGCCTGGAAATCACCAATCCCGCTTCCTATACGCAAAATACCATGGAGGTGATGGAGGGCATACTGATCGTTTACCGCAATTTCCAGAATCTGCTGGATTACAGCGAACGCGATTCACTGACCGGCCTCTTGAATCGAAAAACTTTCGACGATAGTTTTTCCAAGGTATTGCGCGCCACTTCGCAGCAAAACAATGGCGAAGGCGAAAATGACGAGGGCAGCAGCGCCGAACGGCGCCATCACGAACCGGAAAAGCAACACTGGCTGGCCGTGCTGGATATAGACCACTTCAAGCGGGTGAACGACCAGTTCGGCCACCTGTACGGCGACGAGGTGCTGATCCTGATTGCCAACCTGTTGCGTTCCTCTTTTCGCCCGACTGACCGCTTGTTCCGTTTCGGCGGCGAAGAATTCGTGATACTGCTGCGCTCGACAACGCAGGAAGATGCCCAGCATATCTTCGATCGTTTCCGCGTCAATGTAGAGCAGCACCATTTCCCGCAAGTCGGGAAAGTCACGGTCAGCGTCGGCTTTGCGCGCATAGACCCGTTCGAACCGGCGGTGGCGATCATGGGACGCGCGGACCAGGCGCTGTATTTTGCCAAGAGCAATGGCCGCAACCGCACCTGTTATTACGACAGCCTGGTGGAAAGCGGCGACCTGCACGCAGAGCGCTCCAACGATACCGCCGAATTCTTTTGACCGGCGTCGATCGCGAATCGCGTTAATGGATGGCCCGCTTGACGCCCGCCATCAACGCGCCGGCAATAATCAGCAGGCTGCCGGAGGCGCGGTTGCTGCGCTTGACGAACCGGGTGCTGGCAGTGAAGCGCCGTGTCTTGCTGCCCAGCCACGCGTACAGGCTGTACGAGATTCCATCCAGGACTATGCAGCTAACGCCATAGATCAGCATTTGCCGCCCTATAGGCTGGGCCGGATCGATAAATTGCGGCAATAGCGCGACGAAGTACAGCAGGGCTTTCGGGTTCGACAATTCCACGATCACCGCATGCCAGAAAGCGCGCGGCCCTTGCACCGCCAGCCGCTGGTCCTGGGTCACGGTAAACGCGCCGGCCTTGTTCATGAGGGCCGACACTCCCAGATAAAACAGGTAGGCGACGCCGCCCCACTTGATGATGGAAAACAGCGTGCCGCTGGCGACGATCAGGGCGGCGATGCCGGTGGCCGACAGCGCGAAGTAAATCGCGTTGGCCACGGCGATGCCGGCGATCGCCCAGTAAGAACGCCGCATGCCGTTGGACATGCCTTGCGCCACGATCAGCAGGGCGGCGGGGCCGGGGGTGAGGCAGATCACGCCGGTCGTGACGATGAAAATAAGATAGGCGTCCCAGCTCATATTGCTTCCTTCAATTCTACGGATGTGGGGCGCGCGCGCGACATGGTCAACAGCAGCACGCTGCCCAGGATGATGCCCATGGCCAGCATTTCACGCGGGCCGATTTTCTCGCCGCCGAGGAAGACCCCGAGCGTGACAGCGATCAGCGGATTCACATAGGCATAGCTGGACGCCAGTGCCGGCGGCACCGCTGACAGCAGATACATGTACGCGGTAAATGCCAACAGCGAGCCGGCCACCACCAGGTAAGACCAGGCCAGCAGGGCCGGGGCCGTGATCGGCGCGCTGAAAGTTTCGCCTTTTAGCAACGCGACGATAGTCAGGAACAGGCCGCCCAACAGCATTTCGCTGGCAAAACCCATCGCACCTGGCGCCACGGACAATTTCCTTTGCGATAAGACCGAGCCTATATCCCAGCAAAAGATGGCACCCAGCAAGGCAATGATGCCTATCGGCTGCGCCGAAAAATCGCCGCTGCCGGCCAGCAGGATGGCACCGGCGAAACCGCTCAGTATGCCGGTCCATTCGCGCTTGTTCGGCCAGTCGCCGAACATGCCCACGCACAGAGACAGTATCATCGGCGAACAGGCGATGAAGACTGCGGTCAGTCCGGAGGACACGTATTGCTGCGCAACCGCGGTCAGGCCCATGCCGCCGCCCATCAGCAAAATGCCGACCACGCCGGCGTCGCGCCACTGCAGCAGGCTGGGATTGGCCGTGCCGCGCCATTTCAGCCAGCCAAACAACAGCGCGCCGGCCACCAGGAAGCGGGTGCCCATCAGCAGGAAAGGCGGGAACGAGGTCAGCGCCACGTGGATCGCGTAGTAGGTTGAGCCCCACACGATATACACGGTCAGCAAGGCAAGAAGGACGAGTCTGGGCAGACGCAGCATGATGGTATGGAAACAAAAAATCAAAGTAGGACGCCCAGTGTATGCTGGCGCAGACAGATTTTGAATAGATAATCGAAGGCAAATGGGTTACATTACTTTTGAATTAATCGAAAAAAAGGCGGTTTTCCATGAAAATAGAACTGGATCAGATGGATGGCAAGATCCTGGAGATATTGCAGGCGGATGCGCGCGTCACGCTGGCCGAGATCGGTCGGCGCATCCATATGAGCCAGCCCGCGGTGGCCGAACGGGTCAAGCGCATGGAGGCCGCCCATGTCATCACCGGCTATCACGCCCGGGTCAACCCGGCGGCGCTGGGCTACAGCATCACCGCCTTTGTACGTGTTGCCGTTCGCTCGGATTACCGCTCGGTGGCGGTCATCGCCGAGCAGTTGCCGGAAATCGTCGAATGTCATTCGATTACCGGCGACGATTGCAGTATCGTCAAGGTGATCGTGCCGTCGGTGCAGGAACTGGAGCGGGTGCTGGTGGAGCTGACCCGTTGCGGCGTCACGTCGACGTCGCTGATCCTGTCTTCAACGCTGGAGCGGCGCGCGCTCAAGCCTGTCCTTAACTGATCCGGGCCTGAGATGGAACTACGCCAACTGCGGTATTTCGTTGCCATCGTCGATCATGGCTCGCTGTCGCGCGCGGCCAGGGTGCTGCATATCGTGCAACCCGCACTGACCCAGCAGTTGCAGCAGCTGGAAGATGAACTGGGGGCAGCCTTGCTGCACCGCTCTGCGCAGGGCATGCTGCCCACCGATGCCGGCAAGTTGTTTTACGAACATGCGCAGGCGATACTCAAGCAGGTCGGCGACGCCAAATCGGCGGTGGCGCAATCGGCCGACAAGCCCACCGGGACAGTGGCGCTGGGGCTGCCGCAAAGCGCTTCCGGCGCGCTGGCGCTGCCGCTGCTGAGGGCGGTGCGCGCGCACTACCCCGAAATTTCCTTGCAGATGACCGAGGAGCTGACCGGCAACCTGAGCGAGCAATTGAAGTCGGGGCGCATCAACCTGGCGGTGCTGTTTGACGATGGCCAGCTATCCGGCTTTGCTGTCAAGCCCATGATCGAGGAGGAGATGATGTACATCGCCCGCGCGGACTCCCAGTTCGTCAGCAAGCGCAAAGTGATCGCTTTGGAAAAGGCCTTGCAGGCGCCGCTGATCTTGCCGGGCCTGCAGCACGGGGTGCGGCCGCGCATAGAAAACATCGTGCGCCAGGCCGGCTTGTCGATAGACAATGTGATCGACATCAATTCCATCGCCATCCTGAAGTCGGCGCTGCTGGCCGATATGGGCGCGACCATACTGCCGGTGGCGCCCTTGCTGTCCGAGATCGAGCGCGGCGAGCTGCGCGCCTGGCCTATAGGCGGCGCCAGGATATCGCGCACCGTGGTCCTGTGTTCGTCCAAAAATATACCGCTGACCAATGCCGCCGGTGCGATAGAGCGGCTGGTGCTGGAGGTGACCCAGGGATTATGCGACAGCGGACGCTGGCTGGGCGCGCGCAGCCTGATGCCGTGAATCAGCGGTCTATTGCGGCCTGAGGCCGGTGACAAATTCCATGACTGCTTTTCTGGCTGCGGTTGACGATTTCTCATCATAGGCAATCGTCGGTCCGTATTCCACGCAGGGGTCGGCGAAGGTGAAAACCTGTTTGGTGCCGGCATTGACGATCACGCCGCCATCCACTTCCATTAGCCGGCAATGCCTGACAGTTTGCGCCTTGTTCAGTTTCACCGGGGTTTTCAGGGCTTGCCAGTCGAATATGTGCCCGGCGCCGGCGTATTCGGTCAGTTGCGCGTCCTTGCCTGTTGCTTTCAGTCGTGCGACGTAGGGCCGGCAGACGTCGACTGGGTCATAGTCGTCGGCGCTGCCGTGAAAAATGCGGATAGGCTTGTCGGCGACGTCAGTATCGTTGAAATAGGCAGTACTGCAATCGGGATAAAACGGGATATAGGCGGAGAAGGCCGCGGCGCGCGGTCCGTGCATGCGCTGGAAGCGGTTCAGGCTGGCGTAAAGAGCCGCTTGCCCTCCGCGCGAAAAGCCCATCAGCACGATGCGCGCCGGGTCTATCCGGGGATGCCTGGCCAGCAATTCCAGTGCGCGATAGGCGTCGACGATCATGGCCAGCCGGCCGAGTTGGGATTGATCGTTATTGGTATTGGCGATGCCGCGCGCGGAGAAGCTGTCGATGACAAAGGTGGCGACGCCGATCGTGTTGAAGTCTTGTTCCCAGTCGGTGACATAACCTGATATGCCTCCTGAGCCGTGCAGCAGGATGACCAGTGGCAATTTGTCATTTCCTGTGCGCGGCAGGCGTAATTCGCCGGCGAGCGTGACTGGTTTGCCCTCTTTGCGATTTGTCAGGAACTCCTGGTCCGTCAGCGTTGTAGACTGGAATGAAAGAATTTCCATCCGTGCAACCTGCGCATCAGCCAGGCTGGAAGCGATGACAAGCAGTGCGGCCAGCAAAGCAAAAGCGAAACGGCGCTTATCCGACCATCCAATATACAGGGAATGCATAGAGGCCTCTCTAAGCGGGCTGGAATAGCCCCATTGTTTTTACCGCCCCCCGACTGCGGCGCGGCAGTACCGGTGGTCTTGTCAATAAATTAGGATCATTGCATCTTAGGTGCTGAATTCCTGCCTTTCAAGCACGTTCAGCAATGGCGCGGCGCTGATACGCAGCCGATATGCGCTGATATTTTGCCTGCAAGCAAAGGTGCTCTGCGATGGGCAGGCGCGAGCCGGAGGGATGGGGCAATTTTTGAGCGGCCATCACTTTTTGTGATACCCCTATTCAAATTCCATATTTCCCAGCGCCGGCGGCAAGCCCTACACTGGCCGTACAGCAGATTTCAAAGGGAGTCGAGGAGGCGCTGCAGCTAGGACCGGGTTTTCGGCAAATGCTCACATTGCACTTTGCCCAATGCCCGGCCGTATTCGAAGCTTCCTTTGAACATCCAATCTGCACGGAAAATATCGATACCCGGTGTTGGCGACACGGCAATCCCGCTTTTGCAGATGCATGAGTATTTCTATTTTTGATGCGAATTGGAATAAAATGGCTGCCATCACAGCCCTGCACGATTGGCAAACTTGCGTCTTACCCGGCGCAACGAATGTCAGTTTGCAAACTAAATCACAAATTTTGGAGTACACATGTCATCCGACGCAGCAATGGAATCTGCTGGTCTGGCGTCCGCGCCTGCCCAGCAACCTGCCACCCGCAATACCGCCCCCATCGCCCATCAGACCGAGCCGACTTTAGCGCCGGTCAGCCTCGACGATAAATATACTTCGAACAGCGGCACGATCTTCCTGTCCGGCATACAGGCGCTGGTGCGCCTGCCGATGATACAAAGGCAGCGCGACCTGGCCGCCGGCCTGAACACCGCCGGGTTTATTTCCGGCTATCGCGGTTCTCCTTTGGGCGGCCTGGATGAGACCTTGTGGAAAACCAAAAATCTGCTGGAAGCCAGCCACGTCAAGTTTGTGCCCGGCGTCAATGAAGACCTGGCTGCGACGGCGGTCTGGGGCACGCAGACGGTGGACCTGATAGGCCCGGCCAAATACGACGGCGTATTCGCGATGTGGTACGGCAAGGGGCCCGGCGTCGACCGCTGCGGCGACGTGTTCAAGCACATGAACCACGCCGGCACTGCGAAACACGGCGGCGTGTTGCTGGTGGCCGGCGACGATCACGGCGCCTATTCGTCGACCTTGCCGCACCAGTCCGACCATATCTTTTCCGCCTGCATGATCCCCATGCTGTATCCCTGCAATGTGCAGGAATACCTGGACCTGGGTTTGCATGCATGGGCGATGTCGCGCTTCTCGGGCTGCGCGGTGGGCTTCAAGGCGCTGGCCGATACGGTGGAATCCAGCTCGTCGGTGGACGCCGACCCGTTCCGCCTGAAGATCACTGTTCCCGAAGATTTCGTGATGCCGGAAGGCGGCCTGAATACGCGGCTGTCGCTGGATACGCTGGGCATACAGGCGCGCAAGCAGGAAGCGCTGATGCAGGACTACAAGATTTATGCGGCGCTGGCCTATGCGCGCGCCAACCAGCTGAACCATACGACGATAGACAGTCCGCATGCGCGGCTGGGCATCATCGCGTCCGGCAAGTCCTACCTGGATGTGCTGGAAGCGATGGAAGAGCTCGGCATCGATGAGAAATTCGCGGCCGAGATCGGCATTCGCCTGTACAAGGTGGCGATGCCGTGGCCGCTGGAGCCGGACGGCGTACGCGAGTTTGCGCAGGGGCTGGACGAAATCCTGGTGGTCGAAGAGAAGCGCCAGATCGTTGAATACCAATTGAAGGAACAGCTGTATAACTGGCGCGACGACGTGCGTCCGCGCGTGATCGGCAAGTTCGATGAAAAGGGCGAGTGGGTCGCGCCGCGCGGCGAATGGCTGCTGACTTCCAAGGCGGATTTCTCGGTGGCGCAGATCGCGCGCGTGATCGCGGCGCGCATCGCGCGCTTCCACACCAGCGACCTGATCAAGGCCAGGCTGGCCTTCCTGGAAGCCAAGGATGTAGTGCTGAACAAATCGGTGACCACGCCGCCGCGTCCGGCCTACTATTGCTCCGGCTGCCCGCACAACACCTCGACCAAGGTGCCGGAAGGCAGCCTGGCGCTGGCCGGCATAGGCTGCCACGTGATGGCAACCGCGATCTACCCGGAATTCAACAAGCTGACCACCCATATGGGCGGCGAGGGTGCGCCGTGGATAGGTCAGGCGGCGTTTTCCAGCCTGCCGCACGTGTTCCAGAATCTGGGCGACGGCACCTATTTCCACTCCGGCTACCTGGCGATACGCGCCGCGGTGGCCGCCAAGGTGAATATCACCTACAAGATTTTATATAACGATGCAGTCGCGATGACCGGCGGCCAACCGGTGGACGGCACCATCAGCGTGCCGATGATGGCGCAGCAGATGGCAGCCGAGGGCATACAGCGCATCGCGCTGGTGACCGAGGACTTGTCGCGCTACACCGATCGCTCCAGCCTGCCGGTGCTGGTGACCCTGCATGACCGCAAGGACATGGATGCGGTACAGCGCGAATTGCGCGAGCTTCCCGGCGCCACCGTGCTGATCTACGACCAGACCTGCGCCGCCGAAAAGCGCCGCCGCCGCAAGAAGGGCCAGTTCCCCGACCCCGACCAGCGCATGGTGATCAATGAAGCGGTGTGCGAAGGCTGCGGCGATTGTGGCGTGCAGTCGAATTGCACGTCGATCATGCCCCTGGAGACCGAGTTCGGCCGCAAGCGCACCATCGACCAGTCTTCCTGCAACAAGGATTATTCCTGCGTGAAGGGCTTCTGCCCCAGCTTTGTGACGGTAGAAGGCGGCAAGCTGAAGAAATCCAAGGCCGGTGTGACGAAGAACAACGCCGACGACGGCTTCGGCGTCTTGCCGCAGCCGCAGCTTCCCGGCTGCGCCACGCCGTACAATATCCTGCTGAACGGCATAGGCGGCACCGGCGTGATTACCATCGGCGCGCTGATCGGCATGGCCGCGCACTTGGAGGGCAAGGGCGTCTCGGTGCTGGACATGACCGGTATGTCGCAGAAGAACGGTTCGGTCACTTCGCATATCCGCATCGCCGACAATGCCGCCCGCCTGCGCGCACAGCGCATCGCCACCGGCGAGGCCGACCTGGTATTGGGCTGCGACATCCTGACCACCGGCGCGCACGATGCGATTTCCAAGATGCGCGCGGGCCGCACCCGCGCGGTCGTCAATACGCATCAACAGCCGACCGGCTCGTTTGCCAAGAATCCGGATTGGGAATTTCCCATCGATGCGGTGCAACAACTGATCGTGGAATCGGTCGGCAATAACGCTGACTTCATCGACGCGACCAAGCTGGCGACGGCCTTGATGGGGGATTCGATCGCGACCAATCTGTTCATGCTGGGTTTTGCCTACCAAAAGGGTGCGATTCCGGTTTCCGAGCAGGCGTTGATGCGTGCGGTGGAATTGAACGGCGTGGCTATCGAATCCAACAAGAAGGCCTTCCTGTGGGGCCGCCGCGCCGCGGTGGATTTGCAGCGCGTGGAAAAAATCGCGATCCCGGCGCAGCCGGTGATCGTGCAAATGCCGCAAAGCCTGGACAGCATCATCAAGCGCCGCGTAGCCTTCCTGACCGATTACCAGGATGCCGCGTATGCGCAGCAATATCAGGACCTGATCGGCAAGGTGCGCGCGGTGGAGTCCGGCCTGGCCCTGGGCAATAAGCTGACGACCGCGGTTGCCAAGTATGCGTTCAAGCTGATGGCCTACAAGGACGAGTATGAAGTGGCGCGCCTGTACACCGACGGCCAGTTCACCGAAAAGCTGAAGCAGCAGTTTGAAGGCGACTTCTCGCTGAAATTCAACCTGGCGCCGCCGCTGTTCTCGAAAAAAGACGCGCAGGGGCATCTGGTCAAGGCGCAATACGGTTCCTGGGTGTGGCAGGCCTTCAAGCTGCTGGCCAAGTTCAAGAAATT
>Ga0210384_10006766_pt1 | contig 12163 bp, 11 predicted proteins | sample IncBWH2MmetaG_FD_160574 | JGI IMG/M metagenome (GOLD analysis project Ga0210384, IMG submission 160574) | Forest soil microbial communities from Barre Woods Harvard Forest LTER site, Petersham, Massachusetts, United States - Inc-BW-H-2-M | ecosystem: Environmental > Terrestrial > Soil >... | reverse complement strand
CGATGTGCCTGCGAGTGGGGCGGATGGGGCCGATTAAGTGATGACGGTTCGGGACACTATAACCCGAACCCGAGCGAGGGCCCCTGAGGCGGAGGAGTAATGACCTCCAAGGCGGAGCATTATCGAGCCCGCGGCCCGACACAGAGCGGGACTACCGTAGTGGCCACGAGGTGCACGAAGGGCGAAGACAAACCGTTCGTCGGTCAGCGCATGCCGGGAGCAGGCTTAAGCTGATTGACGCGTCGGGAAGGTCTCGCCTGAAATGCCAGCCTTCCAGCCGTACTGGGGAAAACTCACCGTACGGAATGATAGGGGGGATCGAGAAAACGTCGGCATCATTCGAAGCCCGATCCGCGTCTCGATCCTACCCGACCATCCGTCTGCAAGCGGGTGTCGCCAGCTTTCATCTCGCCGAAAGCCAACTGGTCCGCCTGGAAACTAGAACCGATGGCTTCGATTCGTGATTGCCTGCCACGAGCCACCTTTGCACCCTTACCGAGGGGCTTTCCTTCGCCAGGAAGGTGAACGCCGCCGATCTACCAGCAGACTTCGATTGGTCTTCCCACGCTCGGTTCAAACCGAAACACCATCAATCCAATTCGAGTACCTCAATTTACAACGATTTCTCACCTGCGGCTTCGCGCCCAGCAAGTGTGGCCCGAATGCAACTTGTCCCACTAAACACGATCGGAGAACGCTCTGCGCCCTTTGATACCGGGGAATCCCCCTGTAGCTTCTCAAGCGGATGGAGCGTTTGGGGCCGACCCCAGGCAATTTACGTCAAATTAAAGAAAATTTGACAACAAAGATGGGCATTGAGGGACGGCTTTGAGGATCCAAATTATCCCGTTTCTCGCGACTGGAAACTGGCCGAATCTGGTCAGGACGCGGTTGCCGATACTCGCCCGTCGCCGTGACCAGCGACCACTCGCGATGTTGAAGCAGCTTCGCTCCCCCCTGTTTGTGATTATTGCCTCGGCGCTGCTGCCGGGTTGCATGTTGTTTCCGGCGACTGGACCGACTAGCGAGGCGGTGATTGGAAATGCTACCGCAAGCCTGCGGTCCAACGCGGCGCTGCCTTACACCCTGGTCGATGTGAGTGCCGATACGATCGGCCTCCTTTCCCAGCCCAACCTGATCTCGTTCAAAGGCGAGTTTCCTGACAAGCGTCCCAAGCCGACTCAGGTCGTTGGTGTGGGCGATGTTCTCAACATATCGATCTTCGAAGCCGCGCCGGGTGGTTTGTTCACGCCTGGACAAGCCGCCGGCGCACGTCCCGGCAACTTCGTTGATCTGCCGGCGCAAGCGGTCGATCAGAAGGGCAGCATCTACGTTCCGTACGCCGGCGAGATTCCTGCCGCCGCGCGAACCATTCCGGAAATCCAACAGGCTGTAGTTTCCCGGCTCCGCAACCGCGCCATCGAGCCACAAGTCGTCATCAGCCTCAATCAGCAGCATTCGAGCGTCGTCAGTGTGCTTGGCGATGTGAACACGCCGGGTGTGCTCGCCCTGAACAGCGTCGGCGAGCGAATGCTGGCGCTGATCGCGCGCGCCGGCGGTCCAAAGTTTGAGGCCATCGAAAGCTATGTGACGCTGCAGCGGGATGGCAAGCGTGTGCGGGTTCTGTTGAGCCGCGTGGTGCACGATCCGTCCGAAAACATTTTCATCCGGCCGAACGACGTCATTTTCATTACCCACGAAGCACCGACGTTCACTGCGCTCGGTGCACTCAATCAGAACATCTTTGGGTTCAATTCCGAGATTGCGTTCGACGTCGAGACGCTGACGCTGGCCCAGGCCATCGGCAAGGCAGGTGGACTCAACGACAACCAGTCAGATCCCACCGAGGTTTATGTCTACCGGTACGAGGATCGTCACTTCCTGGAGAAGTTGGGTATCGATACGACGAGATTCACCTACGATCGCATACCGACGATTTATCGCCTCAATATGCGCGATCCTTCAGGCATGTTGCTCGCCTCTGGTTTCCAAATGCGGTCCAAGGATGTCATGTACATCGCCAATGCAAAGGTCGTGGACTACTACAAGCTGCTGTTGCTGATCAACAATACCGTAAACACGGTGTCTAACACGGCGAACGCGGTGACTAACGTTAACATCGCCGAAAAGACCAGGTGGTAGGCTCAAACTGAGCGCCTCGATCGCATCGCAATGATTGGCCGGCGACAATTGAAGTTGCCGGCCGAGACGTTCAGGTCTATCCAGCTCTGGCTAACAATTGCGGTGTCGGTTTTGGCGCCGCTATTTTTCGGGTCGGTGGATCTGGTCTGGGTCGCGATTTGGACGATCCTGCTTTCGGTCGGCACCCTGTGCGGCTTGTCAGTGCAGATGGGCGCCCGGCAGCGGCATTTACTGTACGGCTTTCTTGCACTCTGTTGCGCCTACGTGATTGTAGCGGTCCTGCAAGTAGAACCTCATGTAATCGATCGACTCAACGACCCGAGTTGGCAGCGTGCCAACGACCTTCTCGGCCTCAACGTTCCACCCCGGATTTCAAGCCGCGCCGAGATTCCCTTGGTTTCGATAGGGCATTTTCTGCTCCTCGTAACTTCCTTCACAAACGGCTTTTTCATCGGAACGTCGCGGCGTAACAGCGACATTCTCTTTTCATTCGTACGATATTCAATTTTGCTTTATGCCATCTACGGCTTGGCCGCACTGGTAATCACACCAAATATGGTGCTGTGGGCCCCAAAACTGGCCTACTACGGAAGCCTGACAGCGACCTTCATCAATCACAACACCGCTGCAACATTCGTCGGCGCCGGTGCGATTCTGTGGTTCTGTTTTGCCTATTCCTCTTTGCTGTCACTGCGATTTTCCTCGATCCGCGTGCTGCTGCTCGAACGATCAAATGAGAGTCTGGCGTTCAAAGCCATTGTCCGATCGGCGGGTGCGCTCGCGTGTTTCTTCGCTTTGCTGTTGACACGTTCGCGCGGCGGCCTGATCTGCACCTGCCTAGGGTTACTGGCCGCAATCATGCTGATGACTGCCGATGGGCGGAAGCAAAGATTTTGGCGTCTAGCAGTTTCATCTGTCGTTGCGCTGGCAGTCGGCGGCGAGCTACTCGGTCGCACCGGTAGAATCGGAAGCCAGGGTCTGTTCGACGACGGCCGGTGGTCGGTCTACGGGTTTTGCCTAGAGGCGATCCGGCAGCGGCCGATGTTGGGAGCCGGCGTAGGCACCTTTGCGGACCTGTTCCCCTCGCTTCGAGCCGACGACTTCTACAGCTGGGGCGTATGGGAATCCGCCCACTCGACTATCCTCGAAATTGCGGTCGAAATGGGCTTGCCCGTCGCAGCAGCGATTTCAATTGCTGCACTAGCATCGCTGTTCATCCTGGCTCGCGGCGTAATCAAATCCGAGGGACGAAGCCGGCGCTCACTGGCAGCAATCACCGGGATCGCTCTACTTAGCTATTTGCATTCGACAATCGACTTTTCCCTGCAGATTCCTGGTTATCTTATCTTATTCGGAATTCTGCTCGGTTGCGGACTGGCGAAAGCGCTCACCACCTCAAACGTGGCAGAGGCTGTGCCGCAGCACCAGCCAGCCTGAGCTCAGCGACTGCCTTTTGGGGTCTTTTGTGGGGCTGAACCTAACCGGCTATCGATGGGCCAAACGAACCTTGCGGTCAGCTTGTGATACCGATGTGTCGGGAACCTTGACCTCGTACCAGAATCGAGCGTCGCTGGCTGATTGTATCTTGAGCCAATGGTAGTCGGTGTTTTGCCAGGGACGGATCGCTTCGGTCAGATTATCCATCACGATGTCGCCCTTTGTCGTTACGACGACAAGGACAAGATGGCCGATTCCCGATGCTGTCTTGACCACTGAAAGCCGCAGGGCTTTCGCGGGCAGGCCACTCTCCAGCAGTTCATGCCGCTTGGTGACGGCGTAATCGTTGCAGTCCCCCGTGACCGGTGCGATTGTCCAACCGTCCTGAAGATCAGAGCCATAGCTCTTGAGCTCCGGCGTAATGGACGCGTTGACATCGTGATTGACGCGCTTCAACAGTTCGAACGTCTCCTCGTTCAGGTCGATATGCTCGTTTTCCGTTGGAATGGATTTGCAGTCGGAAGGATAACGAAGGCAGAAACGGACATGCTGGAAAGGAGCCAATGTGGGAGAAGCATCCACAATCGATGTTGACGGCCTAAAATCCAGGGGAGATCGAGTGAGCGCGTCGGAACCGCCTGAACATGCAAGAAAGACCGCGAAGCATATCGATAAAGTATATCGCGCCATGAAAACAACCACTGATCAAGGGTGATGCAATCGCCGGTGGGCGCGCTATCGATCGGTGGATTGTCAGGTCGTGAGGTTAAAACTTCGCTATCGAACGGTCTTAACGGCTGGTATCGGTAACAGTGCCGTTTCAAAGAACGGAAGTTTTGCTCCGGCAGGCAAGCAAAGCGGGCAGGTGATTTGAGTGCCAGCTATAGGCCGTCTCAATGATCGACCGAAGATCGTGCCGTGGAGACCAGCCAATAATTCGCTTGGCTAAGGCATTGTCAGCCACTAGCACCGGGGAGTCGCCTTCGCGACGTGGTCCGTACTTGACGTCGAAGCTCCCGCCCACGGCGCGACGGACGGCCTCGAGCAATTCTTTGACGCTTGTTCCGTGGCCGGTTCCAAGATTCAGGGCATGACTCGTGCCGTTGTTCAACAGATACTCGATCGCGCGGGTGTGCGCGTCGGCGAGATCGAGAACGTGAACGAAGTCGCGAACGCAGGATCCATCGCGCGTGTCGTAGTCGGTGCCCAGAACCTGGAAATGGGATCGACGGCCCAATGCGGCTTCGATCGCAATCGGTATCACGTGCGTTTCGGGTGAATGCCATTCACCAATTCTTCCTTCAGGGTCCGCGCCCGCGGCGTTAAAGTAGCGGAGGATATAAGATCGGAAACCTTGGTAACGGTCGAGATCGTTTAATATCTGTTCGATGATGAGCTTGCTTCGGCCGTACGGATTGATGGGTCTCTGAACATGAGCCTCATTCATCGGTACGGATAAGGGAATTCCGTAGGTGGCGCAGGTCGAGGAGAAGACGATCTTGTCGATACCAGTTGCTTGCGCGGCTCGAAGCAGCGATATCGTTCCGGCGACGTTGTTGTCATAGAATCCGCTCGGGTCGCGAACAGACTCGCCAACCTCAATCGCAGCGGCGAAATGTATGATCGCCTGCGGTTTGTATTTCCTGAGAACCTCTTCGAGTTTATTACGATCCCGAATGTCGCCCACCTCGAGCGGGCCCCATTTGACAAATTCGGCGTGACCATTTGAGAGGTTGTCATAAACGACAGGCGTGAAACCCTTGCTGAATAGATCGAGACACGTGTGCGCCCCGATATAACCTGCTCCGCCAGCAACAAGAATGTTTGCCATCTAATGGAATACCCGGGACGTACCTGCGTTCCTATTTAGTCTGATTATCAGCCTATTACAGCATAAAACTCTGGTTGAGGATTGAACGGCAAGAGCAGGAGAGGCGCGTGGGGAGCGTTTAGGCAGAAGCAATTCCGACCTCAGAAGTACGTGGTCCAGAAGTTCTTGATGCAAGCTAACAGCCATTGCAATAGTTCGACGGCTCCCCAGCCGAGAAAGCCGAGCCATGCGATCATGGCCGATACGATCAATGTGGTCAGCAAGCAGACCGTGATTTTCCTACCCGTTCGCGCAGGCAAAACCCGAGGCTTGATAGTCGGATCTTGCAAGTCGACGCGCTGAAGTTCATTCATTTGTTGTTATCGCTGTTTGACCAGCGATCAATAACTGCAATGCGCGAGGCGAGCAATCTCAAGGGTCAATTAACGTAAAGAAACGCGTCCTATATTATTGATCATAAATGGATTACCTTACTTCTTATCCATGCTCAGTAAGGCGGCCGCAGGGGGCGCGATCTGCTGTGCGCCAGGTTGATCAGTCAGATGGGTGCTCGCCGGAGTTGTGAAAAAGTTTGGTACTCGGTCACACACGTGAGTGCCATCGCATCCAATCGCTCATGATACAGGGAAAGTACCGCCTGCGAAATTCAGTCGGCTTCTTTTAAGAAGCCGGGGAGGTTACAGGAATCCCACGGTTTCGCGGTGTCAGCAAGCGGTTATCACTTGTTCAATAAGCGCTGTCGGAAACGAGAAGGGAAGGGATCGTTATGATCAATATTTTTGCGTCTAGTGCCATCGACCAATTGCGGGCATAAAATGTGTCGCAAGCGACACGCTTGTTATATGTCGTCGTGCTACGACCGCTAACTTGCCAGAGCCCAGTTATGCCTGGCCGGCAAGCAAGGTAATCACCTATTGAGGTCAAGTACCTGACGAGTTCCTCCTCGGTCACAGGGCGAGGTCCGATAATACTCATGTCGCCCCGAAGGACGTTAAACAGCTGGGGAAGCTCGTCCAGGCTCGACTTACGTAAAATGGCGCCGATTGCGGTAACTCGTGGATCGTAGTGCAACTTGCGGTTGGCGGCCCACTCAGCCGCCGCTATTGGATCGGACTCAAGGAGCTGGCGCAAACGTTCCGGCGCATCCGTCACCATTGTGCGGAATTTCAGACAATCGAAATATCTTCCATTGAACCCTACGCGCTTGTGACGAAACAGCGCCGGGCCGGGTGAGGTGACGACCGTTGCAACGAAGCAGATAATCAATAAGGGAGCGAGCAAGACGATTCCGGACAGAGCTATTACAATATCAACGAATCTCTTTGAGGTAAGCCCGATGGGAGCCGTCGCCGCGGACGCGAATCGCAGATTATTATGTGTGTCGGTCAAACTGTTCATTTGGGTACTCCCAATAACAACTTCTAAAACCCCGAATTTATTGATTTTTCTTTACTCCTTTTTAACAGGTTAATGGGCGCTGCACAATTTGCGCAAGTCTGTTTTGTCAGCAAGCTCTTATTAATCTGAATAGGCTAACGTTTTAGGTTTGTTAACCATTTTCGGGTGCTCCGGTAGAATGAGCAAGTCGCAGGCATCGAATGTCCAAGAACCGGACACCTTAATGGTGCAGTGCAACCAGGACAAACTGGGAAGCCTCTAAGATTGTGTCGCTCGAATCAGCAAAGAGGTTCGCATTTATTTCGATTCTAAGTGCGCGCGTTAATCATCAGGAAGCGACGATGCGGAAGACCCGATCGATCAGGGGCAAAATCCCGCTGAGGAGGATTCCGTGAATGGCCCTACCGCGGCTGGTACCTTAGGTCCGGAGTCGGCAAGAAGTCGTGGGGCTGATGCTCTTCCTCTCGCCCGACGAAAACGACGAAGCCTTGGCCCGTCGCAATGATGTCGCCGTGCTGAAGGCTTGGGTCATCCAAGGCCCGTCGGGCGGCTGCCTCCGCTTCCTCCTTTTCGGATGGGGGAGGAATCGCAGCCTGCATGCGCGCGTTCGCGACAAATTCTTCGGACCGGCGGCGAGCGTCCTCCACCCGCTGCTGCCATTGCTCACGCGTAAGCGCAGAGTCGGAAAAATCCACCGGTTCCTGGCCGAAACAGCATGCCGACGATGCAATCAGCGACCAGCCAACAGTCAGAGCCGTAGTCCTAATGGTCATGGCATAGACTTTACGAGTTCAGGCGCATCCCCCAAGGGTCGGTTATCTCTTTTTTTATTGCCGACGCGAAAAGTAAGCAACAGAAACCGGGGATCTGCGAGCAAAGGGCTGTCAGGCACGAAATTTCTGCAATGCGTCGGAAAAAGCCTTTTGCTGGGAATCGTCGAGCTGTTCGATTCGCGTCTGCAGCAACGAGCGGGCCGCCTCGGGTGCGCCTAGATAGGCGCGGGCGGCCACATTCAAAAATCTATATCGTATAAGCAATTGAAATTCATTAAGAATTTTCTCTCGCGTTGGTTCTGGCGCAACAAGAACGAGAGGCATCGCAACGAGATTCCGACGGATTGAGATCCAGGCTTCATTAGGAGAGGTCTCGTAGGACATCGCTAGCAGATCAAACGAATGTTCGCTTAAAACGCCCTTGAGAACTTCCAGCTGAAATACCAGCAGCCAAACGAATGACTGGCGCGGTTGGCAGCTCAAGACCCGAGTGGCGCGACTTTCAAGAGATTTGGCGTGTTGATCGAATTCCTTGACGGTTCCCGAACGCAGCGCGGTCTCCGCTAACGACATTTCCGTAAGCAACAGTGCTCTTTGGGAGTGGGTGTCGCAAGCGCTTAGTTCCTGCGAGTTCTGGCTCGCTAATGTCCGAGCGAAACTCGCAGGCCTGAACGTCTCGAAACGCAGGAGACGATCCTCAATGTCGCGAAATTCATCGGCGAGCTCGCTCTGCGGCAGAACAAAAATTCCCCAAGCCAACCCCAAGCAGCCAATAATAACCGTCGAGCCCCGCAGAACAAATGATCCGAAAGAAGGCTTCACGGCCGGGCAGTATCTAAGCGGTTTCAGCGGGAACGTTTTCGTTGGTGTAGTAGGTATAGCGCCGATCTGAATAGCCTTCGAAGCGGCGCATGACGTCCTCATTGGCCTTGTTGAGAACCACGCCTAACAATCGCTCCGACAGAATATGCGAGGCCGCCACTGCTTTGAGGATTTCGTCAGTGGACGTGCTGCCCCACTCGACGACCAGAACGAACGCATCAAATAGATGGGCCGCAGCCTTTACATCAACCACTGGAAGGATCGGAGGTAAATCAACGAGGATATAGTCGTAATCGTCCTTGGCTGTCTTCAGCATTTGCTTCATTGCCGACGAGTTCAGGATATCTGAGCTGTTAGTGGGCTTGATATGGCTCGAAGATGGCAGGAGGTCGAATTTATATTTGGAGTCCGTAATAACCGCGTCGCGAAAATCCGAATTGTCTGCGACCATGTTAAGCAAGCCCGGAGCACGCGCGTAACCAAGGGTCTTGGTCATTGCGGGATTTCGCAAGTCGGCATCAATCACCAGGGTGCGACTACCACCCTTGGCCAGAAAGGCCGCAAAGCCTGCGGCGACAGTCGTCTTTCCCTCGCCGGGGAGGGCCGAAACCATCCCGATAACCTTGCCGCCTGTAGGGTGAAGATCGATCGCCACCTTGATATATCGCAACGCTTCCGCGGTTGCCGAAAACGGCGCAACTTCGCTGATTTGTCGAAATGCTCCCGATCTTGGCGATCTCCTTAGTTTGCCGAAACCGGACCCCTGGTCGAACGCCGGTAGAACGGCAAGACAGCTGGTTCCCAAAAGGGCTTCAATCTGCGCACGCGTGTGAATCTGGCGGTTCATCTGCTCCCGGGCAAGCGCAGACACGACGCCGAGACCTAATCCACAAAGGGCGGCAAGCGCGATCGTTAAACCAATCTTGGGGGAGCTTGGCAATCGGGGAGGGGACGCCACGGTGACAACCCGAGCCTCAGTCGACGGAAACGATTGCTGCTGCACTGACTGTGTGAACCGCGACAGGAATGTCTCATAAATGCCGCGATAGGAATTCGCTGCGCTTTCAAGTTCTCGCAAGCGGACCTGCGACTGTCGCGTCGAATCGGAATGCTGGAAAACCTCGGTCATGCGCCTGTCGATCGATTCTTCTTGGCTCTTCGCGATCTGCAGCTCGCTCTTGTAGCTTTCGGCGATACGGGAAATTTCGTCCCAGATTGCGCGCTGTAGGGCCGCCATTTCCGCTCGCAGATTCCGTGCGGCCTGGTGATCGGAGCCATACCGGGCGCTCCACTCCGATTCCTTGCTCTGATCGTCGAGGAATTGCTGCCGCAGCTTCGTGATGACGGGATTGTTGAGCGCGTCGGTGACGACTGGATCAGGAATATTGAAGCTTTCCTTGTCCGTCCGCTGCTCGAGAACGCGCAAGATGCGGTCGAGCTTGGCTCGGGCCTGGCTGGTATCGGCGCGGGCCTTGGCCAGCGCAATTCCGAGCTGATCTAGCTCGACTTCGCTCGCCAGCTTGCCGTCGACGCCAATGATGATGCCGTTCTTGGACTTGAAGTCTTGGACCTCCTTGTAAGCATCGCTCGCCTGCTGGCGCAACTCCCCGATGCGCTGTTCGAGCCACACGCTGGCGCGGTGGGTCGCTTCGAATTTCGCCTGTAGCTGGTCCTCGATATAGGCATCGGCGAAGGCGTTGGCGATTTTCGCAGCCTTGTTCGGATCAAGGGAGGTATATGCGATCTGCTCGATGTAACTGCGGCCCAGGCGGCTGACACGCAGATTGTCCCTGACGATGCCAAGAACCCGACGCATTTGCTGATCTTTCGAGGGCTGCTCCTGGCGAGCTGCCAGTCCAAGCAACAACAAAAAGCGCCGCCTAAGACCCGCTCCCGCACCGATGAACTCCGGGTCTTCGTCCAAATGCAATCGGCGGATAACCGCGGAAGCTACTTGTTCGGATTTGGTGGTCTCGATCTCGCTCTCGACCGAGGCGTCTTCGACCATACGATTTTCAGCAGCCATTTCGCCGGGTTGGGTCCAGGTTATCTTCTTTGTGTCAATGATCATGTCCGCTTGCGCGGTGTACAACGACGGCGAAAGCGCCACGTAAATTGCTCCCGCAACGATTGCCAAACCCGTGACCACGGCTATCAGCCGCCACTGGCGGCCCAAAAAGTCACGGATATTAGCTAGCGAAACAGGTTCGGACTCAGAAGCACTTTCCACCGCAGACCCATAGGGCGGAAACTGACCGGCCACGTTCATTCGCAGTTCCTCAAAACTTTCTAAAAGCCTTCAATGGTATCGGTCGCAATTCACCGCGTCGGACTTACCTGGCTTGCCGCAGTGGTGGCTCCATTGTTTGCGGGGTTCGCCGTGTTCGCCGTAGAGAACGTCAGGCCTGCGGCCGAAAAGGTTATAGGTATCGAACCGCCAGCTCCACCGGGTTGTGTGATCTTTCCTGTTCCGCTGGTTGGATTAGTAACAATCACGCTGCCGAAGCCGCTCACGGCAGAGGACAATGCTGCAGCCGTCGCCGCCGTCGATAGATCTCCGGCAACTGCGGCAAACGCAGCCTGGAATTCTCCGTCCCCGAAGCCAGCAACGGCCTGCTGGATAAGCAGGCCCGCTTGCTGGTCGACGGTTGAACAGGCTATCGCGGCTTGGGCGAGACCGGCAGCGATCGCCGTTCGAAATCGCGGCGTCGTCTCTCTCGCGATACTGACGAAATCCGCAGCAAGCGAGGCGTCGGTTCCAACGAGATCGCGTACAAACGCTTCAATTGTCCTTGTGTCGGAATCTGGAGCGACGAACGCGTGAGGATTGGACCTGAATTGGCCAATAGACTGAGCCGACACCGGCGGGTTCACGCATGCGGCCCAAACATCGCCGATGGATATCGCAAGCAACATCTGAACGAGCAGGGTCTCAACGAGAAATCTAGCGCGCATAGAACCCTCAACTATCTGTCTCTAATCGTAAATATGCGCACAACCTACACTAGGCAGCAGGGCGTATCAACTAAACCTCACGGTTAGGGTTGATTAATCAGGCAACGGGGAAAAATCACTTAATGCATTGAAAGAACTAATGTTTTGAAATAGCTTATTCGTGGTCTAATCGCGAACCTTCATTCCAGAAAAAAGGTTAATAGGGGTAAGAGGGGTGGGACATCTGTCGAGCTCCGTTACGCACCATACAGATGGCGAGTTGACGCGTGTTATCTTCTGCTCCTGACTTTCAGAAACTCAAGGTAGGGGGACGACGTCCAATGTTGACGGCGGGTCTGAGGATCTATGCCGTCGGCGATATCCACGGCCGTATTGATCTGCTCGATGAACTTCTTGCTCGGATCGATGCAGATATTGCGCTCCGCCCGACGGAGCGACCGCTTTACGTCTTTTTGGGCGACTATATCGATCGGGGATCTTCATCGCGCGAGACCATCGACAGATTGATCGAACATGGTGCGACGCGTGAGTCGGTGTTTCTGAAGGGCAACCATGAACTCATCGCGATCAAGTGCTTAAGCGATCGCGATCTCCTCGGCCAGTGGCTGCGTCTGGGTGGCATGGAAACTCTGATATCCTACGGCGTTTCGGCTGAATTCTTCGCAAGCGGAAGGCAAATCGCCGAGCTCCAGGCGGCTTTTCACAATGCATTGCCACAAGCCCACTTCCGTTTTTTCCGAGATTTGCAAAGTTCGTTCGTTCGCGGAGATTTTTTCTTCGCGCATGCGGGCGTGCGACCCAACGT
>Ga0210384_10006763_pt1 | contig 12170 bp, 14 predicted proteins | sample IncBWH2MmetaG_FD_160574 | JGI IMG/M metagenome (GOLD analysis project Ga0210384, IMG submission 160574) | Forest soil microbial communities from Barre Woods Harvard Forest LTER site, Petersham, Massachusetts, United States - Inc-BW-H-2-M | ecosystem: Environmental > Terrestrial > Soil >... | reverse complement strand
GCCGGCATCAAGGTCCTCTGCCCGGCCACCGCCGCCGACGCCAGGGGCCTCCTCAAGGCCGCCATCCGAGACCCGAACCCGGTCATGCTCTTCGAGCACAAGTTCCTCTACCGCAGGATCAAGGAGACCCTCTCCGAAGGAGAAGGCCTCGCCCGCATCGGCGAAGCCAGGGTCGTCCGCCCAGGCACCCACCTGACCCTCGTCACCTACGGAGCCAGCACCTGGACCTGCCTGGAGGCGGCCGCCGACCTCGCCGCCGAAGGAGTCGAGGCCGAGGTCGTCGATCTCCGCACCCTGGTCCCCTACGACGAGGACACGGTCACCGCCTCGGTAAAGAAGACCGGCCGGGCCCTGATCGTCCACGAGGCCCCCCTCACCCTGGGCTTCGGAGCCGAGGTCGCCGCCCGCCTGGCGGAAGCCGCCTTCCCCTGGCTGGACGCCCCCATCCGCCGGGTCACCTACCCGGACCGGCCGGTGCCTTATGCGCGGGTGTTGGAGAACGCGCTGCTGCCGACGCGGGAGAAGGTGCTGGCTGCGGCGCGGGAGGTGCTAGCATACTGAAGCACTGGTAGGCGCTTCGTGCTCAGCAGATCATCGGTTCGTCGTAACGTCTCATGGATGCGAGTTGTTCGTGCGCGGAATAGGTTTGAGGTTTAGGTTAGGCTGCCCACTCGGTGTTGGACTGAGCCGAGCTGTTCAAAAGCAACCACCATAGCCCAGACGAGCCCGTCAGCCGCCATCGAGTCGCCTCGCTCACGGGCCGTTGCGGGCAGAGCTGTTGGTGGCGCACCTTAATATTGTGCTAGATGCAGAGGCCTAGAGCAGTGCTCGATAGACAGCCCGCAGCAGCAAAGTATGCCGATGCGATTGAGCTCATGAACGGGCGAAACCTTCGACACGCGCTGGAGTTCACGTGTCTACTTTCCTGTATCGAATTTACAAGGGGTATGGACTCTCCTTTGGTGTCGCTCTTGAACATGGAAAAGGTGCGGCTGCTGGCCGACGCAGCCGTGAAGAGCAAGGCTGCCTGGTACAAGCAGCGTCTCATCGATCCTGCGAGAGATCTGCTGCTGCAGGGCCTGCGGCTCGGCGGGTCGCTCACCTCGGGGCGGGCCAAGGATCTCGGCGACGATGCGGGCCCGCCCGGATCTGGTCTTGGAGGGCGGGAGAGAACCTGCGACAATGGCCTACGAGGGAGAACGAGGATGGCAAGAATCGTCCTGGAAGTACCGACCGAGATCGTGGATGCCGTGAGGCTTCCACCTGCCGAGGTTGAGGCCGAGCTCCTGAAGGAGCTAGCCCTTGCGCTCTACCGCCGGGGTGCGCTCTCGCTCGGGAAGGCGCGCACACTGGCTCACCTTAACCGCTGGCAATTCGAGCAGCTTCTCGGTGAGCGCCGGATTCCTCGCCATTATACCGAGGCGGATCTCGGGGAGGATCTCCGGTACGCGCATGGTCATCGTTGACTCCTCGACGTTGATTCACCTGTCGGCAATCGGACGCTTCGCGCTGCTCAAAGACCTCTATGGCCGGTTGACCGTCACGCCCGCCGTCTGGCGCGAGGTCGTCGATCAAGGCAAGGACAGGACCGGCGTCGCCGATCTAGAAGCTGCACGCGAGCATGGGTGGCTGGAGGTGCGGATGCCCGGCAACCAGCCCCTGGTGCACTCCCTTCGGCATGAGCTCGACGAAGGGGAAGCCGAGGTCATCGCCCTTGCGATCGAGCACCCGGGTAGCCTGGCACTCCTGGACGAATCCGACGCAAGGCGGGTTGCGTCGTCCTTTGAGATCGAGAAGACAGGCGCTATCGGAGTCCTGATTCGAGCAAAGGTGGAGGGGAGGATTGACTCCCTACGCTCCGAGCTGGATAGGATCCGCACGGAAGGCGGTTTCTGGATCGAGGACGAGCTCTATCAAAAGGTACTCCAGGCTGCCGGGGAGTAGTGCAACCGGCATGGAGCTCTGCTCAGCGCGGTCTGCGCGAGCGCTCCCCGCTCGGCCGGCCGCTTTCGGCAGTGCGGGCGCGATGCTAAGATTGCGCCGTCCAGGGGAGGGGAACCCACAGTGGTATTGCCAGCCGTTAAAGACCAGATTCTGCAAGACTTCGATCAACTCTCGCCTGAGCAGCAGAAGCAGGCCGCCGAGCTCGTGCACGGGCTCGTGAGCCGGTTGCCCAAGGGTGCCTCCATCGAGGATCTAATGCAGCTTGCCGGCAGCCTGGACGACCAATCGGCCCGCGAGATGATGGAGGCTATCGAGGAGGGATGCGAGCGGGTGGATCTCAATGAGGTAGATACACTCTCGCTATGAAGCTGAGTGCTTGGCGAGACGACGTCGACATCGCCGATGCGCGGGTTCTTCTCCGCAAGTTCCAAGGCAGGCGCTCGGAAATTCGGAGCCTGATCGAGCCGTTCCTGGTTCCTGGGCGCGAGCGGAAAGCAGGGTATGCCTTTGACGACCTCTGGGAATCCGAGCATGGATCTTGACGATCTGGTGCGCGCACTCCTGCGCTTCGACGCGCTCAGCGCCAGGCAGTGGCTGGCCGATGCTGCACGTGCTGGCCTCGTGTGGTCCGAAGTTCCCGCTCCTCTCGACCTCGACCCAACGGAGTGCGCCCTGGCTGCCGGAGTGGTGGAGTTGATGGCCGCACGTGCCGGCCAGCCACCACCCGCTTGGGCGGCCGATGTTCCGCCGGCACCGAGAACGCTGTTCCTGGTGCGTTCCGCAGTCACAATGTTCCGCCTGAGGGCGGCATGTGAGCGAGAGGGCCCTGAACCGTTGCGCCGGCGTGGCCTGCTGGCGCCGCCGGACTTCCTGACCATTGCATAGCAAGGTGGGGGGAGAGGCCGCGGTCAGGCCGGATCGTCATCCGGCGGCGCGGATTCCCAGCCGGTTCTCCTCTGCGATCTCGAGGTTCTCGCGGTCGGTGTGAACGACATACATCTCGCGCCCAGGATGCTGCCGATGTAGGCTCAGGTAGGCCCTCATGGCGGACTCGCCGTCTGGATACTGGTCCACGACGGCCAGCTCCTCCAGGAGCCGCTTCCCCGACTCCGAGCGTGCCTCGAACGCCTCGACAACCAGCCACTGGTGGGGGAAGTAACTACGGACTGCCGTCCATCTCATCGCCTCACCTCCCGCTTCCCTACGGTGTTCGCCCTGGCTACCGGAAGAGCCAGCGCCTCAGGGGAGCGTAGTCTGGAAGAGACCTTCGGAGGTGGCGACCTCGAGCTTGCCGGGCTGGTGAGGGTCCATGAAGAGACTGAGGGCGACGGCGCCGCGCAGGCCCTTGCTGCGCTGAGCCCAGGTCACCCCGCCGTCGATGCTTTGCCAGACGCCGTCGGGGCGGGCGGCCAAGAGGTGGCGGGAATTGGAGGGGTCGACGAGCAGGTCGCCGCCGGTGGGTGACTGGAAATAGTCCACGATCAGGTTGAAGTCGCTGATCTTCTGCCAGGTGGCACCGTCGTCGGTACTCCTGCTGAGGCCGGTCGGCCCGAGCGCATAGAGCGTCGCCGGCGTCCGCGGGTCGATTGCGATCACGTTGGCGGCGATGAGCAAAGTGGACCAGCTGTGGCCGCCGTCCGAGCTGCGATACAGCAAGGGGTCCTGCTGCACGGGATCGTCACCGACCTCGAGGACCGCGGCGTAGACGACGCGCGGCCGCACAGGATCCACGATCAAGCGCGCGACGATGCGCCCTCCGTCTTCAGCGTCCGGACGCGGCACGGCGCAAGACAGCGGCTGCCGCCAGCGGGTCCCCGCGTCCTTGCTGCGCCAGATGCCGCAGCCGCCCGCCAGGATCGTGCCGTCCTCGAGCACCGCGGCCGATAGCAGCGGCCCGCCGTCTCCGTTGCCGAAGACGGATTGCCAGGTCGCACCGGCGTCGGTGGTGCGGAAGATCCCACGGTCGCTCACCGCATACAGGGTGTCGTCGCGGCGGGGATCGAGCGCCAGGTCGCCGAGCTGAGAGCAGCGGAAGGTGTCGGGGACCGATTCGTAGTGTGCGCCCCAGCTCGCCCCGGCGTCGTCGCTCACGTAGAGGTTGAAGCTCGAGACGGCATACACCCGGGAGGAAGAGCGCTTGGGGAAACGCAGCTTCGCTCCATAGTCCGGCTGGTATTGGCCGCCACAGGTGTCCTTGTCGACAAGCAGCCGGCGCCAGTGAGCGCCTCCGTTTTCGCCGCGCGCGATGCCGAACTCGGTCGGACCGTAGAAGTCGCCCGTCGCGGGGTCGAATCTCAGAGTGTCCGGAGGGACGCCGTCGCGGTCCACCCGCACCCAGGTGTCGCCTAGGTCCTGGCTGGCGAAGAGGCCCGCGTACCCTGGACCGGTGAGGCCCACGACTGCATAGAGGGTTCTCAGGGCCGCGGGAGCGGCGACGGAGCTCACGAAGCCGTCCGACCCTGGCGCCACGGAGGTCAAGTGCCAGCTGGCCCCTCCGTCGAGGCTGCGATAGAGGACGCTGGCGGCGTATTGGAAGACCGCGAAGAGCGCGCCGCGCGAGCCGGGCGATGCCGCCAGCTGCCTCGTGCCGTAGAAATAGGGTGGCCCTTCAAGGCCGCCCGGCAGCGGATCGAAGGTGGCGTTCAGGGGCGACCACGAGCTGCCGCCGTCGGTGCTGTGCCAGGGGACGGCCAGTGGGTAGGCCTCGGGCGGCTCGGCGGGGCCGGCGAAGACGGAGAGCGGGTGCCGCGGGTCGACCAGCAGCGCGTTGATCCGGCTTGGCGTGTCCAGGGCCTCCTCCCAGGAGGCGCCGTCGTCGCTGCCGCGGAACAGGCGAGCGCCGCGCGCCAGGTAGAAGGTGGTTGGCTCGCCGGGAGCGAGCGCCAAGACGTCGCCCCCCTGCGGCGACGGGTCGAGCGGCAGGTTCGGCGAGAGTGCCTGCCAGCTCGTCCCGGAGTCCGTGCTGCGGAAGAGTCGCGCGTCGCCGACCGCATAGAGTGAGCCCGTCGCGGCATCGGCTGCCAGCGCGCGGGCCCGCTGGCTCCCCATGCCCGCCCCGGACCACGACCACGTCACGCCGCCGTCGCGGCTGGTGTAGACGCCGCTCTGCTCCGCGGCGAGGAAGAGCTGCCCGGCCGAGCCGACGACGAGGTCGAGGATCTGGCCGGCCGGCGGGCCATACGGGGTCCAGGCAGCGGCCGCATCCTTGGACGGCTGCGCGGCGGCGCCGACGCCACTCGCAATCAATGCCAGGAGGCCGAGAGCCCAGTGATGACAGGTTCGCGTCTGGTGAGTCATGTCCTGAAGCATAGATCATCTATGCTTATAGCTGCAAGTCGACGCTCTCTGGTAGTCGGTCCTCTGTCCTGGTCGTTCTGCCTTCCGGCAGCGACAGGACGGCCGCGTGGGAGGATCTTCCCTTCCTTCGTCAGCCCCGAGGCGTCTCTCGGCCGAGCAGCCGGGCGTCTGGCGTGTCTGGCTGCGAGCCCGAGCTCGATCGGACCGGGGACCTTGTCTGATTTATCGCAACTTTTCGTGGCCGCCCTCTGGCGATGGTAGCGGTGGCGGCGGTGGCGGAGGAACCAGGCCGCGGCCGGGGCGCGGTGCTAGACTTTGATGCTCGAGCTGCTGGTGCTGCCGCACCGCCGGAGTGAGGATGGACGCACTGCCTACCGCCGTCCGCAGGGTGTCTGGGCTGGACTCGCTGGGGGCTGATCTCCGGCTGGCGCTGCGGCAGCTGCGGCGGGCGCCGGGATTCACGGTCACGGCGGTGCTCACCCTGGCGCTTGGCATCGGCGCCACGACGGCGGTGTTCACTCTGTTCGACGCCGTGCTGCTGAAGATGCTGCCGGTGCAGAGGCCGGAGGAGCTCTACCGTGTCGGCGATCCCCCGGAATGCTGCGTGACCTCGGGCCTGGAAGACAACTGGTCGCTGTTCTCGTATCCGCTGTATCGGAGCTTGCGGGATCAGACGCCGGAGCTCCGGCAGCTCGCGGCGTTCCAGGCCGGCAGCTTGACCCTCAGCGCCCGGCGCCAGGGCGCGCCGGCGTCCGAGGCGGCGGCGGGCGAGCTCGTGTCCGGCAATTACTTCGCGACGTTCGGCGTCAGGTCCTTTGCGGGGCGCGCGCTGACGCCCGCCGACGACGTGCCTGGCGCGCCGCCGGCCGCGGTCATGAGTTATCGCGCCTGGGAGCAGCGATATGCGCCCGACAGGTCGGTCGTCGGCGCGACCTTCATCCTCGATGGGCTGCCCTTCACGGTCGTCGGCATCGCGGCGCGCGGCTTCTTCGGCGACACGCTGCGCCCCGATCCTCCCGACTTCTGGCTCCCCCTGGCCAGCGAGCCGGCGCTTCGCCAGCAGAGCTCGCTGCGCGATCATGCCGACCGGGCATGGCTGCAGCTCATCGGCCGCCTCGATGCGGCGGCTCGTCCGGCCGCGGTGCAGGCGCACGTCACGGCCGAGCTGCGCCAATGGCTGCTGGCGCAGACGGATCTCTCGGCGGAGGAGCGGCAGAGGATCGCCAAGCAGGTGGTCGCGGTGGTTCCCGGGGGAGCGGGAGTCTCGCTGCTGCAGAGTCGCTTCGCGAGCGCGCTGCACCTGCTGCTCGCGCTCTCGGGGCTCGTGCTGCTGATCGCCTGCGCCAATATCGCCAACCTGCTGCTGGCGCGCGGCACCACCCAGCGCACCCAGATCGCGGTGCGGCTGGCGCTCGGCGCCGGACGCGCGCGCCTCGTCCGCCAGGGCCTCACCGAGAGCGCCCTGCTCGGCGTCGTGGGAGGCGCCGCCGGGCTCGCCGTTGCCTTCGCGGGCACGCGCGCGCTGCTCGCGCTTGCCTTCCGCGGCGCCCATTCCATTCCCATCAGCCCGGCCCCTTCGCTGCCGGTGCTCGGCTTCACGTTCGTGCTCTCCCTGCTGACCGGGCTGGCCTTCGGCATCGCTCCCGCCCTGCTCGCGTCGCGGTTCGATCCCGCCGAGACCCTGCGCGCCGGCAACCGCGCCACGCGCGACACCTCGGGCCTGCCGCAACGATCGCTGGTGGTCGCTCAGACGGCGCTGTCGCTCGTGCTGCTCGCAGGGGCCGGCCTGCTCTCGCGCAGCCTCGCCAAGCTCGAGTCCCAGGACTTCGGCTTCGCCACCGCGGGCCGCCTGATCGTCAAGGTCGATCCCCTGCTCGCCCGTTACACCGCAGAACGCCTCCCCGATCTGTACCGCCAGATCGAGCAGCGCCTCGGTGCGCTGCCGGGCGTCCAGGGCGTCGGGCTGGCGATGTACACGCCGCTCACGGACCGGTGGACCGGGTCGGTCTTCATCCAGGGCCGGCCGCTTCCCCCGGCCGGGGTCGAGGAGGACTACGCCGCCTATGAACGCGTCAGCCCAGGCTTCCTCGACGCCATCGGCCAGCGCGTGCTGCGCGGCCGCCCGATCACCGAGCAGGACAACGCCGGCGCACCACGCGTCGCGCTGGTGAACGAAGCCTTCGCGCGGAAGTACTTCCAGGGCCGGGACCCCATCGGCCAGCGCTTCGGCGGCGACGATCCCGCGGCAAGCGGCGAGCTCGAGATCGTCGGCATCGTCGGCGATGCCATCTACAGTCGCCCCACCCGGCCGCCCGAGCCGATGTATTTCCTCCCGCTCGCACAGTCGGCGGCGAGCTCGAAGCCGTCGATCCAGCACACCGATCTCCGCTCGCATTACATCCGCGCCATCGTGCTGCGCCTGGCCGCGGGCGGCGCGGGCGGCGCGGGCGGCGCGGGCGCCGCGGGCGCCCTCGCCATGGGCGGCGCCGTGCGCCGGGCTCTCGCCGCTATCGACCCGAACCTCACCGTTCTCGGCATGACGAGCCCCGGCGAGGAGATCCGCCGCGAATTCAACCAGGAGCGGCTCCTCGCGCGCCTCACCGGATTCTTCGGCCTGCTGGCGCTCGTCCTCGCGTCGGTCGGGCTCTACGGCGTGACCGCGTACTCGGTGGCGCGCCGCTCCGCCGAGATCGGCATTCGCATGGCCCTGGGCGCGAGCCGCCGCGCGGTCGTCGGGATGGTGCTGCGCGGCGCCTGCCTGCAGCTCGCGCTCGGCCTGGCGCTCGGCTTGCCGGCAGCCCTCGCCGGCGGGCGGCTGATCGCCCACCAGCTCTTCGCGGTGCGCAGCTGGGATCCGCCCGCCCTGGTGGCCGCCGTCGCCGTGCTGAGCGTCGCCGCTCTCGTCGCCGGCCTGCTGCCGGCACTGCGGGCCGCCACCATCGAGCCTCTCCAGGCAGTGCGCGCCGAGTAGCGGCGGAGCGGGAGCGACATTGCCTCTACAACATGATCGCGGCATGAGATCGGCTGGCAGGACGGATCCTCGATCAAGAGGACCGGGCTCTGGTATTCTGACTCGATGACGAACGTCGCGGCCATGGAGCCAATTCCCCTCTCGACTGCGGCGGATGGAGTCATCCGCATCGCTGGCACCCGGGTCACGCTGGACACCGTGATCGACACGTTCCTGACCGGCGCTTCACCGGAGGAGATCGCGCAGGACTTCCCGGTCCTCCCGCTCGACGATGTCTACGCGGTCCTGACCTACTACCTGCGCCACCGCGACGAGGTGGATGCCTATCTCCGGGAGCGGCGGTCCCGGGCGGTGGCCTTGCGCCGCGAGATCGAGACCCACTCCGCTCAGACCGGCCTGCGCGACAGGCTCCTAGCCCGCCTTGGGCGTTAGCGCCCCAGTGCTCCGATTGCTGGCCGCGGATCCTCTTCCTGCCGCTCTGATCGATGCGCATGTCCATGCTCTGCCGGAGTGCTCCGGCGGTCGTGTAGGTTCCTTTCAGAGGCGTGCTGCACCCGCTCCGGCGATCGCGCCGGGGCGACGGCGGACCGCCTCGACGCCGCCCCGGCTGCCACGCGGCCGGTCAGCGGACCGAAAGGAGATCGGAGATGCACGCACGATGGGAGTCGACGCCGCGGAAGCGGCGGCATGACCATCTGGTACCCGAGGTCGCCGTGAGCAGGACCGTGTCGCTCGTCACGTTCTCGGCGCTGCTGGCGCTGATGCTGGTTGGCGGAAGACCCGCGCTCGCCGCCCACCCCGGTGCCTCCGAGAGCTCGCACGAGAGCGCGTCGTCATCGAGCAGCAACAGCAGCAGTAGTAGCAGTGGTGGCAGCTCGAGCTCACATGAGAGCGCGCCGTCGTCGAGCAGCAGTAGCAGTAGCAGTAGCAGTAGCAGCAGCGGCGGCGGCTCCAGCTCGCATGAGAGCGCACCGTCCTCGAGCAGCAGCGGCGGCGGCTCGAGCACGCATGAAAGTGCTCCCTCTCCGAGCAGCGGCAGCAGCGGCAGCTCGAGCTCGCACGAGAGCGGGTCGTCTTCGAGCGGCAGCGGCAGCGGCAGCTCCAGCTCGGGCTCGCACGCGAGCGGCTCGTCCGGGAGCGGCGGCGGCAGCGCCGGGAGCGGCGGCAGCAGCGCCGGGAGCGGCGGCGGTGCCAACCCGCACGGCGGCGGCGCGGCCACTCATAACTCCGCGAGCGGCTCCTCGTCACCCGGACCCGCAACGCCGAGAGACCAGCCGGCGCGGTCGCCGAGAGCGACGGGCGGCGAGCTGCCCGCTCCACCCGCACCCTCGGGTGCCTCTCGCCAGGCGCCGGGTGGCTCTCCCCAGCCGGCGCCGCCGGCCCAACGCAAGCCGGCCGTTCGCGGTCAGCCACCCGGCGTCGCGAATGCGGGTGGCCGGGGCGACGAGCGGCATCCTCCCGAGCCCCAGCCCCAGCCACGGCCACCGCACAAGCCCAGCATGCCTCTAAGGCCGCCGATCAACGGGCAGCCGCGGCCTCCCGCCCAGTCCGGCAACGAGCCGCTCGATCCGGGCGTCTTCTATGTCTACGACAACACGTCTCCGGAGTCGTACTACATGACGGGCGAACCGTGCAGGATCGTCTGCCAGTCCGACTCGTCGGTCCAGTGCTCGAGCTACGCCGGCGACTGCCAGGGGCTGTCCGATCAAGTGATCTGCGACGGCCAGGCCTTCCAGTGCCCGGGCATCGATGCGATCGACGCGAGCGACGCGAGCGACGAGAGCGCTGCGAGCGATGCGCCGACGCAGCCGGCCGTGCAAGACCAGGCGGCGAAGCCCGACCAGGCGGGCCAGCCCTGTGAAGCTCGCGGCGATGATCGCGGGCAGGATCGCCAGCTTGATCGCCGGCATGGCCGCCACGAGGGCCACCGCCAGGGCTGCGACCAGGGCTGCCGTCAAGGGCAGGGGAACGCGAAGGTGTCTTGTGCCGGCGCGAACGCCGCGCCCTGAGGATTGTGGCAGGTCTTCACTACGCCGGTCGCGGTGTCGGTGACGGCCGGCGCCGCGCCGGCAAGGGCCGCCGGCGCGGCCCGCCCGGCGGAGGTCATGGCTTCGGCAGGCGGCTCTCGAGCTCGTGGAGGCGCTTCTCGAGGGCCTTCAGCTTCTTCTCGAGCATCTCCTCGCGCGGCGTGACGCGCGGCTGCACGCGCATCTTCGGCGCCACCGCGCCGTCGAGCGCGTCACCCTCCGCGGCGGGGCCGGGAAGGCGGCGGAAGGTCATGATGCGCTCGGCGTCGGCCCCCTTCATCAAGAACGGCGAGAGATCGATCTCGCGGCGCTCCTTCTGCGCGACGGTGGCGGTCAGCTCCAGGGACTTGCCGTCGCGCCACACCGTGAGCGGCAGCAGCGCGCCGTCGGCCAGCGGCCGGACGCGGGCGCGCACGTCCCAGCTCGAGTCGACCGGCTTGCCGTCGAGGCTGGTGATGATGTCGCCGATCTTCAGGCCGGCCTTCTCCGCCGGGCTCGCCGCCACCACCCTGGCCACCATGACGCCGGCGCTCTCCGGCGCACCGAAGTGGGCGCGCAGCTCGGGCGTCAGCTCGCTGAGCTCGACGCCCAGGTAGCCGCGCTTGGCGAGGGTGCCCGTCCCCTCGATGACCTTCTCCTGGCCGTCCTCGCCGATGCAGATCAGCTTCGACTTGTCGGTGTGCCGGTCGGCGGGCGCGTCCGCGGTCACCTGTGCGCCTGCCGGGAGGCTCGCGGCGCCGGCGACGGCGAGCAGCAGCGCCGGCGCCGCCAGCGTCGCGAGCAAGCGAAGCGGGCGGACCGGTCGGGCCGGGCGGATCAGCGGGCGGGAAGGCTGGTGCACCTCTGCTTGTCTCCTTGCTGCCTGGGGCCGGGGTCTCTCGGCTCAGAGATAGTCGTAGTTCTCGCCGTCGTCGCGGTCCCCGGTGGGTGGGCTCTGGGCGCGGCCCCGCCCGGTGGAGAGCACCAGGTCGAAGCTCTCGTTGCCGCCCAGGTAGAGCACGGTCGAGGGTCCGCCGGGCCGGCGCAGGCTGCGCAGCTCGCGCTCGAGGCGCCCGCGCTCGAGCTGCATCTCGCGCAGCAACTGGTGCGCCTGCGCGGCGTCCAGCACCGCGCCATGCGGGCTCGCGGCGCCCCGGCGGCCGGAGGCCACCGCCGGCACCTCGAGCTCGCCGCCGGCCGCCCCCTCGTGCCGGAACGTCCGATCCATCGGCGACGCCGCCGCGACGACCCCCGAGGTCGGCCAGCGGCCGGACGCCGGCGCGTTCGCCAACGCCATGGCGGGCCGCAGGCCGGCCGCGAGCGGCAACGCCGAGCGATCGTGCTGCAGCACCGAGACGGACACGCCGACCGAGACGCCGAGCGCGGCCACCGTCGCCGTCGCCATCATCAAGCGATGCCAGCGCTGTCCCGCCGGCCGGCGGTGCGGGCTGGTGTCCTCGAGCCAGGCCGGCATGGCCCGCTTCGTCTGCCGCGCGGGAGCCGGCGGGGCGTCGAGGCGCCGCAGCACCTGGGTGGTGAACCCCCCCGGCGCCATCTCGCGCGGCAGGCCGCGCAGCAGGTGAATCAGCCTTTCCTCTTCCATGACGGGAGACCTCCAAACCAGTACGTCTCGAGCTGCCGCTTCAACGACTGGCGTCCGCGGTGGATGCGCGATTTGATGGTGCCTTCGCGGCAGTCGAGCTCGACGGCGATGTCGGCATACGACCAGCCCTCGATCTCGTGCAGCACCAGCGGCACCCGGTAGCGCAGCGGCAGCCGGGCTACCGCGGCATTCAGCTCGCGCTGCATCTCCTGGCGCAGCAGGCCGGCATGCGCCGAGGCCTCGCTGCGGTCGGGCTCGCCGCCCAGCAGCGGCAGCAGCAGGCGCTGGCGGCGTTCCCGGCGCTCCTGGGAGCGCACCAGGTTGGTGGCGATACGGAACAGGTAGGCGC
>Ga0210384_10006762_pt1 | contig 12172 bp, 7 predicted proteins | sample IncBWH2MmetaG_FD_160574 | JGI IMG/M metagenome (GOLD analysis project Ga0210384, IMG submission 160574) | Forest soil microbial communities from Barre Woods Harvard Forest LTER site, Petersham, Massachusetts, United States - Inc-BW-H-2-M | ecosystem: Environmental > Terrestrial > Soil >... | reverse complement strand
AACGCCCTTTTGCACGCCAACCCCTGATCAATACTCGCTTCTCCAGCGACTCACCGCGTTTTTTCGTTCGGTTATTTGAATGGTGCAGCTCTGCTTCTTCTTGCTTAACCCCAAAACGATTCCACTCTGAAAACATTCACAAGAAACCAAGTCAAGGTTCGATATGGCAGAAGCGCAGCGTATTAAGAGTGACGAGCAAGCATTAGAGGTGGCTCGGCAATTTGCGGAACAGATTCGACCGGGATCAGCAGCCCGCGACAAAGAACGACGTTTGCCTTTTGAAGAAATCGAATGGTTTTCGCAGACCGGTCTTTGGGGAATCACCGTGCCGAAAGAATATGGTGGAGCGGGAGTCTCTACGGCTACATTCACCGAAGTGGTGGCAATCGTTTCGGCAGCGGACGCATCGATCGGCCAAATCCCGCAGAACCATTATGCAAACTTAGAAGAGATCCGCCTGGTCGGGACCGAAGAACAGAAACGGTTTTTCTTTGATCGAATTCTGCGAGGGGAGCGCTTAGGTAATGCCGCGGTAGAGCGCAGCGGTAAAACGGTGGTCGATAATCAGACGCGCTTAGAGCCTGACGGTGATGGTTATCGTCTTAGCGGCGAGAAGTTTTATTGTACCGGCGCAATCTTTGCCCATTGGGTGCCGGTGCGTGTGACCAATGCCGACGGCAAACGGGTGCTAGCGCTAGTTAGCCGGCATAGTGAAGGATTGACGGTTATCGATGACTGGTCGGCCTTTGGGCAACGGACTACCGCCAGCGGAACGGTGGTTTTGAAAAATGTCCGGGTCACCAAGGATCAGATCCTGCCATCTTACGAAGCGTATCAACGCCCCACTACGCGAGGTCCTTTTTCGCAGATTATCCATGTGGCGATTGATGTCGGCATCGCTAGAGCTGCTATTGCTGATACGATTGATTTTGTGAAGAATCGGTCGCGTCCGTGGATCGACGCCAACGTAGAGCGGGCCAGCCAGGACCCGCTAACCATTCAAGACTTAGGGAAATTGCACTATCAATTGCATAGCGCAGAGGCATTGATGGAGCGAGCCGCGATCAAGGTCGATTGCGCTATGGCAGCGTTGGATGAAGAAACGGTGACGGTGGCCGCGCTGGCCGTGGCTGAAGCGAAGATTGCGGCCACCGAAATATCTATTCTGGCTACCAACAAACTGTTCGAATTAGCCGGTACCCAGTCAACTTTAGAGAAATACGGTTTGGACCGTCACTGGCGTAATGCTCGGGTTCACACTCTACACGATCCGGTGCGGTGGAAGTATTACGCGCTCGGTAACTATTATCTGAACGATGTCCCACCGCCTCGCCACGCTTGGATATGAGTAAGGAGATTCGTTTCAACGCGTTCGCGATGAATTGCGTTGGGCACATGGCTCCCGGGCTGTGGCGCCATCCACGGGACCGGTCGGAGCGTTATATTGATTTAGATTACTGGACCAATCTGGCTCGGCTGCTTGAGCGCGGAAAATTCGATGGCCTGTTTCTGGCCGATGTTTTAGGACCGTACGATGTTTTTCACGGGCGTCCGGATGCCGCGATTCACAACGGGATCCAAATCCCGGTCAATGATCCGATGATGTTAGTTTCGGCCATGGCCGGTGTTACCGAGCATCTCGGCTTTGGGGTGACCTGCGCGCTCACCTATGAACATCCGTACCCGTTTGCCAGGCGGGCATCGACCTTAGATCATCTTACTAAGGGCCGCTTTGCCTGGAACATTGTTTCCGGTTATCTGAATAGCGCTGCCAAAAATTTCGGATTCGATGAACAGACCCAGCATGACGATCGCTATGACTTAGCGGACGAGTATATGGATGTCTGCTACAAACTCTGGGAACAGAGTTGGGAGACCGGGGCAGTTCCGCGCGACCGGAAAAAAGGGATTCTTGCAGACCCCACGAAAGTCCATGGGATTAATCATTCAGGGAAGTATTTCAAAGTCCCTGGGTTCAATCTCAGCGAACCTTCCCCCCAACGGACGCCGGTGCTTTATCAAGCGGGTGCTTCCAAACGAGGAAAAGATTTTGCCGCCAACCATGCGGAATGTGTTTTTGTCTCGGGTCCCACCGCGGCGATCGTGAAAGGGTATGTCCGGGACCTCCGAAAGCGAGCCATCGAGTTGGGGAGAGAGCAAATTCTGATATTCGCCATGTTTACCGTCGTCGTGGCGCCGACAGATGCCGAGGCCTCGGAGAGGCTCGAGGAGTACTATTCGTATGTCGATTTCGAGGGCGCACTGGCTTTAATGTCGGGCTGGACCGGGGTCGATCTGGGTGCATACGGTCCGGAGGACGAACTACAAGCCAAGAAAACGGATGCTAACCAGTCTGCATTGGAATCATTTACTGTCGCGGACCCGAACCGTCGTTGGAAAATCAAAGAGATCGCCCAATTTGTGGGACTAGGTGGACGGGGACCGGTAGTGGCCGGATCGCCGAAAACGGTCGCTGACCGGTTGCAGGAGTGGATCGAAGAAACGGATGTTGATGGGTTCAATCTGGTCTACGCCGTGATGCCGGAGACTTATGAGAGCATCGTCCAGTTGTTGGTTCCGGAGCTGCAAAGGCGAGGCGTTTATAAGACCGAGTACCGGCCAGGAACGTTGCGGGAAAAACTTTTCCAGCAGGGGGCACATCTGCCCGATAGCCATTACGGGAGTCAGTTTAGGAAGCGGTAAGGGATTTGGTGGGGCGAGGCTCCCGAAAGACCTAAGAGGATTACCAGGGGCTTAACGTGTCTCGCCGCCGTGGAGAAACAGTAGGACAGTGGTCGTGCCGACTTGTCCGACGTAGCTCCATGCTCCTCCAAACTTTGAGATCATCGTGCTTGCGAAGTCGGAGCCGCTCCCGTGATATGCCACCTCCTCATCCCAAACTCACTATAGACCAACGGCTCGGCGCACTTTCCGGCCTAATATTATGCTGCGGCGTCGAGTCATTCTTTCCTCTGGTCTGAACTTGGGTTTTCGGGAACCTCGCCCCACCAAACAGCGGGCACTACCAAACAAGCGGACACCAGCAAACAGCGAAAACATCCCCGCCGTCTCCAAAATTGTTCCCTTGCGGAACCGGTGCTGATATCGCGAAAGTCTGGCAGATGGCGACGCCGAGAAGAATCATCACCCGAACCGCATGGCGGCTTGCAGGACGCTATTGGACCTCAGAAGAAAGGTACAGCGCGTGGACTCTACTGCTGAGCGTCATTCTTTTGAACCTTGGCAATGTCTACGTCGGCGTGCGTATCAACGAATGGAACCGGGCTTTCTATAACGCTCTCCAAGCGTTCGATGCGCCCGAGTTATTTCGCCAGATTGGCGTCTTCGGTATTCTGGTAGCGTGCGCTGTAGCCTGTTCCGTTTCTGCCCTCTACCTGAACCAGTGGTTGCAAATCCGCTGGCGCCGCTGGCTCACATTGCGTCATCTGACTGCTTGGTTAGCGGATCGCGCCTATTATAAATTAGGGCTCGGTAGTGATGCGGACAATCCCGACCAGCGAATCTCTGAAGATCTGAACCAATTTACCGGCTACGTTTTGACGCTCTCGGTCGGGCTGATTTCGTCGTTCGTTTCTTTGCTTTCATTTCTGGCGATCTTGTGGGGTCTTTCCGGCACCGCGAAGATTCCGCTGGGTCCATTAGGCAGTGTCCCGATTCCGGGTTACTTGGTCTGGGCAGCGTTGATTTATGCCGGACTAGGAACTTGGCTGGCAGTTACTATCGGGCGTCCTTTGGTCGCGCTAAACTCTGCCCGCCAACGATTCGAAGCAGATTTCAGATTCAGTTTGGTTCATCTTCGCCAGAATGCGGAGAGCGTTGCGCTGTACGGAGGTGAACCGGTCGAACTCGCACTATTTGATGAACGATTCCGGGCTGTGTTTGCCAATTTTCGGCAAATCATGAAGCAGCAAATCAGGCTCAGCGCATTCACGCAGACTTATGCCCAGGTTGGTTTGATTTTCCCGGTGATCGTAGTTTCGCCGCGTTATTTCACCCGACAGATCTTGTTGGGCGGCTTGTTCCAAGCGGTCAACGCTTTTTCGTACGTCCAGAATGCACTTTCGTTCATTATCAATTCTTACAATGACATTGCCACCTGGGAAGCGGTGACGCAGCGCTTGGGTGAATTCGATGAAAGGTTGGATTGCGTTCACGAGTCGGTCCGAGCGCCGCAGTCCATTATGATCCGGCGCAAGGGTGAGGGCGGTGTCGCCGTTGATAACCTGGATCTGGATTTACCGGATGGCACCCCTCTCTTGCGGGGAGTCACTTTCACGGTTGAGCGGGGTGATTTATTGCTGATCGTCGGTCCGTCGGGCTCCGGCAAAACCACTCTCTTGCGAGCAATCGCCGGTATCTGGCCTTTTGGCCGCGGTAGGATCCGGCTGACTAAAGGCCCAATCGCCTTTGTGCCGCAGCGGCCGTACTTGCCGTTAGGCACCCTTGCCGATGCTGTGCTGTACCCGCGAGACCAGAAGGTGAGTGTTCCGGCGGACCTCCCTCAGGTCTTGGCGCAGGTCGGACTCGAAAAACTTATCCAGGACTTGGATAAGGTGGACAATTGGTTGGAGCGCCTGTCTCTAGGAGAACAGCAAGGGTTGGCTTTTGCCCGCATTCTGTTGTCCAAGCCGGCGCTCCTTTTCTTAGATGAGGCGTCGTCAGCGCTGGATGAGAAGGCCAAGGCTCGAATGTTAGGTCTACTCCGGAGCGATTCCTGGCAGCCAACCATTGTGAGCGTTGATCACAGTGAGATAATGCTCAAACTCCATCCTGCGTCCATCGATCTGGCCAAATTTAAACCGCATCAGCCGGCGGCTGCAAAACGATAATCTCTTCCAGATGGACCTACTAGACGAAATCGAGCGTCGCGCTTTTCGCTATTTTTGGGAGCAAGCTGATCCCCATACCGGGCTGGTAAATGATCGGGCAGGCAATTTTGGGCCGGACGACTACACCGTTGCATCGATAGCAGCAACTGGGTATGGCTTAGCCGCGCTTCCCATTGGCGTGGAGCGTGGATGGATCGATCATGACGAAGGTGCGATCCGGGCGCGGCTTACCTTACAGTTTGCTTTAACGTTATCGCATCAGCACGGCTGGATTGTGCACTTTGTGGACAAGCGTTCAGGGGAACGGGTGTGGAAAAGCGAATATTCGACGATTGACACAACCTTGCTGGTCGCCGGTGCGTTGGCAGCCGGCCAATACTTCGGTGTGCAAGCGCCCGACATCGCGGCCTTGAGCGATCACCTATATCGGCGGCTGGATTGGTGGTGGGCCCTAACCAACGATGGTACTCAGCCCGATAAGCGCCTGGTGTCCCATGGTGCCAGGCTCGAGTCTGGCTTCATCCCGAACAACTGGTTCGACTACAGCGAGGCGGTGTTACTCTATCTTCTGGGTCTGGGCGCGCCTGAAAATCCGCTGCCGCAAGCGAGCTGGGAGGCGTTTGAGCGACCTTTAGAGAAGTATGCGGGGCTGGAATGGCTGCGCGCCGGACCGATTTTTATCCATCAGATGCCCTACGGTTATTTTGATCTGCGCCGCCAGCGGGACCGCCTGGGTTTTGACTATTGGCTTTCCTCAACGAACGCCATGAAAATCAACCGTCGGTTCTGCCGGTACCGGGCCAAAAAACGGCAAACTTATACGCAAGGATTCTGGGGATTAAACGCCAGCGATGGTCCGGACGGATACAAACCGTACGGGGTGCTGGGCGATCCTGAGGACGGAACGGTTTCGCCGACTGGCGCTATCGCGGCAGTCATATTTACCCCGGAGCTCGCGATTTCGGCGGCTCAAGCGATGTATGAAGAGGACGGTGGCCAGCTCTGGGGTAAGTACGGTTTCACTAATGCGTTCAACGTTGACCGGAATTGGTATTCGCCGGATGTGATCGGGATTGACCTTGGTATGGCCCTGTTAGCGATTGAGAATTATCGGAGCGGTTTGATCTGGAAATTGATGAGCGGTTTTTATGGGACCGCGCAGGCGCTGGCTGCGGCTGGGTTTCGCGCGACGGCTGAGGCTGAGCCGAGAGCGGTGCTTAAGGGTCCCTGACCGGTAAACGAAAAGCCTCTTTGACAACAGAAAGGTCCAGGACGGCGCGATGGAGGATTGAAGCGCTGCGATTGGGGATTGTATGATGATTTTCGGCGGCGAAGCCGCGACCGATCATAGCCCAGGGCTTCAGCCCTGGGTAACTCGCACCCGAAACACGCCCTGAAAGTGGGTCCGAGGCGTTGGGCTGGTGCCGGTGTGTTATTACAATCGAGATGGCGATGTTCGCGCGACCGACCAAATCAACACACCAAGCCCAGATAAGACCCGTCGGTCGCCACTTTCAGGGCGGCTCATTTGCGTGCGTCACCCAGGGCTGAAGCCCTGGGCTATGGTGTACAACCGCTTCGCGGTAAATGTTGTCACAAGACGACTTTAAAATTGTCTAACCCCAGAGTATGAAACCGTCGACTGGATCCTCGGATAACGAGGAATGGATGGAGCGCCAGAACCCGTTTGCACAAGGTGTTGCAAATGACAGCACTATTCCGGACGAAGAACTGGTGACCAAGGCTCAAGCAGGGGACCGAGATGCACTCGAAAGGCTGGTGCGTCGTCACCAGGCTTGGGTTTTCAACATCGCACTCCGAATGATGTGGCGACGAGATTTGGCGGAAGACGCCACCCAAGAAATTCTAATCAAGGTGGTCACAAAGCTGAGCACGTTCAGGGCGCAAAGCGAGTTCAGAACCTGGCTCTATCGAATCGCAGTTAACCATCTGCTTAACCTGCGTAAGTCCGAGATTGAGCAGAAGCTCTCAACGTTCACTGACTTGAGTCGAGCCCTCGATGCTACACCGGAGTTAGATCTTCCCGATCCACAGACCGTGCCGGTCGAAATGCCTTTGTTGATTCATGAGGCCCAAGTTGGGTGCATGAGCGGAATGCTACTGTGCTTGGATCGCCGGCAGCGGATGGCTTTCATCTTAGGAGAGATTTTCGGGGTCAGCAGCGACCTAGGAGCTGACGTAATGGAAATCTCTCCGGACAATTTTCGGCAGCTTCTCTCCCGGGCGCGACGGGATCTCTATCAGTTCATGCAAAACAAGTGCGGTCTAATAAATTCCGCTAACCCCTGTCGATGCGCCAAGAAGACGCGCGGATTTATGCAGATGGGCTTTCTCGACCCCAATCGCATACAATTCACGAAGACCAGATTGGCCGACATAAACGAGGTCGCTCCAGATCGCTTAAGCGAACTCGAATCGTTAGATCGTCAGCATGCCGAATTGTTTCGCGAGCAAGCATTTCTGGCGCCGCCAAATATCGCGAGCAGGCTCCGTGAATTGATCAAGCAATCCAGTTTCAACGCCGATGCTCCTCAATAACGGCGTTCTGCGAGAACTGTCACAACGCTCGCTGGCTCCGGTCTAATCCTAAGTCGCGTTCATTCGCGGCGAGAACAACAAATTTTTGCGGAGTTCACTATGCGAGCAATTGTTAGAAGGCAGTTCGGCGGACCTGAAGTCTTAGGGGTGCGTGAGTTGGCCGATCCAGATCCAAAGTCGGGCCACGTCCTGATTGAAGTGAAGGCGTTTGGGGTTAACCACGCTGAGACCCACATGCGAAAAGGCGAGTGGCCGGAAATCGCTGAGGTCAGCGGAATCGAATGCGCCGGCTTGGTTAAAGCGGATCCTGAGGGACGGTTGAATAAAGGACAGAAGGTTGTCGCCATGATGGGTGGTATGGGGCGTACGATCAATGGCAGTTATGCCGAATACACGAACGTACCGGCAACCAATGTAATTCCTATCGAGACGGACTTGTCATGGGAGGAGTTGGCGGCGATCCCGGAATCCTATGCCACTGCTTGGACCTGTTTGTATGGAAACTTAGATTTGAAACCGGGCCAAACGCTGGTTATCCGCGGTGCGACATCTGGGCTCGGTCAAGCTGCGCTCAATATTGCGGCGCACAAGAAAGCTAACGTTATCGCGACGACGCGTGACGTTAAGCGGTTCCCGGCTTTGGAAAATCTAGGAGCGGGGCAAGCGTTTCGAGAGGGCCCCGAGCTTTCTCACCAGATTCGGAAACTGCATCCGGAGGGAATCGATGCTGTCCTGGACCTGGTCGGCAATAACACGGTTTTAGCTTCTCTTACCATGGTCCGTCGAGGCGGACACGTTTGTGAAGCTGGATGGCTGGGTGGACTTGCTCCGATCGAGGCTTTCAACCCGATGCTGCAAATGCCAAGCGGCGTTCATTTCAGCCTGTTCGGCAGTTTGATGTTCGGGTTGCCGCAGTTCCCGCTCTCGGACGTTCCTTTGCAGGAAATGGTCGATCGCGTCGCGGCCGGCATCTATCAGGCGAAACCAGCCAAGGTATTCTCTTTCGATGAAATCCAGGCAGCACACGAGTTGATGGAATCGGGTAAAGCCATGGGCAAGATCGTGGTGCGAGTCTAAACTCATACCTCCCAGGAGCTGCGAGTCTGGTCGAGTTGTGATTCCTTGAGATCTAAAATGGATTGGAATCGCCGCAGAACATCTTCCGTGATCTCGCCTTTGTCGCGGAGCTCGATTAACCGGGCTCGCTGCTTCCTCACGATCACCAACTCCAGCGAGACGACGCTGCCCAAGAATCGCGTTTGAGCAAGCCTGTCGCGCAGTAGTGCCGCGGCCGCGGGAGAAGGCGGATGATCAGCCGTTCCTGAAGTTTCTGGAATCGGTGTTTCCATAGCTTGCCCGTATTCGTCGTAGAGATGCGCAATGGCTTTGCTTTTGGCATCGTCGGGCTCCTCCACCGTCTGCAAGTATTGCACCGCAGTCGCAGCCATGGCTAAACGGGCCGTTATTTCTCCGGATTCGGTGCTGGACGGAGTCGCCAACTGTAACCTTCTAAGGAGCTTAGGAAGGGTTAGTCCTTGTGCTACCAAAGTCACCAGAATAACTGCGAACGTGAAGATGATTATTTCAGCGCGTTGCGGAAAGGCGGAGCCGTCCCCTAACGCTGGAGGAATGGCGAGGGCGGCAGCGAGTGAGATGCCGCCTCTGATCCCAACCCAAGACAGCAGCATGGCTTGCCGCTTCGCCAGACTGCGATCCAACGACGGAACCTGGGTGCGAGAAAACCGCGGCCAATAAGTCGACGCAAATACCCACACGATCCGCGCGCAGATCACGGTGAGGCTGATCGCGATTCCGCCTCCTACCAGAAACCAAGGATTCTGCGACCACAATGGTTCTCCAACGGGGCGCAGTTGGAGCCCGATCAGGATGAAGAGGAGGCCGTTCAACAAGAAAGTGAGCATCTCCCACGATCCGGTGGCTTGCAGGCGGGTGCGCGGTGTGGTGATGCGCGGGTCATTCCAACCGAGATAGAGCCCGGCGGTTACGACCGACAATACACCAGAGACATGCACTGCAGCGGCAGGCTGATACGCCGCAAAAGCAGCTAACAACGAAATGGTATTGGCGAGAAGCGGATCGGCCGTGTGCCTGCGTAGCTGGACCGCCAGCCAGCCAACTACCCATCCGATGATGATGCCGCCGGCAACCGCCAAGAAGAATTGTTCGGCGACAGAGCCCCAGACATAAGTCTTCAGCTGCGTTGTGTGGATAGCGGCTTCAAAAAGAACTAATGCGGACGCGTCATTGACCAGGCTCTCTCCACGCAAAATTGCGTTCAATCGGTGAGGAATGGGAAACCGTTCCAGAATAGCGCTAACCGCCACCGTGTCTGTGGGGCCAAGAACAGCGCCCAGCACGAACGCGGGACCCCACGCCATATGAAAAAATAGATGCGCGACCAGCATCACCGATACTGTGGTGGCGAGTACTAAACCCACCGAAAGCAGGAAAATCGGGCGCCAATTCTCGCGAAAATCGCGCCAGCTCGAGCTGAGCGCATCCGAAAAGAGTAAGGGCGGAAGAAAGACCAAAAAGACGATGTCTGGCTCGAGTCGGATTTCCGGCAGTCGCGGCGGGATAGCCAGGATTAGACCTCCTAGGACCAAAATGATCGGGTAGGAGATGTTCAGCCGATTGGCTAACGCCACCAATGCCACAAGGACAACCAGCAAGGCGACGACGAGCTGAACCGAATGCACGGATCCGAAGCATGCCCTGGACAGAGGCCTGGGGTCAATCCTGTCGCGCTGTAGGCTTGGCGAAGGCGGAAGCGACGCGGCTTGGGAGCGAATGGGCGAGTGGGCGAAACGGCGAAATGGCGAAGGGGAATGACGGGTGAGAATCTCCCTGATCGGTGGGGCGAAGAACTCGGCGCGTCGAGGACGTGGTTTGCTCGATCAGTTAACCGCGCCGGTTTTGAGCCGTTCCGTGCGTGTGCTATCGCCGCTGCGCTTCCGAACCTTACCGGAACTGTGGCTACGACCGGGGTTTCGCTCCATCATTCGGTGGTGCCACCCCCACGGCGCGGCTCAAAACCGGCGCGGGACAATTTAAACGGTTAGCCACACCATGGGCGCGCCGAGTTCTTTGCCCCACCGATCAGGGGCATCATCGCCCATTCGCCCATTCGCTCCGATGGCGGGGCCGACGAGCCCCACTTGCAACCCAATTTCTTTGGATATAAGAAAAATTTCGTCGTTTGCTCCGGGTCTTAAGCTTTGCGGCGTAAATCGTTGGTTTTAGAGATCTAATCCGAGCATTTAAACGTCTCGACTGGTCGTAGTTCGCAGCCAAGCCGGTCGTGGATTTACAGATTTGTCTCGAAAAAGGTTGGGACTAAGGGTAGAATCGCGGCTCGACAGTTCAAAACGAACAGAAAGACGTCAGTTTTGTACGGTGGTATAATGCTTAAAGAGTGGGCGCTCCGGGTTGTAAACTCTAAAAGGAGTTACTCTTGATCGAGAAGGCGAAGCGAAGCCTGTTGCATGAAGCCTGGCGAATCGCAAGAGTCTATTGGACGTCTGAAGAAAAGTGGTCGGCGTGGGGCTTATTAGGTCTGATCATTGCGATCAACCTCTGCAACGTTTATGTCGGTATCCGCATGAACGAATGGAACCGCGGTTTTTACAACGCGCTCCAGGTGTTGGACAGCAATGAGGTGCTCCGGCAACTCGTTTACTTCTCCATGATTGCGAGTTCAGGAGTGATCTTGACGGTCTATGCCCTTTATTTTAACCAGATGCTGCAGATCCGCTGGCGGCGTTGGCTAACGGAGAAGTACCTGAGTGCTTGGCTGACAAATCGGGCGTATTACCAACTCCAGCTGAAAAACGGGGTCGATAACCCGGATCAGCGTATCTCGGAAGATATCCAGCTCTTTACGACCTCGGCATGTACGTTAGGTCTGGGTTTATTTTCTTCGATCGTTGGCTTCGCCTCATTCCTGGTGATTCTTTGGGGGCTGTCAGGTCCCGCCGCCATTCCGCTAGGAAAATTCGGAACCGTATACATACCTGGTTATCTGGTTTGGGCTGCTTTGTTGTACGCCGGCTTGGCCACCTGGGTTACCACCAAGATTGGCCGGCCGCTCGTGCCTCTGAATTTTCGGAAACAACGATTTGAAGGCGATTTTCGATTCAGCCTGGTCCGAGTTAGAGAGAACGCAGAAAGTGTCGCTTCTTACGGCGGCGAACGCGTCGAGTTCAGCGTTTTCAAGGAGCGCTTTCATAACGTAGCCGACAATTTCCGGCGGATCATGAGGCGGCAAATGCGTCTGGGCTTTTTCACGTCTGGGTACGCTCAAGTAGCAATCATTTTACCTTATTTGGTCGTATCACCGCGATATTTTGCGAAGCAGATAGCCTTGGGTGGCCTAATGCAAGTCGCCAACGCATTCGTCTACGTACACGATCGGCTCTCCTACATTGTCACCTCGTATTCAGAAATTGTAGCGTGGTTGGCGGTCACAGAACGGTTAGCCGGTTTCGAGCAACGACTGGGCGAAATTCCTGCCCCAACCGATCCCGGGCATAGAATCGCGATCCGGCGAAGCGGTGTCAGCGTCTCGGTTGAGGACCTGGACCTTGATCTTCCTGATGGAACCGCGCTGTTACGAAGTGTTTCTTGCCAGCCGCCCTGCGGTTCATCCCTGTTAATTTCCGGTCCAACCGGAACGGGCAAGAGTACACTGCTACGCGCAATTGCTGGGATGTGGCCATTTGGCAGTGGTAATATCCGTATTG
>Ga0210384_10006760_pt1 | contig 12172 bp, 11 predicted proteins | sample IncBWH2MmetaG_FD_160574 | JGI IMG/M metagenome (GOLD analysis project Ga0210384, IMG submission 160574) | Forest soil microbial communities from Barre Woods Harvard Forest LTER site, Petersham, Massachusetts, United States - Inc-BW-H-2-M | ecosystem: Environmental > Terrestrial > Soil >... | reverse complement strand
TGCCGTTCCTGCTCGGTCAAGGTCACCTTGTACCGAATCTGAGGCATGGGCTCTCCCTCCGTTCCGCAGCGTTGGGAGAAGCATACCTCTCTGCTTACGACATTTCAAGTGTGACATGACACTAGGGACTCCCAATAGAGCAGGGCCAGCCGGTCCGGATCGGCGTGCCAGCCGAAGACGGCGCCGGTTTCCGGGTGGCGAATCGCCCACGAGGTTGTGGGGTGAGCCCGCCCTCGAGCAGGGCAGCGCCCGGGGGCAGGCTCTTGGCAGAGGTCGTCCAGCGGCGCAGGTGGGTCCGTGCGATCTCGCGTGCCGTCACGGCGAGCCTCCTTCCAGGGAGAGGTCTTGCGGCACCAAAGGCGTGGGCTTTGTGCCCAAGCTGTCGTCGCGGGCCGGCCGGGACCGGACGAAGCGCATGTGGCAGGCGTCGCAGACGATGAGGTGCGCCATGGTCGCGGCGCGCTCGTCGACCGCCCTCTCCGCCCTCTCCGAGGACCTCTTCCCGGACGACCCGGGGTGGCTCGAGGTCGACGCCGGCGACGAGCGCCGCAGTGGCGTACTCGAGGGCCAGGCGGGCGTCGGCGGGCTCGGGGAGGTCGCCGGCGAGGTCGACCTGGCCCGGCACATCTACGTCTACGCGGAGGTGGCCGCTTGCGACCGCGGCCAGCTGCCTATCCTCCTCTCGACGCTCACCGCCGTTTCCGACCACCTCGACAACCCGCCGCCGCCCCCGGCGCGGAGAGCTCCGCGACCAGCGGGTCGACTGCGCAGCGTCGGACCGCGGCGGGTGCGTTAGGGAACCCGGAACCGAGAGGCAGCCTGGCCATCCCGCGAGGACAGGGCCAGGTCGTTCTGCCGGCAATCCCCCCGTCGCCATCCAGCCTACCGCGGATCTGCAGGCGGTCTGTAAAGGCTCCCCTCGCTGCGCTCGGCGGCTCCGCCGGCCTTCACAGGCCGCCACCCGTCCGCGGTCCATCTCGTCTGTGCCGACGGGGGGAGCAGCCGCCTCTGGAAAGAGCAGGGTGGGCCTCCCCGCGCTTCCTACGGCGTTGCCCCGGCAGGTTGCGCCGTCGCCGCTCTCCCGTATTCGCGGTCGGGAGTGCTGCCGGCCGGCTCCCTCGGCCGAACTGCCGATGCGTGGCTCGACGGCGAGGACGGCGAGCTCGCCGAGCCCGCGGACGCCCGCCTGGCTCGACCGTGGCGCGGCTGAAGGCGAGTTGGCAGGTGGAGTACGACGAGTGGCGGCGCCGGCGACTCGACGGTCTCGAGACTCACCTACCTGTGGGTGGACGGCCTCTACGTGAAAGCAGGGCTCGAGAAGGACAAGGCGGCGGTGCTGGTCGCGATCGGCGGGCTGTCGGATGGACGCAAGGTCGTGCTCGCGGTGATGCCCGGCCAGCTCTCGCCGTGCTTGAGGTGGGCCTTGGCCGCGGCGATGAGCTGGGGCGTTATGGCATGGACAAGGTAGGCGCCGAGCTCGGGGGATCTGAGGCAGGTAGTGCGACTCGAAGAGATCGAAGAGCTCGCGAACAGTCAGGCGACCTTCGCCGATCCCAGCCTTAAGCTCGCGCTCTGCCTTTTCCGAGCAGTCCTTGGCACAGCCTCCTGACCCGCGAGGCGACCCGGTACTATCGACGAACCTGGCCCCGCCTGGTGCCGCTCGCCGCCGGCGCCGCGGCGGACTGAGGTCTGCCGCCCTTGGCCATCCGGAGAGCCCGCAAACGGCCGCAGCTCCGCGCTGCGCTCCCGGCGCGGCCGGAAGCGGGAGACCCCGCCGGGCTTCGTCAGCCGCCGGCCCTTGCCTCGGGGCCGCGGCCGTCGCCGCTCTCTTCGACGGCACGGCGTCCATCGACGAGCGCGCCGCGACCATGGCGCACTTGATCGTCTGCGAGGCCTGCCACGTGCGCTTCGTCCGGTCGTCGCCGGCCCAAGACGGTAGCTCGGGGCAACTCTCCCGCGCCTTCCCTGCCCCGAGACCTCTCCCTGAAAGGAAGCTCGCCATGACGGCACGCGAGATCGCGCTCGCCCATCTGCGCCGCTGGACGACCTCCGCCGCGAGGCTTCCCCCGGGCGCCGCCCTGCTCGAGGGCACGCTCACCCCGACGACCTCGTGGGCGATTCGCCACCCGGAAACCGGCGCCGTCTTCGGCTGGCACGCCGATCCGGACCGGCTCGCCCTGCTCTACTGGGAGTCCCTCGCCACCGACGACCGCTGTGAGCTGGTCGCCGCCGCGGTCGCCGCGCTCGACAAGGCGAGCCACCGCCGAGCGTGGAGGTCGGCCTGGCGCCACTGGAACCGCGACGCCGGCGCCAGGCGCCGCGCCGTCGAGGAGGTGGTCACGGCATGGGTGCGGGGCGACCGCCGCGATCTCGACCTCGCCCTCGCCGCCCTCTCCGAGGACCCCTTCCCGGACGACCCGGCGTGGCTCGACGGCGAGGACGGCGAGCTCGCCGAGCCCGCGGACGCCCGCCTGGCCCTCGAGTACGCCGCCGCGGCGCTCGTCGCCGGCGAGGTCGACCCGACAGCGCCCCCCGCCCGGGGGGCGGGCGGTGGCCCGGTACCCGCCTACCCCGACGTCGATCCTGGTTGCCGCACACCCTTGGTCAACGACCTTGCCAGGCGGCCTCGACCGCAGCGGCGAGGTACTGCAGGCTTGAGATCCTGCCCGGCGAATGTCGTCTGCCTACATTCTCCAAACGCGCCTCGGTAAGACCTGTGCGAGGCCGGCGGGCGGTTACCGCCTAGCCGCGGCGGCGATCACGTCGCTCGCCTTCTCGCTGATCATGTACGTGGGAGTGACGATGAAGAACCCTGGAATACGCGGGAAGACCGAGGCGTCCACCACTCGCAGGCAGCTGGTTCCGTACACCCGGAAAGAACTGTCCACGACCGCCATGCGGTCGCCTGGCGGGCCTATCTTGTTGCTGCACGAGGCGTGGTGGCCCCAGGCGTTGTCCTTGACGAACTGCCGCAGCTGGTCGCGGTTGCAAACCTCTTCGCCCGGCAGCTCCTCGGCTTCGATCAGCGAGCGCGCGCCGCGGGTCATCAGGCGCGCCAGCTCGATGGCATGGACCACCGATTCGAGGTCATCCCCGCTACCGTCGTTGCCCTCGTCGAAATAGTGGAAATCGATCTGCGGCACGTCGCGCGGGTCCGGCGAACGCAGGGTCACCTGCCCGGCCGTATTGTTGGTGTGCGCCTTGAGGATGGCCCAGGTGAAATAGTCCTTGTGCTTCCGGAAGAGCTCCGAGTAGTCGGGGAAATACCCCTTGAACAGGCCGGCAAGCCCGAACAGGAAGAGGTCGGGCTCGGGCTGGCTCGGTGCCGATCTGGTGATGACGCTAATGACCGCGCCGTTGGTCGTATACATCCCCTTGCCCCTGAGCCACTGTGCAAAGATTCGATCGGGCGGTGGGCCGCCCGCGACCGGAACCCTGAAGGTGGCGTCCCTCAGCAGTCCGATGTCGTGCCGCAGGCGGTTGACCACGCCGACCTCGTAGCGGTCCTGGAGGTTCTGCCCCACGCCGGGCAGATCGACTCGGACCGGGATGCCAAAGCGCGCCAGGTGGTCCCGGCAGCCGATGCCCGAGAGCATCAGCAGCTGTGGCGAGTTGAAGGCGCCGCCCGCCAGGATGACCTCCCGCGAGGCGTAGGCCCGCTGCGGCCCGTCCGCGCCATCCGCGCCGCCCACGCTGTCCGCGCCGCTACCGGCAGCGGCCCTGTAGAGCTTCCGTCCAGGCAAATACTCGACGCCTACAGCCCGGTTGCCTTCGTCGAACAGCACGCGGGTGACCAGGGCGCCGGTGTGCAGGATCAGCCGGTCGGGATGTTCCTTCGCGACCTGCTTCAAGTATTCGCGCGGACCGACGCGCTTGCCGTGGCGGGTAGCCAACGGAGTCTGCCGGATGCCTCGGGCGCTGCGCCGCACCAGCCGCCAGTCATTGGGGTCGAGGCCGGTTAAGATGTCCTCCACGACGTTGCCGGGCGGCAGATCGAGATCACGGAGGGCCGCCTTGACCGATTTCCAGATGAGTTTCTTGAGCTCGCTGTCCGGAAACACCAGGTTCGGGTCGGCAACGCTGGTGGTCAGCCAGCCGCTCCAGCCGTGGCGCGCCGGATCGATGCCGATCTTCTCGCCGAGCCCCAGCAAAGGACGATACTCACATCTCTCGAGCCGCTCGAAGTACCCGCGCATCGCGTCGCTGGACCAGGACGAGTCGCCGGTGAGCTGCGCGATGTGGTCCCAATCGCTGTTGTGTGGGTAGAGGGTAATCATCGCATTGTGGACGGTGCAGCCGCCCAGGGCGCCGGCGCGCGGGTAGAGCACGCCGTCGCGGTCGGGCACGAATTTACAATCGCGCCGCTGCCGCTCGTCGCTCGCGTAGTGGCGCACGAAGAAGTCCCATCGCTGCTCCGGGTCCTCGGAGGCGAAGGCATGAAAGCAGGGAACCTGGGAGTTGTAATCGGTGGAAGTGTCCTCGCCCGCCTCGAGCAGCAGCACCTTGAATCCGGCCTTCGCGAGGTTGGCGGCGAGTGGCCCGCCGCCGGCGCCCGAGCCGACGACGATGAACTCGCAGTCAGGCTGTTCACTCTGCCCGCTCGTCGATGGCCTCGAAAAGAGCTCTCTCAACTGGACCGCTCGGGTCGCTGACCAAGGGTGCATGGATGTCGATCCCTCCGGCACCTAAGACATCGAACGCGGTGACTGTCGACCGTCGGCTTTCTCGCATCAGGGTTAGCGGTGACGAAAGGGTACCAGAGCCTGCGTGAAAAAGGAAGTTCTGGGAAGCCGCGCGCGGCAGAGCGGCGGACTAGCGGCACGGGCGCCGCCGGCTCGGCCCGACTCGCGGTCGGGACGGCCCCGATGCCGGCCGGAAGCCTCGCCGACGCGCTGCGGCTCGCGCACCAGCTCGAGGCTGCCCGGGCCGCGCTGCGGCAGGCCGGGGCCACCCTCAAGCGCGGCACCGGCAACGGCCTCGAGCGGGCCGGGCTCCAGCGCGTCGCCTCGAGCGGACGCGGGCACTATCAAGCATTCACCGGCCAGCGGGTCCAGTGGTGCCAAGCCGGGAACCGGAGAGGCGCCGTTGGGCTTTGGCGGTCACTCCACCCGCGCGTGCCGCTGCCATCGGCACGACCCGATCTCTTGGCACACGCAGGCGGGCAGGATCTCTTGGCCGGAGCCGAACGCCTCGCAGGGCCGGAGAGCGCGGCGGCGACGCCCTGGCCAGATCCGCTGGGGGCCAAGCGCGGTTCGCCGCCGGGACCAAGGTCGGCATCGTAGACTTGACCGCGTCCTTGAGGGATGGCCCCGCAGAATTCTCGATCTCGGTGGATGCTGCATCTCTTCTTCGGCGAATGGCGACCCTCCCCCGATCGGGTCTCGAGTCGACCCGAACCGCGGGTGCCCCCGGGGAGGGCATCTCGTCTTCCAGGTAGGGCGGAACCCGAGGGGCGCCGCCCACCCGAGGAGATGGCTCCACCCGACACGCCGCCGCGACCGCTTGCGAGCTTGCCGGGCGGCCATGCGACCCGCGTCGACTCCGGCAACCGGCAGCGGGCCGTGACCGGCAATGCCTCCGACCCAGGTGCGTCAGGCCCCCCGCCCAGCGGCGTCCTGGCAACCGCCAGGCCCCGGCGTGCCCCGCGCGGGTCCGTCCTATCTTCCAAGGTTGGGGCGGACCGGACTGCCGCCGCCGAGACCTGGCCGCCGACCATGAGCGCCTCGCCCCCCTGCTTCCAGCGCCAGGCGGAGATCGGCCCTCAAGTCCGCCGGCCAGGCCCTCTACAAGCCTGAATCGGCAGCGCTGCTCCATACCAGCCCCTTGAAACCAGAAGGCTCACAAAGGCTTCTTGTACCGCTCGAGCCATTTCACGAGGCCCTGGTAATCCTTGAGCGTGAGCCTGTATCGATAGGCATCCTGAAGCTGGTGGGCATCTCTCGTGAAGTGAGAGGTAGTGACAACCATGGCTTGGCTCGCGTTGCGCAACCCCAGTACACCGTAGATATTGCGAACGATACCGATCCCGACTGGAATGCGGGGCGACCACTTCTTGCATTCGACGAGAGTTAGCACGCGGCCCGTTTGCAAGCGCGTCTCTGCGAGGATGTCGAACCCTCCATCTTTTTGAAACGGCGTCAAGGTAACCTCATACCCGAGATCCTCGAGAATCTTCCCTACGAGCTCTTCGAAGAGTCTGGGAGTCAGCTCATGCAGAAGAGTGGGCTCACTTGCCAAAGCGTACAAGAGCGACTCAGAAAAGGCCGCTATCTTGATCCGAAGCTCCGAAGGGTCGCCGCCAACCAGACTGGTTTCAGGCACAAGCAGCGGTGGGCCTTCGTCACTGGCCTCGCTCAGCTCGAAATGCTCGGCGATGACTCTCGCCAAAGACTCGAAGACAGGTTCGTTCTCCTGCGTGAAGAAGGAGGGTGAGGTCGATTCAAAGTTCACGACGCCGCGAAGGCGCCCGCCTTGTGTGATGGGAATGGCCAGCTCCGATTGGACACCTGGATAGAACATGAGGAAGTCGGGCGAGGCCTGAGCATCCCTTACCATGTACGGCGCTCCCAAGAGGGCCGCTCGGCCGACGATTCCTCGACCGAACCCTTGCCATGCTCCTAACTGCTCAGGATGAGGGTGACTCGAGTAGATGACCGCAATCCGGTCGTCGTGGATCACATGGACTGTGCAGAAGCGATCTGCAGAGGCCAAGTTCTCCTGTTTGAGGAGCACGCCTACCGAGTCAGGATCTCTGGCCATCTTGACAGACCGCCCGCCGCTCAAGGACCAGCCGGCCGACCCTACTTAGCTCCCGACGCCCATCCCCTTTTCGAACGAGGGTGCGGCAGGAGTCTACGGCGGCCCACGCTCAGTCGGCAAGGAAAGCGGCCCCCGACGCACGAGCCTCGGTCCGTCGCAGGGCGACGGCCCGGCTCTGCCAAGCCCGTACCGATCGGGGTTGCCAGGCCTCTTGCGAAGACCAGCGGCTTGCAGATCGCGGCCTGGTCCCGTCGCCCCGACACGCCGCCGCGACCGCTTAACGACCCGCCGCCGACGACGGGGAGAGCTCCGCGACTTTCCGCGCCAAGCCTCGCCGGCGTCAGGCCCCTCGGCGCCCGCCGCCAGCCAGGTCCGGGGCGGCGTCTGATGGTCGAGGCGGAGTGGCAGCGGCGCGGCGCCCGAGCCGCTAAAGGTCGCTCTGCGCAACGGCATCGGTTCTCCCCTCCTGCCCGCCGGCTGGCGGCCGGGCCGCGAATTTCGATCCGCGCGCAGCGGAGCACCGCGTAGCGCCACGAGATGAAGTCTCGGAGGTCCGACTCGACATCCTTACCAGGGCGGCAGGCGATGTGTTCCTCGGCGCCGACCTCGACGCAGATGCCGGCCCGGACCCGCGGCTCGAGGTCGTCCCATTCGAGATGCACCAGCGGCTCCCTGTGGATCGGCTCGAACGGCAGATCCGGGCGATGGCGCGAGTCGATCAGGTCCACCGCGGCCGCCCGGCGCCGGCCTGAGTCGTGCAGCACATAGGCGAGAAATCCGATCACTCCCCGCGCGCGTGGACGGAGCTGGGTGTCGACCCATCTGCTCTGGGCAGGAGGGAGAAAGCGCTGGCGGCCAGCGACAACCTCGACCTGGCGGAGATGCTAGCCGGCGAGGTGGGGTCGAGGGGCAGGAGCGCGAGGGCTCGGTCGGAGGAACTCGTCGAGGAATTGGGGCGCGCGACTCAGACCGGCCATCTCTGCGCCCGAGCCTTGCGACGCCGCCGGCGGAACTGATAGCAAGGCTGAGACGATGGCGAAAAAATGCGCGACGCACGCTGCCAATGGCAATAGGCCACCTTCAGCGGTCAGACCCGCCATCTACGGATTTCCCGGATCTCGCCTGGCAGGGAGGTGGCTGGTGGGTTTTCCCCGCCTTGAACTCTTCGACGATGGCGCGCACGCCGGACCGCAGTTGCGGGTCGGTGAACTGATCGATCCGCTTCTCGTCCTGGGCCAGATGTTGCAGGAGGTTCTGCGGGCGATAGGTCTGGTCGTTGATCAACAGCCAGGCGACCGAGTCGTGCAGCTTGGCGTCGGTAGGGAGCTGCCTCACGCCATTGCCGGCCTTGCCCCGGAAGAACTCCGCGACGTGCAAGAAGCCGGTGTCCGTGTCGGGGCGGTCGCCGCACACATAGGGCCGGTAGTGCCCGAGGTAGGTGCAATCCCAGCCGAGGCCGGCCGCCATCGCTTCGGCGGTCATCCATTGCAGCGCAGCGTTGGCGAGCCCGTCGTTGGAGTAGCCGCCGCCGACGTTGGAATGCACGCCCGGGAACCAGAGCTGCTCCATCGACTGCGATGCGTTGGCGGGACGCTCCCAGACCTGCGGCCTGAAGTCCCATCGCCGTTCGTCAATCGAGATCGCCTGGCGGGCCGTTTTCACGACCGCGGCAGGAGTCTTGCCACCCAGGTACGCGAACTGGGGAGTCACGGTCGCCACGTCTCCTTCGGTCTTCACCCGGGAGCCAAGCGAGATGACCGTCTCGTAGACACCCAGGAATTTGACCTCCACGGGCCGTGGAGGCTTGATCAGGGGACCTCGCTCACTCCGGGTCTCGCCGCAGGCCATGTGTCGATCCTGCCGGTGGATCTTTTCGCTCGCACCGCATGCTTGCTGCTCGCAGGTCGGCGAGTTCTTCGTCCCCTTTACGCTGCGATGATTGATCTGGTCGAGCACGGTCTCGACCTCGACGCCGGCGCTGATGCTCTTCGAGAAGCCCTCGTAGAGCTCGACGATGAAGTACTCGTCGTCCTTGGCCAGCAGCCCGTGTGCCCAGTCGATGAAACGGACGAGTCCCTGCGCCTCGGCGGCGCCGCGGCTGAAGCCGAAGACGTAGATCTCGTCGCCGGGCTGGTAGTTCGCGACCAGGAAACGATAGGCCGACTTGATGCGGGCTTCGAAGCCGGCGCCGAAAGCCCCGCCGGCCAGGTTCTCCGCGAAGCCGAGCAGCCCGGAGAATGGCACCGGCTCGCCGATGAACGACCCGACGCCCTCCGAGTAGTAGGCGATCTGGCTCCTGCCGTCCGCGGCGACCGGCAGCACCGCACGATAGGCCTTGAGGATGTTGGTCGGCTTGTAGAGCTTGTGGGTGCCAGTGGTTGGCACCGCCTGTTCCGGGTTGTTCAGGCTGCCGTCGAGGAGGATCACCAAGCGCCGCGACGACTTCGCCTCCTCAGGGCTGAGCGCCAGGGAACTCATGGCGCCGAGCAGCGAGAGACAGATGCCGGCCAGGATTGCTTTCGGTTTCATGTCACCTCCCATTGACGCGGTTGGTCTCCTCGCAGCTCCGAGTCTGATCCCATCGAGCGACGGAGACGATGCTTTAAGCAGACGTGATGCCTAGCAGTATCAGTTTGCTCAAGGCGTTGTCAAGCAATGGCTACGATACTCTAGAGTCATTGCCATATAGTCACGCGACCATATTCGAGGCGTCGGGCGGTGGGGCCTTCCTGATGTTGGTTCCCTCCCAGGCTTCATTGAGCGTACCATCGGCGTTCGCCGGGTTGCCGAAGGCGCTGCATGTGGTCGGGACTCACAATCCCACGAGGTGCCGGCGGTTGCCCGTGCGGAGCGCCGCGAGCGCCCGCGCCGCTTGCTGGTCGGACAAGTGCTGCGGCGGGCAGCCGAAATAGCTCATGATGTTCTGGCGGTCGGGGGAGAGCTCCAGGTCGGGGCCCCCCGGGATGGGCAGGAAGATCACCCCGGCGTCCGGCGCGCATTGCGGGACCTTCGCTTGGTCGGGAAAAATCTCAGGCTGTGGGTCGGGAGGAGTGTCCGTGATCGACGGCAGGGTCGACGAGGACCTCTCTGCACTTCCAGGCGCGCCGCTGTCGGATGGGCCGGCCGTAGGTCTCGCAACCGACGATTACGACAACGCTGTCGCCCGCGTCGCGCAGGTCTTCTGCCGCGACGTCCGGGGCCACATCTGGGAGTTCGAGGGGGCCGGCGGGAGCTTCGCCCCAGCGCGCGATCTGATGGTAGCTTTGAGAGCAACGGTGGCGGAGCAGGCGGCGGGCGATCCCACCGGGTACACCCTCGACTTCGACAAGTCCTGTTGCGCGCTCGGCGCCCGCCTCCGCGGAAGCCCACCATCCTCTCAGAGGTGGTACCGGAGGTGTCGCCGGTGACGCCCGGTACCACCTGGCTATTGCTCAACGCTTCCAGTGGTCCAGCTGGCGCTCCAGCCCCGCACCTCGTGGATGGCGCCGTGATGGGGCAGGCGAGCCTGGTCGTTGCAGGCGCTTTCAGCTTCCGTTGACCATCACGAAGCGCTCACAGCCCTCCAGCGCTCGATCGAAAGTCAAGGTGCCGACACACCCTGCCGCATCGTCTTGCCAGCTGATCAGGTAGTCTGCGAAGTCGCCCGGCCCCGCGCGATAGTCATCCACTGCGCGCCGCACCAGGTCGCGGTGCTGCACCTCGAAGAGGCCGCTCGTGAGAAGCGCTTCCAGGGCCTGCACGATAGCCTCGCGCTTCCGCCGATAGGCCGTGCCGCGAAGCGCCCAGACCAGCTCGCAAAGCACGGTCGTGCTCACATGGAAGCGCTCCCCGCGCGCCTCGGCACCTGCGAGGAGACTGCTCGCCCTGGGAGATTGTATGGGGTCGTCACCGGTCAGCACGCGGAGAAGTACATTGGTGTCGAGGCCTCTCACCTCTGTCTCCGAATCCGCCTGTCCTCCTCGGCTACGACGCCCTGGATGGAATCAGCGATCGCTTCCAGGGACGCCGGTCCTCGGCCGGGATTGCCGAGCAGGCCGAAGAGTTCGCGCACCGGCCGCGAGAGCAGGGTTATGCGCACGGAGCCGTCTTGGCCGATCGCAAAGTCGAGACGGTCTCCGGGAGCGACGCCAAGGTGAGATCGAACCTCCTTGGGTATCGTGATTTGACCCTTGCTGGTGATCGTCGAGGTGGGCATTGCAGCGGCCTCCTTACCTGGAGCAAGGATACTACGAACCCTGGAGGTTCAGGCACTGTCAGGCGAAGAGACGGCAGGGGGTCGGTCCGTCACTGCGCCGCCATCCGCACTGCGGCGCGCCGCCCCAGCCCTTGACCCGCGCGGCCGGGCCAGGCGCACCTCCGCCGGGAGCTCGCGCACGATCAGCTCGCCCGGGGCGGCGCCGCCGGCGTCTCGGCGCGCGGCCGGCCGGCCGTTGACGGTGGCTTCCCCCGAGTAGGGCCATTGCACGGCGAGGCCGCCGGGCGGCAGGCGGAGGCTGCCGCCGATGCGCAGGCGCACCCGCGAATCTCTCTCGACGAGGGAGTAGTCGAGAGTGCCGTAGGGAGTGTGCAGTCCCCGGACGGCCATCCCGGCGCCCTTCGCCCAGGCCGCCGGCACGCCGGCGGCGAGGACCAGGGACTGGTCGGACTCGCGCTCGTAGGCCAGCAGGTCGAGGAAGGCGCGGACGTACTCGGCGGCGACCCAGGCGTGGGGCAGGTCGCCAAGGAACCCCGGGTAGCGCGGATCGCGCCAGACCACCTCCGGCCACTGGTTCCAGCCCGGCGGACGGCGGTCGGCCATCATGCCGGCGAGGAGCTGCTGGGCGCGCTCGCGCCAACCCAGCCGCACGAAGGCGCCGGCGTTGCGCAGCTCGTAGGGGGTGTAGGAGGTCCAGTCGCCGCCCTGGCGCCGCCGCGCCAGCTCCTGGTCGTAGCGCTCGAAGGTGCGGCGCAGCTCGGCCGCCGGCAGGTCGGCCAGCTCGCCGCCCGGCGCCAGCGCGATCGCGGTCGAGGTGGGGTCGAAGTCGGCGAGCTCGACCGATCCGGGGATGTAGTCGAGGCCGCGGCCGGAGATGGTGCGCCGCAGGGAGGCCAGGAGGTCCGCGCGCAGCTCGTCGCGCATCGCCGACCAGCGCGCGGCGAGGCCGTCCTTGCCGAGGGCGCTGGCCAGGCCGGCGGCATCGCCGAGCCCGCGCAGCGCGAAGAAGTCGTCCCAGTAGGAATGGACCGGATGAGCCGAGTAGCCCTCGTGGCTGATCGACTCGGGCAGGAGACCGAAGCAGGCAAGCTTCTCGGGCTGGCGCCAGGCCGCTGTCCGGCGCTGCTGCCGGAGCGCATCGATGTAGCCGACGGCGCCCTCCACGTGCTGCCACCTGGCCTCCAGGAAGGCGCGGTCGCCGCTGAACCGGTAGTAGCT
>Ga0210384_10006759_pt1 | contig 12173 bp, 13 predicted proteins | sample IncBWH2MmetaG_FD_160574 | JGI IMG/M metagenome (GOLD analysis project Ga0210384, IMG submission 160574) | Forest soil microbial communities from Barre Woods Harvard Forest LTER site, Petersham, Massachusetts, United States - Inc-BW-H-2-M | ecosystem: Environmental > Terrestrial > Soil >... | reverse complement strand
CCACGAGATAGCCGCCGCCGAGATTCGCCGCCAGGGTGCCCAGCGGCAATCCGGCATTGATCGGATTAAGCCATAGGCTCAGCCCCCAGCGCAGCCAGGCGCCGATCGCGGCGCCCAGCCCCACCGCCAGCCAACTCATGAAGCATCCTTTTCATTCGCGGCGGAATCAGCAGCGGAATTGGCGGACGCGACCCCCCATTTATTGAGCGCCCGGTCATCGTGCTCCCTGGCATCCACCCAGCGCGCACCTTGCGGGGTTTGTTCTTTTTTCCAGAACGGCGCCTGCGTCTTCAGGTAATCCATAATGAATTCGCACGCGGCAAATGCTTCGCCACGGTGGGCAGAGGCCACGGCCACCAATACAATCTGGTCCAGCGGCAGCAAGGAACCGACCCTGTGGATGATCAGGCAATCCTGCAAACGCCAGCGTTGATGTGCCTGTCGCACGATATCTTCCAGCGCTTTTTCCGTCATGCCCGGATAATGCTCCAGCTCCATCGCCTGGATATCCTGGCCGTCATTTATATCGCGCACTAAGCCGACGAAGCTGACGACCGCTCCTATCGCCGGCTTGCCGGCGCGCAGCCGTGCGACCTCGGTGCTAAGGTCGAAATCTTCGGTTTGAACGTAAATCGGCATAAAAACTAAATAGTTAAGCTGGCGTTGTAAAAGGTCTGCGCCACATCAATTGCGCCGCACCGAAGCCAGCAAGGCACCGGCACTGATAAAGGTAAGGCCGGAAACACGGTTGAACATGCGCGCGCGGCCCGCTGTTTGCAACCACGGCGCCACGCGCGCGGCGAAGTTGGCATAAAACATCAGCCAGAAGCACTCAAAACAGACGAAAGTAGCGCCCAACACCATGAACTGCGGCAGTTGCGGCAATTCAGGTTTGAGGAATTGAGGGAAAAACGCCGAGAAAAACAGCAAGGCCTTGGGATTGCTGGCGCCGACCAGGAAACCCTGCAGATAGAGCGCCGGCAGCGACTTCGGCCGGCCAGAAGCCGTCGACTGATCGACCGCAATGCTGGACTGTTTGGAAAAGAAGGTCTTGACCCCTATATACACCAGGTAGGCCGCGCCTACCCATTTGATCACCACGAAAATCTTTTCAGAGGCGGCCAGCACTGCGCCCAAACCTGCCGCAGATACCAGCATGATGATGCATACGGCGGTGATGCTGCCCAAGGCACTGGCAAAGGTGCGGCGCGCGCCGAAATGGATGCCGTTGGTGACGCACAACAGGACGCTGGGCCCGGGAGTGACGGTGAGTACAAAGACCGCCGCCACATACAGCAACCATAATTTAAAGTCCATCTGCTGCCCCTGTCTGAAGAGTGTAAAAGTAGTGTAAAAGGAATGCGCTGTATGCCTAGCCGCCGGTCACGGGCGGGAAAAAGGCAAGTTCGCCGCCATCGGCGACAACGGTGTCTGCGCTGCACATTTCTTGATCATACGCCATGCGCAACGCGCGGCCTTCCGCCAATACCTCAGCCCAGGCGCCGCCGCGCGCGATCAACCACGACCTGACGTCGCCGACTGTCTTTATCTCGGCGGGCAAGCTGGCCTGCTCTGCCGACTTGCCTAGCTTTTCGCGGACGCTGGCAAAAAAAAGTAATTCTATCTTCATCGAAATCTCGGTATTTTTACAATATCACATTACGACAGCAGGTCGGCAAATGGAATAAAACGCACCGGCTCGCCGGCGGCGATGGTTTGTCCCGGCGCAATGTCAACCAAGCCGTCGCCCCAGACGGTAGACGTCAACACACCGGAACTCTGGTTCGGGAACAAATCGAGGCCGCCATCCCGGTTCATCCTGGCGCGCAGGAATTCATTGCGGCGATCCGGTTTGGTCCAGGCAAAATCCGCCCTTACAGTATAAGAGAGCGGCGTCACATCGTCGACACCCTGCATGCGCAGCATAAAGGGGCGCACAAACAGCAGGAAGGTGACAAAGCTGGCCACCGGGTTGCCGGGCAAACCCAGGAAAAATGCGGAGCCCACTTCGCCGAAGGCCAGCGGCTTGCCGGGCTTGACCGCAATCTGCCACATATTCAAGCGCCCCTCGGCCTCCACCGCCGGTTTGATATGGTCCTCCTCACCGACCGATACACCGCCGGAAGTAATGATCAGGTCATGCTGCTGCGCCGCGCGCCGCAGCGTGTCGCGCGTAGCCTGCAGGCTGTCCGGCACAATGCCGTAGTCGGTGATATCGCAGCCCATGCCTTGCAACAGCCCGGTCAAGGTAAACCGGTTGGAATTGTAAATCGCACCCGGCTTGAGAGGCTCGCCCGGCATGGCCAGCTCGTCGCCGGTAAAAAACACGGCCACACGCAATTTGCGGATCACAGGCAGATTCGCCAGGCCAACCGATGCCGCCAATCCCAATTCCTGGCCGCGCAAGCGGGTGCCGGCGGCCAAGATCGTCGCGCCCGCGCGAATATCCTCGCCCTGGCGGCGTATCCATTCGCCGGATGCCGGCACATGATTGACGACCACGGTGTCCACGCCGTCGCCCTTTTCCAGTGAGCATTGTTCCTGCATCACGACCGCATCGGCACCGGCCGGTATCATCGCGCCGGTAAAGATGCGCGCCGCGCTGCCCGCTTCCAGCGCTTGCCCGACATGGCCGGCCGGAATGCGCTGCGATACGCGCAAACGCGCCTGGCCGCCGGCGCAGTCCGCCGCGCGCACCGCATAGCCATCCATCTGCGTGTTGTCCATTGGAGGCACGTGCAGTTGCGATACCTGGGCTTGCGCGAGGACACGGCCAAAGGCCGAGATCGTCGGGACGGTTTCTGTATCGACAACGGGCCGCACCGCCGCAAGCAGAGTATCAAGCGCTTCGGCAACGCTTAGCATGGGCTTCTTTTCGCTCATATCAGGTTCTTATTTAACTATACATGCCCTATTGTATATCGACAGTAACAAAGCGCACCGGCGCCCGCCATGATAAGGACTATAAAGTAATCGTGCCGCGCCCTATTTCGATTACACGGCCGCCGACCCTGATCTGTTTATCCGCCGTCAGGTCCAGGCTGAGCCGGCTGGGGCGCTGCACCTGTTCACCTTGTGAAATGCTGAAACAGGCCGGCAACCCGCGTTCCGCCGCTATCCACCAGCCGCCGAGGTTGGCGCAGGCAGAGCCTGTGCCCGGATCTTCGGCAATGCCGCCGCCCTGTTTGGCGAAGAAATACCTGGACACTACCTTGATCTCCTGTCCGGGTTCAGGCGCCTCATTCTCAAAGGCAAATACATACGCGGTCTTGCGCCCTATGCGGCTCTGCGGCCACTGCGCCAGGCGGGTGCTGTCCGGTTGCGCACGCTTTACCGCGTCGTGACTCTTCAGCGCGACCAGCAACTGATCGGTGCCGGTATCCACCCATATAGGGTCAGTCAATAAGTCATCGCCAGTCAGGCCCAGCATCGCCGCGATTTCTGCGGCAGGCAAGGCCGGCGCCATTGTCCTGGGGGCTCCGTGGCTGGGCGCAGTGAAGGTCCAGTGATCCTTGTCTCCGCTTACCTGTACCACGCCCGCCTTGCATTCCAGGCTGAGCCGGTCGCCGGCGTTCAGCAAATCGCGCACTACCTGCGCGGCACCCAGCGTAGGATGACCGGCAAACGGCATTTCATAGCCGGTGGCGAAAATGCGCATCCTGGCGCTAGCCTGGCGCGACGGCAAAATGAACACGGTTTCCGACAGGTTGAACTGTAAGGCCAGCGCCTGCATCTGCTCATCCCGCAAGCCTTCGGCATGTTCAAATACGCACAGCGGATTGCCGCCAAAGGTGGACTCGGCAAATACGTTTAACAAGCGAAAGGAATAGGTTTTCATCAGGAATAGCCAGGTAACAATAAAGAAATGATATCCAATGTATATTGGACGGTGGCGACGATGTCGCTGCAGATGCATTCATGATGTCCCAAAATGTCCGCATTGTGTCTGACACCCGACTTCCCATTCTGCCTTAAACTGTTATCCTTGCAGACAAATTTGATGTATTTCACCTCAAGGATATGGCCATGCTGGAACTTCGCCCTAATTGTGAATGTTGCGACCGCGACCTGCCGCCGGATTCCGCCGACGCGCGCATTTGCAGTTTTGAATGCACTTTCTGCATCGAATGCGTAGAAACAGTGTTGCGCGGCACTTGCCCCAACTGCGGCGGCAACCTGGTGCCGCGACCGATACGCCCCGCCGCCAAGCTCGGCAAATCTCCGCCATCGCAAAAAAGAGTGTTCAATCCGGATTGCCGAAAAATCTAAGCGGCACCACGTATCAACCGCCATCAAGGCTGAAACCCCATGTCTAAAAACGTCCTTTCCACGCGCCAGTTGGCTACCGCATTCATCGTCATTTTTCTATGGGGCATGAATTTTGTCGTGATCAAGATAGGCTTGAAGGGTATTCCTCCTTTTTTGCTGGGCGCTTTGCGGTTTGCGCTGGTGGCATTTCCCGCCATCCTGTTCTTGCCGCGGCCCAAGGTGCCATTGAAATGGCTGCTGGCTTACGCGCTGACTATCAGCCTGGGGCAATTCGCGTTCCTGTTTACCGCGATGGCCGTCGGCATGCCGGCTGGCCTGGCATCGCTGGTATTGCAGGCGCAAGCCTTTTTTACGGTAGGGTTCTCGGCGACGGTATTCGGCGACAAGTTGAAGACATTCAACTTGCTGGGCATGCTGGTTGCCAGCATCGGACTGGTCTTGCTGGGCAGCGCCAGCATCGGCGGTTCCGCCAGCCAGGTCACCCTGCCCGGTTTTATCCTGACCTTGCTGGCAGCGGCTTCCTGGGCATGCGGCAATGTCGTCAACAAGAAAATCGGCTCCACGTCTTTGCTGAGCCTGGTGGCGTGGAGCGCCTTGATTCCCGTCATTCCCTTCCTGCTATTGTCGCTATGCTTTGAAGGGGCTGCCACGATCAGTTCCAGCATCGTCCATATCAGCCTGCCGTCAGTGCTGGCGATAGCCTACCTGGCGTTTGCCGCCACGCTGACGGGCTACACCTTATGGGGCAGCCTGCTGTCCAGCCTGCCGACCCATATGGTCGCACCGTTGACCCTGCTGGTGCCGGTGGTCGGCCTCAGCGCCGCCTGGATCTTGCTGGGCGAAGCGCTGCAGCCGCTGCAATTGCTGGGGGCGGCCGTCGTCATGTGCGGCCTGCTGATCAATGTCTTCGGCGCCAAACTGCTCGCGCAATTGCGCGGCGCGCCGGCCTGAAGCGGTCAGAACCGATACACCGACATGCAAAACGCGAAGCGACACTCCGTCTATTTCCTACTATTGCCGGACACCCTGCTGATCGATATGGCGGGGCCGGCAGATGCCTTGCTGTTTGCCAATCGCTATCAGCAGGAGGTTCATTTCGACCTGAAGTTCATCAGCCCTTTCCCGCAAATCCGCACGTCGGTCGGCCTGCAACTGGGAGAGCTGGCGCCTCTGCCGCAGCAACTGGAAGCCGATGCCATCCTGATCTTGCCGGGACTGGTGGGTATGGAGTTTCGCTACGACACGCCGGAAGAACAGGCCACCATACAATGGCTGCGTCGGCAAGTAACGCCAGGCAACCGGCTGATCTGCATCTGTTCCGGCGCGTTGTTGGCGGCGCACGCGGGATTGCTGTCCAACCACGCGGCGACCACGCACCATGACCACTGCAAGGACCTGGCGCAAATCGACAGCTCCATCCGGGTGGAAGAGAACCGTATTTTTGTCGAGCAAGGCATGATCAGCACCAGCGCCGGTGTGACCGCCGGCATAGACCTGGCGCTGCACCTGATCAGCCAGTTGGCCGGCCCTTTGACGGCCGCGGCCGTCGCCCGCAATATGGTGGTATATATGCGGCGCGCAGGCACAGATCCGCAACTCTCGCCGTGGGTCATGCACAGGAACCATATCCATCCGGTCGTGCATAAGGTACAGGACGCAGTGACAAGAAATCCTACCCATCCGTGGAGCCTGCCGGAGCTGGCCGGCATCGCCTGCACCAGCTCGCGCCACCTGACGCGCCTGTTCAAGACCCACGCCGGAGTCTCGGTGCAGGAATACCTGACCAGCTTGCGGCTGTCCTTGGCCGGCAAACTACTGGCCCAGACCGGCTGGTCGATGGACCGGGTAGCCGAGGCGGCCGGCTTCGGCTCAGTCAGACAGTTCCGCCGGATATGGAGCCATTTTCACGATGCATCCCCCAAAGCCTACCGGGTGCCGCAGGAACGAATACCACACTAGCCCTGTCGCTGTCATGTGCAAGAAGTTCCAACGAGCAATATTCCTCAATAAATTAAGCTATCATGGACCGCCTGCCACTCCTTTCCCGCACGAGCGCCTATGCCACAGATTTGCCCCAAATGCAGCTACATCCGCAAAGCGACCGACAACTGCCCGGACTGGCAGTGTCCGTCCTGCCAGGTAGCGTATAGCAAAGCCGGCGGCACAGCGGACGCCAGCTATGGCAAATACGGCAGCCCTGTTGCGACGCGGAGCCCCTCCTCTTCCGGGAAATTAAAATTATTGCTATTGCTTGTGGCGTTGGCGGCGGCCATCATGGCCGCCAGGCCGATGCTGAAAGCCAGGACGCCGCACCACGCATCGGATATCGCAACGGCCAGCACGACCCAGCCGCAAGTTGTCCTGTATGGAACGAGCTGGTGCGGCTACTGCGCTGCTGCCAGGAAATTCTTTGAAGAAAACGGCATCCGCTATACCGAACTGGACGTGGAAAAAACCACGGAAGGCTATACCGGCCATAAAAAGCTGGGCGGCGGCGGTGTGCCGGTGATCGTGATCGGCGACCAGGTGCTGCACGGCTACAGCAAAGACGCACTGAGCCAGTCGCTCGCCCCCTGGCTGAAAAAGTCCTGAGCGACAAGGAATAGTAGAGATTACTTAACAGGCATTACTTTATTTTCGTGGACAGCGGCTTGCCTTCAATCAGTCTATCCACGCCTGTTACGGGCTCTGCTGACATATCCCCCTGACAGCAAGCGCCTTATAAGCCGGTATGCTGACTGATGTAAGCCTTCATCTTATTGATATCCGCCGTCATCACTTCAAAACGCTGCGGCAAGGCTTCGATGTTTTCAAAGCCGGCCGGCCGCTCGGCGTCGTGGCCCAGCGCTTCGCGTATGGTTTCATTGAACTTGGCCGGCAACGCGGTTTCCAGCACGATCATGGGCACGCCTGGCGTCAGATGCTCCTGCGCCACCTTGATGCCGTCAGCGGTGTGCGTATCTATCGTGATGCCGTATTTGGCCTTGACCTGGCGTATCGTGTTCAAGCGGTCGGCATGCACAGACTTGCCTGACACGAAACCAAACCGGGCGATCTTCGCGAATTCGTCGCCATCGCTGTCCGGCTGGCCGGACAAGTCAAATCCGCCCTCGGTTTCAACCTTCTTGAACAAGGCCGCAACACGCGCCGCGTCGCCATCCAGCAGGTCATAGATAAAGCGCTCGAAATTGGAGGCCTTGGAGATGTCCATCGAAGGGCTGGTCGTGTGATAGGTCTCGGCCGACTTGCGCACGCGATAGACGCCGGTAGTAAAGAACTCGTCCAGCACGTCGTTCTCATTGGTCGCCACCACCAGCTTGTCGATAGGCAAGCCCATCATGCGGGCGATATGGCCTGCACAGATATTGCCGAAATTGCCGGACGGCACGGTGAACGATACTTTCTGTTCATTGCCGGCAGTCGCGCTCAGGTAACCGCGGAAGTAGTACACCACTTGCGCGACGACGCGCGCCCAGTTGATGGAATTGACCGTGCCTATCTTTTGCCTGGCTTTGAATTCCAGGTCATTGGAAACTGCCTTGACCATGTCCTGGCAATCGTCGAACACGCCGTCTACTGCAATATTGAAGATATTCGGGTCTTGCAGGCTGAACATCTGCGCAGTCTGGAAGGCGCTCATCTTTTTATGCGGCGACAGCATGAACACGCGTATGCCCTTCTTGCCGCGCATTGCGTATTCGGCCGCACTGCCGGTATCGCCCGACGTGGCGCCGAAAATATTCAGTTCTGCCTGCCGCTTGGCCAGCGTATATTCAAACAAATTACCCAGCAATTGCATCGCCATGTCCTTGAACGCCAGCGTGGGTCCGTTCGACAGCGCCTGCAAAATCAATTTGCCGCCCTTGCCCTCTTCCAGCACGCGCAAGGGCGTAATTTGCGCGCTATCCTCACCGGCACGCACATTTCGGTAGACGTCGGCGGTATAGGTTTTTTGCGTAATCGCCTTGATATCCGAGGCCGGGATGTCGGTGGCGAATTTACTCAGCACGGCAAAAGCCAGGTCGGCATAAGACAGCTTGCGCCATGCATCCAGTTCGCTATCGCTCACTTGCGGATAATGCACCGGCAAATACAAGCCGCCATCAGGTGCCAGACCGCCTAACAAGATTTCGGAAAAAGTTTGCTCTGCGGCGTGGCCGCGGGTGGAGACATATTGCATAGTAACAAGAGGAGTAAGGAAGAATTTTCCTTATTATATATCGCCCCACCCGCCAAAATTCTGTAAAAATTGGGTTTTTACAAAGAAAACTGGGGCATTTATTTGGCGCTCTCGGCTCAGAGGCTTACGTAAGGCTTACCCGGCGCGCGTTCCACGCTTAGCCGGCTCTATTCTGCTGCGACACGCTGCGCATGGGTGTAGACAACAAAACCGGTGCGGCGGACAAAGCCCAGCAGGCTGATGCCGGCTTGCTCTGCCATGCTGATCGCAAGACTGGTCGGCGCAGAAATAGTTGCCAGCATGCTCATGTTTGCCCTCGCCGCTTTTTGCACCAGCTCGTAACTGGCGCGGCTGCTCATGATCGCAAAACCCGGGGGCCTAGGACTTTCGCCGGCGGCCAGCGCGCCGATCAGCTTATCCAGCGCATTGTGGCGCCCCACGTCTTCGCGCAACAACACCAGATTGCCGTCGATATCGGCCCAAGCCGCCGCGTGCGTGGCGCCGGTGACGGCATTGATCTCTTGCAAGCCCTGCATCGCGGCAAAAGCCTTCTGCAATGATTGTGGTGTAATCGACAAGGCATCCGACAGGCGAGGCATGGACAAGTCCAGCGCGGCCAGACTCTCCAGCCCGCAGACCCCGCAGCCGGTACGCCCGGCCAGCTGGCGCCGTTTGTCTTTGAGGCGGATGAAACATTCCGATGCGATGGTCAGCCGTATCTCCACGCCGCCGGCTTCCGGCGCGGCGATACATTCCATGTCATAAATCTGCGCCGGGTTATCGATAATCCGTTCCGACAGGCTAAAACCTATCGCAAAATCTTCCAGGTTTTGCGGCGTCAGCATCATCACCGCATGTGAAATGCCGTTAAAGACCAGCGCCACCGGCCTTTCTTCTGCGACCTGATCGGTCGTGGCTTGACGGCCCTGGTTGGCGACGGCATCCGTGCCTTGCAATTGATGCCGCACGACCGCCACCTCACAGTAGCCGGGGAGTTCAACAGGATCTGTTTGCATCATGTTCGCCCTCAGTTTGTCCCTTGCGGGCCGCACGCCCTTTATCGGTCAGCGCCAACAGGGTCCGCTCGCCATCCTGGATCAACCTGACCCAACCCGGCCCCGCCTGCTCGCCGATAAGGTCCTCGCTCAGGTAAGCCACGCAGCGCAGCAAGCTGCTCATGCGCACGCCCAGCTTTTTCGTCAGCCGCGCGGTGGATACCGGCTCGGCATGCATAGCCAGCTCAGCCAGCAAGGCCTCAGACAGAGACTGTACACTATCACTCATGAATGCTTGGCCGCGGCCGATTCTTCCTGCCTGTGCTGAGTCAGCACTACCGGTACCGACTTGGACGTAGGCGTGCGCGCAAAATCGGCGAAACTGGACAGCGGCACCAACGCATTGGTTTCAGGGAAGTAGGAAGCCAGGCAGCCCTGCGGAATATTGTATTCCACCAGCATGAAATGCTTGGCCTCGCGATGTACGCCGTCATCGCCGAGACTAGCCACGTCCACCCAGCTACCCGCCTGCAGTCCCAGCTGCCGTATGTCGTCCTTATTGATGAACAATACCCGGCGCTCGCCGAACACGCCGCGATAGCGGTCGTTCATGCCGTAGATGGTGGTGTTGTACTGGTCATGCGAGCGCATCGTCGACAGGTTGAATACCGGGCCGCTGTTTTTCTGCCGCGCCAAATGGATAGGCAAATCCGTCGGCACCCGGTGCACATTGAAATTGGCTTTTTTGCTGGCGGTGCTCCATAGGCGCTCCGCTGCAGTATTGCGCAGGTGGAAGCCGCCCGGCACTTTTACCCTGTTGTTGAAATCGGCAAAATCATCGAATACCGCCGCGATCTTGTCGCGTATCCTGTCATAGTCCGCCACCAGCCACATCCACGGCGTCTTGCTGCGGTGCTGCAAGGTCGCCACGGCCAGGCGCGCGACGATCATAGGCTCAGATAGCAGATGCCTGGATGCAGGTGCATTGATGCCCGAGGACAGGTGCACCATGCTCATCGAATCTTCCACGCTGACGGCTTGCGGTCCGGCTTCCTGCATGTCGATCTCGGTACGACCCAGGCAGGGCAGGATCAGCGCTTCGCGCCCATGCACCAGATGGCTGCGATTGAGCTTGGTGGCCACGTGGACGGTCAGAGCGCAATTGCGCAAGGCCCTGTGGGTGGCGTCGGTGTCCGGCGTGGCGGCGGCAAAATTGCCGCCCATCGCAAAAAATACTTTATTCGGCTGCTCCAGCATCGCCTCGATGGCGCCCACCGTGTCGTAACCGTTGTCGCGCGGCGGCGCAAAATCGAAGACCTGCCCTAGCCTGTCCAGAAAAGCCGGACTGGGTTTTTCATAGATGCCCATGGTCCGGTCGCCCTGTACATTGCTATGGCCACGCACCGGACAAGGTCCGGCACCGGGGCGCCCGATATTGCCACGCATGAGCAGCATGTTGACGATCATCTGTATCGTCGCTACGGAATGCTTGTGCTGCGTGATGCCCATGCCCCAGCAGGCGATGACGCTTTTGGCTTTCATGTAGATGTCGGCGGCGCGCTGGATCTGTTCGCGGCTCAGGCCGGATTCGGCAATGATCACTTCCCAGGATTCAGCCAGCACGTCGGCCGCAAAGACATCAAAATTGGCCGTGTGCTGCGCGATGAAATCAACGTCGATTACGCGCGGCTTGCCGGCAGCTTGCGCCGCGATATCCGCCTCCAGCGTACATTTGATGATGCCCTTGACAGTCGCCAGGTCGCCACCGATCTTTACCTGGTAATAGTCGGAAGAGATAGGTGTCGCGGTATCGGCGATCATTTCTATAGCATTCTGCGGATTCTGGAACTTTTCCAGGCCGCGTTCGCGCAGGGGATTAAACGATACGATGGCGGCGCCGCGCTTGGATGCGGCGCGCAACTCGCCCAGCATGCGCGGGTGGTTGGTGCCGGGGTTCTGGCCGAAAATGAAAATGCCCTCGGCGATATGGAAATCCGACAGCAATACCGTACCCTTGCCTATGCCTACCGATTCCTTCATTGCAACGCCGGAAGGCTCATGGCACATGTTGGAGCAATCGGGAAAATTATTGGTGCCGAATTCTCGCACGAACAACTGGTACAGGAAGGCCGCTTCATTGCTGGTCCGCCCCGATGTATAAAAAATGGCGTCATTCGGCGACGGCAATGCATTCAGCTGTTCTGCCACCAGTTCAAAAGCCTGCTCCCATGACACTGTCTTGTAGCGGTCGGTCGCTTGGTCGTATTGCATGGGCTGGGTCAGCCGGCCCAGGTTTTCCAGCCAATAATCGGGCTGCCCGGCAAGGTAGTTAACCGTGTGCTGCGAAATCAGCTCTGGCGTGGCACGCCTTGCAGTCGATTCCGCAGCCACCGCCTTGGCGCCGTTTTCGCAAAATTCAAAGGTGGACGTGTGGTCTTGGTCCGGCCAGGCGCAACCGGGACAATCAAAGCCGTCCGGCTGGTTGGCCGACAACAGCGTGCGCGCGCCTTTTGCGGGTATGCCCTGCTCAAAGATCTGCTGCGCAACGCTTCTCAATGCGCCCCAGCCGCCGGCCGGACGGTCATACACCTGGATAGTCTTGTTGCTCATGATCGCCTTGAATGCTTATGTGGCGCTAGCGTAACACGCATGACATGGCGCATTCAATAAGCTGAATAAAGCATATTAAGAGGCTCGCCGACTCTCGCCCAAGCGCCCCGCATAGCGAG
>Ga0210384_10006757_pt1 | contig 12179 bp, 10 predicted proteins | sample IncBWH2MmetaG_FD_160574 | JGI IMG/M metagenome (GOLD analysis project Ga0210384, IMG submission 160574) | Forest soil microbial communities from Barre Woods Harvard Forest LTER site, Petersham, Massachusetts, United States - Inc-BW-H-2-M | ecosystem: Environmental > Terrestrial > Soil >... | reverse complement strand
CCAAGCTGCCCAGCGGCACCGACCGCGTCCACGCCGTCGCCCAACAGATCCCCGCCGACATCTACGTCAACATCCAGGGCGACGAACCCCTCCTCAAACCCGAACACCTCACCGCCCTCCTCCGCCCCTTCGCGCAATCGCAAGTCGAAGTCTCCACCCTCAAAGTCCTCTGCACTCACGAGAACATCGCCAACCCAAACGCCGTCAAGGTAGTCACCGCCGCCGACGGCCGAGCCCTCTACTTCTCTCGCGCAACCATCCCTTACGACCGCGACAACACATCACCGCAATACTGGAAACACATCGGACTCTACGCCTACCGCAAAGCCACGCTCCAGCGCTTTCCCACCCTGCCGCCTAGCATCCTCGAACAGACCGAACGCCTCGAACAACTCCGCTTCCTCGAAAACGGCATCAACATCTACGTCGAACCTACCGACTTCGACACCATCGGCGTCGACACCGAAGAAGATCTCCACCGCGTCGAAGCCCTTCTTCGCAGCTGAAATTCACGACGTAAATTACCTGCAGATACGAGTCATCCATCGCGACAGTGACGACGGATAGATGTAAGTACCCAAACAGTCACAACGCCATTGCCGTTGTTTTTTCCGTTTATCTTCTTATCAAGAAAACCGTCATTTCGACCGAAGCTGCTCACAGCCGTATCGTGAGCAGCGCAGCGGAGAAATCCGCTTCTCGCGCCACCGCCGCGGCTTTGCGTTTTCAACCGGTAAATCGCCGGTAACCCCTTACCAGCGAGATTTTGGACGCAACCCGCTTGTTTGCAATATTTTAGCGACGACCAATTCCGCTAAACCGATGCAATTGTTGGGTTTACACGCGGGCAATAGGGGGTACCCCGGCAGGCGCAGGATGAAACAACGCGAACGCGACAGGGACACAACTCAAGCCTCGGGAACAAACAGCAGCTCGAGTCCCTTCGCATCCGCCGTCGCTACCAACCCCTCCAGCGACCCTACAACCCAATCCGCCCCGCGCAACTCCGCAGCCGAGTGCGTCCCCAACACCCCAAGCACGCGGCATCCAGCAGCCTTCCCGGCCCCCACACCCGAAGGCGCATCCTCCACCACCACGCACTCCTCCGGACGAAAACTCAGCAACTCCGCCCCCCGTCGGTACGGCTCCGGATCCGGCTTGCCCCGCTTCACCATATCGCCGCTGATGATCCGCTTAGGGACCGGCAGCTTGGCAGCCCCCAGCCGCGCCAACAGCAGACGCTGCGTTGAAGAGGTCACAATCGCCCACCGCTCCGGCGGCAGGCCCTCCAGCAGCCTCTTCACCCCCGGCAGCACCCGAAGGTCGGCCACATCCTCCACCTCGATGTCTTCAATCACCCGCACCGCTTCCTGCAGATCCACTTCAGGCAGCAGCGTCTTGATAATGTCCTTCGCACGCACACCATGCGGTATCTCAAAGGTCTCCGCGTTCGGCAACTTGTACAACTCCGCCCAACGCCGCCAGCTGCGGACCACTGAATCGATGGAGCTGACCAGCACCCCATCCATATCGAACAAAATTCCCTTGGCAGTTACGCAAACCGGCCCGCTCAACCCGCGCTCCCTTCGAGCACAAACTCCTGCGCCGCCGCCAGAACCTTCGCAACTGACTCAACCGAACAGCTCTCGCAATACACCCGAAGCAGCGGCTCGGTCCCGGACGCACGCAGCAGCAACCACGTCTCCGCGGCATTCTTCCTGCCCGAGCACCCAGGATTGTCAAGGAAGAATTTAATGCCATCCAGCGTCTCCACCCGAAGCACCTTCATCCCCGCGATGTCAGCCACAATGGCTTTGGCACGTGCAATCGCCGACCGCTTGACCGCCTCATCGATATGCATATCGACACGTCCATACTGGTGCTCGCCAAACTCCTCCTGGAGCGCCGCCACAAGCTGCCCCAGCGTCTTCTTCTCATCCGCCATCACATTGGCCAGCAGCAGGCAGTTCAGCAGCCCATCCCGCTCCGGCAGATGCCGGCTGATCCCAACGCCGCCCGACTCCTCCCCACCAATCAAAATCTCCTTCTCCAGCATCAGGTCCACCACGTACTTGAAGCCGATCCCATGCTCATTCAGCCTGCGCCCATACTTGGCCGCAATGCGGTCAACCATCTTCGTCGTATTGAAGGCTCGCGTCACCTCACCCGGCCACTTCTTCCGCTCCAGCAGCCAGTACGCCAGCAGACTCAGAATCTTGTGCGCGTCCACCACATTGCCATGCTCATCCACCGCGCCCACGCGGTCCGCATCGCCATCGGTGATCAGCCCCGCATCACACCTCTCCGCGACAACCGCCTCCACCGCCGCGCTGATATGCGGCAGAATTGGCTCAGGATTGATCCCCGGAAACGCCGGATTGATCTCGCTGCGAATCTCCACAAACGGCACCCCCGCCTTAGCGAAGATGCCCGAGATCACCCCGCGTCCCGCTCCATACATGTCGTCGATCAGAAACTTATACCCCGAGGCGCGAATCGCATCGAGATCAACGAACCGCGTAATCGCCGCAATGTACTCCGTGTTAAAGTTCACCTCTGTGATCGCCGCAGGCGTTGCGCTCTTCGGCAGAGCCTTACCCAGATATCCCTCAATCGCCGTCATGATCGACGGCTTGCCCGAGCCACCATAGCTCGCCTTGTACTTCACCCCGTTCCACTCCGCCGGATTGTGGCTCGACGTGATCATCACCCCGCCCGCCGCCTTCCGCTCGCGAACCGCATAGGAAAGCGCAGGCGTCGGTGTAATCTCCGCAGCCATTGCCACCGGGATGCCAACTCCGGCAAGCACTTCGGCAACAACCTTCGCGAACGAGTGCGAACCGAACCGGGTGTCGTAGGCAATGCAAACCCCTGCAGCCGGGTTCTCGTGCGCCAATACATAATTCGCAATCGCAGACGCTGCGACCCGCACATTCGCGTAAGTAAAGTCGTCGGCGATGATGCCACGCCAGCCGTCGGTGCCAAACTTCACCACTGTGGTCTCTGCCATATTTGCTCGTTTTTCAAATCAGCTTTTATATCATGTCGTCCCGTCCCGCATTCTTAAGCTCAGCGACCACCTTGCCCACATCCTGCGATCGCTCGCGAGTCGTAATCAGCAGAGCATCCTTCGTCTGCACCACAACAAGGTTGCTGACGCCAACCAGCGCGATCACCTTGCCCGGCGCATGAACATAGTTCCCGGTCGAATCGATGGAGATGCAAAGCGGATCATCGCCATCGAACACATTCGTAATCGAAACCTTCTCCGGAGGACAACCAGCAGCATGCTCATGCAGCGCAGACCAGCAGCCAAGATCGTTCCACTCGAAGTCGCCAGGCAGGCAATAGATCTCAGCACCCGCCTCGCCTTTAGCCGACCGCGGCTCAAGCACAGCGTAATCGATGCTGATGTTCTCGCACTGCGGATAAACCTCGGCAAAGACGCGATCGAACTCTGCCTTCGAGGTTCCGTGCGCTTCAGCGATCCTCTCCAGCAGAGGAGCCATCGCCGGCCGATGCTCGCGAATCGCGTTGGCCAGCGTCCGCGCGCTCCACAGGAAGATTCCCGCGTTCCACGCATAGTTGCCGGACGCGACAAACTGCTCTGCCAGTGCGACGTTAGGCTTCTCAGTGAACCGCTTCACTCGCCGCACCGCGACACCCTGCGAAGCCTCGACCTTCGCGCCGAGCTCAATGTAACCGTAACCAGTCTCCGCTCGAGTAGGAGGAACGCCAAGCACAACGACCTTGTCTCCGCTCGCCGCAACTGCAATGCCCGCGCGAATAACCTCGGCAAAGCGCGCCAGGTTCTTCACCACTTGATCGGACGGAAAGATGCCGATCACCGTCTCCGGTTCACTCTTCTCCAGCAGAAACGCAGCCAACGCACACGCCGGAGCAGTATTTCTCGCCGCCGGCTCACTCAGAATGTGTTCACGTGGAACCTCAGGAAGCTGCTCAGAAATAAGGTCATCGAGAAGGTCGTTAGTAATAACCCAAACATCAGCAGGACTCGCCACCGCGTTCAACCGATCCACCGTCTGCTGGATCATAGTCCGTGCGCCATCGAGAGCCAGTACCTGCTTCGCCCGCGCCTTCCGGCTTCGCGGCCAGAACCGTGTTCCACTTCCACCAGCGAGAATCACTGGAGCGAACTTCCGCTCCGTTCTACTGCCTTCCATCGGCATAAGTCTCCATCTCAAGGCCCCATCTCATGGAAAAGACCGCACCAAGTGCGGCCCATCCATAAGATCAATCTCTAACCCAACGTTGCGAAGTACTCCCGCATCCGCTTCACGCCCTCATCGACAACATCGTGCGAGACCGCATAGGACAAACGAATATGTTCGGTCGTTCCGAACGCCTCGCCCGGAACAACGACCACATGTGCTTCGCTCAGCAGCCTCGCAGCCAGATCGGACGCCGACTTGATGCCACCCTTGCCAATGAACCTGCTCACATTCGGATACACATAAAACGCGCCTTGCGGCACCGTGCAAGTCAGTCCGGGAATGGCCTTGAAACCCGCCAGCACTCGGTCGCGCAGCTTGATATAGTCCGTACGAAACTCAGCCACACACTCCTGCGATCCAGTCAGCGCCACGATCGAAGCACGCTGCACCATACTCGCAGTGTTCGAAGTGCTCTGCGACTGCAGCTTGCTCATCGCAGCAATCACGGGTTTGGGACCAAGCGCAAAGCCCGCTCTCCAACCCGTCATCGCATAGGTCTTCGAGAGTGACCCAAGCACAACGATATGCTCCTTGCAGTCGGTAAACGAGGCACCGCTAACGATCTCACCAGTAAAGTTGAGGTAGACGTAGCACTCATCGAGCAGCACATAGATGCCGTTCTTATGCGCCAGCCGAACGATCGCTTCCAAGTCCTCCCGCGCCACCACAGCACCCGACGGATTCGACGGCGTATTCAGGATGATCGCCTTCGTCTTCGGCGTAATCGCCGCTTCAATCATCTTTGCCGTAATGCGGAAGTCCTCTTCCTCTTTGCCCTCGACCAGCACCACCTTGCCGCCCGCGTACTGGATGATATCCCTGAATGACACCCAATACGGCACGGGAAGAATGACTTCATCACCGTGATCCACCAACACCTGGATGGCGTTGAACAGCGCCAGCTTGCCGCCGGTGGTAAACACGCACTCGTCAGGCGTGTAGTTCGACCCGAAATCGCAGGCATGACGATCCACGACCGCCTTGCGCACCTCTGGGATGCCAGCCACGTTGGTATAGCGCGTAAAGTTCTTCTCAATCGCCTCGATGGCGGCGTCCTTGATGTGCCGTGGAGTCGAGAAATGAGGCTCACCCGCGCCGAAGTCCGCGAGATTCACGCCCTCGGACTTCAACTTAAGCGCGGCCGCTGTAATCGCCATGGTTGCCGAAACTTCGATGCGGCCAATGCGGTCCGCGAAGATCTTCGTCGCAGTTGCTGTTGTCATGTCTCTAGTGTCGCAGATTCAGCATCCCAGTGAAACCTTCCACTCTGGTTGTGCCTATCAAGCCAGGAACCCATCGCCACTTGACAAATGATCGCCCAAGAATGAGTCGAAATAGTGCCCCTCGCGTGCGACGCTCACCCAAATCCATACTCGCCCGCCCACTAAGTCCAGGCTCAAACCATCTGATTCGAAGACTTTGCGCGCTCTTCGGCAGGGGGGTACTTCTCAACGCCGATTCGGAACCTTGGCCTTCAACCGTTCGACGACCAGAGGCGGAACCAGCGCCGTGACATCCCCACCAAGTTGAAAGACGCCTTTAATCAGCCGCGAACTGACATAGGTGTACTTCTCAGCTGGCATCATGAACAACGTTTCGAGTTCAGGATCGAGCTTCCGGTTCATCATCGCCATCTGAAATTCATACTCGTAGTCGCTGATTGCTCGAATCCCACGCAGAACGGCCTTCGCTCCCTGTTCCCGCGCAAAGTCAACCAGAAGTCCATTAAAGGTGGTAACCGAGACATTGCCGAAGCTACGGGTCGCCTCGAAGAGCATCTCTTCACGCTCGGGAACAGTAAAAAGCGGGGTCCCCTTTTCGGAGTTACGGAGGATTGCGACCACCAGTTCATCCACGATCTTCGCTCCCCGAGCAATCAGGTCAAGATGCCCATTGGTGAGTGGATCGAAGGTCCCAGGATAGATCGCTTTGATCGTATGCATGCACCCAAAGCATACCTCCCTTTGCCGGGAGAAGAAATATCCATATTCCTGTAGTCTTGCGGGCAACCCCTCGCGTCTCTACAAATAGTAAGCAGCCGAAGAAAGCGCTCGACGGGAGTATTCATCAACGTTCAAGCTATGGCCTCACGCGCTATCACTTCCGACACACATTCCGTGACGCAGCAGTCGCAAGCAACGCCGCTCGACGACATGGCTTCGATCGTCGCCACCTACGAGCAGAGGATCTTTCGTTTTCATCTGATTTCGATCCGCGACCGTGATGTTGCTCAATCGTTGACCCAGGACACCTTTGTCCGCGCCTGGGCCGCCCGCGATAGCTTTCGAGGAGATTGCTCGGTTTTGACCTGGCTGATGCGGATTGCTCTGAACCTGATTCGCGACCACACCCGGACAGATCGCTTTCGCTTCTGGAAACGGGTCTCGGAGACCGCGGTCGACGTCTCCGACATCGCTTCGCACGTTCCGCATCGCGACAGCTCTTTGGAGTCGCGCCTCATCGCCAGCGAGCAGATGACGCTGGTTTGGGAAAGCGTCGCGCAGCTCTCCGATCGGCAGCGCAGCGTATTTCTTCTTCGCTTCCTCGAGGAGCTGGAATTATCCGAGATCGCGAGCGTGACCGGCTTACCCATCAGCACAGTCAAGACCCATCTTTACCGCGCCCTCGCTTCCATCCGAGCTCGCCATAACACCACTCACAAGGACGAACTATGACTCTCCATCTCAGTCACGAGCAGCTATGCGACCTTATTCTCGCCGACGTGTCGCTCCATCCGGAAAGCGAACCCTGGAACGATTCGCGGGCTGACTCGGATGTTGTTCACGAGCATCTTCAGGCCTGCCTGATCTGCTCCGCGGAGTTGAGGAGCCTGCGCGATTCACTCTCACACTTTCGCGAGGCCTCGGTTTCCTTTGCCCGGCAGGAGTTTGCGCAGAGCTACGCGCGGCGGTCGTCGATCGCACCGCCGCACAGCTATCTGTCGCAACCTCTCTATTGGACCGCAGCAGCCTTGGTGTTCGTCGCTGCGCTGTTCCCGCTCAGTATGCACCGGCAACGCCCAGCTCCTCCTGTGACTCGGACAGCCGCATCGTCGGCGTCTCTGCAAACGCCGGAGTCCGACGAAGCGCTGCTTGCAGACATCGACCAGAAGCTCTCTGCGGATGTACCTGCGCCCATGACGCCGCTTGCCGACCCCACCGCGGGAGCGACCTCGACGACATCCAATTCAGACCAAAGGACAAACTAACATGCGCCTGAAACCCCAACTCTCACTTGTTTTATTTGCTGCATTATCTGGAGCCTTCGTCATCGCTCAGCAACCCGACGGAGGGGCGCCCCCCGGGGGTCCTGGCCAGCGCGGGCCAAAGACGGATCAGGGTAGAGGCGGCTGGGGAGGGGGCATGCGTCCCGGCTTCCAGATCGGTCCTCCGGGCATCTGGTGGCATAACCCAGACCTGGTACAAAAGCTGGCCCTTACTCCGGATCAGCAGAAGCGCATGGACGATATCCTGCAGCAGAGCCGTCTACAACTTGTCGATCTGCGCGCCAACGTCGAGAAGCAGGAACTGTTGATGGAACCGATGCTAGCCGCCAACCCGCCGGACACAAATAAGATCCTGGCGCAGATCGACCACACGGCGCAGGCACGCGCGGAGCTCGAAAAGGCGCATGCCAAGATGCTTTTAGGCATCCGGAACATCCTCACCCCGGACCAATGGACCAAGCTTCAGACAGAAGAACGCGACAATCGCCGCATGCGGATGAAACACGGTGATGCGCCCGGCGGTCCTGGAGCACCGGGTGGGCCCGGTAGTCCAGGTGGTCCCGGCGGGGCGGAGGGGATATAACTGCCCAGCAAAGATACAGATCAGGCTCTTGGCCTCTGGAGCGAATCCAAGTGGGGATGCATGGACATGTCCGGGGGTCCCCCCCCCATTACCCGGCCGTAAATCCTTTATTTTTAATGGTTTACGGGGTGGGAGTGTCTTGCAAAATATTCATAACAAAACGGTTACGGCCAAATATAAGCAAACAAACAACTTAGACCCGAGAGGGTCTGGATTTCTCACCGGGGCGCGCTCATTTTTGATCTATATATATAAGTATAGCAGGTTGGACCTAACTAAAATGCAAATTCAATCTTGTTTTGTTTGTTGTATTTAGATGGTTTCGGGACTTGACATGCGTTTTTTGGGCGGAAAACGTGAAAAATAAAATCAGGACAAAACAATAGCAATAAAATCATAAGCTTACGGCTGCGGACTCCAGTTGGCATCCCGCCTCCTTATTTCCACGTTCGGTTCGGCAACGCCCTTCCGCGAAATTGTTCTTTTGCCGGTATCTGTTTTCACCGATTGGCCAGTAACCAGTAAGATGGGTTCGCAACCCACACAGAGGAACAGGAGCTAACCAGCACGATGGAAAACGACATCGCATTGCCCCCGGCTACGTCTAAAGCAGCTAACCCTGGCCCACTTGGGTTGGCGGGCTTTGGGCTGACCACGGTAGTTCTCAGCTGCGTGAATGCCGGCATCTTGCCTCCAGCCGCTGTCGCCGCTGTCGTTCCGCTGGCCTTCGCGTATGGCGGAGTCGCCCAACTTATCGCAGGCGTGTTGGAGTTCAAGACCGGCAATACCTTCGGTATGGTCGCTTTTACCTCTTACGGCCTCTTCTGGTGGTGGTTCGCCTTCATGAAGTGGACGGTCGGCGCCGGCTGGCTGCAAACTCCGCCCGCTTCGGCTGTGGCCGTCACTCTGCTGATGTGGGGCGTGTTTACCTTTCTGCTGTGGATCGTGAGTTTCCGGCTGAGCAGAGGCGTCTGGAGCATTTTTCTTCTGCTCTGGGTCACGTTCTTCTTTCTTGCTGGAGGAGACTTCGGCTATGTCATCGGTGATTGGAACTGTGGCAAGATCGGCGGATTCTTCGGTCTGTTGACGGGGATAGATGCCCTCCTTGTTGCCTTTATCGAGGTCCTCAACGCAACCGCTGGCCGGGTCGTCATCTCACTCGGAGAGCCTTTCCTCCGCAAATGAAAATGTGTGCGTCGAGGCTTTAATGTGAAAGTTTCGCTTGATTGAATTCAATAACTTGCGATGGGGAGCAGTGAAAGTAAATGTCTGGAACGATGAAAGTTTCGCGGCGCATTAGCGCTAGGGCGAAAGATTCGGAAAGCTCTGGATAGCGCCCGTATTGACTTCACAAAGAAGGTTTTGAAGACTTCCCGACTTTACGGGAACCTGACAATGTCGCGAGGACCTTATCCGTTTCCTACCGCCCGTGAACTCTGAAGTCCGGTTCCGTCACAGACTTCACATTTCTCGAAGAGTTGGGTCTCTCCCTGCCAACCGATCGCCTTGTGCCCAATACCGTTCTCATTCAGCGCAATTCCAACTCCGTGACAATGAACGCAGAAACCGTTGGCGCGGAAGTAATCTTCGAGGCTCGATGGTCTGCCTGCTTCAAATTCCGCTGCCCTCCAGGCTTTTATCTGGAATAACCCTCCCCTGCCGTTCGGCCCCCACCTGTCCGCGTACTCCCCGGAAAATGGAACGCCTCGATCGTCCTGTTTCTTATCGCTTTGCATCCCGCGATTTTACCTTTGCCAGAGTGTAACCAGTCTGACCATCTCAGGTAGGACAACAATGGTCTACGTCAGTTTCCGACAAGCGACATCACAGGCACTTGGCGGATTGCTATCATCTACCTCATGGAGCTGGGATCATTCACGGTCGAGTTCTTCGAGCATGTGCCGCCCCGCGCTCGGGAATCTACTCTCACCCTTTTCAGCATCAGAGGGGCGTCCATAGAACGCCAGACTGACCGCGTCTTTCGGTGGGCTGCACAGAGCCGAAACGATTGTTTTTCGTTGGTCAGCGACTATTCAGCCCGGCTTTTTCGAGGTTCTGCCAAGTGACATCTACTTCTGGCATCGCTGAAGCAAGGGCGAGCGCATACGCCGCAACAAAAGATTAGCGTTCTATCGTGAAGACTGCTGCCCGGTGTAGAGCCGTTTGAGGCGAACTGCACGCAATACGGGGTTTTGACCAAGTTCAACGCGCCGATCCCGCTGGTCCGGTGTACTTGCTCAAAACCTGGACTTTGCGGGCGCGACGGGGATGTGTAGCTGAAGCGTTCGATGAGTGACTTGGCGATGTAGGAGTTGAAAAGTCACCGCGCACTCCACCATCTCCGACGATCAGACCGGCTTGGTATCTTAGAGTCGGTGGAAGTAACCGACCACAGCTACTGACCACTGATAATCCCGCTTTCCAGCCGCTTATTTTCTACTTGCTTCCTGCCTCTAACTCGGGTTGGTTCCTGGCTGAGGGTGTGAACTTGCGCAGGACGAATTCCTGGAGGAGGCCGTTGGCCATGTTGGCGGTGATGTCAGTAAACGCGGTCGACAATACCAGCCCCGCGCCGCGATTCGACGCCGGATAATAGGCGTTGGCGATGGCGCCCGAGGCCACATAGCCACCGAGGCTTGAATAGTTCGGCTGCAGGCGTCCGTTATCTCCCCTGCAGATGAACGGCGTAGAGAGGGCGTGGAGTGTGCGCGACTTCTTTGTGCCCGTACCCTGGTAAAAGTAGCGCGGATCCTGATGCAGGATGGAGGGCAGGATGGCGCCGCCGATCATGATGTCGGTCAAACCGTTGGCATAGTTGGCCCCCATACGCTGGCCAAAGCCCTTCGCACCCTGCCCGTAGTCGTGGAAGTTGGCCGCCTGGGCGAAGCCAGCCACGAAGGCGGAGCCGAGGAAAGTGACAGGGTTTATCGAGGTCTTGAGAGCGAGTCTGAACTTCAGCTTCGGCGTGAGCGGCACGGCGTTGCGATCATAGACCGCATAGTAGTTGGGGATGAATCCCATGACGCGCTGCTGCTCCTCCGCCTTGACCTGCTCGGTGGCGAGTTCTTCAGGGGAGACTGCGCTCACCGTGGTTACGGCTGTTGCAATCCGGAGTCGGATGCCAGTCAGCTCCATATACTGACCAGGTCTGAGGATGACTTCAGGCGAGTTCCAATCTGCGAATCCGCTGGCGCCGACGTTGACATGGTAGGGTATTCCCGGCTTGAGATGGTCGAGTTTAAAGAAACCGTTATCGCTGGTCTCCACGTGTTGAGAATCGGCGAGTGAGGGACCTTCAAGAGCGACCGTAGCGCGGGGAAGAGTGCCATCATTCCCATCGGTGACCGTACCGATGATCGCTCCAGTCTGCGGTTCGGGTGCGGAGATCTGCTGGGATACTGCTGCGCTGGTGACAAACACGCTAAGAATAAGGAAACACAAGCAATACCTTGCACTCATCTGCCGTGTCCAGCCTTTCTGACATCGTGTCGGTGGACTTCTTTCACCTCTCACAACGCCCGAAAAAAAACAGCTGAGAATTATTCCGCTGGTAGTACCTCGCCGCACCTGGCCCGTACCGAACGGCAATACTCAGATGCAGACGTGGCGACTTGCGATTCTCGAAATTCAGCCGTGATGGCTCTTGCACTTTGGTGAGTCGCTAAGGCTCTGTGTCGGTTGGGGTCAGAAGGAGAAGTAGATGCTGCCAGTTTTCGGTCGGCCTCGTTCAGGGCCCAATGCTCGCCTCTCTATCAGAGATATTCGTATCGGTCATCGCCCTGTCGAACTCAGATGACTGATGGTACTGAGCTGCCTGAAAGGAGGGAATTACATCTTCATGTAGGGTTGCCACGTCAAGCGGCTCCCACAAATGAAAGAGCGCCGGCAGTGAAACTGCCGGCGCTCATCTGAAGATTCTGCTATCTGCTGTTCGATCTACTTTTTGCCTCGCACGGCTTCCTTCGCCTGAACCGGACCATCGGCCGGAACCGGCGGAACATCGGCAGACGCTACGCCGGCGATACCCAGCTTCTTGCGCAGTTCCCCATCTACACGGGCAAAGACGTCTTTGTTGTCTTTCAGGAAGGCGCGGACGTTCTCGCGACCCTGGCCGATACGCTCGCCCTGATAGCTG
>Ga0210384_10006756_pt1 | contig 12179 bp, 15 predicted proteins | sample IncBWH2MmetaG_FD_160574 | JGI IMG/M metagenome (GOLD analysis project Ga0210384, IMG submission 160574) | Forest soil microbial communities from Barre Woods Harvard Forest LTER site, Petersham, Massachusetts, United States - Inc-BW-H-2-M | ecosystem: Environmental > Terrestrial > Soil >... | reverse complement strand
GTGACACCAGAAGTGAAGCGATCCTTCGACCGAGCGAGACTCTCATTGGCAAGCTCGACGTTCTGCTTGGCTACTTCAACCTGTTCTTTTGCGGCATTTAGATTGAGAAGAGCGGTGCGAATGTCCTGGTCAATCTGCCCGCGGATGTTTTCCGCTTCGGCCTTTTTTTGACGCAATTCTGCATCGGCTTGTGTGATATCACCCTTAATTCGTCCGCCGGTGAAGAGGGGAACCCTGATCCTCGCCTGAAACGTGAAATCTCCGTGCGAGTTGCCGAACGTTGGCCCGATGTCCCCGTAGCTACCGTTAGCCGTCACAGTCGGATACCGTTCGCCTTTGGCAGCAGAAAGGGTTTGCGCAGCAGATTTTTGGGAATCCAGAGCGGAACGCAAATCGCTGCGCGCTTTGAACGCAATTTGCAGGGCATCGTCGACGCTCATCGGAGTGATGTCGGAATATGGGAGTGTGTCGGCCAGCTCAAACTCCTGCCCTAGCGGCAGTCCGATCGCGCGCCCAAGCGCTAGTTTTGCGACGGCGAAGTTTTTGCGGGCCGTGGTTAGGTTGTACTCCTCGGTGTGCAACTGAACTTCGGTGCGTGTTGCGTCGATTCGTGGAGCGGTGCCCGCCCGCACTTGATCGGCCGCGCGAGCGTAAAGAGCTCTCGCATTCTGCACCTGGGCTTCTTGCGCCTTAATTCGAGAGTCTGCCTCGATGATCTGCAAATAGGCCTCGCCGACCGTGAGTGTGACCACATCCAGGATGTCCTGATAGCTGAGTTGGGCGGCCTGTTCAGCAGTGCGGGCTGCGCGAAACCGCTGGATGGATTCATAACTGAATAGTGTTTGGCTGACGCTTGCATCCACTGAGCTGTAGCTGAATGGTCCAACAACAGTGGGAATTCCTGTTTTTAGCCCACTGAGACCGAACGTCGCGAGGTTCACTTGCTCTACGTTCTCCGAAGCGCCAGCGCTGACTTGTGGCAGCAGACTGCTAAGTGCGAGTAGCCTCTGACCTCGGGCAATCTGCGCGTTTTGTCCGCTTTCGATCGCCCCGAGGTTGTATCGCAAGGCCATCTTGATGGCGTCCCGGAGAGTCAGCTGGACTACCAGGTCGGTGGCTGGACCGCTCGGCACACTTCCCGACGTGGTTGTGCTTTGCGCTTCTGTCGCTGTTGTGTCGAACAGCACCAACATGAACACGACAAGCAGGGACGCCAGTAGACTGGAAATCTTGCGCTTCCGCCGGACCTTCAGTCGCTCAACAATGTGCCGGACATAGCAACCGCCCAAGATGAACTGCGCACCTTCGTCGCGCAGCACGCGCAACAGTCCCTCGCCAGCCTTGTCGATGAAGGTCACCTCGTTCAGGACCACGATGCAGGCACGCCTTTTATCGGTCTGGTGGTTCTTCTTCCAGCTCGCCTTTAGTTCACGAACCCAAACCCCACTGAGGCGGCCTTCCAGAATCCATTTCTCTTCCACAGGTGATTCGCTAAAGCTGATCTTCAACATGTTGTTTTCCTCACAGAGCAGAAGCATTGCAGAGCTGACGTTGCGGAATGTGTCCGGCGGTATCGCCAATACGTGTAGTGTCTTTCCCATGCGTCGGGTTGGACTCCAGATAACGGCTCAAACTTTCACGTAACTTCTTTCTCGCATGGAAGAGCCGTCCTTTGACGGCCCCGACCGAGACACCCATGCGCCGGGCAGTTTCCTCAGTCGATAACTCCGCGAGTTCCCGCAACTCGATGGCTTTCCGCATTCCCGGCCGCAAATTCCCAAGCGTCTCTGACAGAATTTGCGCTCTCTCCCGCCTCAAATAGCTGGTTTCGGGGTCCGGACTTGCATCGGGTATCTCCATTGCTGACGGAGCGCTTCCTTGGTCGTGTGAATCGTCGACGGATATCTCGCGCAGCGCACGGCCTCGACGCAACAACATAAGCGCCTCGTTGATAGCGATGCGTGTTAGCCAAGTGGAGAAGGAGGATTTCCCTTCGAACTTGTCCAAATAGACGAAAGCCTTTTGGAAGCTTTGCTGGACAATGTCTTCCGCGTCTTCCCGGACATGTGCGTATCGCAGCACAACACGAAGGATCTTTTGCCGGTGACGTTTGAAAAGAGTTTCAAATGCCTGTTCATCTCCGTTCTTGGCGGCAACGACGAGCACTTGTTCCGCTGCAGGATCAGTCAGCCAAGCAATAGTTGGTTCGGCTTTGTGGTTCATAGCGGGCCTCCTGATTAGCTATGTGGCGGCGAAAGGCTGACCCAGAGTCTTGAACACTGCCTTTCGGCTACATTCGGAATAAAGGCAAGACCCGCGCCAAACCGACAAAACCGTAAGTCGCTGAATTTTCAGGAGAAGATTGAGCAGAAGTCGAAAGTGTCGAAGTTGAGGAAGTTGAAAGTGTTGAAATTGTCGAAGCTGGTGACGCGACTCGGGTTACTTAATGGGATCATCGAGTCCAAGAAATCTGCGGAGTGGTGGAACGCAATAAACGACAAAACCGCGAATGGACCGACCTCATGGAGCAAGTTGGCAGCGAATCAGAACGGCCGAAAAGGGCGTTGATCCTTGAACTTGCGACACTTCGCCCGGCTTCCTTTGGTATTCGCACCACCGACTCCTGCGTGAATGGTTATTTGAGGCTCTTGCTCAACAGGATTCATCTAAAGAGCTGAACCTATGAAGGAAGGCTTGACATGTTAGTTCGTTTGGATAAATTTCCTAATCGTCAAGGAGAGCGTCTCCATGGATGTAGTCGACCACGGGTTGTGAGTACGCTGTCGAATCGGCAGGCATGAATTGAATAGCCATGAGCACTGAAGCGAAACTTCAACGTCAAAATGAGCGGTTTGAGCTGCTCCTGAATCTGACCGCCAAAATCACGTCGAGCCTCGACCTCCGGGAGGTCTTGCGCGCGATTGCAGCGAACATACGGGAAGTCATAAACGCCGATGCCGTAACAGTCGCATTGCCAGATTCAGCCTCGGAAAAATTCAGGGTATTTGCTATGGATTTTCCGCACGGCAAAGGGGTCATCAAGGAAGAGTTGCTCATTACGCCGAGCGCGGCGGTGAAGAAGGCTATGGACACCTTGAGGCCTGTAGTTTTTGACACGCGGGATCGTGACCAATTCGAGCCTGATCCATATGGACTTGCAGCTGCGGAGGACTTGAAAGCCGCTTGCAATATTCCGCTTGTGAATCGCGGTCGGGCCCTCGGAATTGTGTCGATTTTACGCACTACAGAAACTCCGCTTACGCCGGAAGACGTTGACTTCCTTAGCCGGGCGTCAGGACCGATAGCCATCGCCGTTGAAAATGCGTTGGCGTACCGGGAAATTTCCGAACTCAAAGACAAGCTCGCCCAGGAAAAACTCTACCTGGAAGAGGAATTTCGCAGCGAGATGGGTTTCGAGCAGATCATCGGGAACGGCACGGCACTGAGGCACGTTTTGGAACAGGTGGAAACAGTTGCGCCTAGTGATTCTACTGTAATGTTGCTTGGCGAAACCGGAACGGGAAAAGAGCTAATTGCGCGGGCAATTCACGACCGGAGCCGCCGCAAACAGCGGACCCTCGTGAAGCTGAACTGCGCCGCCATACCAACCGGGTTGCTGGAAAGCGAATTGTTTGGCCACGAAAAGGGAGCGTTTACGGGCGCGATCTCACAAAAAATTGGACGGCTGGAGCTCGCGGATCAAGGCACTCTATTTTTAGATGAAGTGGGTGACATCCCCCTGGAGATTCAGCCGAAGCTGCTGCGGGCTCTCCAGGAGCGGGAATTTGAACGTCTCGGCAGCACGCATACGCGGAAGGTGAATGTCCGCGTGGTGGCAGCTACGAATCGCGATCTTGAGACAATGATTGCGAACAGGGAATTTCGCACCGATTTGTATTATCGGTTGAATGTGTTTCCGATCCGTATTCCCCCGCTGAGAGACCGCAAAGAAGACATTCCTTTGCTCGTCAGCCATTTCGCCCAAAAGTTCGCCAAGGAGATGCAAAAGCCTATCGAAGCGATTCCTACGGCAGTAATGAAGGGGTTGAGGACTTGGGACTGGCCCGGCAATATTCGGGAACTCGAAAATTTCATTGAGCGAGCCGTGCTCCTGACGAGAGGCAAGTCACTTGAGGCGCCGCTCGCAGAACTCCGAAAAACCAATACGGAAGGGTTGGTGCATACCGACCTGCATAAAGTTAAACTAGTCGCGGGAGAACGAACAAATTCGGGAAGTGACAAAAGTAGCGTTGCTGACGAATATGAAAGAAAGCAGCGCGATCAGATCATGCGGGCACTTACTTCATGCAAAGGGCGCGTGGGTGGCGCCGATGGTGCTGCCGCGCGCCTGGGAATGAACCGCACGACTCTTCTCTCTCGAATGAAAAAATTCGGCATCTACCCGAAGCAGTACGCTTGAGTTGCACCCCACCCTTTGCCGGTTGCCATCAGGCAATAGCTTCGACAGTTTCGACCCTTTCGACTTCTTCAACCTCGACACTTTCGACCTATGGCGATCTTCTCCTGAAAATTCAGTGACTTACGGGACGGCGGGTTTGGAGCGGGCTTTGCCCTTACCGGCGGTGCGAGCAAAAGCAAATGCTGAAGATCTCCATTCTCGATACCCCCGATCGGCGACGGTTGGTGCTGGAGGGCAAGCTGATGGCTCCGTGGACGGCTGAGCTAAGAAACGAGTGCCGAGAGGCCGCGGCGGACCTAAGGGGCCGTGACCTCGTGATCGAACTGAGGAACGTGACCTGCATCAGCGAAGACGGACAAAACGTACTGCTTGAGCTGATGAAAGAAGGGTTCAGGTTCCGCTCCTCGGGCGTGTTCACAAAACACGTCATGAAACGGCTCGCCCGCAAGATTCGCAGAAATCTTCGGGAGCCGGAGACATGACCGGGAGTATTAGCTATCGGCTGGCCCGACGTCCTTTGCGCCTTGCAACTTTGGCGACGAATACAGAGAGCTCCGCATCTATGCGAAGCGATACACCTCAGTCGCGCTTCCCCCTCTTGCATGCATCCGGGTCACGTCGGCACTTTCCACTCTTTCGACATCTTCAACTTCGACATTTTCGACTTTGTTGCCTTCTCTCTCGAGAATTCAGGGACTTACGATTTTGTCAGTTTGGCGCGTGTCTTGCCCTTACCGCGCGTGTAAGAACGTATTGCAGGAGAAAGGAGGCGCTATGTCACTGGTTTTCATATCCCTCCGCAGGTGGAACAAGTGGTACCGCGTTTTGCGGTTTCGCAAGGGATTCGGACTGTTGGATTCCGTGCGTTATGGCCTGTGGCTGGCGCATAGCTGACCGGAAGGTGGTGTCATGAATAACGGACGCTCAGTCAATGTGAGAGCAATTCTTCGGCCAGTGTTTGCCGGCCGAGGTGCAGGTTCCTTACTCGAAATCGACGCTTGGATGCCGAGTGAACTTAAGGCCATCTCCCCGTTGGTGGACCGCTTGATGCGGCTCATCGAGGGATCGCACTGCATTACGGGCGAGGAACCCGCTGTCGAACTGGCGCTCCGCGAAGCCCTGAATAACGCAGTCCTTCATGGCAATCGGCTGGATGCCCACAAGTTAGTTCACGTTCGCTGCCGCTGCAAGGTCGGCAAAGGGATCTCGCTGATCGTTTCAGACCATGGTCAGGGGTTTGACGCAAGCAGCGTGCCAGATCCCGTGGCTGTCGAGAATCTCTTGGCGAAGCGCGGACGCGGTATCCACATCATGAAGTTGGCGATGGACCAGGTTTCGTTCGACGAGCGAGGCACCGAGGTTCACATGTGCAAGAGGTTAGCTTGCCATACAAGAGTGGGTCCCCAGAGCGGCTCATGTGGTTCTTAGGAGACATTTATGGAAGTGCAAGAACGAATCGGCACATGGTGCGCTTGGGGCATCATTTTCCTTTCCTGGAGCGCCTTTTTCCTTGTGATAGCGCTCATGTTCAGAGCTACCGGCTGCAATCGCAGCAGTGAAGCGGGAGCTCAGAGCGCGGACATCGTCGCTGAATCGATAGCCTTCGAGGCGAGAGCTACAAACGACCCTTCGCAGCGGGTGGAACAAGGCAGTCTCAGCTCTCAGCCGGTGCGGTGGTTCGGTTCTAAGCGGCGAGAGCGCTCAGTGGCCACGGTCCCGGCTTCCCCCATCGGGTCCGTGGCCAAAAGCGCGGTCTCTCGTGGCCAATCGAAAACACTTAAAAGGAGAAAGGACTATGAAATCACAAAATCGGAAGATGAATGCTCATGACGTACCAACCGGCATTCTTCAGCCGGACTGTGCGGAAGAAGGAGGCAAAAACGGCCCAACGCCGGCCGAAATCCGCCAGCGAGCGTTTGAGATTCACATCGAACGTGGCGGAATTCACGGTTGCGACCTGGACGATTATCTACAAGCGGAACGCGAGCTCCAGGAAAAGTACATCAAGGGCTCTCGCGAGTAATACGAAAGACGAAGCCGGAAGGAGGCACAAATGCGAGTACAACAAAACGGGAAACACTTTTCATGGGCGTTGGTCGCCGCACTGCTGTTGGCAACAGCGGGGACATTAGCCGCGCAAGACGTGCGATATAACTTTATGCCGAGAACCGATTTCTCGAAATATCGAACGTATAAATGGGTGAACATCCGCGGTGGTCACCCCGACCAGATCATGGACGCGGAAATTAGGCAGTTTGTGGACTCACAATTGACGTCGAAAGGGATGTCCAAAACCGATAGCGACAAGGCTGATCCTTATATCGGCTACCAGACTGCCGTCAATCAAGAAACACAATGGGATGCCTTTGGTTCACGAGCCTTCGGGATGCACACGGGATCGTGGACTAGTTCGACGATCAGTGTCGGCACTCTAGTTCTCGACATGTATGACCCCGGAACGAAGCAGCTCGTCTGGACCGGAAGCGCGACCAAAACAATTGACCCCGGCTCAAACCACGAAAAGAACATGAAAAATCTGGACAAGGCCATGGCGAAATTACTGAAGAACTACCCACCCAAACAGAGGTAGAAGTCACGGGGAGCTGAGTTTGGGATTAGCAACTCTATGTTCCGGTGCGACGACGCGCTCAGCTCTCCGCCAATATTGTCACTGAATCTCCCCTGTCGGTTTGAACTTATCCGAGAGGTTGCGGCATGAAGCAGACCAGGACCGGTCACAGCATTCAAACACTTCGTACTGGGCTTTTATCATAAACAACTCCTCAGCGTACGGGGCATCGAAGCACGGCTGTTTGCACATCTATTTTCTTTCAACAAGGTAGCAAGCGTCTCAACGTTGCTAAGCTTTCGATGACCATCTTGGGTTTCCGTTTAGCAGGCGGCGTTTCAAAGTCTCGCGGAGACTGGCGATGGGCCCCGACAACCTGCCAGCTTGCGGGGAGTGAAGGACCCACGTCGATAGGCGAGGGCGAAAGTCGCTCACCGAGATTACTCGAACCTCCTTCCGGAAGGGAGACGTCGGGAGGATCTTCGGATGGACGAGACCCAGTCCGAGGCCTTTGGCCACAAGCGCAAGTTTCAATTCCACTCCATACGCTTCTACTCCAATCTTGAAGGGCAATCGACTCCCGCTGAGAGTTCCCCGAAGGAGCTCGCGGCCACCGCACCCGGGCGGATTGACGATCCACGGGTGTACAGACAGTTCTTTCAGGGTACAGGTCTTCTTGAAGGACAGTTTTTTCGACGCGATGACGAGGATGGGGTCTGTCGTGATGACCTCTCCAGCCACATGTTCGGGAAGAAAGCTCTCCTCGGGCAGCAGTGCGACCGCGACGTCGATCTGGCGTAAATGCACTCGCTTTAGGAGTTCATTTGACCATTCCGCAATTGCCTGAAGTTTGAGGTGCGGGTATTCACTTTGCAGCCGGTCAATCGGGTAGGTCAGAGTCAGATCCCCAAGCTCTCTGGTAATACCAAAGCGAAACTCGCCCGAAAGTTCGGCCCCCTCGGCAAAGGCGGACTTTAGATCGTTCATCGAAGACAGCACTCGCCGGGCGTGTTCGTAAATTTCCAGCCCGGCCTTTGTCGGTTGCAGCGGCCGAAGGTCGCGACGCAGCAAAGGAGTGTTTAACTCGCTTTCGACATTCTGAATGCGCCGCGTGACGGCCGATTGGCTCAGGTGCAGACGCGCACTCGCCGCGACAACCGATCCGGTTTCCACGACGGAGGCAAATGCTTCGAGGTCAAATAAATTCATGACGGACCGATCATACGCCACCTCATGACCACGCAGCAGTCGGAGTCTCCAGTCAGGGCACGATGTCAATTGCGTCCCCATCATACTGTATATGAAAAGAATGCACGCATCGCAATCTAGTCGTGGCGCGTCCAAACGCTGACAAAGGTTTGCAAGTTTAGGAAGTACGTCCAACACATCGGAAAGGAAAGAGGTGCAACATGAGGAGCGATTTACTCTCCGGCAGATGCGGCCTGAAGCTCACGCTGCTTTTGCTGTTATTCCCATACATCGTGAAAGCTCAGAACACGAATTCAGACCGTCCCGCAACGGATGCAGAGAAGATGACGGATGCCCTGAGAGCAGGCCCTATGTTCATTACCAAGGATGCCACGATTCTCGATTGGCCGGCGAAAGCCGGCGGTGAATATCGTGTGTTGAGGAAGGGAACTAATGAATGGACCTGCCTCCCTGGTGTCCCCGGTTATTCGCATGACGAGCCGGGCTGCTTTGACTCAGTCTTCATGCAATGGATCAAAGACAGCTTGGCGGGTCGCGAGCCTTACATCACTAGCGTTGGGATTGCTTACATGTATGTGGGTGCTTGGGTTCCGGCAAAGTCGGGGAAGGACGCCAAGTCGAAGAGTGACGAATTTCACGTGGGACCGCACATCATGATCGTAAGTCCTCACGCAAATCAGAAGGAGCTACAGTCGTTCAGTCATGACGGATCGAGCGGAATGCCGTACGTCGCGCACCTGCCAAATGGAACCGATCTCTATCTGGTACTCCCGTTCCGCCAATGGGATGAGAAATAAAGCTATTCTGCCGTTGGGTTGAGGGTGGCATCGAATGGAACACAAATGAGAGGACATGCAAATGAAAAGCACGTACAAGGCGGTGGAAGTCTCCGCACCGGGCAATCTTCGCGTTGTGGAACGGTCAGTTCCTGAGCCTAGAGCAGGCCAGGTTCGGATTCGGGTGGAAGCGTGCGGAATCTGTCACACCGATGCCGCCACGGTCATGGGCGTCTACCCAGGTCTGACTCTGCCGCGCGTTCCTGGGCATGAAGTTGTTGGCCGCATTGAAGCGCTGGGCGCAGGCGTGTCCCGATGGAAAATCGGTCAACGTGTCGGTGTCGGCTTGATGGGCGGCGAAGACGGCGTGTGCGAACCGTGCAGACGCGGAGACACTGTGAATTGCCAGAACCCCGTCGTCCTGGGAGTGACCGTGGATGGAGGATATGCGGAAGTGATGATCGCTGAAGCACGCGGCATCGCTTCAATCCCCGACGAGCTCAGTTCTGCAGAAGCCGCCCCTCTGCTCTGCGCGGGTGTCACGACCTACAATGCTCTTCGCAACGCAGGTTTGCGCGGTGGAGATTTGGTCGCCGTGCAGGGCATTGGTGGCCTTGGGCATCTTGGTGTCCAGTTTGCGCGGCACATGGGATTCCGGACGGTCGCCATCGGGCGTGGAGGCGAAAAGGAAAAGCTTGCGAAAGATTTGGGCGCACACGTCTACATCGACACCGCCGCCGGCGATGCCACCGCGGCACTCCAGCGTATGGGCGGTGCTCGAGCGATTCTCGCAACAGCCACCAGTGGGGATGCGATGGGACCACTTGTCTCCGGCCTTTCAGCCCGCGGGAAATTCATCGTAGTCGGTGTACCGCAGGAGCCGATCCAATTGAATGCGTTCCCGCTCGTCTTTGGAGGGCGCTCCATCTACGGGAGTCTGACCGGTACGCCGATTGATAGTGAGGACACCCTTGCTTTCAGTGTCTTGGAGGATATCCGTCCGATGATCGAGACTGTTCCACTTGAAAAAGCAGCCGATGGATTCGCTCGCATGATGCAAGGCAAGGCGCGTTTTCGTATGGTGCTGGTTACCACGAATGGAGCAGCTTAGAGTGCGCTGAATGTGACGTGACACGCTCTTCAGAACCGCAGGCGAGTTACACAGAAAAAGGAGATGATATGGCGTCAAACCAAAGGGAAATGGAAGCACAGAGTCGCGAGCGGCCTCGGTTCAAGTGGGGCGGGAAGAGGCTTCGACAGGGAATTCGGCGCGTGACGAGGAAATCAGACTTCGTGCATACGAAATCTATCCTGAACGCGGCGAACAACCAGGCTGCGAGTTGGACGATTGGCTCCAAGCCGAACGCGAACTCGCACGTCGGGTGCGCGCGCGCGCGCAGGCCGGCTAGAAAGCCGATCTGCGACACATGTGGATCAAGGACGGAAGATAAGAAATGAACATCGAGCTATTACTATTCCTTTTGTGGCTGGCCGTGGTTGAGAGAACTCAGTTGCCAAGAACAGTGCCTTAGCTCCTCGGTTCCGCCGTTCGCGCCTGTCTGGTGATGGGCAAAAAGTGTCCCGCTCTTTCGGCTAGATTTGGGCTCTGCCGCCGTCAACGAACAGTTCGATCCCCGTGACGAAACTGGAGTCATCCGAGGCGAGAAACAACGCTACCTTAGCAACTTCCTCAGGTTCCCCCATGCGCCCCATCGGGATGGTGGACACAATCCGCCCTATGACGTCTGCAGATAGTCGGTTCGCCAGCGGCGTGTTGATCGGACCCGGGCTAACAACGTTTGAGCGAATATGACGCTCCTTCAGATCTGTAGTCCAGGTTCGCACGAAGGAGCGGATGGCGGCCTTACTCGCGGCGTAGACGCCGAAGGCGGCAGTACCCTTAACACTCGCTACCGAGCCGTTGAGAATGATAGAGCCGCCATCCTTCAGTAGAGGTAAGGCCTTTTGCACCGTGAATAGCGTTCCCTTCACGTTGATGTTGAACAGCTTGTCAAAATGTTCCTCGGTGACGGCCCCAAAGGGGACAAATTCGCCAACGCCGGCGTTGGCGAAAACAATGTCGATTCTCCCCTTCACCTGAGAGATCGTCTCGTAAAGACGATCAAGGTCGGCCAATTGGGCAACGTCACCCTGCACTCCAAAAACATTGGCGCCGATTGCCTTCGCGGCCTCGTCGAGTTCCTTCTGGCGGCGGCCCGTGATGAAGACATAAGCACCTTCCTCGACGAAAAGTTTTGCCGTAGCTAACCCAATGCCTTCTGTGCCTCCCGTGATGACAGCTATCTTGCCTTCAAGTTTTTTCGTCATCGTCTTTCCCCGTTATTGCTGAGCTCTGAACTCGCGACATCCGATCGCTCACTCTCGGTCACTTGCGTCCGAGCACCGCTTGGCCCAGGTGATAGGAGAGATGGTTCGTGCGGCTCAGTAGGATGGCGAAACGATTGCGCGAAGCGTCTTTGGCGAAATCTTCTTCCGATACGGCCGAGTGCCTCTGGACCCAATCGGACCAAGCCATTTTGTCAAACCCCTTGCGCAATTCAGAATTGACAGCGTTCCATGCCTGGCGAACTTGTTCGTGCGAAGGAGTGTCGGCTCGCGCATTGTCGGGATTCGAGACGAAGGCGACATCAAACTCAGGGTGAAGTCGTTCTCCCAGCGACAATAGCGGGAGCATCGCGTCGTGTACGGCTGTCAGATGTCCCCACAAGTAAAGAAGCCTGTTCCTACCAGGCGCTATCTCCCGCAGAATCTCCTCGGAGGAGAAGCCTCCAAAAAGCTTGTCCGCGCGATCAATTTGGGCGTTCCATGTTTTCAGCCCGAGAGCTACGTAAGAGCCTTCGTTTCCCATCGTTTCGTCTCCTGTCAACCAGTCCGTTTCATTTGTATAGCCTCAAGGGGGCGATTGAAACCCAACTTCCGGACGACCCCAATTGAAGTTCAAGTCGTCCTGGGTCAGGGGTCCACCGATCTGCTCATGACCGTAGTGGTGTTCGTACACCACCCTGGACCCCGCCCATCCCCGAATCGCGTACCACCTCAAAGTGCACCGTCTCCCGCCGACGCCGGTGAAGTCGATCCTCCATTCGGAATGTGTCTCGTTGGCGCTGTCTCGGGGAACCTGAGTCAGCTGAACTGACATCGACAATCCGGCAACCTCAGCCATTACGTGAAGCGGCACCAGGAA
>Ga0210384_10006755_pt1 | contig 12179 bp, 9 predicted proteins | sample IncBWH2MmetaG_FD_160574 | JGI IMG/M metagenome (GOLD analysis project Ga0210384, IMG submission 160574) | Forest soil microbial communities from Barre Woods Harvard Forest LTER site, Petersham, Massachusetts, United States - Inc-BW-H-2-M | ecosystem: Environmental > Terrestrial > Soil >... | reverse complement strand
CGCGCCCGCCGCCACCTCGCCCGGAGGTTCCCCGGGATGGCCGGCGCTCCCCTGCTCGAGAGCCGCGTCTGCCAGTACGAGAGCACCCCGGACGGCCAGCTGCTGGTCGACCGCCATCCCGAGGCCGGCAACGTCTGGCTGCTCGGCGGCGGCTCGGGCCACGGCTTCAAGCTCGGGCCGGCGCTCGGCGAGTACGCCGCCGAGCTGGTCTGGGGCGGCGGCATCCCGCGTCCCGAGCTGTCGCTGGCCCGCTTCGCCAGCGCCGGGAGCGCGGCGCCCGTCTCGCAGTTCGAGTCCGGCGCCGCCGGCGCCGGCCGACCCTGAGGCAGAGGAGGCGACCATGTCAGGCAGCACGCGCGCTCTACACGGGGCCGGCCGGGCGGCCGGAGCCGCCATCCTGTGCATCCTCGGCGTCTCCGGGTCCGCCCCGGGCTTCACGGCGGCACCGGCGGCATCGACCGCACCCGCGGGGCCGGCCGCCGGGACCGCGCCCGGCTCGGCAGCGGCGGAGCTGGCGACCATCGCCGCCGACTACTGGCGGCATGAGCTCGATGACGACTTCTATATCCGCATGCGAGAGGGGCTGCCGATCGAGCGCCTGCCCGATCTGTCGCCGGAGTATGCGGAGAAGGAAGCCGCATGGGCCCGGACGCTGCGCGAGCGGCTGGCGCGGATCGACGAAGCGGCCCTCACGCATGGCGACTGGCTCACCCTGGCCCTGCTGCGGCACCAGGTCGAGGAGTCGATCGCGGCCCCCCAGGCCTACTGGCACATCTTCCTCGCCACTCCCTACGACGCTCCGTTCGGCGGAGTGCACACCGCCCTCGGCTCCTACAAGCTCGCCTCGCCGGCCGATCTCGCGAACTACCTGCGCCTGCTGCACGCGTACACCGCGATGGTCGAGCAGCTGCGCCGGCACCTCGAGGGCCAGCAGGCGCGCGGCATCCTGATGCCGAAGCCCGAGGTGGACGCGGTAACCGCCATGCTGCGGGCCTACGCGCGCCCGCCCCAGGAGAGCGTGCTCGAGGTGTCGGCCGATCGCCTGCAAGGCGTGGCCGCTGCCGGCGCCGCGGACTTCCGCCAGGCGGCGGGGCGCATCATCGCGGACGAGATCGATCCCGCCCTGGTGCGGCTCGCCGACGAGCTCGCCGGCGAGTACCGGCGGCAAGCGCCCGACCGCGTCGGCATCGGCCAGTACCCGGGAGGCGACGTCGCATACCGCTCGATGATACGCATCCAGACCGGCTTCGACCTGGCGCCCGAAGAGATCCATCGGCGCGGCGAAGCCGAGGTCGAGCGCCTGTCGCGCCGCATGGCCGAGGTGCGGCACCAGCTCGGTTTCGCGGGCACGGCGCGCGAGTTCAACCAGCGCCTGCGCAGCGATCCGCGGTTCCTCGCCCGCACCTCCGAGGAGGTGGCCGAACGCCTGATGGCGCCGGTGCGCAAGATCGAGCCCAAGATCTCCGCCTGGTTCCTCAAAGTCCCGAAGGCGCCCTACGGCGTCGAGGCGCTGCCGGCGGCCATGGGAGGGATGACCTACGGCTACTACCAGGTGCCGACGCCCGCCCAGCCGCGCGGCCGCTACCTGTTCAACCCCGGCCAGCTCGATCAGCGGCCGATGGTGTGGGCCGCGGCCCTGATCTACCACGAGCTGATCCCGGGCCATCATTTCCAGCTGGCGCTACAGGCCGAGAACCCGGACCTGCCGCCCTTCCGGCGCTACCTGACGCACACCGCCTTCGTCGAGGGCTGGGGCGAGTACTCCTCGCACCTCGGCGAGGAGATGGGCCTCTACGACGACCCGTACTCCCTCTACGGCCGCCTCGCCATGGACATGTTCCTCTCCACCCGCCTGGTGGTCGACACCGGCATGAACGCCCTCGGCTGGACCCGCCAGCAAGCGACCGAGTACATGAGAGACCGCCTCCTGGAGTCCGACGTCCAGATCGACTCCGAGGTCCTCCGCTATTCGGTCGCCATCCCCGCCCAGGCCCTCGCCTACAAGCTCGGAGCGACCCACATCGAGAACCTCCGCCGCCACGCCGAGACCGCCCTGGGCCCCCGCTTCGACGTCCGCCGCTTCCACGATGCCGTCCTCGGCAACGGCTCCCTGCCCCCCGACATCCTCGCCAAGCACATCGACTGGTGGATCGAGCTGGCGGTGAGGGGAGACTGAGCATCACGGGTCCAGTGTTCGGCCCGCAGGATGTGTTAGGCCAACGTTGCCCCCCCGACCTCCAACCTCCGAGGAGGCCCTTGCATGCCGGCCAGCCGTACGTGTAGAATTTCTCTAGCTCAACAAGAACGAAGGTAGCATGTACACTTCTAATTGTGGCGATGCTTGCGCGGCAGCAACCCCGGTGCCTGCTGCCGTCGGCTTTGTCGGCGCTTAACCAGATTCCCGCTGAAGCTTCGTCGGATTTTAGTTTCACGGGGTCAATCGGAAAGTCGCCATGCGCGTCTATCTTTCAGGTACATTTCAAGATCTGATTGCCCACCGACAGGAGGCGGTTAGGGCCATTCGGAAGGCTGGCTTCGACTGCACTTCGATGGAGGATTACGCGGCAGCTGACCAACGACCAGTCGCGTTCTGTCTCGATGATGTCACGCGCTGTAGTTTATATATCGGCTTGTTGGCTCATCGCTATGGGTGTATTCCGCCCGGCGAAGCGGAGTCGATTACCGCACTTGAGTACCGACAGGCGAAACGGCACGATATTCCGGCGCTAATTTTTGTCGTCCGCGAAGACCACCCCTGGGGCAAGAGGTTCATGGACCGCGGCGAAAACGAGCAGAAGCTCCAAGCACTCTTGAGTGAAGTCCAAAGCGAGCATATGGTAGACTATTTCACGACCCCAGAAGATTTGGCTGCCAGAGTTTCCGCTGCGCTGGCCCGTTTCGTCCAGTCAAGTCTCTGGCACAGAGCAGAAGCTCACTCCGCCGTTCAGCTTCGAACCGACAGGAGCAGCACTCACAGCTTCCCGACGCAGTCTGAACCGCACTCGTCTCATCAGGCCCAATCGTCGCACCGAATATCCATCAGTCACCTCCCGAATACGGACCTCGTTGAGCTAGTGGGCCGAGGGGACGAGCTCGCAATACTTGACCTGTTGTGGGCAGACCCAGCAATCAATGTTGTTACGCTCGTCGGACGTGGAGGTATCGGCAAGACTTCGCTCATTAAACGATGGCTTCAAAAGACAGTATTGGCAGGCAGCGCCGCGCGAGTCTATGGCTATTCCTTTTACCGACAAAACACGATTCAGCTGGTGGATTCTGCGGATGAGTTCATCGCGGCCGCGCTTCGTTGGTTTGGTGGTTCGCACACACACCAAGGGACGCCGCAGGAGAAGGGTGAGCGACTTGCGGAACTCATCAGGACGCAGCGGACACTTCTCGTCCTAGACGGCATCGAGCCTCTCCAGTACCCTCCAGGCGGTCCGAAGAAGGGTGAACTTAAGGACGAGGCTCTTCGGGCGCTACTTCTTGAACTTGTCATTCGGAACAATGGTCTCTGCATACTGTCAACGCGGTTTCGACTAACTGACCTCAAGGAGTTTGAGCAGACAACCGCGCGGCGAGTCGATCTGAGGCCATTGTCTCCCAAACACGGCGCTCAATTGTTGACAACTCTAGGTGTAAGAGGAACCCAGAGTGAACTCGAGGACGCCTCACGGGAGGCGGGCGGCGATTGCCTTGCCCTGACGCTTCTTGGTACTTACCTCGACACGGCTTGGCAGGGAGAGATTCGGGAACGACGCCGAATCCGTTTCAACGCGCAAGACAAGAAACTGCGCGGCCACGCATGGAAAGTCATGGCTGCTTACGAAGAATGGTTTGCAGACCGACCGCAGATGTCACAGCTTCTCCGACTCATCGGGCTCTTCGATCGCCCTGCGGATTCTCAGGCAATCGCCGCAGTTAGAGAGGGTCCCCGACTTAAGGGGCTAACCGACAAGCTACTAGACTTGTCAGAGGACGACTACCACGGTCTCGTCTGCGCGTTACGCGAGGCGAAGCTCATCTACGAAGCTGACTCTCTCAGCGATACCACTATTGATACCCATCCTATAGTGCGTGAGTTCTTTGGTATATTGCTTAAGACCAAGCACCCAAATACGTGGCGGGAAGGCCACAACCGACTATACGAGTTTCTAAGAGATCGAGCACCTTCGGAGTTTCCGGAGACTGTAGAGGATATGGCGCCTCTTTACGCGGCAGTAGCCCATGCTTGTCAGGCGGGACGCCACCAAGAAGCGCTTGATGAAGTTTATTGGCGTCGAATCCTTCGCGGTCCAGCTTTCTTCAGTACAAGCACGCTCGGCGCCCTGGGCGCAGATTTGGCTCTTCTTGCCGGGTTCTTTGATACCGTTTGGACAAAGCCTGTTGCCGCTCTCACGCAAGCCGATCAAGCATTTGTGCTGGGGCAAGCAGCTTACACGCTCTGGACCCTGGGCCATCTTTCTCAAATGGTGCCGCCTCAACAAGCAGCGTTGACCGCCAGCATAAGTCAGGAAAACTGGATCAATGCCGCGTCGAGTGCTCTAAATCTTTGCGACTACTATGTGACGACTGGCCAGTTGAAGACAGCCCTAGATTATGCTGACCAGAGCATTCTGTTGGCGCGGCGCATCGAATCGACTCCCCAGGCGTCACTAACGGCGAAGCGTTATGCGCAACAGTGTATTGATCTAAGGCCCACTGACGGAGACCGTTTCTTGGTGGTAGTCATGATCGCTAGCCGAGGCGATATTTTACACTGTATGGGACGACTCAATGAAGCCGAGGCTGATTTCAAGGAAGCAGAGCGCCTTCAGCAAGAACGCGAGCCAGAATTCCCGCTACTCTATTCAGTCCCTGGCTATTGGTACTCCGACCTCTTGCTTCGGCTTTGGAAGCATCGGGATGTTGAGCAAAGAGCGCAGCGCACCCTTCGCTGGCTGGAAGCTGATGGCAGCGACTTGCTCGGTCTGGGGCTCAACTATCTGGTTCTTGGCCAGGCCTTGTATCTGATCGCTGGCGGCATTCCGCCGCAACGGTCATCTGCGCTGGAACATCTGAATAAGGCAGTACGTCTTCTCGAACAGGCTGGGCACAAGGACTATATGCCCTATGGGCTTATCGCACGAGCGGAGTCGAATCGCTCTCTGCGCAATTTCGATGCCGCCAGAGCTGATATCGAGGTGGCGAGGACGATCGCGACACAGGGCAACATGGTCGTGCATAAGATCGACTGCGAAATCAGCTCGGCTCGCCTCCATCGGGATTGCGGTGACGAAACGCTGGCACGGAAAGAACTCGGTGAGGCGAGAAGACTCATGGGACAGACAGGTTATAGTCGCCGCACACCTGTTCCGCCTGCCGAGGACTTCTGTGAACTGGTATGAGACCAAAGAATCGCTAGGGACCGAACGCGGGACGCTCTCAGGGTGATCGATCTGTCAAAGAATGAGGCTCGATTCGCTCCACCGCGTGAGGTGATCGATCGCGTCGCACGGAAGGTGTCGGAGTGCGTCAATCTCTACCCACAGGCCGTTTGCGGCGAGGTGCTGAGGAAGATTGGCGCACTGTTCGCACGGCCAGGGGAAGCGGCAACCCTCACCCGTGGCGTCGATGAGGCCGTCGATCTCGTTCTCGACGCCTACCCGGACCGGGAGGCGGTCGTGCTCAGGCCGGAGTTCGCGGGATTCGTCGAGCGCTTCACAGCTGCCCGAAGGAGGCACCGAGCGATCGATTGCGCGCCAGATTGGACGTTCCCCGGACCGCGAACCGAGGGGCTCGGCGATAAGGACCTCTTTTTTGTTTCGAGCCCACATAACCCTTCAGGCGAGGACTTTGACCCAGCGGCCTTGCGGTCGATCGCCGACTGCGGATGCGTGGTACTCCTCGACCGTGCCTACCGCGAGTTCGCCGATGCACCGAATGCACACGAGAGGGCTCATCCGCGGATGCTTCGATTCTATTCCTTCTCGAAGGCTTACGGCCTTGCGGGCCAGCGCGTCGGCGTGCTCGTCGGCCCGGAGGCGATTCTGGGCGCTATCCGCGCGCGTCAATGGTTTTTCCACGTCGACGTTTTTACTCTGCTCCTCCTCGACGCAGCGATGTCGGAGGACTGGATGAGACAGAACGTCAGGAGAACTGCTGAGGCGCGTGGTGACTTCATCAGATCCCTGCAAGCCGGCGGATTTGCCGCTCGTCGCTCGCAGGCGAACTTTGTCCTCCTGCGTGAGCCGCTCGCCGAAGCCTTAGTCGAATGCTTGTTGTCGTCAGGCATTCGGGTAGCGCCGACCGCCCCCCTCGGGCTCGGCGGGCATGTGCGAATCACGATTGGGACTAGCGAGGAGTTACAGTCGGTGCTCATTGCGCTACAGCGCTGGAAATCAAGGGAGGGTTAATTGCATGTCGTTGAGCATCGAAGGTTCGCCAGAGAATCTCGAGGGAACTCTGGAGGCATTGCGAGGCTTCGCGCTTGGGTTCGTCGTTCACGCGCTAATCGAGACGGGTGTCTTGGATGCACTGGAATGCGAGCAGAGTGCGGTGGAACTTCGTTCCAAGCTCAGATGCAACGACGAGGCCGTTGCTGCACTCCTACACTATCTCCAGAATGAGCGGATCGTCACCAGGTCAGCAGTGAACTCGTTCGCCTTGACCGACCGTGGTCGGCACCTGAACCGATACCGGGGTTGGTTCCGACTCTTCGTCGGTGGATATGAATCGGTCCTCCGCTCACTTCCCGACGTGCTGCGACATGGTGTCGCGGACGACCGGAACATAGCGGCGGTGGCGCAGGGGAGTGGGGAAATCTCCCGTTTTGACGCCGCACCGCTCGTTGCCCGCCTTATCGAAAACTCCGGGCGCGAATGCAGGTCGATTCTCGATCTGGGCTGCGGTAACGGACAGCTCCTCTGCCAGCTTTTGGAGCGTTTCCCGGACGCCCTCGGCATTGCTGCAGACCCGGCGGTGGCTGCAGTGGCTGCGGCGCGGCAGACCGTCTCAGCGCGCTCACTCGAGAATCGGGTTCAGCTCTTCGAGGGCGACTGCTTCGATGTCCCCGAACCGAGACGCACGCCAACTTTTATCCTCGCTGCCTTCACGCTTCAGGAGATTTTGGGGCAGAGCGGAGAGAACACCTTGGTAGATCGCATGGTGTCGACGAGCATCCGTTGGCCGAGTGCACAGTGGCTCGTCGTAGAAGTCGACCATCAACCTGAGAGTGACGTGATGCGCACCCCTTACGGGCTGGGCTATTACAATCCTTACTTCCTTCTTCATCCTCTGACCGGGCAGACGCTCCTACCGTGCCGGGAGTGGATCAGACTCTTTCAGCGGGTCGGCCTCACCGTCGAGTCGATCCTCACGGCAGACCCCGCCATCGACCCCACGGGCCTTGAGGTGGGCTTTCTCCTTCAGCGCAGCTCTCGCTTAACTGTCCTTGATGGCGATTCGCCGAGTCGCTAGGACTGAGCGAGGGCACCGACGCGCGTTTCCGCGAGCGCAAGGCCCGGCTCGCAGGGTCCTACTCTTTGCCTCCCGCTGAGGTCCGTTGCTGGATGAGTTCGCGGAGCGCCTCGTTGACGGCGTCTGCGTCGGGAAAAGCCTCCGCCACATCTGGGTCCAGAACGATCAGCTTGCAGTCGTCCGAGAAGCGATCGGCGTACTTGCCGCGGACCCCGCCGCTGAAGTCATACTCGTCGAGCATGTCATCTGTCGGTTCGTGATTCCTCTCGCTCATATTGCTCCTGTTCAGCCTGGGTCGCGGTGCGGGCGCTGATGATCCGGATGCGGTCGCGTCGCTCCGTGTGGACGACCACCAAGAGGCGCAGACTAGAGGTCGCCCCAATCAGGTTGTGCCGCTCCTCATCGCTGGAATGAACGGGATCGGCGATCGTGATCGGCGAAAACGGTCACAGCTTCCCTGAATGACACTCGGTGCTTGCGTAGGTTGGAAGGCGCCTTCCGTCGATCCCACTCGAAGCTGAGCGGCATCCCGCACCATCCTATCTCGCTGCTGGGCAGAAGTTAGGGGCCCGCCCGGCCCGGCCGCGTTGTCGGCGGCCGATTGGAGATCGGCTGGCCCTTCGACTGGTCGTGATTCCTCGTCGAGCAGATACGGAGACAGCCGCCAGTACGTCCAGCCTCTTCCGTTGCGAGCCTGGCCAGAGCGTTCAAGGCGCCAACGCTGGACATGCGCAGCGTTCTGGATCCAAGCGGTTGAACCGCCAGGCCGCGCCCCGGCCCGCTGGCGCGGGCGCGCGACGGCGTATCGGCGCCGGCGTCGACCGCAATCGCTTGCTGCATAAGCGTTTGCACGGCAGAGCGGCGCCTTCCGCGTGCACTGGCTCACCCCTTGCAGCCGTGGCGGAACAATCGCCAATGGCTGGCGGTCTAAGCAATCGCAAAGAGCTCCACGGGAGATTTGCCGATGCCGAACCGTAGCGAGAAACTCAACGAGTTGATCATTGGCTTCGAGTGCAGGACGTCGTGGGAAGAGATGAAAGCGGACGGCCCCCGGCGGTTCTGTGCCGAGTGCCGGCGCGACGTCTTCGACCTCGAGCGGATGACGCCGGAAGAGATCTTCGGGCACGTGCAAGCGAGCCGCGGCAAGCTGTGCGGCCGACTGACACGGAGAGGCGGCAGGCTCGCCATGGCCCGAGAGATGGAGCCGCTCGAGTCCTCGAGGCCCTGGGCGCCGCGACGGGCCTCTGCGATCGCAGCCGGCCTCGTCGCTGCCTGGCTGAGCTCGAGCCCGGCCGAGGCGCAGACCGGCGAGGCGGCGGTCGGCGTCGCCGATTCCGGCGAGAGCGCGGCCAAGCCCGAGGCGGCCAAGCCCGAGCAGGTGCCGGCGCGCCGAGCGATGTCCACGCCGAAGGCGGCGCTGCGCGGCAGCGTCACGGCCGACGGGCGACCGGTGGCAGATGCCGCCGTCGCAGCGCGCAATGTCCTCGACGGCCGCGAGAGCACGGCGACCACCGCCGGCGACGGAACCTTCACGATGGCGGCCCTGCCCGCCGGGATCTACGACGTCGAGGGAGCTCGCGAGGGATTCTCCATCGCTGCCCATCGAGCGATCGCTCTGCAGGCAGGCGAGCAGCGGCGGGTCGAGCTGACCGCCGAGGCTGAGAGAATGACGATCACCGCGGGTGCCATTGTGGTGACGGCGCAGCCGCTACGGCGGGCGTATGACGCGAGCGATCTCGTCATCGCGGCGGTCGTCGGCCCGTCGGTGGTGGTCGGGCGCGAGGGCGGGCAGGTCGACGTGGTCACTGATCTCCGCATCGAGTCCTCCGTCAAGGGGACGGTCTCGGGGCGCGACGTCGACTACCGGCACGTCGAGTACGGCGACGATGCGGCAGAAGGCTCATGGCGCGCGGACTTCGCTCCAGGGACGCGAGTGCTGGCCCTGCTCCAGCGTAGCAAGGCGGACGTCGCTCGCGCCGGGCGGCCGACTTTCGAATCGGTGGACTATCACTTCGGGATCAGGCAGCTCGGCAACTCCGAGCGCACCGCCTACCTCGCGCGTCTCGAGGCGCTGGCGCGCATCGGCCGCGAGGCCCAGCGGCGCGGCGAGATGAGCCCCGGCGACCTGGTCGAGTGGATCGTCGCCACCGTCGAGAATCCGCTTACCCGCAGCGAGGCGACGGGCGAGCTAAGGCAGGCCCAGGAAGCTCTGGCCGAGGTCGCCGCCAAGGCGGGTGCCAGCGCCGAGGTCGCCGCGGAGGATCTCAAGGTCGTCGTGGATCGCTTCCGCGGTGATGGTGGAACGCTGAGTGGAGAGCCGCCGGCCGCACTGCTCGGTGCGTTTCTGACCGCTGCGCAAAGAGCGCGGCTCACGGCCGCGCTCGGTTCAACCGAGACTACGAGCGAAGGAGACCGCGAGCTCTACTCGATCGTTCGCTCCTGGGACGAGAAGGCCGCGAGGGAGTGGCTGGTGCGGCGGCTCGGCACGGCAGAGCCGAAACCGGGAGACTCGGGGGATCTCTGGTGGCTCGTCGGCCTTGCGGACGAGCTGGAAAGCGAACCGCTGCAAGCCCTTGCCGCGGCGGCCGACGACCGGCAGCAGGAGATCGAGGCTCGATGGGCCGGCGACGCGTCGCCGGAGACGGAGAAGCTGCGGCAGGAAGAGCTGGCCGCTCTCGTCAAAGATCTGCGCCACCAATTCGCGGCGGAGCTCTCGAGTATGCGATGAGCGCTAGGCGCTCCGCCGGGCTCGCAGGCGGGCTGTCGAAAGCAGAAAGGCGAGGGCGCCGGCGACGAGCGTATAGGCGGTGAGCAGCGCCAGGATCTGGACTCCGGCGAGGAAGTGGCCGCCGAGCCAGATCTCGGGAGTGCAGGGCTTGGTCACAACCAGCTCGTAGGAGCGGTCGCGGATGGGCAGCGCGATGCCCAGCAGGCCCTGACGCGGCGAGCGCGAGAGATTCCAGGTGGTGCTGGCGAAGGTGCCCGACGTTCCGCCGGAACCCGGAGACGAGACGTAGCTGCGCCGTCGACCGCCGCCGTCTCCGTGGTAGGGTTCTTTGTTTGCAGGATTCTGTACTATGGGCAACCCGAACCTCTCACTGCCGGCGGAGCGCCTGCCGCCGACCACGGCAGCTCTCCTCGACGATAGCGCCCGGCCCTACTTTCTCTGGTGGACGACTGCCACGGTCGGCGGGCTGAAGGAGCATTTGGCCTCGGCCGATCTGGAAGAGCGCGCCTACTGGATGGGTGCGCTCTTGCGGGAGGCCAACACCCGGGACGTCTGGCTCTTCGTCAACGCCGACGAGATTCGCGCGCTCTGGCCGCGGCTCATCCGCTACCTCGGACGCTCGCGGTCGATGTGGGCATGGCTGCTGGGGCTGCCGCCGCCGGAGTGGCCGCCGACGAGCCAGATCCACGCGAGCCATGCGTAAGACATTCGATCGCCGGGTCGTCCCGGATTTCGCGCTCGGCTTCATTCGGGCCTGCCAGGAGCGCGTCCCCTGCCACCTCGGCGGCGGCGCCGCGCTTGCCGGGGTGTATCTCGGCCACCGAACGACGGGCGACATCGACCTCTTCGTCCATGACGCCGAGGACATGCGAGCGCTGGCGGGGCTGCTTCCCGCCGCCGCCGCAGCAGCAGCATCCGACTGCTCGCTGATCCGCGACGTGGGCCATCTCGTCCGCGCACACCTCGAGTCTCGGGATGGACAGAGCGTCGAGGTCGACCTGGTCTACGAACCCGTCGCAGACATCGCGCCGCCGCCGCCGAAGATCGAAGGGATCGAGGTCGAATCCCTTGCCGAGCTGCGGGCGAGCAAGTTGACCTGTATCCTCTCTCGCTCCGAGCCCCGCGATCTCGTCGACCTCTACTTCCTCGACCAGGCCGGGTATCCTCCCGCTCGAGACCTGGACTTGGCGCTGCGCAAAGACTCCGGGATCGATCCGGCTGTGCTGGCCTGGCTGGTCACTCAGTTTCCGACCAGTCCCTTGCCCACGATGTTGCAGCCCCTCACCTCAGGCCAGCTCGAAACGTTCCGCGATCTTCTCGCGGAAAGCTTCCGCCGCAGCGCACTCGGCACGTAGCTTCATTGGCCCCCCGGCCGGCTCCTGCGCGAGTGCGGCCGGCGCCCACCGCCTACCGCTGGAACGCATAGGAGGCCTTGAAGAACAGCGTCCGGCTTGCTGGGAGCAGGCGGCCGCTGGCGTCGACGATGGCTTTCTCGTCGTCGTAGCCCAGGTAGAGGACGGTCTGCCAGTTGAGGCGGTAGCCGAAGAGGGCCGAGAGCGAGCGGGCGTCGTCGCGGGGCGTGACGGTGGCGAGATAGAAGCTGGGGCGGCGATCGACGCGCACGTCCTGGCCGACGAGGCGCAGGAAGGTGCGCGCGTCGAAGCAGTAGACGATGCGCACCCTGGCCACGTCGGCGGTGAACAGGCGGCCGTTCTGGCCGCCGGCGGTCACGTTCAGCCAGTTGTAGGTGCCGTAGAGGTCGACGGCGAGGTGGTCGGTCGGCCGCAGGGTGAACTGGCTCACGATGTTGCCGCCGCGGCCCGGACGCACGTTGTCGAAGTCGATCTCCTGGCCGAGGAAGCCGGTGAGCGAGACGGAGAACCGCGGCGTGGGCGTGACGTTGAGGGTGTAGAGGACCTGCCGGCGGTCGAAGAGCTGCGAGCTGGCCCGCACGCGGTCGTCGTTGAAGTCGAGCTCGGCGTAGCCGCTCCAG
>Ga0210384_10006754_pt1 | contig 12180 bp, 14 predicted proteins | sample IncBWH2MmetaG_FD_160574 | JGI IMG/M metagenome (GOLD analysis project Ga0210384, IMG submission 160574) | Forest soil microbial communities from Barre Woods Harvard Forest LTER site, Petersham, Massachusetts, United States - Inc-BW-H-2-M | ecosystem: Environmental > Terrestrial > Soil >... | reverse complement strand
AATTGCAAAATCTTAGAAATTACTTTATGATAATTCAAAACCTCTTGTGGTGCCCGGTGTCTATGATGCAATTGGAGCAAAAATTGCTCAAAAGGTTGGTTTTGAGGCAATGTTTCAGACAGGCTATGGGACATCTGCAACTTTACTTGGAATGCCAGATTATGGATTTATTGGAGCTGCAGAAACAATAGAGAATGCACGTAGAATTTGTAGAGCAGTACAGGTTCCGGTAATTGTAGATGCTGACACCGGCTATGGGAATCCACTTAGTGTTTGGAGGCTAGTTACTGAATTAGAATCGGTAGGGGCTGCTGGAATTTTTCTTGAAGATCAAAAGTGGCCAAAAAGATGTGGACATATGTCAGGCAAAGAAGTTATTCCAAAGAAGGAGTATTCTCAGAAATTACAAGCTGCGTTAGATGCGAGAAAAAGTAAAGACTTCATAATAGTAGCACGAACTGATGCAAGAGCACCAGAAGGTCTGAATGCTGCAATTGAACGAGGACTTCAGTATAAAAAAATTGGAGCTGATGCAATTTTCATAGAAGCGCCAAAATCAATTGAAGAGATGAAAAAAATCGGAAAATCAATTAAAGCTCCTCTAGTTGCAAATATGATAGAAGGAGGTGCGACACCTCTCATTTCATCAAAATTATTACATAAGATGGGATTCAAACTTATTCTGTATCCGCTTTCAGTCCTTTTTGCAAATGCTTTTGCATCCATGCAAATATTACATGAGCTTAGAAAATCAGGAACTACGACTAGATTAAAGAAAAATGTTGTTAATTTTGATCAGTTTAATGAGATCGTAGATCTTGCAAAATTCAAAAAAATGGAAAGGAATTATATTTCAAAAATATAAAATAACAAAAAGGAGAAAAAATCCTCCAAATCAAGTAGTTATCTAAGTATTATTTCTTTTTACTTCGATTTCTATCGTTGAAACGTTTCTGTCTCGACCGTCCGTTGATTTTAGCAGTTCTGAGCCGATCTTGATGTTTCCAATAGAATACCCAGCATTTTCTGTTTTACGCGCAATAATTTGTGCAACGTCTACAGCGCGTCCAATGCTAAGCCCCCTTGCCTTGATAGATATTTTCGGTTGGTTTGCCAACTGAATCAGCGTAGAAGTTACATACGCCATCAGTGGTTTTTTGCCTATGTAGATTGTCTCTCTAGACTCGGACATGCAACCTCCTACATGTTAGGATAATTTAAATCTAAGAATGAAACATGTGATTCGATGAATTTTGTCATTCCTTTTTTTCTAGTTTTTTTTACGATTGGGTTTGGTTTTGCCTACGGGTATGGTGAAGTTTCTACGTCGGATTTTAGGATAGTAAATTCTCTAGGAGAGGACATTAAATCACCCGTAGTAGATCAACAGCTTAATTTACAAACTTCACTGAAAAACGTCAGTGAGAATAATATCAACTGGGCATACATTGTACAAATAATTGATTATAACGGAGCTATAATCGATCTTAATTTTGCAACGGGTTCTCTTGTGAAAAATCAAACATTAACAGCGGCACTTTCTTGGACACCTCATTCTGCTGGGAATTACAAGATTGAAACCTTTGTGTGGGACAACCTACGAGATATAGACCCACTTGCTCCAAAATCTACATTTTCGATAACTGTAACATAGTTCTACAATAATATTTTTTTATTAAAACATGTGTAGGCAAATAGATTACTGATTAATAAAAAGTGGACCGGGTGGGATTTGAACCCACGATCTCACCCATGCCAAGGGCGTATCCTACTAGGCTAGACGACCGGCCCAAACTTCTATAATCAGAGTGGCATTCTGATTTGAATTAGCTTTTTTTGAGAGGTTATTAACGTTTAGCTGGTTCAAAAAATTAAGCCAACAAAAACAACATAAGATATTTAACTATCAAAAACAGAACTTTTCGCGTGGTTGTAGACAACAAAGCGGTTCTTACTTACATTCAAATTCAAAAAGAAGATCTAGCAGTTTTTAGGTTAGTGCCAAAAGATGGACCAGTACCAGAATACAAATCTGGTCAGTTCATAACTTTAGGGACACATGTTCCAAGTGAAAATAAAATTATAAGAAGAGCATACTCAATTGCATCCAATCCTGAAAATAGAAAATTCATTGAATTATACATCAGATGGGTAAGAAAGCCACTCCCAGGTCGTCTTACTACACAGCTATTTAGTGCAAAGGAAGGAGATGAAATAATTTGGGTAAAACCGACTGGTGCTTTTACAGTTGATGATAAGAAACCAAATGGCGAACCTGATAATAGAAGAATAGTTTGCGTAGGTGGAGGAACTGGCCTTGCACCTTTTGTCAGTTATGCCCAACATCTCCATGATACTGGAAGTAAAAGAGAGATCGTAGTTCTTCATGGAGCAAGTTACGTTGATGAGCTTGGTTACAGAGACCTTTTGACAAAGCTAGAGTTTGAAAGTTTGGATAGAGGAAAAGACAAGTGGAATTTCAGATATAGGGCTTCAATAAGCAGACCACAGGAATGGTTTAACAGAACATGGAATGGACAAAAGGGAAGAGTCGAGTCTTTCTTACAATCAAAAGATGGAGAGATGTCTCCACTTGAAACACTTGTTGGCGAGAAAATCACTAAAGATAACACGGTCTTTTTCATTTGTGGGTGGCAAGGAACTATAGATGGTTGTTTGGATGTTCTCACACCAAAGGGTTTTGTAACTGAAAGAAATAAGAGACCAGACAAAAGTTTTGAGGTAAAGTACGAGTCGTACGGTTAAATCAAAAATTTTCTATTGAAAAGATTTTATTGAATAATCAGAGGCTGGTCTACGGGGACGTAGGTCAGCTTGGTTTAGACTGCCAGCCTCGGGCGCTGGATGTCGTGGGTTCAAGTCCCATCGCCCCCATTTATTGAGAAATCATTATTTGAATTAAACTGATTTGCTAGTCAAATTTCAAATAAAATTTGACTAACATGTTTGTTATTGATAAATTTGTATTAAGGATTGAAATATGACAATATTTGTAAGAGGTACAATTGACTGTTACAATTTACCTTGCTCATTTGAATCCTGTGACAAAAGCACATGTAGAGATTATTGAGGAATTAAAAGAAAAAAACGAGGCCAGGGTAATGCCTGTGATATTTATTAATAAAGGTAAGGAGATCAATAGTAAAAGTTTCCCGTTTGGATTTGAATTGCGAAAAAAAATGCTACAAGCAGTGTTTGGCAATTCTATTTCAGTATTATCAAATTATACATTTTATGCCCCTTTTGCAAAATACATGCCACCTCTTCTTTCGCCATTTTCTTGGAGAATAAAAAAACAAATTCTAGACGGTCTAACAGATGATTATTTTACTTATACTGGAGACAAAGCTGAAGGATTTGTACTAAAACTTTACGGACTAAATCCTAAGATAGGAATGAGAAAAACCATTTCTGCATCTTTTGTAAAACAAAGGATGTTTGAGGCAGCACTTGGAAAAGATACTGATTGGGAAAATTATGTTACACCTGAAGTTGTGAAGATAATACATGAGAACTGGGACGTTGTAAAAAAATTTGCAAATGAAAAGGATTCTACATACAGAGTTCTTGGAATGAAATTTCCAAGTAATGGTTTTTGGTAGAAATAGATTAATTACAGACGGCTTCGATGTTTTATATGAAATCTTTTATTCCAAAATTTGTCTGGTTTGATGGCAAATTCATGAAAGATGAGGAAGCAAAGGTCTCTATAATGACGCATGCAATTCATTATGGAACCTCCGTTTTTGAAGGACTGCGCGGATATTGGAATTCAAAAAATCTTTACATCTTCAGACTTGATGACCATATCAAAAGGTTCAGAAACTCAGGTAGAATATATTCAATTTCTCTAAAATTTACAAATAAGGAAATTTCAAATGCTATAATTAATCTGTGTAAAAAAAATCAGGTAAGACAATTGTGTTATATAAGACCGTTTTATTTTGTTGGCAGATATGGGATCAACTTACATGTAACAGAAAATGCTCCAACACATGCCGCTATTGTAGTATTTCCATTTGGGGATTTGTTTAACAAGAACGGAATAAAAGCAGGCGTGTCATCCTGGAGGCGAATCCACGACATATCAACCCCACCGTTAGCTAAGATGGGTGGAAACTATCTAAACTCAATTTTGGCAACTCAGGAAAGCAAACGTAATGGGTATGATGAAGCAATTTTGTTAGATCAATTAGGAAATGTAAGTGAAGCACCAGGAGAAAACATATTTCTTGTAAGGAACAAAAAATTGATCACTCCTCCAACAAGTTCATCCGCGCTTGAAGGGATAACAAAAGATTCTGTCATAAAAATTGCACAAGACATAGAATACGAAGTTATAGAAAGAGAAATTCCTCGTACAGAACTTTACCTAGCTGATGAAATCTTTCTTACAGGCACTGCTGCAGAAATTACGCCCATTATTTCTGTTGATGGTAAAAAGATTGGACTTGGGAGATCTGGAATGATAACAAAAAAATTGCATTCTATCTATTCAGAAATAGTGATTGGGAGAAATGAAAAATACTCCCATTGGTTAACTTCGGTGTATTAATTTGAGAATTGTTCAGATAGGGACGGGTGGATGGGGAAAAAACCATACAAGAATTCTGTCGCAATTAGGGGCTCTAAGTGCGGTTTGTGATGCAGATTCAACTAGAGCAAAAGAAATCGGGACAAAATACTCCGTTAATCATTATTCGTCCTTGGATACATTGTTAAATTCAGAAAAATTTGATGGTGCGTTTGTTTGTACACCAACTTCTACTCATTTTAAAATTGCAAAAACACTACTGGAACAAAAGAAAAATGTTTTTGTAGAAAAACCTATGACATATCTTTCCTATGAAGGTGAAGAACTTCAGAGGCTTGCTGAAAAAAACAAAGTAATTTTGACATGTGGATATATAGAAAGATTCAATCCTGCAGTTGCTTTAGTCAAAGAGTACATCAAATCAAAAAAATACGGAGAGCCTATAATGCTAGAATTTCACCGTGAAAATAGAATGCCTTTACACATAAAGGACGTAGGAATAATTTATGATACTTCAGTGCATGATATTGATACGGCAATGTGGTTTTTTGATGACATCCCCGAGGTGGTATTCGCAAGGTCAGGAAAGATAAGACATGAGCATGAGGATTTTGCAACTATAATGCTTGGCTTCAGAGAGAACAAAGTTGCCGTTATTGCTTCAAATTGGATAACTCCGACGAGGGTAAGAAAATTTAGTGTAGTATGTGGGGATGCAATCATTTCATCAGATTTTATTTCACAAGAGGTAAAAATTGAAACTAATCATGGAACAGAAATTCCAAGAAAAGAAGTGGAGGAACCTCTTCTTTTAGAAATAAAAAATTTTCTGTCAGCATCTGAAGGTAGAGAAAAGATAGTAGTAAAACCTGAACATGCAGTAAATACAACAAAGGTTGCAGAAGCAGCACTTTTATCTAGTCAGAAGGGAACTCCGATATATCTAGACCTCAAATGAACAAAAAAATGATGGAGATGTTGGCGTGTCCTATAGACAAGCATTTTCCCCTTGAAATTTTTGAATCAAGTTCAAAAGAACAAATAGTATTAGAAGGTGCCATATACTGCTCAAAATGTTCTAGATTTTATCCTATAATAGAAGAGATTCCGATAATGTTACCTGATGAGTTGAGAAACAAAGATCAAGATATTGAATTTTTAAAAAGAAATCAAACAAAGTTGCCAGAAAAAATAATTAAGCAGGCATCACCGTGGCATTTGTGATAGTCTTGGTTACAAATTTTGTCTCAGAAAATGCAAAGATAGGAAAAAATGTCAGAATATGGCATTTTGCATATGTTGGAGACAATTCAGAAATTGGAGACAATGTGAAAATCGGTTCTTTTGCACATGTAGATTATAATGTAAAGATAGGCGAAAATACAATGATTGAGGGCATGGTCTATATCCCCCCTCTTTCAAGAATTGGAAAAAATGTTTTCATTGGCCCTGCCGCAGCTCTTACAAATGATCCATATCCTGCAAGTAAAAAGATGATTGGGGTCACTATAGAAGATGGTGCGGTGATTGGCTCACGCGCCGTAATAAAAGCAGGAGTTACCGTTGGAAAGAATAGTGTTGTTGCAATGGGAGCTGTTGTTACAAAAGATGTACCTGCCAATACGGTTGTAGTTGGCATACCTGCAAAAATCAAATATTCACGAGAAGAATACGACAAAAAGAAGAAAAAATGGGAAAGTAGTTAATTTTTTATCTGTTTGTGGAAGATCCAATTTTTTATTTTCGAAAGAGTGAAAATCCAAGCAATCACCAATATCATGGCAATAAGTGCTTTTACCCCAGAATCTAAGATTGAATCAAATTTACCATATCCGCTTATTGTCAAATGAGCAATAACTGAAATTAATAATTGTCCTCCTCCAATAATCAAAAGCCACATTACAAATACAAATAAAAAAATCTCTTTCATATTTTTACTTCCATCATAAAGGCAGTAGCTATCGCAAGCAACGCAGAAAAGAGAGCAAGTTTAAAGATTACAAATCCGATTTGTTTTTCTGTCATCGGTCCCCCTGCTAGGATTAATCTTACAAGCGTGATTGGTGCATTTTTATCAGTTGAAGCCATAAGCTTACCGTCATCAGTGTGAGTCACGGGGTTTGATTTTATCTGTCTGTGCTCTATTATACGTTTGACACTAGATAGAAACAGAAATGAATTTATCACTGCTGGCAATAATGCTACTGCGGCTATAATTTCCACGTGGCCAACTATTGCTAGTACTCCATACATAGCCCCAAGAGTAAGTGCTCCTGAATCACCTGGAAATATTCTGCTTGGAAACTTGTGGTATTTGTAAAATGCTAATGAAACAAATCCTAATGGGAGGCTTGCTAGTGCAATGTCGTAATTATGAATTATGTACAGAGATGCAGTAAGGGCAAAACTTGCAATTGTCATAAATCCACTTGCCACTCCATTGAGAACATCAATTGAATTTATGGTATTACCAGTTACAGGGATCATGAAAATTATTAATGCGATATAGAGCTCTGGAATCCTAACAGAGCCAAAAAGTGGAAACGAAAGATGCGGGTTATACGTACCAAGTAAAATAATTGGAACTGCAGATATAGCAAGAGCAACAGGTTTAAACCAACCGCCAAGGACCTTTCGGTCATCTATCAATCCTACTATGAAGGCAAGCGATGTTGTAATAATTATAGCCAATATTTCAGGTCTAGGAAAAAATGCATACAAAGTGAGTTCAGATGCCAAAATTCCAACAAGTATTGAGGGACCTCCAGGTCTTGGCACCATAGCCCCTCCAACTCTATTGTAATCTTTTACGGCAAGATTTCTTTTTTCTAGCCATTTTATCAGAGATGGGGTGATTATGTAAACTAAAAAAAAATTTACAGCTGAAACTATAATGGCAAGAATGATTTTGTCTAGCATCATCTTACCTTTTGTAGTTGTATCTTTATGTTTTCTGCAAGAGTGGGACCTATTTTATCTATATTTGCAAGTTTCTTAACTGGGATCTCAGACAAATCATACAGGTTTCGTATGCCATTTTTGTAAAGAACCCTCGAACGAATTCTTCCTATTCCGCGTATCTTTACCAATTCAACAAGTTCTGCTTTTATTCCATACGATATTCTTTGTCGGAGGACGTTCAATTCATCTAAAAGATCATCTCTAGTCTCGAGCTTGGCTAGCTCATAAAGTGAATGGACAAGCCAATTCGCATTTTCAACCATTCTATGCATGTCGCCTGATTCTATGCCTAAATTATCTGAAAGAAATATCTCGCTTGATTCATTTATCCAAGCATGCATTGCAAGTAAGCTTCGTGAGCAGTCATATTCTGAAATATTTTCAATTAGTTCGGCAGCATTATTCTCAAGAAGTGTTCCTATTGTTTCATAATCTTTGTTTCGTAATGAGAATTTTGGAAAGAAATCCTCTGAACTTGTAATAAGATGTAAAAAACCAAGTGTGTGATTTTTTCGTTGTGAGATTTTTTGTAAGGATGTTTTAAAGTAAACTGCAGTAAGGGGATCTATGTATAACATAGATGTCTTTTTCCCAAATTCAGTTGCCACAAATCTCTCACCTTTTTCTTTGATTAAATTTTCTAGCTTGAGATAATCCAAGGTTATTTGGATTTTAAATTTTATTGTAGATTTTCTGCCTTGAGAGCCAGACAATGTCTCCGAGAAAAATTCGATTATTTCATTTTTTTTTATTCCTGGATTTGTAGATACCAAACTCAGAACGTGAGTTCTTAGCGCTTTATCATCAGTTAATCTAGATTTTATTGGTTCTGGCCTTCCGTTTATGTAGTAATCAATTAGTTCAGCGCGATTTGAATTTCCTACAATTATTGCTTCCCCATAGCTATCATATTGTGGTCTTCCAGCTCTGCCGCAAAGCTGCTTGTATTCTAGAACACTTATTGGCTTATTTCCTCCAAATTTTGCATCATATCTGTTTATGTTAGAAATAATAACACGCCTTGCAGGAAGATTTACTCCTGCAGCCAGAGTAGGTGTGGATGCAATTAATTTTATTTTTCCACTCCTAAATTCAGATTCGATTGTCTCACGACAATTCTGGTTAAGACCAGCATGATGAAATGCAACTCCTTTTTTCACCAGTATAGCTAGGTTTTTGATCAGATCAGTATGTTCATTATCATCAAGAATTTTTTGTGAAATTTTATCTAGCTCTTTTTTTTCCTCATCAGGAAGGCTTTTTCCTATAATATCAGATGCTTTTGCAGCAAGTGAAGCAGAACGCGCTCTTGTTTCTGCAAACAAAATTGCCTGGCCACCATTTTTTAAGGAATCTATGCCAAGATCTACAGAAGCTCCTCGAAGACTTGTTTCTACCTCAAATTGTTTTCCATTTTGCATTGTTACTAGTCCTTGATCATATACTCCCTCCGAAAGTGGCACTGGTCTCCAGTTGCTTTCTACCAATTCAGAGTCTAACCATGATGAAATCTCACCTGCGTTTGTCACTGTGGCGCTTAAAGCAAGTATCTGAGGTTTTTGTTCCAATAATTTTAATTTCGTCAATACAATTTCAAGGGTAGGTCCTCTATCTTGATCTCCAAGAAGATGTACTTCGTCAACTATGACAAGGGAAATAGCATTAATCCATTCTGCTCCATGACGAATTATTGAATCCATTTTTTCATTAGTAAGAACAAGAACATCATTTTTTTCCAGATTCTTATCTGTTAATTCAAAATCTCCAGTGGATATTTCAACCTGTATTTTTCTACCTAAATTAATTGATTCAAGTTTTTTAAATTCAGAAAATTTTTCTGAGGCAAGAGCTTTAAGAGGACTGAGGTAAACTATTTTCCCTTTTTTCTTGATGAGATTATCTAATATGGCAAACAAAGCAATAAGCGTCTTTCCGCTTGCAGTCGGTGCTGAAACAAGGATACTTTTTCCTTCTAATAGGCCAGCTTTTACACTATCTTCTTGAGTCGGATAGAGAGTTTCATAACCTATTGCAGAGAGAAATTCAATTGCAGGTTTTGGAAGATCAAGCTGCGTTACTTTCATACACGGTTATAATGACCGGGTTTTGATTCATAAATAGCTGACTCTCGTTGCAATTTTTTGATATATTTGCGGGCTTCCTCTTCTGTAAATTTACCCGTCTTTACCAATTCTTTAACAAATGTTTTTTCTTCAACAGGCCTTTTTTCGTCACCTTCAAGTGATTTCATTACATCCATGAATAGCTGCATCTTTGATACCTCACTATGCGGTCTTCCCTGTAGGACGCCAAGGTCAACTTGTCCAGTATTAACATCTACTCCAGCATCTTCAAGCATACTTTGGATCAGAAAGATTGCTCTTTCTGCATCTTCTGCATCTACCTGAGTCTTCATCAATAGTATTGCTCTTCTGTTGCTAATCTTACTAAACCTTCTAGTTGTCTTGGTGTTACAGTTATCATTCCTTCAGATTCAACATTTCTCATTTTCATATAATATTCGAGTATTTTTTCTTCTGCTTCTGGAGTAAGTACTGGCTCAATTCTTTTAGCATATGAAAGATATTTTGTGAGAATATCCACGTCAATTAGTGATTTTGTATCAGCGCCAGAGGTATGATGAAGACTAAGAATATGTCTAGCAATTCTATTGTCTCTTTCTTTAGATGGGATATCTCGTACAACGAAAATTAGATCGAATCTAGTAAGAAGTGGTACTGGAAGGTTTACATTTTCTGTAATATTTTTGAATGGATCGTATTTACCATACATGGGGTTTGCAGCGGCTAAAATCGATGTTCTAGCATTTAGAGTAGCAACAATTCCACCTTTTGCAATACTAGCAGACTGTTGTTCCATTACCTCATGAAGTGCACTTCGATCTTCGGGCTTCATTTTATCGAATTCATCAATACATACTAGACCCTGATCACCAAGAACCACTGCACCGGCTTCTAACATCATGATACCAATTTTATCTCGTACTACTGCTGCTGTAAGTCCAGCTGCGGTAGATCCTCTACCAGATGTATACAGACCCCTTGGAGCTATTCTTGCACAGAATTTTAACATTTCACTTTTTGCTGTACCTGGATCTCCTACAAGAAAAATGTTAATGTCACCACGAATCTTTGCGCCATCAGCAAGTACTCTTTGAGTAGAACCAACAATCAAAAGCAAAATTGCTTCCTTGATTATTTCGTGTCCATGTATATGGGGTGCAAATGATCCAACTAGTCTATCGTAGATATCAGTATTTTTTGCAAGAGATTTAATTATTTTTTCTTCGTCAGGTGAAATTTCTTCTCTTTCTGTACTTCTCGAAGTTTTGCTACCTCTTCCCCCGAGAAATTCTATATTGTTTCCTTGTATTCGTAATCGATAGATTCCAGTTTTTCCGCGCATTGATGGGATGTGTTCTTGTTCAATTCTTACTATCCCGGTAAGGATTACTCGATCTCCCGGTCTTGCATTATCGACTAAATCCTGTAGCACAGTAACATCCACATAATGCGGAAGCTGTCCTGGTGGTAGATCTTCTGGTAGTTCTTGTAGCCTTACCATTTGAAAATCTATGAAACGACTTTTTTCTGGGCTAATTTCTAGATCCCTGTGAGTACATTTGCCATCACTACACTTCAATGGTGCATTAAACTCTAGTCCTTTTTCGTGAACTACACTAGTTGGATGACCTTCTGGACAAATGAATACCAGTTCTTTTGCAAGTGGTTTTATTTCAGATGATCTCACAACCATTCCTGATACGCTTGTCAATTTCCCAATGACTTCAGCGTTTATCTCACGCAAGCTGCGTTGTGCAGGATAGTTTGCAATTCTTACTCTAACATCATGCCTAATTTTTTCTGCATATTGTGGAAGCCTCTCCTTAAGAATATCTTTTATCGCACCTGCAAACATGCTTAGAATTTCGTCTGGGTTAGTGTTGAAAGTAGATTCAATTTCTGGAACAGATACAAGATCATTGTAATCAACTACAAGATATTGTATTTTCTTTGCCATCATTTGATCTATTTCTTCTACATATTTGTAAGCACCAGATTTGTCTTTGAATTGAGTTAAAAATTCTTTTACCTGATCTGTACGTTTTCCGGTGGATGATATGGATTCAGATTGTGTTGTTATTTCTTGTCACCTAAGACTTGTTTTTTAAAATCAATGCTCTGTAAATGTATTGCGTCAAATAGCGCATGCTCCTCTATTGAAAGTTTTTTTGCGAGATCAGACGTCATCTTTGAAGAGTCTGCAAGTCTAATTATTTTTCCTTGCCTTTTTCTCATAAGAGTATTTAACATGCTTTCTACTTTGTCACGATCTTGTTGTGGAAGTCTCTCTATGTATGAATTAACTTTAATATAAAAATCGGATTCAAGGGTAGAAAGATCAAAATCGCCTTGTACATTTTCCTTTACCAGAGCTTGTTTCAAAGCAACAATCATGTCTGTATCCTGTACTTCTACAAGTTTTTCTAACGCTAATACTTCAGCTACCCAACGTGGTATGCTCAAGATTTCACCATGTTTTGCATCTATTGATACGCCCAGTGCATCGACCTTTATATCGTGATTAAAAGTAACTTTGACGTCTTGTAGACTGTGTCCGATCGTATGAAGTTGGGTCAAATC
>Ga0210384_10006753_pt1 | contig 12180 bp, 9 predicted proteins | sample IncBWH2MmetaG_FD_160574 | JGI IMG/M metagenome (GOLD analysis project Ga0210384, IMG submission 160574) | Forest soil microbial communities from Barre Woods Harvard Forest LTER site, Petersham, Massachusetts, United States - Inc-BW-H-2-M | ecosystem: Environmental > Terrestrial > Soil >... | reverse complement strand
GCATAGGGACCGCTGGTGATCAGCTCGTGGCCCTGCTTAATGGTCACGGAGCGGCTCCAGTTGCTGCCGAGGTGCTCGCGCGCCCAGACGGCAAACAGAAGGCCGGCGATGGTGACGGCAGCTCCCAACCAGAAGGGTAAAAAGCCAACCGGCCAGAGCTGCACGTAAAGCCAGGGCAGCGGGATGCGGGTTGTCGAGAGGAGGACGATCGCGATCAGGAAAATGAAGACGCGCAGGATGCGGGAGGCAGCCGGCTCGAGGCGCTGGTTGGCTTTGGTATTGGTGGCTTTGATCTGCCAGTAGAGAAGAAAGAAAATCCAGACCACGGGAAAGAACGATTCGTAGAACCAGAGCATTCAGGACCTCCGAAGGTGTCTACGCAGGTGAGCGAGGGGGAGGTTTCAGGGCACGCGACATCTGTGAGGGGCTTTGTCGCTGCGCTTTTCGCATTGATTGTCGGATCCCTAACCGCCTTCGTCTATATTTCTGAGTTGAAGGCCACTCATCGCCGACAGTATTCTGGATGAGTGGTGGCCAATTCGGAAGTTCCTCTTTAGGTAATGGCATGCGGTAAACTATGAAACCGACTGAGCAGCGCCGAACTAGAGACAGCGGAAGTTCCAGCGGCCTTGCAACACACCTGTGCGGGGGCACGCGAAGTCACACGTCTCCGAGGTTTACGCTGCCAAGCCACCAGCGGGGGAAACGCCAAGGCTAGGCGCCACAATCACTTAGCTATTTCAACGGGGCCCTGAATTGGCAAACCTGGCAAGCCAGGCTATTTGCCTTCTTCTTCTTCTTCATCTTACCTTCGTTGTGGGTTGCCGAATTTCTGCCCTGCCGTTTCAAAATGCCCAGGGCAGAAGGGAATTGACGGGAGCGATGATATTCGAACCCGCGGCCTGCCTTCTAAGCCGAAAATACAATTTACTAAATCTTGCCGGAGACAATGGTGCGGTCGGGTTTACCGGGATAACTGCCGCATCGCCTATTATAACGGGCCAATATTAATATCGACAAACGACAAACGCGCTAGCCGTGACCGTTGGATCGCTGGCGAGGAGCCGACTTGAACGAAGCCGCCCGCGCGGCGGACGCTACGCGTGAGGCGAATGGAGCAGTTTATGGCGAACGGCTGATGTAAGTTGTCGGGTCATAAGGAGGTCCTTATGACCCGACTTCGCAAAATGATGCTCGAGGAACTCGAGCGTCGTAATTATTCTGAGGCTACCACACGCTGTTACATCCGCACAGTCGAAGATTTCTCAAGACGATTCAACCGTTCTCCGGATTGTTTGGATCCGGAACACATTCGTGAATATCAGGCTGAGCTGTTCAAGAAGCACAAGTTGTCGCCGGGCACGGTTACGCAACGATTGGCAGCTCTGCGATTCTTCTACATCAAGACTCTCAAGAAAACCTGGAGCATCGCGGAGACGCCCTATCCGAAAAAAGGGTTTCACCTTCCTTCGATCCTCAGCCGGGAAGAAGTCGCGCAACTCATCGACGCAGCGCTAACTCCTTTTGATCGCACTCTGTTGATGACCCTCTACGCCACCGGAGTACGACGCGCTGAATTGACACACCTGAAAGTCAGCGACATCGACAGCAAACGCATGGTGATTCACGTCCAGGGCGGCAAGGGACGCAAAGACCGGGATGTGATGCTCAGCCCAAAACTGCTCGAGGTACTGCGTGAGCACTGGCGCGGACTACGGCACAAGCCAAGCACATGGCTGTTTCCAGGCAACCGCTGGCATACCGGTGATACACCGATCACCACCAAGGTGGTCTGGAACGCTTGCAAGAAAGCCGCCCAGCGAGCGGGCCTCCAGAAAAACGTGCACCCACATACGCTGAGGCACTGCTTCGCCACACATCTACTGGAAGCAGGCGCGGATCTACGAACCATCCAGATGTTGCTAGGGCATCGCGATCTGGAAGAAACCACCATCTACCTCCATCTCTCTGAACGTCACCTCAGTGCGACCGGGAGTCCTCTGGACTCGCTGGAGCTAAAAGACCGGCCACCACAGGACGAGTAGATGGATCGGCCACCCCTCGAGGTGGCCGATCTGGTCCGTGCTGCGGGAGACGCCTTCATCGAACGAAGCCGTAAGTGGATCACCTGGAAGCACGTCAAAGTGCTCCTGGCGATTGCGCGGTGTCGCACCGCTGCGCTCGGCGGACATATCGATGCGTGCACTCGCTGCGGACATCGCGCCATCTCCTACAACTCGTGTAGAAATCGGCACTGCCCGAAGTGTCAGACGGCCGCTCGCGAACGTTGGCTCGAGAAACGTCGAAGCGAACTTCTTCCGACGCAGTACGTGCACGTGGTCTTCACGCTGCCTCGCCAGTTAGCCCCACTAACTCTTCAGAATAAGAAGCTCGTCTACGATCTCCTATTCCGAACCAGTGCAGAAACACTGCTCCAAGTTGCCCGCGATCCCAAACATCTTGGCGCAGAAATTGGATTCTTCAGCGTGCTGCACTCCTGGAGTCAGAAACTCGACCTTCACCCACATGTGCATTGCGTGGTGCCGGCCGGTGGACTTTCTGCCGATCGCTCGCGTTGGATCAAGCCACGCTACGCATTCTTTCTTCCTGTCAAGGTGCTCAGCCGAGTCTTTCGCGGCAAGTTCGTTGCGGCACTCCAGCGCGCGTTTCAGGACGGCAAGGTCAGTTTTCACGGAGACTTGCAGCCCCTCACTCAGCCGAAAACCTTTGCTGCGTGGCTGAGACCACTATTTCGAAAAGATTGGGTGGTCTATGCGAAACCTCCGTTTGGAGGCCCGGAGCATGTGCTCCGTTATCTGGGCCGTTACACCCATCGTGTAGCCATCTCCAACCATCGACTCATCTCCTTCGCCGACCAGAAAGTTACCTTTCGTTGGCGTGACTCCGCGCATAAAAATGAACAGCGACGGATGACTCTTTCACTCGATGAATTCCTCCGTCGCTTCCTGTTGCACTTGCTTCCGGATGGCTTCGTGCGCATCCGGAACTTCGGCTTCCTGGCCAATCGCAAACGTGCTACCAACCTGCCACTTTGTTTTCAGCTGCTCGGTGCGGCTGCAACTCCGCCGACCGAACAAGACCAGTCAGGCGCCGGCAACGCGAGCGATCTTTGGCTCTGCCCCAAGTGTGCCGGACCCATGGTGATCGTTGAGAGGCTAACGGCTGCCGAGATGCAACTTCGTTCTCCACCTGTGGTCACCGCTGCTCCATGAAACAACTTTCTCCAACTCAAATCTTTCGCGTGTCTCGGCACGCTCCGTCCTCTATTGCCTTATCGCCGAACAAATTTCTTCTTCTGGCTTCCTCACACACTCTCTTCGCGACATTTTCCCGCAATAGCCAGCTTCCGAGCACGTCGTATCATCTGCTGTGCTCCGCCGTACAGTCCCAACGCACCGGCACACCGGCCCTTCCCTCCATTCAATTTCCATAGGGCCCGCGTCCGCCGCGCGGGCGGCTTCCTTCAAGTCGTTGTATCGAAAGCGCGCCAACACACTCTGCTCGTGCAGGCGCCTTGCCCCATCGCGCTTCCGATACAACCCTAAGACTTGTCAGGAGTAATGTTCTTATCAGATGGGATGAGAAGGCCGGTCTCCGCGGGATGCGATAAGCTCCCAAGGATCGACGCGCTCGAGGGCGCAAAGAAAAGGAGACCGGCTGTGAAGAAGACTAGCACTATTCGCGTCAATGGAAACATGATTTTCAAAGGACACAAGCTCACGATTGGTGTGGACCTCTCGTCTTGAAGAACCCTCGTCGGCGGGCGGAAGTCCGAGAGTGTTGCCGGTGCCTGGGCGGAGTACTAAATGCACAAAAAAGCATACCTGCGCAAAGGAGGAGTTTCATGCTGGTCATGGCTTTGTGTTGGTTTAGCCTGAAATGGAAAAAGGGCGTTCTCCGCTGGTGAGTATTCCACCCTTCGGGCGGGATTTTCAACATCGATTTCTCGAGGCATCCGGCGGAGTTGCTGCAGCTTCTGAGAACCGCTTCGGAGATACAGCTTCGATGGTTGAGCGAACTGACGCGGAAGACGAAGCACTTCTTAGGCCAGCTACCGCATTAGGAGACCGGCTAGTTCGTGATCGAACGCCGTAGTGTCCACCTGTCGTTCCGAGCGGATCGTCGGCAAGCAGGAAACTGAGAATCTTGGCCGGTAACTTCAGGTTTGCCTTTATTTGTCCGTACTCCGCACCCCTATGCCATCTCGCGATCGATACGGTTCATTGGAACGAACGGCGGATTTTCTCGTATTCATGCTTGGGAGCAGACCCAGGTGTTTACATCGTACGCCCTTCGTTATGCATTGCGTCGCTTGCGCCAATCGCCGGGGTTCGCGGTAGTTTCCGTCGTGACGCTCGCCCTCGGAATCGGACTCAACACTGCGATTTTTACGCTGGTGAACGCCGTGATGCTGCAGAACTTGCCCGTGACCAGCCCGGAGCTGCTGTATCGCCTCGGGAACACAAACAACTGCTGCGTGCTCGGAGGGTTTCAGGACAGCTGGGCTATTTATTCGTATGCCCTCTATGAGCAGTTCCGCGACCACACACCGGAATTCAGCGATATGGCCGCTTTCCAAGGGGGCTTAACCCGGTTGAGTGTGCGCCGGAGTGGTGCCACGGAGCCGGCCCAGCCCTATCTGGGCGAGTTCGTATCTGGAAACTACTTCGCCATGTTTGGGGTCGGCGCTTTCGCTGGCCGAACCATCACTCCCGCCGACGACATGGCCAACGCCCCACCGGTAGTCGTGATGAGCTATCGCAGTTGGCAGCAGCAGTTCGGTCTCGACCCATCGGTGATCGGTGCGACCTTCACCATTAACACCATGCCTTACACAGTGGCGGGAATCGCCCCTCCGGGTTTTTTCGGAGACACCTTGCGTCCCGATCCTCCCGACTTCTGGCTCCCGTTAGCTACTGAGCCGGCGCTCGACGGACAGAACTCACTTCTGCACCGCGGCTTTCATTGGCTTTATATCATTGGTCGCCTGAAATCCGGGACGTCATCGACAAGCATCCAGTCCGAGCTTACCGTCGAATTACAGCGATGGTTAGGCGCCCAATCGGACCTCAGGGACCAAGACCGCTCGCAAATCGCCAAGCAACACATCGTCCTCGCACCCGGTGCCGGCGGAGTGGCCGCCCTGCAAAACGATTACAAGACGGGGCTGCGACTCCTCACCATGCTTTCAGGGTTGGTGCTTCTAATTGCTTGCGCGAATATCGCTAACCTGCTCCTGGCGCGCGGCGCTGCCATGCGTTCCGAGACCGCGGTCCGCGTGGCGCTGGGCGCTCCTCGTTACGCGCTCATCTGCCAGGTCCTCACCGAGAGTATCCTGCTGGCGATCTTCGGTGGCGCGGCGGGACTTTTTGTCGCGTTTGTCGGAACCCGCGCGATCCTGCTGCTCGCTTTTCGCGGAGCACATTACGTCCCCATCAGTCCCATGCCTTCTCTGCCTGTACTCAGTTTTGCCTTCTTGCTCTCGCTCATCACCGGCGTTGTCTTCGGCGTCGCGCCTGCATGGATTACTTCGCACTGCGATCCGGCCGACGCTCTTCGCGGCACCGGCCGTTCCGCTCGAGACCGTTCGTCCCTCCCTCGGAAATCTCTAGTCGTGCTACAGGTTGCTCTATCCGCCGTTCTGCTGATAGGTGCGGGCCTGCTCTCCCAGACGCTTCGCAACCTGCAAAATCAGCGTTTTGGTTTCGAGCCAGAGGGGCGTCTGATCGTCCGTGTAGAGCCCGCCCTCGCCGGGTACAAACCCGAGAAATTATATGGACTTTATCAACAGCTTGAGCCGAGGTTTTCCCAAATTCCCGGCGTGATTAGCAGCAGCTATTCGATCTATAGTCCGATGCGAGGCGATAACTGGTCTTTCGGTATCACTATTGAAGGCTACGTAACTGATGAGCGGCTCGACGCTTCTTTCGACCGCGTTGGCCCCCATTATTTCGAGACGATTGGCACGCGATTGCTGCGAGGCCGCGCAATCGGCGCCCAGGATTCACCGACCTCAAGGCAGGTCGCCGTAATCAATGAAACGTTCGCCCGCAAGTTCTTTCCTCGCGAAGATCCCTTGGGTGAGCACTTCGGCTTCGGGGACGCCAGTCACAGCCATGATTTTGAGATCGTGGGTATTGTGGAGGATGCGAAATATCAGGACGCGCGTAAGCCTGCCTATGCGACGTTCTTCCTGCCCTTCTTACAGATGACGACCGACCCCAAGCTATCGTTTATGATCGGTTCCCACTACATTCAGGACATCGAACTGCACGTGGTAGGGAAACCCGAGAACTTAGACGCCGCCGTTCGTCATGCTCTGGCTGATATCGATCCGAATCTTACTGTGCTCGAACTGAGGACCCTTAGCGAGCAGTTAAATCGCAATTTCAATCAGGACCGTCTGATCGCTCGGCTCACCGAGCTCTTCGGCCTGCTGGCGCTCATTCTCGCCAGCGTCGGAGTTTATGGCGTCTCAGCTTATTCGGTGGCCCGTCGAACTGGCGAGATTGGCATTCGGATGGCACTCGGGGCTGACCGCGCCAGAGTCATCCGCATGATGCTGCGTGGTGCGCTTGTGCAGCTCTGCTTGGGCTCCGCAGTTGGAATTCCAGTTGCGCTGGCCGGCGGCCGCCTGTTAGCCAACCAGCTCTACGGCGTCAAAAGCCATGATCCTCTGGTCCTGGTCCTGGCCACCGCGGTTTTGGCGGCGTGCGCGTTACTGGCGGGATTCATTCCGGCGCGGCGAGCGGCTTCGATTGATCCAATGGAGGCGCTCCGGACGGAATGACCAGTTTCTGTCGATGCAAATGTCCGCTCGCTGTCGGGCGTCGAAGTTTCGATAGCCTGCGCCGTTGTTGGCACACGAGGGCAGTCGCAAACGCACAGTTGCCCTCTCAGAAATCTGGTGATGATTCTTGGGTTTTCTTCCACAACGGGTTACTTGGTCTTCGCCAGCTTCGCATCGGCTCTTGGCGAAGATCATGCGCAAGAAGGATTCCGATGACCTGCACGGATGGTCCGTCATTACCCGTGCGACGCTCTATTCCGTAATCCTGGTTCTCACGGTGACCACTGGAACCCCTCCTCTAGTGGGTGCCCGCCGCCGCTTTCGCCGCGGACTGAGTCAGCCAGGTTTCGAAACGGGTCTCGCCGAGTCGCGCGCCATCGCCGGGAAGGAGTGTCCTCTCGCTGATGTCCACGCCGTAGTAGCGCGCCTTCGGGTCTGCGACAACCTCGCGCGGATCCTTGTGTGCGGCGAGGCCTAGCCGGGCGAGTTCATCGAGACGAAACTTTTCCGGCCCTCCTATTTCAACGGTGCCATTCACTGGTGAGCCCGTCGCGATCCGGCCCACCGCGCTGGCCACATCGTCAGCCGCCATAGGCTGGATAAGCGCAGTTGGCAGACGTACTTTGTTGCCGTCCGTGGAAAAATCGGCGATGCCCTTGACGAATTCGAAGAACTGCGTCGCGCGGATAATTGTGTAGGGAATCGAGGAGGCTTTGATGAAGTTCTCCTGAGCCATTTTTGCGCGGAAGAAACCGCTTGCGAGCAGGCGTTCCGTTCCTACGACTGACAACGCAACATGATGTTTTACGCCCGCGGCTGCTTCATAGGCGAGCTGGTTGCGGGTTGATGTCTCAAAGAACGTCAACACGGCCGCGTCTTCCCAGGAGGGAGAGTTCGTTACATCAACGACGACGGACGCGCCTTTCAGCGCCTCGGGCAGTCCCTCGCCGGTGAGAGTGTTGACACCCGATTTGGGTGACGCCGCGATTGCCTCGTGTCCCTGCTCGCGAAGCTTCGTGACGAGTTTTGATCCGATGAGTCCACTGCCGCCGATCACTACGATTTTCATGATTGCCACCTCTATTTTCGGTGTACCTCCATGCGTGTCTTCCGTCAAGCGAACAAATACCGCTCCTTAGAGTCCTTCCATGAGAAGGCCGGTGAGTGTCAAGTACGTTTTTCTTCTTCCTTCTGGTAAGAATGTTTTTCTTCTTCTTTTCCATCCTGTGAGTTCCTGCTTTGAGCCAAGCCTGTAGTTCGCCAATTCGTTGTCGCCTTGGCACGAGCTCTTCGGTTTGAGATTGCAGGCTGATTCGCAGTCAATCGACGGCGAGGTCGTAGCGCGTGCAGAGCCAGCAATTGCCGACGAAGAGCCAGGTTTTCGAGGACGAGTTCCGGGAACTGAAAGTGCTGACTATCCAGCCGAGGAGATGTCGGAGCGAAACGATCATTGCAAGAATCTTAGCGGAAACGACCGAGTCAAGCTTTGCGCCAAGTCATTCATTTCCCAGGTGTACGACCTTTTGGCGAGGCACAACCGTCGGAAGTCCTTGAAAAGAAGCCGCAAAAGAAGTGGCGCGCCCTGGGAGACGATTTTGGAACTCTGGGAGCAATCTTGAGCGTGATCCCTTTAAACACTCTGAGCGTTAGCAACGACCTGGTGGGCCCGATTGATCCCCCGCCAGCGCCGCTCAAGGACGAAGATCGTAATGGCGTAAATGCCGACGATCACCGCCGGAACAGCGACAAAACGAGCGTGAGGGAATGAATACCAGGTGGCTACGACAAGGAGCGTGCGAGCAATTCCGTGAAACAACCCGATCCAGTGCTCAAGGATCCATGAAAGCGGCACCCACATCAAGCCGCTCAGGATCCCTACTGTTAGCGGAAGGGAGGTATAGTCATTCAGGAAGAAAGGGATAGCAATGGCGTACACGAGCAGGGCCATGCCGACCGTATGAAAGAACAGGGCATCAAAGGCGTTCTTCGGTCGAGTCCGATCCAGGAAGTTCTCACCGGTGAATCGGGAGATGAACATTCCCAAGTAGACGATCGAGCCGGTCAAGATGAAGAGTAGCCATACTTCCGGACCTGCCGGCAGCGTGGCCCCGCCAACTCCAACAACGGACCATGCGATGAGACCTGCCAACGGCATCGCGAGCCCGCGCCGTCGTGCAAACTCCATCCTTTGCTCGTCTAGAGAAAGTGATGTTGTCATGGGCTGACTCCCGGTGGTTTCGTCTCGTGGCTTCCACTGCCGCAGTTTCTAAACCGTGAGCGCATTATTTCAAATGCCTGAACGAAAAGAAAGACAGTGGCGCGCCCGGAGAGACTCGAACTCCCGGCCTTCTAGTTCGTAGGGGGGACTTTGCACCACACGCTATACAACGGGAGCCCACACCAGCCAATCAAATCATCGCAAATCGTCATTCGCTTTAGGACCGTTTCGGCTGGCTTTGCACAGGGTTCACGGACAATCACATGGACAATTCCTGCTATCATGACCTCGATTCGAGGGGACAGCCGGAATGTTTTGCCCTGCTGTTTCGGCGTTTCAAAATGCCCAGGGCAGAAGGGAATTGGCGGGAGCGAGGAGATTCGAAACGAAGTGATACCGGACAGGCCAACGCACTCCATATCCGCCGAGGACACGTTTGAACAAGATCTTTTGCTGACTGAGATGGAGTCGATGATCCAAAAACTTGCGGCGCATACAGGGCCGCATCGCGGAAAGAATCACGAATCGCTCGCACCGTCGTACTGAAACAGAAGACCAGCGAATTCAAGATTCTCACTCGCAGCCACACGCAAGTTTCTCTACCTGCTTCATGCGAGGAACTGACAAGTATCGCCCTGTCAATGCGGGAACGTGTCCGCCTCAGCCCGCGCCAGCGGTTTCGCCTGGTTGGCGTCGACCTCAGCAATTTCCATCACCCCGTCTCCTTGATTGGGAGCCAACTCCCGAGTCGGCTTCTCGCCAGCGATTGATCGGTCACTGCTGGCGCGTTAACCGGGACCTTGCCGGAAATTGAGTGCCGGTATCATCACTTCCGCAGTTAGCGAACTTCTGCGATAACGAGGGACACGTCGTCGGCGAGTGGACCGTGCCCCCACGCAGCTACGCCGTCAAGGATTGCCCTCTGCATTTCCGCGAGTGTCAGCGTCGCCGATTCGTGAACCAAGTCTTTCAGACCCTCCACGCCGAGCATGTCATCGAAACTGTTAAAAACCTCGACGAGTCCATCCGTGTAGAGAACTAGGCGGTCGCCAGGCTCAAGATCAAATTCTTCCGGCAGCTCGGACGGCGCAGTTTCGGATAGGCAACCAAGGATACCGTTTCGCGATTCAAGCAAACGGAGAGTTCCATTTGAGACGAGTATTGCAGGCGGCTGGCCTGCGGCAGAGAAACTTGCTCGACGTCCATCCTCGCTGAAACGGGCCGCGGTCATCGTGAAGAAAAAGCCGTCGATCGGGATTCGCGTGTATACGAAATGATGAATCTCCCGCAGTAGGACTCCTGGGTCGGTTTTGCGTCCTAGTGCGTGTAGTGTTTCGGAATAGATGCGGTTGGCCATTAACGCCGAACCGACGCCATGTCCGGAAACGTCGGATAGAACAATGCTGAGAGAATCATCGCCTTGCGGGAAAACTACGCCAAAGTCCCCGCCAATGGTGCGGGCTGGGCTGTAGTACGCCTCCACGGCGAGGTTTTTCCAAATTAGACTATGCGGCGCAAGGGATTGCTGCACATGTGCGGCGAGGGCGAGTTCGGAATCCATTTCATCTTGCCGTTTTTGAAGGAGTGAATTCGATTCGCGCAGCTGCTCCTCGATTCCTTTTTGTGCACTGATGTCGGTCACGGTAAGTAAGACGTAGTCCTGCTTGTCGGGACCCTGAATGACTCGTCCACTGAAGATTGCTGGGATCTTGCCACCATCTTTACGGGGAAAGTAGAACTCGGTTCGGTTGCGGCCGTAACGGAGGCCCGATTCGTGTTGCCGTTTGATACAGGGAAGGTCTTCGCTGGGGAAAATCGCATCGGGCGTGCGGCCCTGAATCTCCTCACGGTCGAAGTGTCCCATAAGCGTAAGCGCCTCGTTTGCAAAGATCACTCGAAGCTCGTCATCCAGGACGACTACACCCTCATTGAGCTCTTCCAGGATCGTCTCCATTTCCCGAAGCCAATCGGGAGCTTCGATGGTGGTATTAGGCATAGTTTTGTTCATTGGCATAGCGATTCCCCTTCAGGGCTACCGGATCGTTTTCGTAGCCCAGTTTTCGAGAGTGCCGTGGGTCGCGGTCCATCAACCGTGTGATCGTGGCGAACAAAAGGCAGACTGAAACCCCACACATCAGCACTCCCGACATGCTCTCAAGAGGCCCTAAGAGTCTCCACCTGCTGGGTAGGGTCACGTCGCCGTAACCGACGGTGGCATAGCTGCTCGAGGAGAAGTAAAAAGCGAGTTCCCACGAAGGAAAGCATTGCAACCGGTAGAAACTCGCCCACAGAAGGATTACGAGCCCATGGAGAATAATGATTGCGATCGTCGATTTCACTACCAGGACGGCCGAGCGAACGGGACCAAATCCTTGGCCGCCCTTGGCCGTAACGCCCCGTAGCCACTCAACGAGCGCCGCAACCCCAGCACACTGCAAACAGAGCGTGAGGACTAATAGAAGAACAGCGGCAGAGGCTTGCGGAATGAGTGTCATTTTCATTGCTTTCAGGCTGTTTGCGGAACGGCTTTAGCCGCTTCAGTCAGTTCGCCATGCATGGTGGGCTCTTTCGCCTCCCAGCGAATGATCTTCAGGTCAAGCACGAAGATGCTGTAAAGGACCGGCACCAAGAGCAGAGTGATAAAGGTAGCGACGCCAAGTCCACCGATCTGCGCGTAACAAAGAGGCTGCCACAGCGGACCGCCTTCGAGAGCAAGCGGGAAAAGAGCCAGGATCGTTGCTCCCACTGTGATCATTACAGGGCGAATTCGCTGGATGCCCGCATCGGCCAGCGCTTGGACCAGTGGCTCGCCCTTTGCGTGCATTTCCTCGATGAAGTCGAACAGCACGATGACGTGGCTGACAATCACGCCAATCAGGCTGGCGATGCCGAGAAAAGCCATGAACCCGAACGGCGTATGCATGATCGCGAGGGCGATCAGAGAGCCGATTACGCCGTAAGGAGCAGCAGCGAATACCAAAAGAGGTTTGACGGCGTTATTGAATTGAACGAGCAAGGCCAAGTAAATCCCAATCAAAGAAATCAGCAGAACGATTTTGAGATTTGCGAAGCCGTCTAATTGCTTGGCCGTTTCACCACCAATCCGCAGCTGATATCCGGGCGGAAGATTTTTCTGGAACTCCTGCAATTT
>Ga0210384_10006752_pt1 | contig 12181 bp, 11 predicted proteins | sample IncBWH2MmetaG_FD_160574 | JGI IMG/M metagenome (GOLD analysis project Ga0210384, IMG submission 160574) | Forest soil microbial communities from Barre Woods Harvard Forest LTER site, Petersham, Massachusetts, United States - Inc-BW-H-2-M | ecosystem: Environmental > Terrestrial > Soil >... | reverse complement strand
GACGAGCGCGCGGACTGCGTCCAATGTTGCCGGCGCGCTGGAGCTGATCGCCAAACGCGCGCCGGACCTTGCCCTGCTCGACGTCGGCCTGCTCGGCGAAAAGAGCTTTGCCGTCGCCGAGAGGCTGGCGGCGCTGAAGATCCCGTTCGTCTTCATTACCGGCTATGACGGCAACAATGTTCCGGACGCCTTCGCCGACCGGCCGAGGCTGGCGAAACCCTGTTCGACCGAGGCTCTGCTCCTCATGTTGCGGCGCTTTGGCGGGATGCGATGCGGGTAAGGCGTCGTCGTCAGCTGCCGCCGAAGATGCGGTTGCACGTGCTGCTCAGGTGGTCGCGCATGGCCTCGCGCGCGCCCGCGCCGTCCTGCCCGGCGATGGCGTCGAGGATCGCGACATGCTCGGCCTGCACCGCGACCAGATGCGCGTCGGATTTATGCAGCGAGAGCCGGCGGGCGATCTCGATCGAGACCTCGATCTGGGCCCGCATGGCCTGCAGCGCCGACACGAACCAGGAATTGCCACTGGCCCTGGCAACCAGCAGATGGAAGCTGAAATCCGCTTCGACGCCGAGCGCCCGCGCGCTGATCGACTGGTCGAGCAGCGCGATGGCGCCGCGCAATTCGGCGAGCTGCGCTTCGCTCCGTGCCGTCGCAGCCAAAAATGCGCTTTCGCCCTCGACCGCGGCGCGGAATTCGTAGCACTGCTTGATCTGGTTGAAGCTGTCGACGACGCGGAAGGCCGGCTTGTGAATGGTCGTGCGGTCCTGAGGGAACGCTTGCACGTAACTGCCCGAGCCGCGTCGCGAGGCGATGAGACCCTCATCGCGCAGCCGTGCCAAGGTCTCCCGGACGGTCGGGCGTGACACACCGAAGCGCTCGGCAAGCGCCGTCTCGGACGGCAGCCGCTCTCCCTCCGCGATCTCGTTCCGCTCGATCATTGCGGTCAGCGCGTCAAAGAGTTTGTCTCCAAGGCGTCGCATGGGCGTCCGTCCAAATCCGTAGACATGCCCGGCGCGTTGCAAGGTCAATCTGTCCGACAAATTTTCATCCGGGTCTCAAATAAGTCAAGCCAATTCAAAACCGGCTTGACAGCATCAGCGCGGCAATCCCAGGATGGTCGCCGGACACAGGTCTGCGCGAAGCGAAACCTGTCGCCCGTTGGGCTCAGCATCCCTGCCGACAGGGAATCGTCGCGTGCTTGAGGTTCGTAACGTCTCAAAGCGATTTGGTGGCACCCGGGCCCTTGCCGACGTCAGCATGTCGGTTGGGGCGGGCGAAGTCGTTGCCTTGCTCGGCGAGAACGGTGCCGGCAAATCGACGCTGATCAAGATCCTCGCAGGAGTCCACGCGCTCGATCAGGGCACCATCCATTATCGTGGCGCCGAGGTGACGAACAACGTCCGGCGCATGCCGATCGCCTTCATCCACCAGGACCTCGGTCTCATCGATTGGATGACGGTGGCGGAAAATATCTGTCTGACGCTCGGCTTCCCGCGCAAGGGCGGCATTATCGATTGGGGCCGCGCGCGCATCAGGGCCGAGGCTGCGCTCGCCAAATTGGGCGCCGCCATCGATCCCGAGCTTCGCATTCAGTCGTTGAGCCGGACCGAACGCTCGCTGGTGGCCATCGCGCGCGCCCTGGCTGCCAATGCCGAGCTCATGATCCTGGATGAACCGACGGCCAGCCTTCCAGCCGACGAGGTGGCGCGGTTGTTCTTGTCGCTGCGGCGGCTCCGCGAGCACGGCGTCGGCATGATCTACGTGTCGCACCGGCTCGATGAGGTGTTCGAGATCGCCGATCGCATGGTGGTCTTGCGGGACGGTTGTGTCGCCGGTGAGAGGACGGTTTCGCAGACGACGCCGGATGAAACGATCCTGCTGATCGTCGGCCGCGAACCGTCGCAGGTGTTTCGTCGCCCGGCGGAACGCAGTGGCAGGCCGAGGGTGCAGCTCAAAGGTCTCGCCATCGGCGAGGTGGGGCCGGTCTCGTGCGAGATTCATGCCGGCGAAATCGTCGGCATGGTCGGCCTCCGCGGCGCCGGCCAGGAAGTCCTGGGCAGAACTTTGTTTGGCATCGAGCAGCCGACCGGCGGCAGGATCGTGCTCGACGGTGCGGCCATCGCGCTGCCCTCGCCGCGCCGCGCGATGGGTCAGGGTTTCAACCTGGTCTGCGCCGATCGGGTCGGCGAATCGATACTGCCCAACCTGTCGGTCAGGGAGAACCTGTTCCTCAATCCGCGCGCTGCCGGCCTGAGCCCGGTCGCCTATCTCGACCCGGTGCGTGAAGCTGTGGCCGCACGCGGGCTCGGAGAGCGGATCGGGCTGCGTCCCAACGATCCGGATCTTGCGATCGAGCTGCTCTCGGGCGGCAACCAGCAGAAGGTGGTCGTCGGGCGCTGGCTGCATCTGAAATCGAAGGTCTATGTGTTCGAGGATCCGACCGCCGGCGTCGACGTCGGTGCCAAGGCTGAAATCTATCGGCTGTTCGACGTCGCCTTGCAGGAGGGCGCAGCCATCATCCTGATCTCGACCGATTTCGAGGAGGTTGCGAAGGTTTGCCACCGCGCACTTGTCTTCAAGCGCGGGCAGGTCGTGGGCGAACTCGCGGCCGCCGACCTTTCGATCAGCAATCTGCTGGCTGCGGCGTCCGCCAGTATCCCGCACAAGCCGCACGAAGACGGCGCGCTGGGCCCGGAGGAAACGCATGCAGTCCATTAAGTCGAACGCGCTGGAGCCGACGGCGCCGGAGCTCGCGGAGATGACGCCCTGGCAGGCCGTGGTCCGCCGTCTTCCGGTCTACGGGCTGCCGCTCCTGACACTGCTCCTCATCATCTGCTTCTCCGTCCTGCTGCCCGATACGTTTCCGACCGCCCTCAATGCCCGCTCGATCCTGGCGGACAAGGCCATTGTCGCGATGCTGGCGCTGGCGGCGACGCTTCCCATGATGGCCGGCCGGATCGACCTGACCGTCGGCTTCGGCATCGTGATGTGGCACATCCTCGTCCTCAGCCTTCAGGTCAAATACGGTTTTCCCTGGCCCTTGGCGATCTTCGCCACGGTGATGTGCGCGGCTCTGGTCGGCTTCTGCAACGGCCTGTTGGTGGAGGTGGCACAGGTCGACGCCTTCGTCGCGACGCTCGGCACCGGCACCATCCTCTATGCGCTCGCGCTCTGGCACACCGACGGCCGCCAGATCATCGGGACGCTGCCGCCTGCCTTCCTCGCCATCAACACGACCTCGGTCGCGGGCATTCCTATTCCAGCCGTCTACGTCGTCGTCCTCGCCGTGGTGCTCTGGATCATCACCGAGCGGCTGCCGATCGGGCGCTATATCTACGCGATCGGCGCCAACGAGAAGGCGGCGGCACTCAACGGCATTCCCGTGCGCCGCTATGTGATCGGGGTCTTCGTCTCGTCCGGCATCCTCGCCGGGCTTGCCGGATGCGTGCTTGGCGCCAAGCTGCGTATCGGTCAGGCCAATGTCGGCCTGGACTTCCTGTTGCCCGCGCTGGTCGGCGCCTTTCTCGGCTCGACCACGATCAAGCCGGGCCGCGTCAACGTGTGGGGGACGATCTTCGGCATCCTGATTCTCGCGGTCGGCATCTCCGGCATCCAGCTGCTCGGGGGCGCTTTCTTCGTCGAGCCGCTGTTCAATGGCGTCACGCTCGTGGTGGCGATCGCGCTCGCGGCCTTCGCGCAGCGCCGCCGGACCGCGGTCAAGATCGCCGGTCCACCCCGATGACATCCGTCGCCGAGTTCGAAGGTCGCCATTGGCCTTCCCAAAAAAGCCGGCACCGCCGGTGGGCACGCCAAAACGGCGGCCAGGTTCAGAAGGGAGTGAAACATGAGGTTACTTCGCATCGCCCTGCTCGCCTCCGCGGGGTTAGCCGTCCTGACGGTCGGCGCGCGCGCCGACGACGATGCCGCCTACATCGAAAAGGCGAAGGCATTTCTTGAAAAGGTCGCGGCCCCCGTCACCAAATGGGACGGTCCGACCGCCGGCCCCAAGGCCCCGGGCAAGAAACTGATCGTCATCGTCTCCACCGACCAGCGCAATGGCGGCGCGCAGGGCGCAGGCGACGGCGCGGCGGAGGCGGCCAAGGCGATGGGTTGGGATGTCCGACAACTGGACGGCCAGGGCACGGTGCCGGGCCACGCCACCGCGCTGACCCAGGCGATCGCCATGAAGCCCGACGGCATCCTCAATGTGGGCATCGACTCCAAGGAGCAGCAGCCTCTGCTCGAGCAGGCGGCCGCCGCCGGCGTCAAGATCGTAGGCTGGCACGCGGGGCCGACGGCAGGCGCCGTCGAAGGCATCCCCGCGGTCTTCACCAACGTGACCACGGACCCGATCGAGGTCGCCACCTCGGCCGGTCTGCAGGCGGTCGTGCATTCGGGCGGCCATGCCGGCGTGGTTCTGTTCACCGACTCGATCTACGCGATCGCAACGGCCAAGACCAACGCCGAGAGGGCGGCGGTCGAAGGCTGCAAGGGCTGCAAGGTGCTGGAGGTCGCCGACACGCCGATCGCGGACCTCTCCAACCGCATGGGCCAGCTCACCACGTCCCTGTTGTCCAAGTACGGCAAGCAGTGGACCTATTCGATCGCAGTCAACGACCTCTACTACGACTTCTCCGCGCCCTCGCTGCAGGCCGCCGGTGTCGACCCCGCCAAGGGTTCGCCAGAGCAGATCTCGGCAGGCGACGGCTCGGTGCCGGCGTTCAAGCGCATCCGCGACAAGCAGTATCAGATTGCGACCGTCGCCGAGCCCTTGAACCTGCAGGGCTGGATCATGATCGACGAGATCAACCGTGCGTTTGCAGGCGAGAAGCCGAGCGGTTTCGTCCCGCACGTGCATCTGTTCACCGCCGACAACATCGAGAAGGACGGCGGCAAGGAGAACAAGTTCGATCCGGATAACGGTTATCGCAACGAGTACCGGAAAATCTGGGGCGTCAAGTAGCCCCGCAACGAGGTCCGGGGCGGCAAGACACCTCGCCCCGGACTTGCGTTTCCCGTCAGCAAGGAATCCCACAAAACCAACAAAAAATGAGGAATGCCGTGGCCCACATCAAGCCAGACTATGCGACCAGCAACATGCGTCTCGTCGGTCATGACGATCAGGGCGGGCGCTCCGACGCGGTGCAGATCAACCTCCACCGCGGCCATGCCTATGTCGGACATATCTTCTCGAAGGGCTTCTCGATCGTCGATGTCAGGGATCCGGCCAATCCAAAGACGGTGAACTACGTTCCGGCGCCGCCAAACACCTGGACGCTGCACCTGCAAGCCTGCGACGATCTGCTCCTCGTCATCCACAACAAGGACATGTTCGCGCAGCCCGAACTCGCGGATGAGAAGAACTACTACAAGGGCTCGGTCGACGGTCACGCGGAACCGGAAAAGACCACGCGCGACTGGTCAGCCGGGATGGCGGTCTACGACATCTCCAATCCGGCCGAGCCGAAGCAGATCGGCTTCATGCCGGTCGAGGGCACCGGGCTGCACCGCATCTGGTACGTCGGCGGCCGCTTTGCTTATGCGTCGGCGCTGCTCGACGGCTTCACCGACTACATCATGATCGTGATCGACATGGCGAACCCGGCGAAGCCGATCCTCACCGGCAAGTATTGGTTGCCGGGCATGAACAAGGCGGCGGGCGAGGTACCCGACTGGCCGACGCCGAACGGACGTTTCGGACTCCATCACCCGATCATCCACGACGACATCGCCTATTGCAGCTGGCGTGACGCTTGCCTCGCCGTTGTCGACGTCAAGGACAAGTCCAACCCGAAGCTCATCACCCACAAGGTTTGGGCGCCGCCGTTCGGCGGTGGCACCCATAACGCGCTGCCGCTCCCCGACCGCAACCTCCTGATCGTGGTCGATGAGACCGTGCTGGACAACCAGGAGGACGGGTTCAAGCCGATCTGGGTGTTCGATAACCAGGTGAGGTCGAATCCGATCAGCGTCTCGACCTTTCCTCCGCCGTCCGACAAGGACTATCTCGGGGTTGGCGGGCATTTCGGTCCGCACAATGTTTATGAGAACCGGCCTGGCTGTTTCGTCAGCTCCGAGTTCATTTTCGCGACCTATCAGAACGCCGGGCTTCGCGTCTACGATATCCGCGATCAATTCCGTCCCAAGGAAGTCGGCGCATTCGTGCCGCCGCGACCGACGACATGGATGGACCCGCGGCCGAACCGGCCGGTGGTGCTGCATTCGGCCGACGTCTGCGTCGACAGGAACGGACTCTGCTACGTCACCGACTTCAACGCCGGCCTCTACATCGTGGAGTACAAGGGCTGAGCTCTTCGGAAGGGCGGGATCAGCAGGGGCTTTTGGTTCGAGCCGCGCTTCTCGCGCGGCGTCTCGAACCAGGAGGCCCGATCGAAACCCCTTGCGCAGCACCAACGCGGTGATGCCCGCGAGGCCCCCGATCGAGTCGGAGATCCACGCGGGCATGACGGATCATTGGGGTCTCAGCTCGCTTTCGGATCGAGCTTGGTCGACCACAGCGCGACGTCGGCGCGGTCGCGCAAGGTCACCGTCATCTGACCGGTCGTCCCCTCGATCTTGACGTGGCCGAAGAACTGCATGCCGGCGGACGGCGGCAGGTTCTGCTTGTCGAGGCCCGGTGCCTTGATGAAGCGCACCTCTGGACCAAACGTGTTATCGAGCTCGTTCGGCCCGAACGTGCCGGCATGCAGCGGACCGGAGACGAACTCCCAGAACGGCTCGAAATCCTGGAACTGCGCCTTGTTCGGGTCGTAGTAATGCGCGGCGGTGTAGTGCACATCCGCGGTCAGCCACACCGTGTTGTGGATCGGCGCGGTCTTGATGAAGCGCAGGATCTCGGCGATCTCGAGCTCGCGGCCGCGCGGCGGGCCGTCGCCCTGCGCGAAGGCTTCCGAGCCCTTCCGGTTGGTCGCATCGTCGTAGACGATCAGCGACAGCGGCATGTCGGAGGCGATCACCTTCCAGGTCGCGCGCGAATTCAAGAGTGCCCGCTTCAACCACTGCATCTGCTCAGGCCCGATGAAATAGGCGTCCGGGCCATACTCGGCCTGCAGGTTCGGACCGTTGGGGCCGCGATAGCTGCGCTCGTCGAGCATGAAGACGTCGAGATGCGGCCCGTAGCTCAGGGTGCGATAGACCCGGCCCGGCTCGACGATGCTTTCGCGCATCGGATACATCTCGTGAAAGGCGCGTTGTGCGCGCGCAGCGAGCAGGGCGATGTTGCGCTCCGTGTAGGCCGCGGGCAGGTCCTTTGACGCCGACCAGTTGTTGGTGACTTCGTGGTCGTCCCACTGCACGAAGATCGGCACTTCGGCATTGAAGGCGCGCACATGATCGTCGAGGAAATTGTATTTGTGCGCGGCGCGGAACTCATCCAGCGTCTCGGCGACCTTGGCTTTCTCCGGAATGGTGAGGTTCTTCCAGGTCTTGCCGTCGGAGAGCTTGACCTCGGAGGGGATCAGGCCGTCGGCATAGATGGTGTCGCCGGAATGGATGAAGAAATCCGGCTTGTTCTTGCGCATCGCCGCGAAGGTGAACATGCCGCCATCATCGGCGTTGATGCCCCAGCCCTGGCCGGCGACGTCGCCGCCCCAGACGAAGCTGACGTCGCGCTTGTCGGTCGGCGCAGTGCGGAAGCGGCCGGCCACCGGCTCGCTCTCGACCGAGGTGTGCGAAAGATCGCGGAATCTCACGCGGTAGAAGATGTCCTGGCCGCCGGGGAGATTGTCCACCAGCATCTTGGCGGTGAAGTCGCTCTCAGGCAGGGCCGTGATCGGCGGCAGCTTGCGGACGTTGGCAAAGGATTCGGAGGTCGAGACCTCGACCAGCATCTGCGCGGGCCGATCGGTGCGCGCCCACACCACGCCGCCATCGGCGCTGACGTCGCCGGACTGCACGCCATGGGTTACCACAGGGCGATCGGCGGCGCGGCTCAGATGGGGCATCGCGAATGTCGAGATACCGGTCGCCGCGGCGGTTGAGAGAAAGCGACGGCGAGACAGCCCATGGAGCTGTCTGCGGGGGATTCGAATCGTCATGCACGCCTCCTACATGCGCCGTCAGCATGGGCGACGGCGCTGACAGGCCTAGAAAGGTTCGATGACAGCAGGATTACAGAGGCGGATTCTACAGCGTCCCGGTGGCGCGGAACTGCGCGCCCGATGCGGTTCGCAGGTTCAGCGGCAGGCTCATCAACAGCGCCCGGCGGTCGGCGACCGCGTTGTGGAACTGCTCGAGTGCGATATTGAAGGCGGTCAGCGCCCCCTCCTCGATCGCGCCATCCTCGAAGCAATGCAGGGTGTCGCGGAGGATGTTGTCCGCCTCGGCCTGCATGGTGTCGAGCTCGTCGGTGGTTTCGCTCTTGCGGGCCTGTGCGAGCATCTCGAGCAGGCGCTCGCGCAAGGTCGAGTTGTTGTGGCGCTCGTCCTTCTTGAGGTAGCCGGCGAACCAGGCGCCGATCGAGCCGGTCGCCGACAGCGCCATCAGGCTCCACCAGATGTAATCGCTATATCTGTCGAGAAAGGTCTTCTCCTCGCCATCGACGAAGGCCGCGGCGCCCGGATGCACCGGAATCACCGCATCCTTGTCGGTGTCTGGCGTCTCGATTTTCGCAGTCATCGGGAACTCGGTCAGGAGCTGCTGCCTGGCCGCGAACAGCTGATGGGCGAAGGCCGCGATCGTGGTTTCGGAAATGCCTTTGCGCGCGACGATGTGGTGATTGAAGCTGATGGTCTTCACCTCGTCGTCGGGCCGCGTGGGCGAGCCGCCGAACGTGCCGGCCGGGATCTCGGCCGCCTCATAGACCGGGTGATTCTGCGCGATCGCCTCGGCCGAATCGATCCCGAGGAAGGTCGGCGCGCCGCCATCCTTGGTCGAGGCCGCGATCGCATCCGCAGTGATCTTGCTGTTGACCGGACCGGCGGCCAGATAGGCGTCGGCGCGCTGGTTGCGGATCGCGTCGGCGGCGTCGGCGGCCGGGAATTGCACGATCTCCAGCTTGGACGGATCGACGCCATATTGGTGCAGGATCACATTCAGCAGATTGACGTTGGCCTGGGTGCGGCCGATCACGCCGATCTTGTGGCCGGCGAGCTGGGCGATCTTGGTGATTTTCGCCCCGGCTTTCTTGCCCTTGGCGGGCGGCACCCAGAGCACGGCCACGTTCTTGCGCAGGGTCGCGACCGCCTGCGCATTCTTCGGGACGTCGAGATCGCCGCGGATGATCGCGAGATCGACCTTGCCGTCGGCGAGCGCTATGGCGCTTTCGCTGGCGCCGTCGGTCTGCACCGGGCGCAGCCGGACATAGGCATGCGTTTGGCCAAAGGCATGGGTCAGGGTCTGCACCAGCTTGACGTCGTCGCTGTTGGCGGGCCCCACGGCGATCCGCAAGGTGACCGGGCGCATGGCGAAATAATAACCGCCGGCCAGCACGCCGACGATGGCGAAAACCGCGGCAAGCGTGATCAGCGTCGCCTTCCGCCGCGCCGATCGGGGCGAGGATGGAGACGGCGGTTCCACTGGGTCGAGGCCTCCGGTCATCGATCTCGCAAACAGGCGTTTGAGGTTCGGATTCATGCTGCCGGAATGGTTAGGCGCAAAATTGTAGCAAAATTCTTGCCGGCACGGGGTTACAAGTCCGTCATGGTTAGCGGCACGGATCCGATGCGGCCGGGGAGACATTCCGCTAAGGTGAAGTTCCGGTGAATTCGGAGGCAAGCATGGCACAGCGGCGGCTTACAGCAGAAACACGGACTGCGGCTTTGCAGGAGTTGCCCGGTTGGGCTGACGTCGACGGCAGGGACGCGATCGGCCGCGTTTTTACCTTCAAGAACTTCAACGAGGCCTTCGGCTTCATGACCCGCGTCGCCCTGGTCGCCGAGAAGAACGACCATCACCCGGAATGGCGCAACGTCTACAAGACCGTAGAGGTGGTGCTGGCGACCCACGATGCCGGCGGGATCACAACGCTGGATATCGAGCTGGCCAAGGCGATGAACGCGATCGCCCGGCAATTCGGGGTGACCTGAGCGCCCCGTCAGGCGGCTTGCAGCGGTGCCGGGGACACCCCACCTTGTGCCGGATTTGCCGCGGCGATATGCCGTGCGGGGGATGGGAGGCCGCGATGGCATCCGATTACAGCGTGGGATTTGAGCCGGCCGATCGGCTGGCCAGGGATCGCGACAGCCTGCGGCGCCGCTTCTGGATCAAGCTGAAGCAGGTGGTGGCGAAGCTGCCGTTTGCCGAGGACCTGCTCGCCGCCTATTACTGCGCTTTCGACAGAGAGACGCCGCGCCACGTGCAGGCGGCGCTGCTCGGGGCCATTGCCTATTTCGTCCTGCCCTTCGATTTCATTCCGGACATGATGCCGGTGCTCGGCTTCACCGACGATGCCGCGGTGCTGGCCACCGCGATCCGCCTGGTTTCAGCGCACATCAAGCCGGAGCATCGCGAGGCGGCGCGCGCGGCGCTGCAGCGGGGGATTGCGACCGAAGGTTGAAGTCGCGCGCCTGGCTCCGCCGATTCCGGGATGCTTGATCAGGTCATCCGCTGGCTGATGACGAAGGCGCGTGGGCTTACCGATTCGAACGAATTTCCAGACAGCCTCGCGCGCCAACCGCGGACGGCGTGGCCCGGCCATGGGCCAGCTCAGTGAAATCACTGCGCCTGCTGAATCGGGTCGCGCGGTGGCCGCGGGGCCACGTTGGTGCGCGCCTGCGGCCGCGGCGCCTGTCCGATTGGAACGGCCCTGCTCGCGGTCGCAGCCGGCGGGTTGAGGAGCTCATCGTAGCGGCCCTGGGTCGTCGCGTGCTCTTTCAGCCAGGCCGTCGCGGCGGGCAGGCGCTGCCATCCCGGCAGCGGTGCCGACAGCGACACCTCTTTCCATTTCGGATGGAACGGCGGGTTCTGGAAGGTCGGGAATTTGCTGAAGAACGCATCGACGAACAGCGACAGCTTGCGATAGCGGTCGGTGGTCGGCGACCAATTATAGGCCGCAAGCACTGCAGGCACCGCAATGGTGTCGACGGTTTCACCTGCGGCAATCAGGTTCGGATAGTCCTTCGCGCTCATGTTCGCCGGCAGATAGTCGCCCTGCAATGGCCTGTCATAGTCGACCGTGACGAGGTGGAAGCGGCCGTCATTGACGAAGTTGCTGACCGATTTGTACGGTTTGCCGCCAACGACGATCACGGCGTCGATCTCGCCGGTCTTCAATTTCTCCATCGCGATGCGCTGCTCGACATAGACGAAGTTGGCCTTCAGCCCGAGCCGCTCGAACACGGTCAGCGCCGTCACGAAGGTGCCGCCATCGGGCAGGTCGACGCTGATCGTCCGGCCGGCGAGATCCTTCAAGTTCTGGTACTGTTTCGGCGCGATGACCTGCATCTCTTCGTTGTAGAGCTTGGTCACGTAGGCGAATTGCTTCTTGATGCCGCGCGCGAAGCCTTTCTTTTCGAGATAGTCGAGCGTATCGGCGCGCACGATGCCGAGATCGACGCCTTGCAGGAACAGGATGTCGGCGACGCTCTGCACCGAGCCGCGTCCGACGATGGGGAGAATCCGCAGGTCGTTGCCGTTGTCGAGCACGGATGCGAGGTCGGCGCCGAACTGAACATAGGTGCCGCCGATGGTGCCGGAAATCAGCGTCACCGTGTTGGCGTTGAGCGCCTGCTTGGTCTCAGTCGAGCCGACCTGAAAAATCGCTTTCAGGCTGTCGCTGACCTTGGCGGGATCAAGCGCCTTGTCCTCGGCGCGGGCCGCAAGGCCTGAAAGCATGACGAGAGAAGCGAACACCAATCCAACCAACCGTCGCATACAACACCTCTTCGGGACTAATTTGGCGACTGACCGAGGCGCCGCTGCGCCTCGATCGAGCCGAGCTGTGCCGCCCGCTCGTACCAGGCGCGCGCGGCCGCGGGATCCGGCACGATTCTGCGAGCGTCCTGCGTTCCCAGCGCCACCGGGTCGTAGGTCTGCGCCAGCATGAAGGCCGCGTTCGGCTCCTGCGCATCGGCGGCGCGCTCGAGCAACAGCCGCGCCGACGGAATGTCGCCCGCCGCGAGCAGGCTTCGCGCGCGCCGCATCAGGTTCGCGAGCTCGTCAGGAGCAAGCCTCCGCGCCGGTGCTGTCACCAAAGGTCCGACAGAGGCAGGCGCATTCGCGG
>Ga0210384_10006751_pt1 | contig 12183 bp, 10 predicted proteins | sample IncBWH2MmetaG_FD_160574 | JGI IMG/M metagenome (GOLD analysis project Ga0210384, IMG submission 160574) | Forest soil microbial communities from Barre Woods Harvard Forest LTER site, Petersham, Massachusetts, United States - Inc-BW-H-2-M | ecosystem: Environmental > Terrestrial > Soil >... | reverse complement strand
CACCGCCGAGCAGGAAGCATTTTTGCGCCAATTCCATGCTGGCATGAGCAGCGCCGTGGAACGAGGCGTTGCCGACGCGAACGCGAGGGTAAAGGCCGGAATGTCGCCGCTAATCGAGTCCTGGCAGTCGACGGTGGAGGCGCATCGAACGGAGATGCACAAGATATACGGCCAAATGAGCAATCAGGCTGCCGAGCAGCATCGCAACCGGCTCGAGAATGTTTCGAATCAGTGGATGCTCGCGACCGTGGCCAGCCTCGATCACCAATCGCGCGAGGCGGTCAACAGCATTGCTGCAAAAGCCGCGGAAACGCTGCGAGAAACTTGTGCCCAGGTCTTTGCCGGCGTCGGCGAAACGTTGCGCGATCGTTTGCAGCAGATTGCGTCTCACTTGACGACTCCAGAGCCGCCAGTTTCCGATCCGCAGATGACCCGCTCGCAAACCGCCGGCGGCAGCGAACGCTAACTTTCTCTCCAAATTCTGGGCCGATCTGGACTCGGATTCGCCTCGCAGCTCGTACACCCGTATAATCAGAGATCTTGATCAACTATGGCTAACCGAGCGTATCTGCGCGTGTGGACGCGCGACTTCTCCGAAACCACTTTGATTGCCCAGTTCGCGAGATTTCTAGCGACGGCGCCCCTTTCCGCCTCGGAAAACGCGTTCAAGGAACTTATCGTGCAGCCCGTCGATGCCACCGAGCTTTCGCTGGCCGAGTGGGACCTGAAAGACCTCGGCTATGGCGCGCCGGAAGTCGCGGCGCTGGCGATTCAGCATCTTCACCCCGACAGCGCCTACATCGTCAACGCAAAATGGGATCTCTGGAGTTTTGATGTGGAGAGCCTCAAGTGGATGCATAAGCCTGAGCCGTTCATGCTCACGTGCCACGGACCCGAATACGACGGCGGCATCGCCGCATCCGACGGAAACTTCACGGCCGACCTCGGCTTCGAGCACTTTTTTACGGGGCATGGCGGCCTGCTCGCTCCAGGCGCGGCTTCGAATCCGTTCGAATCGTCTGACCACCCGTTGGAACACACATTTCGCCAATGGATGTCGGTCCCAGCCAACTTGAAGGAATATCACGCAAAGACCAGGGCAAACATCCAACAGTTATTCAATTGGGTCGAGTCGATCGAACAGGCTCTGCCCGTCGAGCGTACAGAGCTGTGGTCCGAAGGCGAACAGAATTTCGAGGCGCGGCTGGACGCGATTCTGGCGCAGCGCTAACTGCAACTGTGGCCATCGAGGAACACGCGTTCGGTGGGCGCTTCCACGAAGGGCTGGCAACAGATAGAATCGTAAGATTGCAGGTCTGGCTCTCGGGCGCAGAGCGTTCCACACGGAAGGAAGCCTCTGAACACGCCGGAAAAGGATGGCACGCCGGGCGTATAGTTGGTATCACGCCGACGGCAACATGTCACTGATGGACGAATCAAAAACTAACTCTGATTGTTCGGCTATCGCTCCTTGCTCCCTTGCCCCTTTCCAAACGAAGCGCTGGGCGGGCCTCTCTCGCTTTGGTGCCGGTAGCCGACGCATACTTTTGGGAATGGCAGCGAGCTCGCTCTCACTCGCATCCTTGTTGCTGGCCGGTTGCGGCGACGATCCCGCGCCAAAACCGGCAGCGGAAGAGCCGGCGAAACCCGCGGCGCCTGCCGTGCCTGAAGACATGCAGGCCGCCGCACAAAATTTGCTCGGTAAAGAGACGCAAGTCCTTGTGTTCGGAGATCTGGCGAAAACCGGCAAGCAACAGTTTCTAGCAGCCAACGTCGTCCCCAAGACGCCAAAAAATGACATCCCCGGAACCATCGTGACGCGCGCAGTACTCGCCGAGGAAACCGATGGCAAATGGTCGGAGCTGCTGCGCTGCGATGAATACCTGAAAAATGCTAAGGGCTATCTTGCCCTGACGCCTTTAACCGCCGTCGCTGGCTGGAAGGTTCAGTACGATCAAGACCCCATCAAGGGAATTCAGCTGTACTTCACGCCAATCAAGAGTGGAGCCGATAAGCACGTATTGCCGATCGGCATCGCGTGGAATCCCACGACAAAACGTTACCAATCGCTGGACATGACGTACGAGCACTTCCTGATGGAAAAGCCATCTCTGGATACAGCCAGGTCGGTGCTCCGATGAGCACGGCGGCAGCCACCATTGGCGCAACTTCGGCGGCTAAGAAACCGCCGAAGTCCTCCTCGTGGAAAAATCTCGTCGGTTTGGTTCCGTATCTCGCGCGATTTCGTGCCGCGACGGCGCTGGGAATGTTTGCGCTTGTGGTGTCAAGCGTGGCGCAGAACGTGATCCCGCTGGCAACCGGCGTCCTCACCGACATTCTCGCGGGAAGCAGCAGGCCGTTCGAAAAAAGTGCCCAAGGCCAACTGCTGGCCGACTCGTGGTTGAGCCGCATGATTCCCTACTACTCGCCGCACAGCCGGCGTGCGCTGGGCATCTATTGCCTGATGCTAATAGGTCTCGTTACCTTGCGCGCGGCGCTTTCTTTTGTGACGCGCTGGGTGTTGATCGGCGTTTCGCGCGACATCGAGTTTGACATCCGAGGCGATTTGCTGAATCGCCTGCTGCTCATGGAGCCGGAATTTTACGTGCGCAACCGCACCGGCGAGCTAATGTCTCGCGCGACCAATGACCTCAACGCTGTGCGCATGGTTCTTGGCCCAGGAATCATGTACAGCGGGCAAACCATCATCGGTATGGCGCTCGCGATTATCGTCATGTCACAGCTCTCGGGCTCGCTCACGCTTTGGGTTCTTCTTCCCGTGCCTATCGTCGCCGTGGTCGTGCAGCATTTCGGCAAAGTGATTCACGAGCTGTACGAAAAAATTCAAGCCTCGCTGGCGACGTTGTCGGCAAAGGTGCAGGAAAATCTTGCCGGTGTGCGCGTCGTACGCGCTTATGCGCAGGAAGAAGCCGAAATTCGCGGCTTTGACGAGCCGAATCGGGAGTATGTTTCGCGCAACGTCAAGTTGATCCGTACTTGGAGCATGTTCATGCCCTCGCTCCAGGCTCTCATCGGCATAACGTTTCTGATTGTCTTGTGGCAAGGCGGCCATCTCGTTCTCCGCGGACGAATTTCTCTCGGCGCGCTTATCGCCTTCTACAGCTATCTCGGCATCTTGGTCTGGCCGATGATTGCCCTTGGATGGGTCACCAATATTTTTCAGCGCGGCGCGGCTTCCATGGGCCGGTTGAATTACATCCTTGCAGCAAAGCCCCAGATTGACGACCGCGTGGCCAAAGTGTCCGCCGAGCAAAACGTCGAAGGCGAAATCGAATTTCGTAACCTCACGTTTGCCTATCCGACGACCATGGCCGGAGGCAGCGCGAACGCCAGCGGAAACGGCAACCGCCCCGCGACGGATGGCGTTCTGCGCGACATCAACCTGCGAGTTCCCGCGGGATCCACGCTCGCGATTGTTGGCCCCACCGGCAGCGGCAAAACCACTCTCGCCGCCCTCGTCGCGCGACTCTGGGAAGCTCCCGATGGCGCCGTGCTCATCGATGGACGGTCGATTCGCGAATGGCCGCTGGACACGTTGCGCAGAGCGATCGGCTACGTCCCGCAAGACACCTATCTCTTCAGCGAAACCGTCGGCGAAAATATCGCTTTCGGCCTCCCCAATTTTGATCTCGAACGCGTACGCGCAGCTGCCGAAGTCGCCAGCCTCGATGGCGACGTCCAGGAATTCCCGGCGAAGTACGACACGATGGTCGGCGAACGAGGCATCACACTTTCCGGCGGGCAAAAACAGCGGACCGCCCTGGCGCGTGCGATTGTGCGAGACCCGCGCATTCTCATTCTCGACGACTCGCTCTCTAGCGTGGATACGCAAACCGAAGAGCGCATCCTCAGCCGCTTGCGCGGAATCATGCGCGGCCGCACCACGATTCTGATCGCTCACCGCACATCGACTGTGCGCGATGCAGATCAAATCGTGGTTTTGCGCGATGGCCACATCACGGAACGCGGCACGCACGACGAACTTCTCGCGCGCGGCGGCTATTACGCCGACCTCTATCAAAAACAATTGCTGGAAGAAGAGCTCGAACGGGCATGAGCAATATTCACGAAGAAGAGAAGCTCGGAAAAGCTTACGACGCGCGGCTGATGCGGCGGCTGCTGCAGTATCTGCGGCCATACAAGTGGCGCGTGGTACTGGCGATGGCGCTGGTCGCTGTCGTCACTCCGCTAGAGTTGGCGCCTCCATGGCTCTTCTGGAAGGCCATCGACGGTTACTTCACGCCAACGCTGAAACATCTCATTCCGGAGAGCCAAGCATGGCGCGGCATCGAGTGGATCAGCCTGGTCTTTCTGCTCGTACTGATCTCCGATTTCCTCGCGCAATACGCGCAGATTCGTATCATGCAGCGCGTCGGGCAACAAACCATGTATGACATGCGCCGCGAAATCTTCGCGTATATCCAGCGCATGCCCATGAGCTACTTCGACCGCAATCCCGTCGGCCGGCTCGTGACGCGCGTGACCACCGACGTCGATGCCTTGAACGACCTTTTCGCCGCCGGCGTCGTGACCATGATCAACGATTTCTTCCTCCTCGCGGTCATGGCCGCTCTGCTCTTTACCGTGGACCGGCGCCTCGCGCTCGATGCCTTCGCCGTGCTGCCTTTCATTTTTGTGGTCACCTATTTCTTCCGCAAGTTCGTGCGCGACGCCAACCGACGCATCCGCACCGCTATTGCTCGCATCAACGCTTTCCTACAGGAATACATTTCCGGCATGAGCGTGGTGCAAATCTTCAATCGCGAGCGCAAAGCCCGTGTGGAATTCGCAAATCGCAATCGCGATAACATGCTGGCCTGGCGCGATGCCATTCTGGCTTTCGCTCTCTTCTATCCCGCTGTCGAACTTCTCAGCATTGCGACGATCACGCTGATCTACTGGTCCGGCGGCAATCGCGTGCTCTCCAGCGGCCTAAGTCTCGGAGTACTGACAGCCTTCACGATGTACGCTACGCGCTTCTTCCGCCCGATTCAGGATCTAAGCGAAAAATTCAACATCCTGCAATCCGCGATGGCCGCTTCCGAGCGCATCTTCAAGCTGCTGGACGAGCCCATCACCATCGATTCCGCCGCCCAGTGCGTACGCCTCGAGTCTCCTCGCGGCGAAATCGAATTCCGCAATGTTTGGTTTAGCTACCGCGATGTGCCCGAACCTGCCGACGAGGACTGGGTCCTTCGCGACGTGTCCTTTCGCGTCGAGCCGGGCCAGACACTCGCCATCGTCGGCCACACTGGCGCAGGGAAAACCACTCTGATCTCTCTGCTCCTGCGTTTTTACGATGTCCAGCGCGGCCAGATTCTCCTCGATGGCATCGACATCAGGACTCTCAATATCCAAAATTTGCGTCGGCTCTTTGGCATCGTCTTGCAGGATTCGTTCCTCTTCTCCGGAACGATTGAGTCAAACGTTCGCCTCGGCTCGCCCGGCATCGATCGTGCCACCGTCGAGAACGCCGTGGACGAAATTGGCCTCGGCGATTTTATCCGCTCGTTGCCAGAAGGCGTCGACACGAGTGTCAATGAACGTGGCTCAACACTCTCCGTCGGCCAGCGCCAGCTCATCTGTTTCGCGCGAGCGTTGGCGCATAATCCTCGCTTCCTAATCCTCGATGAAGCCACTTCGAGCGTTGACACAAAAACCGAGCTGCAAATTCGCGAAGCCCTTGACCGTCTCCTTTCCGGGCGCACATCGCTCGTCATCGCGCATCGCCTGAGCACTATTCAATACGCTTCGCGCATACTCGTTTTTCACAAAGGCCGCCTCCGCGAGCAAGGCGCCCACCAGGAACTGCTTGCCCAGCGCGGCATCTACTACCGCCTCTATCAACTCCAGTACAAGGAGCAGGAACTCGGCCTGCCGGAAGACACGCGGGATTCCGCCGGCCAAATCGCGGACCAGCCGCGCGGACCGCTCCCCGCTCCTCAGCCCGCAACGGATTGAGCGCCGTACCAACCGCGCATGCCACCGATTCCGCTCTTAATTTCCGCAGGCGAAGCTTCCGGGGACATGTACGCCGCGCGCCTCGCGACTGCACTGCAGAAACGCATGGATGTCGCGCTCTTCGGCATGGGCGGCCCGCAAATGCGCGCCGCAGGCGTTGATGTCATCACCGATTATTCCGAAGTCTCCGTCCTCGGCATCACGGAAATTCTCAGCCATCTGCCATCGCTGATTCGCGCCATGCGCCGTTTGGTCTCCGAAGCCGAGCGCCGCAAGCCGCCTTTCGCGATCCTCACCGATTTTCCGGGCTTTCATCTGAGACTCGCCCGCAAACTCCGCCCGCACGGAATCCGCAACATCTATTACATTTGCCCGCAATTCTGGGCGTGGCGGCCGTGGCGAGTGCGCGTTGTCCGCCGCCGTTTCGCGCAAGCGCTGTGCATTTTCCCGTTTGAAGAGGCGTTCTTCGGCGGTGCAGGCGTGTCCACAAAATTCATTGGCCATCCGCTCGTCGGCGCCGTGCAAGCCACGCAAACTCGCGCAGAATTCTGCCGCCAACACAATCTCGATCCAGGCCAACCGATCGTCACGATTTTGCCAGGCAGCAGGCATGCCGAACTGGCGCAACACATGCCGGTGATTCGCGAAGCTTGCCAGCGCATCCAGGAGCAGCGCCCGGCCCAATTTGTCATCGCCGCGGCAACTCACAGCAACCTCAACGATCTGCAAACTGGCTGGAACGCCGGGCTGAACGTCCGTGTCGTCGAAAACCAGACCTACAACGCGCTGGCAGCCGCCGATGCCGCGATCGTCTCGAGCGGCACAGCCACGGTCGAAGCCGCGCTCCTCGATGTCCCCATGGTGGTGGTCTATCGTGTGACGCCGCTCACGGCCTTGCTCGCCAAGCCACTCGTCCGCACGTCTTATTTCAGTATGGTGAACCTGATTGCCGAGCGTCGGGTGGTTCCCGAGCTGATTCAAAAGGACTTCACGCCAGCCAAAGTCGCAGAGGAAGTCCTTCGCCTGCTTAACGACCCTCGCGCCCGCGAAGACCTTCGAGCCGGTCTCTCAGAGGTTCGCAAGCGCTTGGGCCCCCCGGGAGCGGTCGATCGAGCCGCCGACGCGATTGCTTCCCTTCTCGTGGGTGTCGCTGGCAACGCTTAGGCCGGTCTCTGCTATCCTATATAGGCAGAATGGTGTCGGTACCCCAGCGCAAGATGCTCCATTTTGCAAGGCCATTGAAAGGTAGTTTGATGCCCCTTCCCCGAAGAATTTGTGTTGAGTTCGCTGCACTGCTCGTTGTCGCACTCGCCTGTGCCGCTTCTCCGCTCCATGCTCAGGCGCCCCGGCCCCTCGGCTTTCTCGCGGACCACTACGATATCGCCGCCACGCTTGATTCGACTCACCAATCCATCAGCGCCATTGCGAAAATCGACTTCAGGGCCACCGACGTCTCAGGCAGCATCCGAGTCGAGCTCCATCCCAATCTGGTCGTCAGCGACGTAAAAACAGCCGACGGCAAATCGTTGGGTTTTGGACGCGACTCGATGAATCCGCTTTACGTCCTGGTCACGCTGCCGACGCCCGTTGCGGTGGGTGGCCACGTCACGCTGACGTTCACCTACGCAGGCTTGCTCGCCAACGAAGAGAACAGCCCGGTCCCCGGCGTGCGGGCCGCGGTGATCGGCCACGAAGACGCCTATTTGCTGCTTCCCGCCCGATGGTTTCCCCTGACGAACTATCCTTCCAACCGCTACACCGCGACGTTTCGACTGAACGTTCCCGACAATTTCGCCGTTGCGGGTTCGGGCAAAAGTTCTTCCCCAACGCCAATGGCGGGCAAGAACGGAGCCGAGGGCGGACGACTCCTCTACACCTTTGAATGCAAGACTCCCGGCCCGCACGGCACCTTCGTCGCCGGAAATCTGCAGCTGAATCCCAAGCAATCAGAAGGGATCGACGTAGCGGTGTACGCTCCGCGCGCCGACTCCGGCAACGCGCAGGGTTTCGCCGACGATGTCGCCCGCGCCGTCACGATTTTTTCCGACCTTTTTGGCGGCCTGCCAGACCCGGCGTTTACGGTCATTCAGTTACCCGACGGAACCCTGCGCGACTTCGCCGCGCCCGGCGTCATCCTGATCAGCCACCGCATCTGGGAGCCGAAAATCGCCGAGCGCAGCATTGCGCATATGGTCGCGTCTCAATGGTTTGGCAACTCGGTTCTGCCAGCTAGTCCTGGCGACGCTTGGGTGACCGACGGCCTCGCGCGCTACTGTGAAGAGCTTTACGCAGAACAAACCGCCGGCCGAGAAGCCGGCCTGCGCACCGTCGACGAATTTGCCGTGGGCGCTCTCATGTATGACGAGGCGGCTCCGATAGCCCAAGCGGCAAGGCTTTACCCGTATTCGAGTGATTATCGTTCGGTGGTGCTAAATAAGGGCGCGATGGTCTTCCACATGCTTCGCGGGCTCATGGGCGACGTCGCCTTCAAGACCATGCTTCATGATTTTGCCACTCAGTATGCGGGCAAGACCGCGCGCATCGACGATCTCGTCAATCTAGCCGACAAGGACGTTCAAGCGGCAGCCAAACCCGGCCAAGTCGCACCGAATCTCCGCGGCTTTTTCGTGCAATGGCTGAACTCTACTGGTGTCCCTGATTTCTCGACCGAGTTCGTGGTTTACCGCACGCCTAAAGGCTTCCGCATCGTCGGAAAGATCAAGCAACAGATCGACACCTTCAGCATGCCCGTCGAGCTGCGCGTCGATACCGAGGGCAACCCGGAAACGAGCTGGGTGGATGTTCTCGGCATGGACTCGCCGTTTATTGTCGAAACCTTCGGCCGCCCGAAACCGGGTGGTGTCAAGGTGGATCCCAACAATCTCGTCCTCAAAGGCAGTGTTTCGCTGCGCGCTCGCGCGGCCATCGCCCGCGGCGAAGAGCTCGCCGAACAGGGAAACTACTACGCCGCCATCCAGCAATATCAGAGAGCGCTTTCTATCCAGCCCGGCCGCCCTCTGGCCAATTTCAGGATGTGCGAAGCTTTCTTCTACCAAAAAAATTACCAGGCGGCCGCGAACGCTTGCCGTGAATCTTTGCAGGCCGTCCCCGAGCCGTCGGAAAAGTGGACCGAGGTCTGGAGCCACATTTATCTCGGAAAGATCTTCGACCTCCTGGGTCAGCGCGAGCGCGCCGTCAACGAATACAGCAAAGCCAAACAAACCAACGACGATACCGGCGGCGCACAGCTCGAAGCCGAACGCTACCTGAAGAAGCCTTATTCCGAAGGCGGAGTTCTAATGGCCACGCCTGCCAGTGGCGCGGCCCCGGCAACCGCAACGCCCGCCCCGCCCCCGGCCAGCGACCGCCCAGTGCTAAAAAAGCCTAGCCAATAACGGTGGCCCGAGATCCCGCATCAGTCCAAGCCATTTAGAATCAAACGCTTGCCAGGGCGTTCACAAGTGTTGATTGTAAAGGCTTTGCGGAACAGCTAACTTGTTTAGAATCAATGTTTACAAAAAACGCGGGGAGGGATACGACGGCTTAATGCGTCCCGAAGTCGAAGTATTCAAGCGAAGCCCTAGAAACTCGGAGCGCCAGTCAAATGGAAGAGTCTCGCTGGATACGGTTCCACGCCCGGACAAAAATATCGCAAACGCGGTCGTCAAACAGCACAAAATAGACTCTTTCGAGAGAGGTTTCGCCATTGAGATGCTGGGCCGCCTCTTGGAGCATAATGGCGGCGCACTCGTCGAGCGGGAATCCGGCGATGCCTGTCCCGACGGCGGGAAAGGCGATCGTCTTCAGGCCGCGTTCCGCGGCGATGCGGAGCGAGTGGGCGACAGATGTTCGCAGATTGGCCGCGGTGGTCCGCCCGCCAAGCTGCATGCTCGCCGCATGGATGACGTGGCGTGCGGCGAGCTTGCCGCCGCTGGTGATGGCTGCGTAGCCGACGGGGATGCTTCCGATCGCGTCGCATTCGCGCTGAATTTCTTCGCCGCCTTTGCGCCGGATCGCTCCCGCGACGCCCGCGCCTAGATGCAGGTCATTGTTCGCGGCGTTAACGATGGCATCAGTATCCATGTCCGTCAGATCGCCTTGTTGGATCACGATTTTTTCTGAGAGTGCTTTGTTCATGTTCTCGTTCTTACTTCTTGCAAACTACTCATGCGTTGCGACAAAATTCGCGAGGTTCCATTCTCAAGCTCCGTTGTTAGCGGATAGAACTTGCTCCTCGCTGAGCACAGAAATTTCCTTGCCCATGCGGCGGCCGACTTCGCGGCATGCTTCAATAGTTTCCTCGGATGTCTCGCGACCTTTCACCAGTTCGAGGCGCTCGGGCTTCTGTGCGTCCGCGACAAAGCGCATCCCGACACATCGCTCGGGACAGAATGTGACGTCAGCCATCTCAGTAACGGAAAGCGACGCAGTCGTGGTCGCGAAAATGGCGCCGGGTTTTGCAAACTTGTCGAAGATTGTAAAGAGCTCGATTTTCATTTCCATCTCGTCGGAAACAGTTTCGATGATCAAATCCGCTTCGAGGGAGGCATCTTCAGCGGAGTTGGCCGCGCTGAGATTTGCGAGCGCGTCGTCGCGAACTGCGGCGGCAATTTTTCTACACGAAACTTCGTCGCCGAGCGCTTGAGTGATCCAGGCCATCCCCTGCTCAAGCGCGGAAGGCGAAACGTCCTCCAGAATGGTGTGATACCCGGCGAGGACTGCTGCATAGGCGATCCTGCGCCCCAGGTCGGCCGCGCCCACGATGGCGATAACTTTTGTTTCCATTGAGTTTTCTTGAACAAAGCACCGCGCCGCTGCGGAAAGACGCAGCTTGTTTCTCACGATTCCGCGGCTGCGTTCTACTTCAACAGCTCCTTGAAAGCCTCCTCATCGTAACCGAGGACGATTTGGTCGCCGCGAATGACCACCGGCCGCCGGATCAAGTTAGGAGTCTTTGCCATGAGCTTTATGGCCTCTGCTCGTGATGGCGGCTTCTCTTTCATATTTTTCGTGCGGTAGAGTTCATTTCGCTGGTTTAGAAACTGCCTGTAATCATGCTTGTCGATCAATTCGTCGAGTTCGGCTTCACTCAAACGGTCTTTGTCCAGATCACGAGACTCAAGTTCGACGCCATGCGCGAGCAAGAAACTTCTTGCTTTGCGGCAAGTCGTTCAAGTGGGCTTCTCAAGGTACCGCAGCTTAACTTTGGCCATGTTTCGTTCTCAATACCGCGGCACATTTGGATCGACTTCCGCCGACCAGCGTTCGATGCCGCCGGCCATCGATTTCGCGCCCTCAACGCCTTGCCGCCGCAGCCAGACCGCGGCATCGAGACTGCGCATCCCGTGATGGCAATAGCAAATCACCTCTTCCGCATCGAGAAAAGCATTCAAATTAGCCGGAATTGTGCCGAGTGGAATCAGCTTTGCTCCGGGAATTTGGCACAAATCGTATTCCCACGGCTCGCGCACATCGACGAGCAAAAGCTTGTCTCCCCGAACGAGGCGTTCCTTTACTTCCTTCGCCGTGATTTGCATGTCATCCATTTTGGTCACACACTTCCAGCACCCGGACGATGAGACAACGTCCGGATCGACGCACTATTTGCCTTGGAATTTCGGATGGCGTTTTTCGAAGAAGGCGCGAATTCCCTCGCTGCAATCTTCCGAATGAAAGCACTTCATCTGCAGTTCGACTTCGTGATCAAGGGCCTTCACCAGCGCATCCTTGTGGCTTCCGAACAAAATCTTTTTCACCGCGCGGATGGCGATTGGCGGGCCTTGCGCAATTTTCTGCGCCAGAGTTTTCACTTCGGCTTCCAACTGGGCAGCCGGCACGACGCGACTGACGATGCCAAGCCGCAGCGCGGTTTGCGCGTCGATCATTTCTCCGGTGTAAAACATTTCGGCGGCAACGGAGGGTCCTACAAGCTGTGGAAGAAAATAGGTTCCTCCATAGTCTGGAAAAAGCCCCACCCGCGAAAAATTCTGCCCGAATGTAGCCGTATCTGCGGCGATGCGGATGTCCGACGCAAGCGCGATGTTCATTCCCGCGCCTGCCGCGGGGCCGTTCACGGCCGCGATCACTGGCTGCGGCATGAGCCGCATTTTAAGCACGGCTTGCATGCCCGAGCGCAGAATCGGCCCAAGCTCGGCAGTCTCATTGCGCTCGCGCCCTTTGCCGATGGCGCCGAGATCGCCG
>Ga0210384_10006750_pt1 | contig 12186 bp, 9 predicted proteins | sample IncBWH2MmetaG_FD_160574 | JGI IMG/M metagenome (GOLD analysis project Ga0210384, IMG submission 160574) | Forest soil microbial communities from Barre Woods Harvard Forest LTER site, Petersham, Massachusetts, United States - Inc-BW-H-2-M | ecosystem: Environmental > Terrestrial > Soil >... | reverse complement strand
CTGCGTTGGGATAGCAAGAGACAAATTCGCCGGTGAGCTGGCTTAGCGTGCGAATGTGGTCGGTCATGAACTCCGGGCCGGTGGCGCAGTTCATGCCGAAGGCCAGCGGCTTGGCGAAGCGCAAAGAAGCCCACATGGCTTCAATGGTCTGTCCCGCGAGCATGGAGCCCATCGGCTCGATGGTGACGGAAATGATGAAGGGGATCTGCTGGCCGATTTCGGCGGAAAGTTTCTGGATGGCCAGCAAAGCGGACTTGATGTTGCGGGTGTCCTGGCTGGTTTCGATGAGGAGAAGGTCGACACCGCCTTCGACCAGACCCTTGGCCTGGATGTAGTAGGCTTCGCGGAGTTCTTCGAAGGTTACGCCGCCAGTGACGGTGATGGCTTTGGTCGTGGGGCCCATGGAGCCGGCAACAAAGCGGGGCTTGGCAGACGTGCTGAGTTCATCGGCGGCTTGGCGCGCGAGCTCGGCCGAGCGGCGGTTGAGGAGATGTGCGTCGGCTGCGAGGCCATATTCGGCTAGCACGATGGGAGCACCGCCAAAGCTGTTGGTTTCAACGATGTCGGCGCCAGCCTCGAAATATTTGCGGTGGATGTCGAGGACCACGTCGCGCCGGGTGCGCACCAGATTTTCATTGCAACCTTCGAGAGCGGCGCCGCCGAAGTCCTGGGCGGTAAGGTTGCACTGCTGCAGCATGGTGCCCATGGCGCCATCGAGCACAAGAACGCGATGCGACAGAAGGTCGCGGAGGGCTTGGGCGGATTCGGTCAGATTACGCATGAGAAGCGAAAAGGATCCCGCGGGTTTGACGCTCAGGCTAGGCCTTGAGGCTTAAACAGGCTGCCAATTGCCGCTGACTTCATTTTACCGGGTTTTCCACAGGGTACGAAGCTCGTTGCATCGAATGGGCGTTTTTGGGGGTTGAACGGCGATTTTGAGGGCCTGAGCGTATCGGCTGCATGAGATCGAAAAACGCCGAGAACTCAGCGAGTTTCACCTCTTGCCGGCAGCGCGTGCGGGCTTATTGCCGTGGATGGGGAGAGAAAAGGAAGCAGCGAAGGCCTATCGGAGCGCACTGTCATTGGCAACGAACGATGTGGAACGGGCGTTTCCTGCGACGGAACTAGCGATGCTGAATCATAAGAATGCCGTACTGAGGGCTTGATGTTTTCTAGCGAGGGATTAAAGGCACCTAGTCGGGTCACCCAGACCTCGGAAAGCGGCTTAGGCGTCAGTAACAATTCGAGAACATGCCCTTTCGTGGGACTTGCCCGTTGGTACAGTTATCCCCTACGCTGGAAAAATCGTGGCTACGAAACGCTCCAACTCTAAACTGACGGTTTGCATACTTTCGCCGCATCCACTCGTGCTGAGCGAGTTTGAACGCTTGCTCGCTAAATCGCAATTCAAAGTGATTCTGAAGCAACTGGAATCAACCCTGGCGCCGGACCTGCGTGCCCTGGATCCGCCAAAGGCCAACGTGTACGTGGTGGACGCGCACGCGGCGCGACCTGCGACCGGCGCTCTGCTGACCAATTTGCTGGAACGCTGCCCGGAATCGCGGCTGATGGTGGTCGGCGAGCAGCACAGCGACCAAAACAGTTTTTCGATGCTGCGGCTGGGCGTGAAGGGATTGTTGACATATGTGGAAGCGCGGGACCAATTGGTGCGCGCTTTGCCGCTGGTTGCCGCGGGAGGATTCTGGGTGCCGCGGTCGGTGCTCTCTGGCTTTGTGGATTCAATCCTCAGCGGGCAGGGACGGCGGCTGAAGACCGATTCGGTGACCAATCTGAGCCGGCGCGAGCAGGAAGTGCTGGATTCACTGTTGGAAAATTTGTCCAACAAAGAGATAGCCAGCAAGCTGAACATTGCCGAGCGCACGGTGAAGTTTCACGTCTCGAACCTACTGAGCAAGTTTGGCGTGCGTCGGCGCGCGGATTTGATTTTGCTGACGTTTCAGCGGCGCATGTCAGCGTAGGCGCGATACACCGCCACGTTGAATTCAGTCAGAAAATTTGAAGCGGATGATGCACCACAAAGCTTGCACACCGTCTTTCCAGGTGATCTTCTTGCCTTCCTCGTAGGTGCGGCCCGCATAGCTGATGGGGACTTCGTAAATCCGCCAACTGTGCTTGGCGATTTTCGCGGTGATTTCCGGTTCGAAGCCAAAGCGGTCGGAACGAATCTGAATGCCTTGCAATACTTCCTTGCGAAAGACTTTGTAACACGTCTCCATATCGGTGAGCTTTAAATTGGTGAAGATGTCAGAGAGCAGGGTTAGCAATTTGTTGGCCACGTAGTGCCAGAAATAATGGACGCGCTGCGGGCCGCCGAGGAAGCGCGAGCCGAAAACAACGTCGGCGCGGCCGTCGAGGATGGGCTCCAACAGTTTGGGATAATCGCGTGGGTCATATTCGAGGTCGGCATCCTGGACCAGGACGATCTCGCCGGTGACTTCCGCGAAACCGCGACGCAGGGCGGCGCCCTTGCCTTGATTTTGGGGCTGAAAGAAAAAGCGCAGATCGCGGAGCTCGATCGGATCATCGCCATCATTGGCCGTGGAGAAAGCGTCGCCGCGGGATTGCCGCGCGGCCAGATTTTGCAGGATTTGCCGGGTGCCGTCGGTGGAGCAGTCGTCGACCAGAATGATTTCCTTACGCATAGGCGCCTCGATTACGCGACGAAGGATTTCGTCGATCGTGGCCTTCTCGTTGTAAACCGGAATGACCACGGAGAGCTTGGGGTCGCGGAGTCCGGAAGGATTGCGGCGCGTGGACATGGGCAAAGATTGTAGCGGCGAGACCGGGTGGGGTAAAGCGGGCCGGCTTCGAGCTATCATAGTGTGGTGACCAGCTTTTTCATCAAACAGTTCGGCTGCCGGGCCACGCAGGCGGACGCCGCGGCGATTGAGCGGCAACTGCGCGACCGCGGTTTTGCGGCAGCCAGCGAAGCGGCCTGCGCGGACGTGGTGATTGTCAACACCTGTACGGTGACCGCGGCGGCGGACGCCCAGGCGCGAGATGCCATTCGCAAGTTGCACACGCGCAATCCAGCGGCGCGGGTGATTGCGACGGGATGCTACGCGCAGCGGGCTCCAGAAGAACTGGCGGCGCTGCCGGGTGTTGCGTGGGTGGTGGGAAATTCACACAAACCGGAAATTCCGTGGTTAGTGGATTCGATACGGCGTGGGCCAGCCGGGAACGGGGCGAACGGATTTGTGCCTGCCAGCGCGCTGGGTGACGAGAATTTTTCGTTGCTACAGGGGCCAGCCAAGATTCTGAGCGGGAATATTTTCGAGCAGAGGGTGTTGCTGGGGGCTCCGGTGGTTGGAGGCGAAGGAAACCACACGCGGCCGGTGGTAAAGATACAGGATGGATGCAACAGCCGTTGCGCGTACTGCGTGATTCCCTTTGTGCGCGGCAGAAGCCGCAGCCTGCCAGCGGAGCAAGTGATCGAGGAGATCGCGCGGCTCAGCTCCGTGGGTTACCGCGAAATTGTCTTGAGCGGAATCAACTTGGGAACGTATGGGCGGGATTTATCGCCGCGTGTCGAATTGATCGAGCTGTTGGGGCGGATTTTGGACCAGACAGGCGTCGAGCGTTTGCGTATTAGCTCGATTGAGCCCATGGATGTGACCGAGGAACTGATTGCGCTATTCGCAATGAGCGAACGGATGGCGCAGCATTTTCACATGCCGCTGCAGTCCGGCTGCGACCGTGTGCTGGCCGCGATGCATCGCTGGTATCGCGCGGAGCATTATGAGCGGCGAATAGAGTTGATTCGTGAACGATTGCCGGACGCCGCGATTGGCGCCGATGTGATCACCGGATTCCCTGGAGAAACCGACGCGGAACATGGGGAGACCGTGGCGTTTGTTGAGCGGCTGCCCTTCAGCTATCTGCACGTTTTTTCGTTTTCGCAACGACCAGGAACGCGCGCGGCGGCGCTGGCCAACCAAGTGCCTGCGCCGGTGGTGAAGAGGCGCGGCCGCGAACTGCGCGCCCTAGGCGAAAAAAAAAGGCGGGAGTTTCGGCGTTCGCAGGGCGGGCGCGTTTTGCGTGTTTTGACATTGCGTAAGACCAAGGATTCACCGGGGACGACCCCCGCACTCTCCAGTAACTACGTGCAATTGCAGGTACAAAGCGAAATCCCGCCGAATGAATGGGTGAGTGTGCGGATTTCTGAGCGCGAAGATGCGGTCATTGGGGAAATGACGCCTTCCGTCACTGCCGGAGCGGTCTAGGGACTGTCCGAGCGAGACGCGGTCCTATATCTCTGCTTAGTCCTCAAAAATAACTTGTGCTAAGGCTTCGGCTTCCGTATGGGTGATGCTGAGCGAGATGCGCTTCACGCCAAGCTGCGCCGCAATTTTTGCAGCTTCACCAGCCAGCGAAATGGTGGGGCGCCCGCTTTGCTCGCGGACTACTTCCAGATCTACCCAACGGATCCCGCGACGCCATCCAGTGCCCAGCGCCTTCATGGCCGCTTCTTTGGCGGCGAAACGGCCGGCGTAGCGCTCAAATTTGTTCTTGAAGCGCTCGCAGTAGGCGATTTCGCTGGGCGTGAACACGCGATCGAGAAATCGCTGGCCGCGGCCTTCGATGGCCGCCTGGATGCGCGGCACTTCAGCGATATCCACACCCAAGCCAATTATCAAAAAGTTTCCTCGCCGTAGCGGCAAACACCCGCTGTCTGTGATTATACTGACAGACTTATGGCAACCACCAAGGGTACCCGGGGAAAACCAAAGCGAAGGAGGAAGGCCGCAGGAAAGAAAGGAACGGCACGGTGGTCAGATAAGACTCGGCGCGGAATCCGCATCTTGCAGGCGCCGGGGCTAGCGAAATTGCCATGGCTGGTGCACGGCTTTAGCACGCGACAGGGCGGGGTCAGCAAGCTGGATGGCAAGCGAGTGCTGAACCTGGGATTTACGGAATGGGACGCGCGGGACAACGTAAAGGAAAACCGGCGGCGTTTGCAGGCCGGGGTTGGCGCACAGGATTTCAAGCTGGTCTCCTTGCTGCAATTTCATTCCGACGCGATTATGCAATTTGAATCAGCGCCCACCGAGCCGGCGCGCGCGGACGGCTCGGTGACCAAAAGCGCCGGGCTGCTGCTGGCGGTGCAAACGGCGGACTGTGTGCCGATTTTGCTGGTCGACCCTAAAAACCGGGCGGTGGCTGCGGTGCATGCGGGATGGCGGGGGACGCTGGCGCGGATCGTGGAGAAGGCCATCGGACGCATGCAGATGCAATTCGGTTCGCGGGCAGCGGACTTGCTGGCGGCGATCGGCCCGGCGATTGGCGGCTGCTGCTACGAAGTAGGTACGGAAGTGGCGGCGGCGTTCAGTGGTCAATTCCCCAACGCCGCGGAATTTTTCGATGAGCTGCGCACCGGCGACGAGCCCAATCCGCTGCAGTGGCTCAACATGATGCCGCCGGGGCACCAGCCGCCGCCTAAGAAAGTCTTGCTGGATTTGCCGAAGGCCAACCGATCGCAGTTGGAGGCGGCAGGTGTGCCCGCGGCCAATATTTTTGTAAGTGATTTGTGCACAGGCTGCCGCCGGGATCTTCTGTTCAGTTATCGCAAAGAAGGCGCACAAAGCGGGCGGATGATGGCGGTGATTGGGATTCGCCGGACAGAGAAGAAATCGGCGGCTCGCCGGAGAGCCTAGGGTTGCGACATTGCGGTGGCGTTGCTGGCCGGGGCGATATTGAGCAGCGCGAGCTGCCCGCACGCGGCCATAACGTCGCGGCCACGCGAGTAGCGGACAAATGCCGGTACGCCGCGGTCGACCAGAATTTTGCGAAACGTTTCGATCGCGTCGGCGGAGGACTCGCGATAGGGGAGTTCGCCAGGATTCCACGGGATCAAATTAACCTTCACAGACTTCAGACTGGCCACCAGGCGCAACACGCGCCTGGCGTCTTCGGGCGAATCATTCACTCCGCCGAGCATCACGTATTCGAAGGTCAAGTGCTCCCAGGGGCGCAGCGGATAGTTGCGGCAGGCCTCCATTAGAGCTGCGAGCGGATACTTGCGGTTGATGGGCATCACTGCATCGCGTTGTTCGTCGTTCGAAGCATTCAGCGAGATGGCCAGCTTGGGCCGGACCTTTTCCTGCGCCAGCCGCTCGATGCCGGGAACGATCCCGCTAGTGGAGAGCGTGACGTGCCTGGGAGTGAGCGCAAGCCCTTCCGGATCAAGGATGATGCGCAGCGCGGCCACCACTGCATCGAAATTGAGCAACGGCTCGCCTTGGCCCATCAGTACGAGGTTGGTTTGCGGCGCCAGCTGCGCTTTGTGTTGCTCGAGCGGCAGCAGCACTTGCGCGAGAATTTCCGCGGCGGTCAGGTTGCGAATCAGGCCGAGCTGCGCGGTGAGGCAGAAATGGCAATCGACCGCGCATCCGGCTTGTGTGGAGATGCAAATCGTTTGCCGGCCGGCGCTGGGCATGAACACCGCTTCAACGGACGCCGGTCCCGATTTTCGTTTTGCATCCGCTCCTGAATCGGGCAGCCCGAAAAGGTAGCGCACTGAGCTATCTTGCGAGGTATAGGTCTGCCGCACGGTCGGTAAAGTAATGGTGGCTTCGGTTGCGAGGCGCTCCCGCAGGGCGGCGGGAAGGTTGCTGATTTCGCGCACCGAGAATTTTCGCTCGGCGTACAAAGCGTGATAAAGCTGGCCGCCACGGTAAGCGGGCTCGCCGAGCGAAACGCAAAAATCGCGCAGCTCATTTTTAGATTTGCCGAGAAGTTCCATCGCTGCTCTTGCCAGTCCATTATTCCACGAACTGCGCGCATGTTCGTGCGACGGCCCGTCGGGCCTTCGTGTCAGTTTTGGGTAGTGTCTTTACCGGTGTCTACGGTCTTACCTGCGATAGAGATACTACTCGTATCGCAGCGCAACCATTGGATCAACCCGCATAGCGCGGCGAGCCGGAATGTAGCACGCGGCGAGTGCCACCAGCGTCAGCAGCACCGCGACGCCAATCAGAGTTACTGGATCATTGGCGTGAACGTCGTAGAGCATCGCGGCCAGGTAGCGCATCACGCCCAGCGCCACGCCGATACCCAGCGCAGCTCCGGCAATCGCCAGGACAATTCCTTGCCCTAAGACCAGCTTTAGAACTCTTTCCCGCTGCGCGCCCAGCGCCAGACGAATTCCGATTTCGCGGGTGCGCCGCGAAACTTCGTACGAAAGCAGCCCGTACAATCCCACGCACGCCAGCACCAGCGCCAGCAAACCAAAGAAGCCTGCCAGCCGTGCGACCAGCCGCTCCTGAAACAGCAGCCGGTCGATTTGCTGCGATTCCGTTTTCACCTCAAAGAGCGGCAAATTCGTGCTTACTTGCGCCACCACCTCGCGTATCGTCGGAAGGATCGCTTCCGGGTCCGCGGCCGTGCGTAATTCAAATGACGCTCCCCCGGCGCTCTGCGGCGTGTACATCGTGGCGTTAATCTCCCGCCGCAGGTTGTTGTATTTCGCGTCGCGCACAACACCAATGATCTCGTAACCGGGGAAGGCCGGGTGGTCTGCGGCCGCGCCCATCTCGCCAAATTGTTTGCCGATGGGGTTTTCTTTTCCGAGATATTTCTGGACGAATGCTTGATTCACAATCAGCGGAGTCCGCGCCGAACTGGGAGTTACTCCGCTGTTCGCGGCGGACACCTTGAAATCAGAGGCGTTAAAGTCGCGGCCAGCCAGAAAGGGAATGTGCATGGTCGCAAAGAAATTCGGTCCGACGGAAAGCCCGTCCGCCATGGATGTCTGATCCTGCGGTGTTCCCGGCCAGTGGAAGCCGGTAATCCCCAGCCGGTCGCTCAACAACGGCAAGATCGAGTAGCTCGCGGACTTCACTCCCGGCGTTGCAGCCAGCCGCCCCTGCAAGTCGCGATAAAAGGCGTCCACCTGCGCGCCTTTGTAACCGATCAAAGTAGGATCGATTCCGAAAACCAGGATATTGTGTGAATCGAACCCAACGTCAATGCTGCGCAGATTCTGCAGCGTGCGCACTAAGAGCCCAGCGCCCACCAGTACAACGATCGCCAGCGCCACCTGCGCCACCACCAACGCATTACCGATGCTGAACCATTTTCTGCTTGCGTGTGCTGAACTACCTGAGCTTCGCTCGCCATCCTTCAGCGCCGGCGTCAAATCCACCCGCGCACCGCGAAAAGTGGGAGCGATGCCGAAAAGAATTCCAGTGAGCAGCGAGATCGTGACCGTGAACCCGAGCACGCGCAGGTCAACGCCGGTCGCGAATCCCAGCGGGCGCGTCTGATTGCTGGACACAAACGAAACGATCGCGTGCGCCCCCCAGTAAGCGAACAGAATCCCCAGCACACCGCCGAGCACTGAAAGCATTACGCTCTCCGTCAAAAGCTGCCGCACCACCCGCGCGCGTCCCGCGCCCAGAGCCAGTCGCACCGCCATCTCCTTTTGCCGCGCAGCGGCGCGAGCCAGCATCAGCCCCGCAACGTTCGCGCATGCAATCAGCAGAATGATTCCGACCGCCAGCATCAGGACGTACAGGGGATTGGAATAGTCGCTGCGCCTCCCGATCAAGCCGGTTTGCGCCGGCAACAACGTCACTTGCGGATTATCGGCGGCCGTGGAAAGCGTCTTCGGGCCGTCCCCCGGCGCTGCTCCTGGTGGCGCAGGAAGGATGACGGGCGTCTTCCCCGCGGATTTGGGCATCGACCCGCCGGCAGCCTCCCTGGGAACTGGAACCGCACCCCCCGGTGCTTGCTGCACCGGTACGCGCGCCCTTCCCGGGCCGGTCCCGCCAGCCGGCGGCGGCATAGCCCCGTGAAACTTTTGATCGCTACCTGGGCCGCGCCCAGGCGGCCCTCCCGCCCCTAACGGCATCTCTCCGCCATGGAAAAGCGGAGCCGCTCCGTGCAGCATTTCATTTTGGAAGAGCCCGTTTACCGCCGCTTGCGCAGAAGCAAGCTCCGTTCCCGGTTTCAGCCGCCCGACAATCGTGAGCCACCAACTACCCACGTCGCTAGAACGGTTTCGCCAAAAAATATCATCGGTAATACGTTGCGCGTCGGAGAGCGGTAGCCAAACGTCGTAATCGCTCCCCGGAGTAATCCCGGTGAATTTCTGTTCCGCTACGCCGACAACGGTGAACGGGACGTTGTTCAACTCAATCGTACGGCCGACTATGTCGCGAGACCCGCCGAAGGCGCTCTGCCAGTAGCCATAGTTCAGCACGGCAACAGGTGCGGCGGACGGTTTGTCGTCCGCTGCCTCGAACAGCCGGCCCGCGGCGGCTTTAAGGCCCATCGTGTGGAAGAACTCGCCCGAAACGAGCTGGCCGTTGATCACGGTCGCAGGGCCGTTCCCTGTCAAGTTCAACCTGCCTGAGTTGGCAAAGGCCGTAGTCGCCGCAAAGATATTCGCCTGCGCTATTTCGCGAAACATTGGCTCCGAGAACGAACAGCCGTAGGGATTTGCTGCCCCAGGCATTACATTCAGCGGACAATCCCCGGAAGTCATGTATCCGTGAATGTTCGGCTGATTCCGAGCGCTCCACTTAAGCAGCGCCAACTGCGAAGGATTCTCCACCGGCAGTGCCCGCAGCATCACCGCATCGATCAAACTGAAAATAGCCGTGTTCGCGCCAATCCCCAACGCCAGCGTAAGAATGGCCACCGCCGCAAAGCCGGGAGACTTGCGCAGCATGCGCAGCCCGAACTGAACATCTTGCAGCAACTGCTCCAGCCAAATGAAGCTCCACACCTCACGGGTCTCTTCCTTGACTCGTGTCACATTGCCGAACTTGCGCACCGCCGCGTACCGCGCTTCCTCCGGCGCCATCCCGCGTTCAATGTTGTCCTGCGTCTCGCGTTGGATGTGTTCGCGGATGTCCTGGTCAAGGTCGTCCAACATTTGCTTGCGGCGAATCATGATTGGCCCTCCCGTTCTGCCCGGCGGAGAATTCCTTTTTAGGGTTCTTTAGTAGACATTCTAGGTGAGGATAAATCGCTTCCACCTAGAATGTCAACCGGAACCGCGGCGCGACCGCGTGCGCCGCCGATTAGCCGAGAAGCCAGGGGGAACGTAGCCGGTTACAGTCGGTCAATCGTCAGATGGTCCGGTTGTCCCTCAAAGTATTTCTCCAGAGCATCCTGGAAGACTTTGTTTTCCGGGGTAGCTTTGGCGAACAAGGTCATGGAAGACCGAAACTTGAGGTCATCGGGGCTTCCAAATATCTGCGTCACCGAACGCCCTTCCACACGTAACACCAGTTCCGTGCAGTGCCTTAGTCGCGGGCCAAGAATGGCGTTCTCCAAATAAGCCTGCGCCTCCTGCTTCGACGAGATGGCATATCTCACCGCCATGGCGGTGCTTCCAAGTCCTCTCAACTGCGGAAAAATGAACCACATCCAGTGGCTTTGTTTACGGCCTGCGCGCAACTCACTGCATACCTCGTCGAAGCAAGTATTCTGGGCCTCCACAAAGCGTTGCAGATCATAAGGGTCATTTGTGCTCATCTTCATTCCTTGCGATTGGCGGCTCTACTTCTTTGCCCCTGCGCGCTATAATTTGATAAAAGCCCCAGCTTGACAAGTTCCGAGGCGCGATATGCACAAACAAGTGAAAATTGCGGCGCAGCAGCTCCCGATCGACGCGTGGGTCAGGGGGTTGGCGGCCATGCGCGAGCCCGAGTTCACACTGGAAGCGGTGCAAGATTACATTTTGCAGCATGCCGTGCGGCCGGAAACGCTCGAGAAGTATCTCTTCTTCTCCAAGGGCAATTACACGCGCAATCTGATTTTCAAAAACAAAGTGTTTGAGTGCATGACCATTTGCTGGGAGGTCGGGCAATTCAGCCGCATCCACAATCACCGCGATCAGAATTGCTGGATGTCCGCGCCCGTCGGGCGGCTGCGCGTGCAGAATTTTCGGGTCGACGCGCGCGACGCGCTGTGCGGCACCTGCCACATCGTTCCCACCGACATCTACGACATGGACGCCGCGCACCCCGCATACGTGAACCCGCTGGAACCGGTGCATCAGGTGCAGAACCTGGCGGAGTTCAACCAGCGCGCGGTAAGTATCCATGTCTACTCCAAGCCGTTCGATACTTGCGAGATTTATCAGCGCGAGAAAGGCACCTACGCGGACGTTCCGCTGCACTACACTAGCGAGTACGGGAAATTGAACCCGGATGAGAAGCTGCTATAGCTGTTTGCTGTAACAGGCACGATAAACCACAAGTTCTTGAGTGAAAGAGGCTTAGGACCTGCTGAAAGCCGCGGGTTCGCTGTTTGCCCCGGGCATCAGGCGTTTTCGCCGCGTTCTTTTCTTCGCAACTGTAAGCAAACACTTATCTTGAGCGTCCCATTTTCCCCTGATTTCTTCTTTCCTAATCTGTATGTCACAATTCCTGTATGACAACGGAGGCCCGCGACATCCGCAAGCACGTGCTGCCTAATGGCCTGGTGGTCATTACCGAGACCATGACGCATGTGCGTTCGGTTTCCGTGGGCGTCTGGGTGCGCAATGGCTCGCGCCGCGAAGTGCTGGAAGAAAACGGGCTGGCGCATTTCATGGAGCACATGGTCTTCAAGGGCACCGAGCGGCGTTCCGCGGAAGCGATTGCGCGGGAAATGGACTCGGTCGGCGGGATGCTCGACGCTTTCACCTCCAAAGAACAAATTTGCTTCAATGCCAAAGTGCTCGACGAGCATTTGCCGATTGCGTTCGACATCATCGCGGATCTGGTTTTGCGCCCCAAGTTCGATTCCGAGGATGTGAAAAAGGAACGCCAGGTGGTCCTGGAAGAAATCAAGATGGACCTGGATAATCCGGAATATCTGCTGCATGAGATTTTCACGCGCGGTTTCTGGCCGGGGCATGCGCTGGGGCGGCCGATTTTGGGAACTCCGGAAACGGTTCGCAAATTCAGCAAGGAAGGGCTGCGCAAGCGCTTCGAGTCGTGGTTCGCGCCGGACCGCATTGTGCTGACCGCCGCGGGTAACGTGCCGCACGAAAAAGTGTTGGAACTGGTGCAACGCGAATTCGGCGGATTGAAACCGGCGGGAAAAGTGGAGGCGCACGCCGCGCCTGCAACGGAAGCGCCGATCCATCTGGAGGCCAAGCGCGATCTCGAGCAAGTGCATGTCTGCCTGGGCGTGCCGTCTTATCCGCTCGCGCATGAGGGCCGGTTC
>Ga0210384_10006749_pt1 | contig 12187 bp, 7 predicted proteins | sample IncBWH2MmetaG_FD_160574 | JGI IMG/M metagenome (GOLD analysis project Ga0210384, IMG submission 160574) | Forest soil microbial communities from Barre Woods Harvard Forest LTER site, Petersham, Massachusetts, United States - Inc-BW-H-2-M | ecosystem: Environmental > Terrestrial > Soil >... | reverse complement strand
ATTGCGGCAGTGTTCGCGATGATTATGATTGCGAACCTTCAATACTCGTGGACGCTTTTTGTAAAACCGATTATGGGCGCGCACGGATGGAAGCTGTCCCAGGTTCAGCTGGGATTTACGCTCTTCATCGTCTTCGAAACCTGGATGATGCCGCTTTCGGGCTGGTTTATGGACAAGTTCGGCCCACGAATTTTCACCACGATTGCTGCTGTACTTTGTGGCGCGGGTTGGGCGGGGATGGGTCGAGCGTCAACATTGACGGAGCTTTATGTATTGTATTCGATCGCGGGTTTTGGCGCCGCCATGGTCTATTGCGGTGCGACGACCGTGGGACTCAAATGGTTCCCTGACAAATTGGGATTTGCCTCCGGGATCATCGCTGCCGGATTTGGTTCCGGCGCCCTGTTGTTTGTTCCGATCATGGCTTACGTGATTCGCGTGCAGGATTACCGTGCCGCATTTCTCTACACCGGGATCGCAGAAGGACTCGTGATTTTCCTCGCCGCGCAATTCCTGATCAACCCGGATCCAAAGGACCCCCAAATTGCCGGCAAAAAAGCCCAGAGCAGGTTTAAACTCCGAAGCGGCGCGGAGCAGTTCACGTCGCTCGAGATGCTTCGCACTCCGCAGTTTTATTTACTGTACGCCATCATGCTGCTGATGGGCGTGGGCGGACTGATGGCGACGGCGCAGGCCGCTTCGGTGGCCGAAACACTCGGAATCGGCAGGGCAGCGCTCACCGCGGCGGTCTCAGTTAACCTCCTCGCGAACGGCAGCGGCCGAATTTTCTGGGGCTGGGTATCGGATCAAATAGGTCGCGAGCGGACCATGATCATCGCGTTCATGATTCAGGCGCTGGTGCTGGTGAGCGTGCTAAGAGTGGGGCGTGGGTCGCCGACCGGCTTCATCGTGTGCCTGGCCATTGTGTTTTTTACTTATGGCGAGATTTACGCAATTTTCCCCGCGGCGTCGGCGGATTTTTTTGGGGGGCGTAACGCCAGCTCCAACTATAGTTTGCTTTACAGTTCAAAAGGGGTAGCGTCAATTCTGGGAGCCTGGGGCGCTGCGGAACTGTTCGAAGTTACCGGTACCTGGACTGTAGTGTTCTACGGCAGCGCCGCGTTGGCATTCATCGCTGGCCTGTTGGCATGGGGACTCATGGCCGTCCCTTTGCCGACCAAGCAGAATCAATTGGCGCCAGCCGTGGCCGCCGTCAAGAGCGTGGAGTCGTAGGGAATTGCCTTCTTGAGGATCGTCCTACGGAGCCTTGCTCTTGTGACGCTCAATCGTTTGTTCTCCGTTCGCGCATATCTGTGAGCGAAGCGTCCTCGCCGTCCTGCAATTGGTGTCGCCGTCCAGTCCGTCAGTCCTTATTGCCAGCGGGCAACCGCCGGACTCCGGCCGGAATCTACGGTAGGAACGGATTGCCGCAAGTTGTCGAGGAGCGAGGAGTAGTCGCATTCATGGCCCGACAAATTCGAAGGATGGGTTCTCCTTCAGCACCGCCGGCCGCTAAATCATATTTTACCCGCGCAAATAGAATGGGGTCGTCGATTTTTTTTGCGTGCCTTGCCGCGTTTTTCCTGCTCGTGCCCGGTGAAATGTTGCTCGCCCAGGAACAGCCCAAGATCTCCGTCGAAGTCAAAGTAGTCAACCTGCTGGCCACGGTGCGGGACAATCACGGAAAAATCATTTCGAATCTCGCCAAAGACGATTTCGTGCTGGAGGAAGACGGCCGCCCACAAACAATCACGTATTTCTCGCGGGAAAGCAATCTTCCTCTGACGCTGGGACTGCTCGTGGATACGAGCCTCAGCCAGCGCCGCGTTTTGGATCAAGAGCGCAGCGCAAGCTACAGTTTTCTCGATCAAATGTTGCGCGAAAAGGATTTGGCCTTCGTGATTCATTTCGATCGTGAGGTAGAACTTTTGCAGGATGTGACCTCCTCAAGAAAGAAGCTTGAATCGGCGTTGGGCCTGATCGAGGAGCCAAAGGCTTCGGATTCGAACAGCGGCGCGCCGGGGCGCCGCGGAATTCTGGGTAGGGTAGGCACTCTGCTGTATGACTCCGTATACTTGGCCTCCAATGAAGAGATGAGGAAGCAGCAAGGCCGCAAAGCCCTCATAATTCTCTCCGACGGAGTTGACGCCGGCAGCAAAGAAAGTCTGGTAACCGCGATCGAGTCTGCTCAGCGCGCCGATACAGTTGTTTATTCGATTTTATTTGCCGATGAAGAGTCGCGCGCGAGACCCGGCGGATTTGGAGGTATGGGTGGAATCGGTCGGCGCGGCGGCATGGGCGGAGGCGGACGAGGCGGTTCCCGGTATCCTCGGCAGGAGCGCCCGGACGGCAAGAAAATTCTTGAGCGAATCTCCAGGGAGACTGGCGGCCGCCTTTTTGAGGTTTCCAAGAAGCAGCCGATCGGCGATATATACGCCCAGATTGAAGAAGAACTCCGAAGCCAATACAGCCTGGGCTACGCTCCTGGCGCAGAAGCCGGGCCTGGATATCACAAGATTCTTGTAACAACGAAGCAGAAGGACCTGATTGTACAGACCCGCGATGGATATTACGCAGACCGCTAAGTCGTAGCGACCCGGAGGCAACTCCAATGCATTTGCTGAGCTCTATTTACTAAGACGATTTACCAGGGCGGTTTAATTGGCGGTGTCCGGAATGGGTTGGGTTCTGCCAGGCAAACGGCTTATACTTATAATTACTTGTGGAAACTTTTGTATCCACTTCGACTCCGGTGGTACTCTGGGCTTGAGGCAAATTTGAAAACGAGAAGAGCCATATTTGCTGCCAGTTGCGGATTCCTGGCGACGGTCTCGGCGGGCGCGCCCCACCGTTTGATGGCGCAGGCCGCGCCTGGGCCGCTTCCTTCTCCCCCGTCTGTAACATCGCAAACTCCGCGCCCGAAGCCCGTGGCCAAACCTAAACCCCCAGAACTTCCCGCGAGAAAGAGTCTTGATGGATCGTGGAAGCTAAATAAAGACGAGAGCGACGATCCCAAGACCAAGGTTCAAGACTCCAGAGGCACAAAAGCGGGTAGCGGGGGTGGCCGCGGCCCGGGAGGAAATTATCCGGGTGGCGGGTATCCCGGCGGGGGTTATCCGGGTGGAGGCTACCCTGGAGGTGGCTATCCTGGTGGAGGCTACCCAGGCGGAGGTGGAGGGCCCTACGGAGGCACAGGCGGGCGCGACACGGAAACGGACGAAAAGCTTGAACAACTGATTCGCCCTCCGAGCACGCTGAATTTTGCGGTGAAGAGTGCGGAGGTTGACCTGACGCTCGATTCAACTCGCAAACTGGTCTTCTTTACCGACGGGCGTAAATTGCAGAAATCCAAGGACGACAGCTACATGGAAATCGCCGCGCATTGGAGTGGAACGCAGCTCATCACGGAGGAAAAGAGTCCGCAGGGCGCAAAAATGAGCCGGACATTCGAATTGGCGCAGGACGGCCGGCAGTTTTTCGAAACCATACACGTCGACCGCGGGAGGTCCAAGGGGCAATTGACTGTCCGGTACGTGTATGACGCCGCCTCCGGACTAGAATCCCAGATGACCCGCGAAGACGATCCGGACCAGCCGGTGATGAAGCGGCGCGGTGACAACAGCAGCGGCGACACAAGCTCCCAGGGTACCCAGTCCAGTCAAAGCTCCGATCCCGACCAACCCGTGATGAAGCGGAAGTCTGACGATAGTGGTGGCGCCTCAAGCCCGCAGGATACCCCGAGCAATTCCCAACCCGATCCCGACCAGCCTGTGATGAAGCGACGAAATTAAGCGCCCTCCGCAAGAATTATTTCCCTACCTTTTCATTGCGAGCCTACGTGTGCCCCAGAGTTGACCAATTTTGCGCCATCCCTTAACCTGTATGCCTGCCTGATTCCAGAATTAAATAAGGCGGATACGCGCTAGAGATCGATTTGGTCTAATCGCAGTTGGATTGTGTCCAGACGCGAGACTCTCCTAATCTTTTTTCCGGCGGGCCCTAAATAAAGCCCGCACCCGGATAGAACGGACTGAGAACACTTATATGGCAGGAATCATAAAGGAAAGACTGTTCACGCCGGGACCGACTCCGCTGCTGATGGAAGCGCAGCTTCGTGCCCTGACGATGACGCTTCATCACCGCACGGACGCCTTCCGCACACTGATGCGGGAGACCATCGAGAACCTGCGGTACTACTACAATACGCAGAATGACGTCATCGTTTTCGCGAGTTCCGGCACGGGCGCGATGGAAGGCGCGGTGTCCAACCTGCTCTCTCCCGGCGACCGCGTGCTCATCGGGACGGCCGGAAAATTCGGCGAGCGCTGGGTTCAGATCGCGAAAGCCTACGGTATCGAATCCGTGGTGGTGGAGGCTCCCTACGGCCATCCGGTTCCCATCAGCGAAATGAAAAAGCATCTTGAAACTGGCGGGGCGTTTCGCGGCGTTTTTATCCAGGCGACGGAAAGCTCGACAGGCGTGCGAAATGACGTTCAGGCGCTCGGCCAGGCGGTAAGCGCCCTGCCGGAGTGCTGCTTCGTCGTGGACGCCATCACGGGGCTTGGAACCACCGACATTCGCCCGGACGAGTGGGGAATTGACATCATGATTGGCGGTTCGCAGAAAGCCACCATGATTCCGCCGGGTCTGGCGTTCGCCAGCGTAAGTGAAAAAGCATGGAAGGCGATCGAAAAATCGAAGCTGCCGCGCTACTACTTCGACTACGCCAAGGAGCGCAAAAGTCTGGCCAAGGGAGAATCAAGCTACACGCCGGCTGCTTCGCTGGTGGTGACCTTGCATGGAGCCCTGATCTACATCAAACAACTGGGCCGAGAAAACCTGATCGGCAATGCCGCGCTTCTGGCAGAAGCCACGCGCGAGGCCGCGACCGCTCTGGGCCTGACGCATTTTGCGACGAGCCAACCGGCAAATGCGGTGACCGCGATTAATGGGCCTGCGGGGATTGGATCCACAAAAATCGTCAAGGATATGCGCGCGCGCTTCGGCGCTATCCTTACCGATGGCCAGGGCACGATGCAGGGCCAGATGTTCCGCGTGGCACACCTGGGCTATTTTGATTTTCTCGATCTGCTGTCGGTGCTCGGAGGGCTGGAAATCACTTTGCAGAAAGTGGGCCACAAGGTCGAGCTGGGCAGCGGCGTACGCGCGGCGCAGAATGTGTACCTCCGGCAATCAGTTTAAGTAGGACAGGCTTCAGCCTGTCTTCTTTTGACTTCTGCCAGCGTTACAAAATCAAAACAAGACAGGCTGAAGCCTGTCCTACTGTTTTTGCACAGTGAAAATTCTCCGGAAGATAAAACAAAATGAAAATTCTTGTTGCAGACAGCGTTCCCGACCGCGTCATCGAAATCTTGAAAGCCGATCCTTCCTGGGTGATCGTGAATCTTCCCAAGACGAAGGGCAAAGTCGCTGACGAAATTCGAGACGCCGACGCGTTGCTGGTGCGTAGCGCGACGAAGGTCACGGCTGAACTTCTCGCCGCCGCCCCGCGCCTGGTGGTCATCGGCCGCGCCGGAGTCGGAGTTGACAACGTCGATCTCGACGCCGCCACGCGTAAGGGCGTGCTGGTCATGAACACCCCCGGCGGGAATGCGATCAGCGTCGCCGAGCACACCGTGACGCTGCTGCTGGCAATGGCGCATCCCGTGGCGCAGGCGGACGCCTCGATGAAGGCAGGGAAGTGGGAGAAGAAAAAATTTACGGGCAGCGAATTGCGCGACAAGACGCTGGGCCTTATCGGTCTCGGAACGATCGGGACGGAAGTGGCGCGCCTCGCGCAAGCGCTTAACATGAGCGTCATTGCGTTCGATCCATACGTTTCCAAGGCGCTGGCCGATGAGCAGAATATTCAGTTGCTGCCTCTCGAAGATGTGCTCAAAACCAGCGATTTTATCAGCCTGCATTGCTCACTGACTCCGGAAACCAATCACCTGATCAATGCAAAGTCCCTCGCCCTTACCAGAAAAGGCGTTCGCATCGTAAATTGCGCGCGTGGCGAACTGGTGGACGGAGCGGCGCTGCTTGCGGCGCTTGAAAGCGGACACGTCGGCGGCGCCGGGCTCGATGTCTTTGAAGCCGAGCCGCCGTCCGATCCTCGCCTGGTGCAGCATCCCAATGTGATTGCCACGCCGCACATCGCCGGTTCCACCGAAGAGGCTCAAAACGTGGTTGGCACTCGCATCGCCGAACAATTGCGCAATTACCTGGCGACTGGAGCGGTCAAAAACGCGGTCAACATGCCTGCCGTTTCACCTGAAGAGTTCAAGAAGCTCGAGCCATACCTGCAACTCGGCGAAAAGCTGGGCACGTTCGTCGCGCAACTCGCGGATAATCCGATCACGGAAGTTTCCATCAGCTACGACGGGGGCCTGGCAGACCTGAACACGCATCTGGTAAAAAACGCCGTGCTGAAAGGCGTTTTAAGCCAAATCCTTGCCGATCAAATCAACCTGATTAACGCGGGAAACTTCGCGAAGGCGCGCGGGATTGAAGTAGTCGAAGTACGCAGCGCACGCCGCGCCGCGTACGCCAATTCGCTGGGCGTGGCCCTGCGAACCACGGGAGAAACTGCTTCCGTTCTGGGCATGATCGGCCTCAATAACGTGCTGCGCGTCCTGGGCGTGAACAACATTGATATCGAAGCGCCCCTCAAAGGTTTTCTGCTACTTATCCGCAATCAGGACGTTCCCGGAGTCATCGGCCGCGTCGGCACGCTGCTTGGGCAACACAAAATCAATATTGCCAACTTCGCGCTTGGCCGGTTGCAGGATTCGACGGAGGCCATGGGCATCGTCAATGTGGACCACAAAGTTCCGCCCGAAGTTTTGGCTGAACTTCGCGCGATTCAGGCTGTGCGTCAGGCGCGTGTGGTTGAGATTCGATGAGTGGGCTGTGCGTTATGAGAGCTAAATCCACGAACCGCACCCTTGCAAAAACGGCAAAGATGCGGCTCCCGAAAATCGTAGGCCCAGCGACACCAACCACAGGGCCGCGAGACAAAAAACTCCCCATACTGATCGTATGGGGAGTTTTCTCTTGTAAATCCTGCTTGCTGTAATTTAATAGCCCTTCTTCTTTTCAGTATCCATTCTGTTGCCGGTATTCGGATCGATTCTCTCGATCTCTCCCTTGTCATTTACTCGCATTGTGATTTTGGGGTACTCGGAAATCTGTTTTCGATCCTCAGCCGAGTACGTGATCTCGAACTGATGGCCGTCCGTTCGACCCGGGTAAACAAGAGTCAGAAGGGCCTGCGGTTGAGGAGACCGATCCGCAAGGCTCAGGGTGACGCGGCCGGTTGGCTTTACAATCTGTTCAGTTCCGGTCTCAAGAGTTGCGAGCACTTTTTTACGGTCCTGATCGAAGACCTGTATTACATTTGGCTCGGACCCATGACCCGCGCGAACAAACCAATAGGTACCGGCCGGCAACACTAGTTTGGGAATTGCTATCGGTTGGCTAAACGTCAATTTCATCGCTTCGTCGAACTCATCGGCGAGGGCCAGAGAGCCAACGAACGCAAAAGCCAATACAATTGAAAAAACCGCAACCATAATTCCTTTGCGATTCATTTTTTCCTCCTCCTTTGTGGAGAGCTTCACAAGTCAGGTGGGTTGACGTTGACTAGAAAACTCCAGTCCTTATGTGATTTTGTACCTTAAATGAAAAAATACGACTATGGGGACATCCCTCTAGAAAAAAATGTCATTTCCTGTAGAAAACATGTAGGTGTAGTTTTTGTTAACTCTTGAATTTTAACGAGATAAGGGATGCTGGAAGTATGGCGACAAAGGTCTGTGCTACCCTTCTTTGTCCATTAATAGCCGTGGAGCAGCAAACACCATGACGCCAGAAGAACAGCGCCTCGAAGAATCCCACCAGCGCACCAAGCATTGGAAGCGCTGGGGACCTTACCTGTCCGAGCGGCAGTGGGGAACCGTCCGCGAGGATTACAGTCCGAACGGAACAGCTTGGGAATATTTTCCGCACGAGCACTCTCGTTCGCGTGCATACCGCTGGGGAGAAGACGGGATTGGTGGGATCAGCGACCGTCACCAGAGAGTGTGCTTCGCGCTGGCGTTGTGGAATGGGCGCGATCCAATCCTCAAGGAGCGTTTGTTCGGGCTTACAGGAAACCAAGGCAATCATGGCGAAGACGTGAAGGAGTATTATTTCTACCTCGACTCGACGCCAACGCATTCCTACATGAAGTATCTGTACAAATACCCGCAGGCGGCTTTCCCGTACGGGCAACTCGTCGAGGAAAACGCCAGGAGAAGTAAGCGCGATCCGGAATTTGAGCTGATGGATACGGGGGTGTTCAACGAGAACCGCTACTTCGACGTCTTCATTGAATATGCCAAGGCCACTCCGGACGACATCCTGATCAAGATCACAGCGTGGAACCGCGGACCGGAGGAAGCGCAGCTCGACCTGTTACCGACGATGTGGTTCCGAAATATCTGGTCCTTTGGAGAGAGGCACGGACATCCCAAGCTGTCGCGCGTTCCTGACTTTTTAGGATCGGCAGTGGTAGCAGCGGTGGAATCTCGTTACGGCAAGCGGTGGCTCCTGGCCGAGGCTGCGCCGGAGTTGCTCTTCACTGAAAACGAAACGAATCTTCAGCGCGTATTCGATTCTCCGAATGCAACGCCGTACGTCAAGGACAGCTTCAACGATTATCTGTTACATGGTCAGAAAGGGGCCGTAAATCCTGCGCAAACCGGCACGAAATGCGCCGGGCATTACCACTTTAAAATTGCGCCGGGCGCCTCTGCAGCGGTCCGGTTGCGCCTGACGAATGCCGAGCCCAAAGCGGGAACTCCGAATCCGTTCGACTCCGAATTCGAAAGGATTTTCGATCAGCGGCGTGGCGAAGCGGACCAATTTTACGCCCGCCGGTTTCCGCAGGAACGCTCCGGCGACGCGCATTTAGTCATACGTCAGGCGCTAGCGGGCATGCTGTGGTCCAAGCAGTGCTACCACTACGACGTGCGCACCTGGCTCAACGGCGATCCTGGCCAGCCGCCGCCTCCGCCTGAGCGCAAGAAGGGCCGCAACCACGATTGGACGCAGCTTTACAATGCGGATGTCCTTTCCATGCCCGACAAGTGGGAGTATCCATGGTTTGCGGCGTGGGACTTGGCATTTCATACCATCGCGCTGGCCCTGGTCGATCCGGATTTTGCCAAGGAACAGCTCATTCTGCTGCTGCGCGAATGGTACATGCATCCCAACGGACAGTTGCCGGCGTACGAGTGGGCTTTTGGCGACGTCAATCCTCCAGTACATGCCTGGGCGGCGTGGCGCATTTACAAAATCGAAAAGCGCATTCGTGGGCGCTCCGACCGGACGTTCCTTGAGCGTGTGTTCCACAAACTTCTGTTGAATTTCACCTGGTGGGTGAATCGCAAGGACCCAGACGGAATGAACGTATTTCAGGGCGGCTTTTTGGGCCTGGACAATATCGGCGTGTTTGACCGCTCGCAGCCGTTGCCGACTGGCGGCCACCTCGAGCAATCCGACGGCACCAGTTGGATGGGAATGTATTGCCTGAATATGCTGGCGATCGCGCTGGAGCTCGCTCGCGAGGACACTGCGTACGAAGATGTGGCCAGTAAATTTTTTGAGCACTTCGTGCATATCGCCAACGCGATTAACGTGCACGGCTCGGATGCCATTGCGCTGTGGGATGAGGAGGATGGATTCTTCTATGACGCTGTCCACTTGCCAAATGGCGATCAGCACCATCTGAAAGTCCGGTCCATGGTGGGGCTCATTCCTTTATTTGCCGTCGAGACGCTCGAACCGGAAATTATTGCGCGCTTGCCGGGCTTTCAGCGGCGGATGCAATGGTTTCTGGACAACATGCCGGGCTTCGCGTCCCGCGTGGACAGCAGCCAGAGTTCGCCAAACGGAGTGCGCCGGCTCCTTTCGCTGGTGGATCGCAATCAGCTGGTGCGTATTCTAGGCCGCATGGTTGATAAGGATGAGTTCTTTTCGTCGTACGGTATTCGCGCACTTTCCAAATACCACGAGACGCATCCGTATATTCTCGCGGTCGACGGCATGGAACATCGCGTCGATTACGAACCGGGCGAATCGCAATCCGGCTTGTTCGGTGGGAATTCCAATTGGCGCGGCCCGGTCTGGTTTCCGACGAATTTCCTGATGATCGAATCGCTCCAGAAATTTCACCATTATTATGGCGATGATTTTCGCGTGGAGTGCCCGACCGGCTCGGGAAAGCAGATGTCGCTGTGGGAAGTGAGTGCAGAAATTTCGCGCTCGTTGACACACATTTTCCTGCGGGATGAAAATGGGCGGCGCCCGATGCATGGCTCGATTGAGAAATTTCAGTTGGATCCGCACTGGCGCGATCTGATCTTGTTTTATGAGTATTTTCATGGCGATACTGGAGCAGGCCTGGGCGCCAGTCACCAGACCGGATGGACTGGCCTGGTGTCGAAATTGCTGGAGCAGACTGGGGAGTAGATTTTTCATCGCGCTGCTACAACAATCGCTAGAGTGATCGCCGGTTGCTGTAGCCTGCCTCTTCAGAGGCGGGAGTTTCCCATACGCACTCTAGTGGAAATGCGATCCGGAAAGCGAGCATGAGGTTATGAACTTTCACGACAAAATTATCCTGATAACGGGCGGGACCGGCGGTCTGGGACGCGAAGTCACGATCGCATTTCTAGAGGCGGGAGCGACCGTCATCGTTACTTATCGCTCGGCGGAAGAATTCGCTGGCGTGGTATCCGCGGCGCAGCGAATCGGAGCGGCGTCGCCAGACGGTTTTTCTGTGGATGTGACCGACGCGGCAGCCGTCGAGAAACTCGTCGCGGATATTGTGGCCAAGCGCGGACGTCTCGACATCCTGGTGAACACGGTTGGGGCATACGCGGGTGGCACGAATCTATGGGAAGCGGATCCGAAAACCTACGACCTGATGCTCCAACTCAATCTGAAGGCGGGATTTGTTCTGGCGCGGGCTATCGTGCCGCAAATGATCCGGCAGAACCGGGGATGGATCGTTAATGTCGCGTCGAAGGCTGCGTTCGATCACGCCGCTGGAGGCGCGCTCTACGCGGCCTCGAAGGCCGGTGCGCTGGCGTTGTTTGATTCGCTGGCCGCCGAAGTGAAGACACACAACATCAACGTGAATTCGGTACTGCCGAGCATCATCGATACGGCCGCAAACCGCAAAGCGATACCAGGGGCGGATTTTTCAAAATGGCCCAAGCCGGAAGAGATTGCGCGCGTGATTTTGTTCTTGTGTTCGGAAGAAGCGCGCGTGATTCATGGCGCGGCGATTCCGGTATATGGGAAGACGTGAAAATCTGGGAAAATGTACGACAGGCTTCAGTCTGTCTAGTTTTGAATTTGTTTAAGGGAAATCCAAGAGCAGACAGACTGAAGTCTGTCCTACTGTTTTGGCTGCTCGACTAATTCGACTAGCACCTTCTTGCCGTTCCAGGCCGTCACTAGAAAGAAATTCACTCGTGTGCCGTTCGCGCCCGGGCGGGTTGCTGGATAAATCGGCTCCAGCTTGAATCGCGTGCGCAGGATTTCCGTCGCGCGATCTACGTTCGTCACGTCAATTTCCACCTGCTGAATTCCCTCGCCGAATTTGTCTAGAAAACGGGCAATCGCGCCACTGCCGCCGGGGACTGAAGTCGTCAGAATATCAAGCTGGACGCGGCCGGGAAAGCGCAGTTCAAATTCGATCACTTCCTGCTCCGGGGGGGCATCGGCGAGAGGCGGCGAGCCGTTGGCGGCGCGAATCTTGTCGAAGGTCTCAGGTCGTACGGCAATTCCGACCGTGAGCCTGGCAGCCAAAATCGCTTCCCCATATGGCTGCACAAATTGATCGTGGACGACGAGAGCATGAAAGGCCTCGTCTTTCAGCCATTCAGGGAACCAGTTCAGCAATCGCGTCATTCCACTGCTGAAGAGGTCATTCGCAACTTGCACGCGATGTTCGGGGTCCGGCTCAGCAAGCCGATGTATGTATTCCGGGGTCGGCGGCGGAACCGACCTGAGCCTGAGCTGTCCATGATATTGAAGTTTTGTCTTTTTTCGTGGCGTCATTTGAGTTGCGATGATGGAGACAAAAACGGCAACTGCGATGACTCCGCCCACGATCGCGAGAGAAACTCCCGTC
>Ga0210384_10006746_pt1 | contig 12188 bp, 12 predicted proteins | sample IncBWH2MmetaG_FD_160574 | JGI IMG/M metagenome (GOLD analysis project Ga0210384, IMG submission 160574) | Forest soil microbial communities from Barre Woods Harvard Forest LTER site, Petersham, Massachusetts, United States - Inc-BW-H-2-M | ecosystem: Environmental > Terrestrial > Soil >... | reverse complement strand
CAGCGCTGGCCAACGATCGTGAAAAAACAATCTTCTTCTTGGAGACAAAGGTTTGAGCAAATTCGATATCCGCTTTTGTCTCGGACTGGCTTTTTGCGATATCAGGCCAATAAGGAACCATCAATTGGTAGGTTTTACGCCCAAAGACGAGCAGGTCAGCATCTCGCAAGAGCTGCGCATTGTATGCAAGTGCTTCTTCATCGACAAATTGTTTGGTGTGGTCGACGCAGCCATCCAAGGTAGTGTTGATTGCAAAGATTAGTTTTCTCATTTGATTGCGCTGCTCCCCTTTATGTATCAGTGTCTATAAGGCCTTGCGCACAAATGCCTTGCGCAGCGCAGACTTCCAACTCGCGCTGAATTGTTTGGAGGCTTCAGCGTCCGGCGCGAGGAGGTCGAATCCGTGGAAGGCGCCACGCACGACCAGGAGTTCCGTTGCGACGCCGGCATGGACGAGCCGGCGCGCGTACTCCATGTCTTCTTCGACGAACAGGTCGATAGAACCGACGCCGATCCAGGCAGGCGGTAGGCCGGCGACGCTGGCTACCCGGGCGGGTACGGCGGCTACCGGCACCTTGGACGAACCCGCTGGAACACCGAGCAGCGAACTCCAGGCAAAACGATTGGCACTGGCAGTCCACATAAAGTGGCCAATGGCGGGCGGCGCCGGACGGGTGCTGCCCGTTCGGTCGTCCAGAGCGGGGTAGATCAGCAACTGGAAGATGATGGGGACTTCGTTGCGCTCGCGCGCGTGAATCGCAAGGCTCGCTGCATGCGTGCCGCCCGCGCTCTCACCGCCCACGGCAATTTTGGCGCGATCAATGCCGAGTTCCGCCGCATGGGCGTGAACCCATTTCAGCGCGGCGTAATTGTCCTCAAGCGAACCGGGATAGCGCGTCTCTGGAGCCAGCCGGTAATCGACCGAGACGACGACGCAGTGGCAATCTGTCGCGATTCCTTGCAGCCGGGGCAGCCACATGGGGTCGGTCATCATGAAGCCGCCGCCATGCATGTGAAGCAACACCGGTTTGTCCTTCTCCGACGGCGCGGGATCGACAACCCAGAGACGAACCTGGGGTGCCCCAGGCGACCCGGGGACATGCCGTTCCACGGGTTGCGGCGCAGGAGCAGGTAATGGGGGCATGCCGGGCGATCGCCGGAAACTGACGACCATCTCCTCTGAGAGTTCAAATGCGGGGAACTGCTTGAGCGTAGGGAGAAGTTCCGGATCGACGAGCGAATATGGATCCGCAACCGCCGGCGAAGTTTCTGAACGCGAGGCTTGCTCAGCCTCCGCCAGCGTAGCAGCAGGCGCGAGTCCCAAAGCCAGACCAAAGCCGGCGGTGCGGATAGCGAAGTCGCGACGAGTAAGCTGATTGCTCATTGGAGTCGTCAGTCCGGCATCGCCAAAAACGCGCGCACCTCGACTGGCGCCCTGCAGGCAATGACAGCCTTGCGCCCCCACGCCAGTGCTTCGTCCATGTCGGCAGCTTCCAGTATCCAAAAACCTCCGATGTGTTCCTTGGTCTCCAGGTACGGCCCGTCGGTGATAAGCACCTTGCCATTGGGCTGGGCCCGCAGCGACTTCGCGCTGCTGGGCGCGCTGAGGCCGCCGGCGAAAAACCTGGCGCCAGCAGCTTCCATCTCTTCGTTGAGCACGTCGATATCGCGGTGCATCGCTTCGCCTTCTTTGGACGGGTCGTAGTTGTCGGGGTGGTGAATCGCAACCAAATACTGCGCCATGATTTCTCCTTTTCTTAGTTGTGAACGTAATTGCAGAGAAATACGTCGACGATGTGCTATCCGGTCTCTCTACATGTACGTCGAATGACGCGTGTTGCAATCGATACGCATCGCTAAGTATTCGCAGCCGAGTCTCAGCGAGTTACAAAGCTATTACAGGCGCATCTCAGCGGCGACGTCGTCGCCGAACTTCTTTTGGATCTCCTTTTGGGTCTCGGGATCGAAGTCGGTCAGGTCAAACAACCGGCGGACTTCGACGACCATTTCGTCATCCTGTGCGGGGATGCGCGAGGCCCATTCGAGCGCCTCTTCGCGAGACTTCACCTGAATAATCCAGAAGCCGCCGACCACTTCCTTCGTTTCGGGAAACGGGCCGTCGGTGACTATCGGCTTTCCGCCTTTGAAGGTGACACGCGCGCTCATCGTCGCGGGCGGGGTCAGCCCGTCGAGCGCGAGCAGCACGCCGGCTTTCCCTAGTTCCTCGTTGTACTTGCCCATTGCCTCCATGTCCTTGAAGTCGGGTACCCAGCCGGGTTTCGCGGTTTCGTAGACTTTTGGAAAGTGGATCATCATGAAACGCATGGTGTTCTCCTTGAGTGTTGTGCGGACACCGTATCAGGGCCGCTACTTTTATACAGGAGCTTTGACCGCGCTGGGCACCGAGTGTTGCGGGGCGCGGGGTCTGTCTCCACTTACGGGCCGGACGGCCGGACCGCTATCCCTCAGTTGCTTCAGGCGGGGGCCGGAAAAAAATCTCGCGCACTTCGGCCGCCCCCACCCCGGGGAGGGCACCTTTGCGCGCCCACGCCAGCGCCTCGTCCAGGTTAGCGGCTTCCAGTATCAAAAGACCGCCTATGTGCTCCTTGGTCTCCAAGTACGGCCCGTCGGTGACGAGCACCTTGCCATGGGGCTGCGCCCGCAGCGACTTCGCACTGCTGGCCGGGGAAATGCCGCAGGCGAACTTCGCGACACCCTTAGCATCCATCTCTTCGTTGAGCGCGTGGATCTTGCTGATCGTCGCTTCGGTCATGGAGGACGGGTCGAAATCGTCGGGCAGGTAACCAGCAATCATATACTGCGGCATAATTTCTCCTTTTCGTGTAACGGTCTTCGGGCCGTTTGCCTTGCCTTCACGATATAGTCGTTCGGGAGACCGAAAATCGACAACTACTCTATTTTTTATTTCAACTGCCGAATCCGCTCTTGCAGGAATTGCCGCTCTGGTTCCTGTTGGGTCAGGGCCAGTGCTTTCTCATAGGAGGACCGAGCTTCAGCTGCCCTGCCGAGTCTGCGGTACATATCTGCACGGGCTGAATGCGCCAGATAATAATCTGCCAGTTCGCCATGGTCCAGCAGCGCGTCGATATGCGCCAGACCGGCCTCTGGACCATCGCACATGGCAATGGCCACGGCACGATTGAGCTGTATCACTGGCGAAGGCTGAATTCGTAACAATCGGTCGTAAAGCGCAACAATCTGCCGCCAGTCGGTAGCAGCGAGCGATTCCGCCTCCGCATGAACGGCCGCAATCGCCGCCTGTAGTGTGTAAGCGCCGAAGCGGTGGGACTTCAGGGCTTTCTCCAGCAATGCCACTCCCTCCGCGATCTGCTCGCGGTTCCAGAGCGAACGGTCCTGGTTCTCCAGCAGAATCAGCTCTCCAGTCGGAGAGGTTCTCGCGGCGTGGCGCGATTCGTGTAGCAACATCAGGGCGAGCAGCCCAATGACTTCCGGCTCAGGCCGGAGTTCGGTCAACAACCGGCCCAGTCGAATGGCCTCGCCGGTTAGTTCGGCCCGCGTTACCTCCGCTCCCGCCGCAGCAGAGTAGCCCTCATTAAAGACGAGGTAGACGACCTGAAGCACCGCGCCCAGTCGCTCCGGCAATTCTTGCGGCGTGGGCACTTCGTAGCGAATCGGTGTGTCTCGAATCTTTGCCTTTGCGCGCACAATGCGCTGCGCCAGCGTACGCGGAGTGGTGAGAAAGGCCTTGGCTATCTCCTCGGTGGTCAGCCCGCACACCTCACGCAAGGTGAGCGCAACGCGCGCTTCCGGCGCTAAAGATGGATGACAGCAGGTAAAAACCAGGCGCAGCCGGTCATCCTCAAGGCTGTCCTCTTCATTGGACCTTTCCGCCGAGCTCGCTTGCCCTTCGAGATATCGCACGAGCTCGTCTTGAGACGCATCAAATCTTGCTCGTCGACGCAGAGTATCAATGGCTTTGAATCGGGCCGTCGAAATCAACCATGGTCGCGGGTTGCCGGGTACGCCATTCCTCGGCCAAAGGCTGAGCGCAGCCGCAAAGGCTTCGTGCATCGCCTCCTCGGCAAGATCAAAATCACGGAGCAAGCGGATCAGAGTTGCCAGGATTCGTCCCGAATCCACGCGATAAAGGGAGTCGAGCAATTCGCGGATCTGCTCGGTGGAACGCTCGGACATGCCGATGACCTTAGCAAACGGGCTACCCCGAATCAATTTGGCAAACGGCGGATCGATGCAAAGTGCCCAGGTCGTGACTCTGACATCTGGACAACAGAACGCTTCCTCGGTTGACCCAAAATCGCTAATGTACTCATTGAGCTCCGTACAAGCTCAACACTACAGCGTTGCTCTCGAGTCACGGGCAACCCGGAAGTTAGAAGCAGAAGAATCGTAACTTCCGGATTGAACGGCAGTGGCGAGTGAAAGAAGAAGTGGCGAGTGGAGAAATCAGGGACAGCGAACTTCCCGTGTGTCCCCCGGCACCGCAAGATCTGTGAAAGCGGCACCGCATTGAGGTGTTCCCCAAATCTTGCGAAGCGGCGAGGCGAGCCTTGGGTCCTGCACAGCTCTCCAGGAAATCTGTTTAAGGGTTGGCTTCGCCGCTGACATTAGGTTGCGACGTCAAAGGAATCCTGGCTGGCAGAATTTCGTGGGCGCGCCCATCGGGACAGTCCCTCTTTGAGCAGCCTCAGAATCGTTCGCCGGTTCTCGAGAACGACATGCAGCCACGACGACTTCCTCATCATCGGGAAATAGATTCCGCGAAAACAAAGACGCGCCAGGAAGATATTGAAGCGATCCCCGACATGCTGGTCGTCCAGTGCCGCGACGGCCTGGGCAAGTGCTTCCGGGCTATAGGAGTGAGCCCAGCCATAGTTCAGTTCGGCATGCGCTTCTTCGATCGTCATTTTCAGCGGAGTGTGCGCCATGGTGAAGGGAACGAAATCCAGCCAGTGCCGCGGGCGCGTGAGCCGTCCGGCGGCCTCCAGCCGCTTATATAGAGGCGTTGCGGGTAACGGCGTGAGCAGTCCGAAGATCGGCAAGCCCGGAGGCCATGTACGGACCTCCTGCAGGGTGCGTTCCGCGACTCCCGGGGTGTCGTTGTCCATGCCGAAGATGAACGAGGTGATCGCGTATATATTGCGTTTTGCCAGCCGCTCCAGCACGGCGGCGTATTCGCCGGGCTTATTGAATCCTTTATTTACGTCCTTCAGATTTGCCGGATCGATCGATTCCATTCCGATAAAGATCCACTTGCCTCCGGAGGCGGCGATCAAATCGACCAGTTCTTCGTCGCGTAGAAGATTGGCGCTGATCTGCGCTACCCAAAAGACTTGGGCCTTGGCCGCGATGATGTCACGCAGCAGGGACTTGGTGCGCTTTATGTTGATGGCAAAGTTGTCGTCGATGAAGAAGACCGCGATCTGGCCTCCCTCTTTGCGGGCGCGGGCTCTTAGCAGGAGCAATTCGTTGACGACGCTTTCATTGGTGCGGAAGCGAATCGAGTCGCCGAAGAAACCGGTGACCGTGCAGAACTCGCAGCCGTACGGACAGCCTCGTCCCGATTCCACCGGCACGATGCGAAAGGTTCCCCATCCTTCGCGGAAACCCTTGAGCAAGGGGTGCATCAGCTTGGGAATGAGATTGAACTGGTCGAGATCAAGCTTGTCCCACGGAATCGTCGGATAGTGATTCAGGGAAGGCTTGCGCTCTTTGCCCATCGCATCCACGGGCGCGTAGATTTCTTTCAGCTCGCCACGAACCGCATCTTCGACGATTTGCGGCCAGGTCTCATCGGCTTCTCCCAAGGCAACGGCATCGGCGTGACGGGGGCCACCATCGCGGCCGAGAGCTTCACCAGCCTCTTCAGTCACATGCGGCCCTCCCATCACCACCGGAACTCCCGTCGCGCGAATCGCGTCCGACATCCGATATGCTCTGGCGACCATCCTGGTCATGGCGCCGATACCAACCAGTCCGATGTTCTGGTCGCGGACGAATTGCGCAATTTGGGTCTCGTCCATCGGTTGGGCATTGCCATCGACCAGCAGGACTTCATGTCCGGGAGGTGTGAGCGCCTGGAGCAGAAACATCCAGAGGTGGGGCATGAAGTTGCGGGTGACCCCGTTGTCAGGGTTGTAGAGCAGAATTCGCATGACAACTCCTTGAAAGCGCTTGCTTGCCAGGCTGGGTCGGTCCCAACGATCCCGGAAGGCCAGCATCTCAGATGTGTCTTGCGGACTAAGTGTTGGCGTCCCACCTATGGCGGCTTCCCATCGCAATACATAACCCCGTCAACGTGGGTGGTGTCAACTCATTGTTGGCGTAATAGCGCGATAGCACTCACAACCCCGGAATCGGCTCGTCCTTGGGCGGTTGGCACCCGTCCCCCGGCACTCCCGACACCGACGATAAGTTCCGGTTAGCCGACAACCAGCCTTTTACACTATGAAACCAAAGAAAAAGAGCCGAGGACGGCTTCTTAATTGCGGTGTTGAATTTGGAAGTGCGGATCATGCGCATGGCATCAGCCTAGGCCACGGAAGAAGGCGGTCAGGTCCCCTGCGACCGCCGTTGGTTCCTCAGCAGGGGCGAAGTGCCCGCCGCGCGGAAAGACCGTCCAGCGCTGGATGTTGTATAAGCGCTCCAAATACGAGCGCGGCAGTTCGCCCTCGGGAACGGTCTGGTGCGCGAAAACACCAAACGCCGTGGGCGTGCTGACGTAGCTGGGAGCGACCGGGTGCCAGCGATTATCCCAATAGTCGCGCATCGACGAGGTGATGCTCTGCGTGATCCAATACAGGGTGAGCGTGGCGCAGAGGAAGTCGTTGGTCGGCGTAACGTCGCTCCACGAGTGCCACTTCTCACCCACGTATGCCGCGAGCCCTGCCGGGGAGTCGTTGAGTCCATAGCCGACAGTTTGCGGCTTGGTGGACTGGATCGCGCTGTAGCCCCGCTCCGTCGTGTCCCAGTTCCGGCTCACCGCAAGATACGACCGCTCGACATCGGACAGTTCCGTATCGTCCACAACGGGGGCGAGATCCGACTCCAATGTGGTGAGATGGATCCCGATCACCGACTCGGGATGGTCTAGCGCAAGGATCGTCGTCACCCCGGCCCCAAAGTCATAACCGCTCGCTCCATAGCGGGAATACCCAAGCTCGGACATGAGCCGGTGCCAGCGTTCTGAGACGTACCGGTAGTTGATGCCGACCTTGGGTGGACGCGCCGAGAAACCATACCCGGGCAGGGAGGGTACGACCACGTCAAAATGCACGAGCATCGGCAGCATGTCCATGTAATCGAGGAAACTGCTGGGCCAGCCGTGCGTGAGAATGACCGGCACACCCTGACCTGATGCCGCACGCTGGTACACAAAGTGGATGCCCTCCCAGGTGAAGTGGTTGAACGCGTTGAGCCTTCGCTCCCAGCCACGCCAGTCGAACTCGTGGGCCCAGTAGGATACGAGGCGTCGTAACCAGTCCAACTCGGTGCCCTGTTCCCAGCCTATACCAGGTATCTGGTCGGGCCATCTTGCATTGCGCAACCGTGCCCGCAAATCATTGAGCACCTCATCCGCGACGTGAATCTGAAATGGTTCCACCGCAATTACCTCCCCTTGGCCATAGCCAGTGGCCAACTGAACGCGCAGACAATGTCGTACAGGGTCTCGTCCGGCACTGTCGGCAAATAGAGATGGGGGCGTTGCGGCCCGCATCAATCCCGTTACGACGTAGTTTAGATCATGCCCCTCTTCTTACGGGACGATAGTGTCTTCTACCGCGGTTGAATGAGTCTAAGAAACTGCCGACACCAGTCTTTATGAACAACTCTTCGGTCTGTAGATGATCCCGTCCGGATCACGGGCAACTCGGAAGTTAGAAGCAGAAGAATCGTAGCTTCCGGATTGAACGGCAGTGGCGAGTGGAGAAATCAGGGACACGAAACGTCCCGTCTGTCCACCAGCACCCGTCCCCCGGCACCTGGACGTTAGGTTGGAACAGCACTGCTTCGTCACATTTCTTAGTGTTATCATGCCCCTATGCCGGACTTGCTAGGTAACTTTGAGAGCTCTCTCGCAGGTGAGGCGTCTAAGCAAGCTATCGCTTTGCTAACGCAGTATCTTAGCCGCTGGAATGTGGGCCTGTCTTCGTCCCAAGAACGACTCGAAACCGCCCTAGCTGAGCATCAAAAAGAGGTCAAGAACTGGTCCGATGAAATCTCATTCAAGGATCTGCTGAGGCCGAAAGTTACTTCAGAGGTTTTCGTACCCTTAGACATCTATCTGCTTCCTCGCAAACAGCGTTTCTCAGACTCGGAAGAGCTTCTTTCAGCGCCTCTGTCCTCCATTTTCGGTGACAGTGATGTCGCTCATCTCGTAATACTAGGGCAGCCTGGAGCTGGGAAAACGACGGCGGTGAAGCACGTCTGCCAGCAAATGTTGACGAGCTCCGAGATTTTTCCCCTACAAAGCTTTCCACTCTTAATTCGGCTCCGCGATTTGAACAACGCGACGTCAGCTAGTGGCGATCTTCAGGACCTCCTGATTGAGCGCATTCAGTCGATGCTCGACATTCCTCTGAGTTTCCACGTAGATTTGGAAGCCGAAGGCGCGTCCGAAGCTCGGAGGTCACTGAGAGAGAGAGCCGTCGTCCAAATATTGGAGACCCTACATCCCCTCATTCTTCTCGACGGTCTAGATGAAGTCTCGCATAAGGCTAAGCGCGACAGCATTGTCGCGGGAGTGCGTCGGCTCGCAATCCAGATTGAAAAAGCGCGCATCATCCTCACTGCGCGGACAGGGGAATTCACTTATCACATCGAGAAGATGACTCCTTACGAGATCGCCCCTCTATCGCCGCACCAAATCCAACAGTTCGCAACTGGCTGGCTCGGTTCCACTGACGCGGTGACTTTTTTGAGACAGGTGCGCGATTCTCCGTTCGCTGATGCCGCGATCAAGCCGCTGACCCTGGCCCATTTATGCGCAATATTTGAACGCGTTCACAAGATCCCGGAAAAGCCTAAATCGGTGTATAAAAAGATCGTAAGCCTGCTGCTCGAAGAATGGGATCAGCAACGCTCTGTTCAACGATTGTCAGCGTATTCGGACTTTGAAGTGGATAGAAAGGCTGATTTTCTCTCGGACCTTGCTCACAATCTTACAACATCGAACAAGACGTCCACGTTCACGAGATGTGATCTCTTGGAAAGCTATCAACAAATCTCCGTGAACTACGGTCTCCGTAATTCAGAAGCGCAGGCCGTCGTAAATGAGTTGGAAACACATACTGGCCTCATTGTGCAGTCCGGAGCTGACCTGTTCGAGTTTTCACATAAATCACTGCAGGAATACCTCACCGCGGTCTTCATTGTGGGGCTGCCATGGATACCCAGGAGTATGATTGATCTTCAGTTGATGCCAAACGAACTTGCGATAGCCACAGCCCTGTCTTCGAGACCGTCGAAGTACTTTCACAGTTTGGTTCTTCAGAATTTCTCAAGGATCAAGCTGTCGTTTCAGTTCGTTCGAACTTTCATCAATCGCATGCTTATTGAGCGACCTGATTTTGATGTGACCCCTGAAATCGGATTGGCTATTCTGTGTTTATATTCCCAGTACCTGCGCGCTTCGATTGAGGAGGGAAGCCAACTCCAGCTCTTCACCTACGATCCATTGTCTTACGCGTTTGAACATCTAAACACTCTCATTCGGGAACGAATAAAGGTGTCAGACCTCTTGGGTATATATCGCGTTCACAGTCATTCATATGGTTTGGATGGTCAAGAGATTTGGAGACTTGAATCCAAGGACCAAGGCGAAGGTCCGTTACACCTTTACACCAGAGGGAACATATTGCCGGCACTTCTATGGGTACGTCGGACCTTGATCGATGAAAGGTCTGACTAGCCGCTAAAATCGGCCTAGTTAGGGGATTGGGACCGTCCCCGGGCACCCGCCGCCCCCTCCAGGGACGGCCCCTCCCCTAAAGCAAGAGTCCCTGCCCGGTGACGCGGGAGGAGGCTTCTGCCATCTGTGTCGCGGGATGATCTAACCGAATCCGGATAGAAAACGCGTCGAATCCTGCAAGGTTACAACCTGGGGATAACTTATGAACCTGCACAGGAACGGGAAAATCGGGGTAACCCTGGGGATTATCGGGGGAATCTTGGCGGCGATTTCGGTGGGTCTTTATCTGCGAGACGGCATGCAAAGCGGGACGCCTCACGTCAAATTATTTCATCTGTTCGTCTTGTGTCTTTGGATGGTCAGTCCACCCGTATGGTTCGCGGTAGAGCCGTATCTCCTGCGTCCTTTCCAGGACAAAGAGGCAGTGAAAAAAACGCAGGAAGTGTGGGCAAAAATCTGGGTGGGTGTTTCTGCGATGCTTACGGCAATAGCGGCCGCATGCGCGAAGGTGTAGGGAAAAGCTTGGGAAGTCCGGTGACAGGCGGGACAATTTCTGATGTTCATGTGATATCGATCGTTTGGCTCGTAAGGATTGGAGACTATTAGAGTAAGGGTCAAGGGCAGTGGTGAGTGACGAGTGGCGAGTGACGAGACAAGGAGCCGGGCTGAAGCACGGCGCGGAGAAAGCGGCGTCAAGCCGCCGCACTCCAAAAAAAGAGCCGGCTAGAAGGCGGCGCTACGTGCAGCAACTTCTCACAAGCGGACTTCGGAACAGCGTTCGGGGTCCGCGTTAAAACGTAACTTCAGGCTGGCGCGGCATCCGGTAGCGGATGAAGTTGCAGGAAGGCGGCTGCGGCGTCGCGGGCACGTCCCGCGATTTCGCGGGGGTTCGGCCGCTTGGCGACGCCGAGCAGCAGGCTGACCAGCAAATCGCGCCAGAGCAGCCCGGCGAACTGCTCGGCAAGTTCGGCAGGACGGCCCGTGAGCAGTCCGGACGCCTGGGCTTCGGCCATGATTCTACGCAAGGCGGCGCGGCTTGCCTCGCGTCCTATAGAGTTGAGCGCACGCGCCACCTCGGGGGCCTGGACCGCCTCGGCGATCGCCAGCCTGAACACCGCAATGACCGTGGGATCGCTTACCTCGCGGACGAACTTCGCCCCGAAAGAAGCCAGCACTTGCTCCAGGGTCGCGCGATCGCGCAGTACGGGCAGGTCAGCGGGCACGTCCAGTCGCTTGGCGCGCTCGCTGATACAGGCGATCAGCATTTCCTGTTTGTTGCCAACCAGCGCGTAAAGCTCTCGCTTCGAAACGCGCGCGCGCGTGGCGATCTCCAGCGTGCTGGCCGTTGCGTAGCCGCTCTTCATGAACGCCGCAAAGGCCGCGTCAAGGATGCGCTGGCGCACCGCGGTTTCGTCCCCGCCTTTCTGGCGGCGTTTTGACACCGAGGCCTTAGCCACCACCCTCTCCTTGAGGACGCTGGTACCGTATCGTACCACAAGGGACGGGCTTGCGTTTGGCCGCCGGCAGGAAAAAAAGTTGCGATTCATGAAACTTTCGCCAAGTTTTTGCGTCTTATGAGTGTGTGGTACCCAGTGGTACCAACACAACATCTAAATTCCGCGAGGAATCAAAGGAGCTGAACAATGAAGACCGAAATGGCCTACCTGCTGCTGGCGTTCGCGACGGTCCTGGCGCCCATGGCGCAAGGCCAGTCCACACCGCCGCAGCCCAAGATCACCGGCGTGCTGACGATCCTTACGCCAAAACCGGGGGTTACTGTCGAGCAAGTCATGAAAATCATGCCCGCCGAAATTCGTGCGACCGTTCCCCTGTATCTCGACGGCAAGATTCAGCAGTGGTTCACGCGCGGCGACGGCCGGGGCGTCATCTTCATCCTGAACTGCAAGGACGTGGAGGAGGCTCGGGCCCTCATCGAGAGCCTCCCTCTGTCGATGGAACACCTCGTGGACGAGCAGTTCATTCCGGTGGGGCCACTCTTGCCGCTCGGTATCCTGTTGAGAGATAGCCCGACCAATAAGTGAACTCGGCAATCTGAAAGGAGGCCAAATGTCACCAGAAACTATCTTCAATCTGCATCTCATTCTAGGTTATGTCGCGTGGCTGCTTTGCTTTGGCGTTTACGTCATGCCCCGGCTCAAGTCGATGGACCTGGTCGCAGCACAACGCGCCATCGCTACGCTGCACAGCTTCCGCTTCTTCGGGCTCGTCTTTATCCTTCCAGGCGTGGTCGGCCCGAATCTGCCAATCGCTGGCTTCG
>Ga0210384_10006745_pt1 | contig 12188 bp, 5 predicted proteins | sample IncBWH2MmetaG_FD_160574 | JGI IMG/M metagenome (GOLD analysis project Ga0210384, IMG submission 160574) | Forest soil microbial communities from Barre Woods Harvard Forest LTER site, Petersham, Massachusetts, United States - Inc-BW-H-2-M | ecosystem: Environmental > Terrestrial > Soil >... | reverse complement strand
AATTTACGCTTCGCCCGGCCGCGCGCGAGAAACTTGCCAAGATTTCCGGCATCGTCATCGCCTACCCCACGCTGGCGCTTTCCATCGAAGGCAACACCGATAGCGTAGGCGGCGACGCTTACAATCAGCAACTCTCGGAAAATCGCGCCGGTTCGGTGCGAGACTACCTCGGCCAGCAGGGCATTCCCGCGGCGTCGATGACGGCGCGCGGGTTTGGCAAGTCGCAGCCTGTCGCTTCCAACGACACGGCGGGTGGCCGGCAGCAGAATCGCCGCGTCGAACTCGTCGTATCCGGAGAGGTGATCGGAAATACGGTCGGGGCAGGTCCAGCCGCAATGCAAAACTTGCCGCTGGCTCCTCGCCCGTAAATTGGGGATCGCGACGCAGCGAAACGCCTGAGAACCTTAACCGGTTTCTCGTGTGCTCGTCTGACTTCAGCGCATTCGATTTCGTTCTAACGGGGGACAGGTTGCAGGGGCAACCTGTCCTCTGACTGAAGGACTGCCGCGCAGCCACGTCCTCCGCAGCACTGGGCTTCTCTAAAATTGGCGCGCGCCAAAGCTCTGCCGCGTTTGTCCGTTCCGCTCCTCAAAGAATAAAAAAACAACATATGGAATACGTACAAAAGAGCACAGACACTCGCGTTCCGTACCTTCATGATGCTCTTACAAACGGATAGATAAGGAAGCAAAGGACCATTGCTGAAGGCAGGATCAAGAAGTTCACCTTCACTTCTCACCGTTCCAACACGGAAATCGCAGAGTTCTCTTGGAGGAATATCACATGCGCATTACACATCGTTACATGAGTTCGCTTTTACTGGCTGCTGCCCTTGCGGCTCCGGTGGCAATCATGGCCGCTCCTGGACCGAACGACGACGGCGTTCAGATCCGAGTTTATGATTCCCGCCACAAGGATTTCCACAACTGGGATGATCACGAGAACAGATCTTGGGGAGTGTACTTAAGCAATAATCACAAAAGATCCCACGAATTCTCGAGGTCAAGCAAGAGAGAGCAGTCCAATTATTGGAATTGGCGCCATGCCCATCCAGACCACGACTAGGCAAGACATTCCACCGGCACGGAATGCAGCTTGATGGAGGATGAGGCCCCGTCCGGAATGCCACAGACGGGGCCAGGCATTAGGCTGCTCCGCAGGTTTGAGCAAAATCGCTGACTCCAGTCCAATTAGACAAGGGGATTCATTGCCTGAAATTAAGATTAGAGACTACTCGTGTGGACTGATCGTTACGATTGTGGGGCTTGGTCTGTACTCTTACTACGTCCGCGAACTTCTGGCCGCGCTGACCTTATTTAGTTTGGCTTTCTTCTTTCTAGCCCTGGTAGGCCTTGGTGCGCTGCTTGTCTGGAGCGCCACCGTACAGATGGCCATCTGGGCCAGGCCCGCGTCGCGCAACATGATCGCGTTTTCCCGCCGCCTGATCGCCGCCTACGCAAAGCCTTGAGCCGCGATGACTTCTCCCAGCGGACGGGCGACTGTGCACAAGTGAACAGACGGGGGAGTGCGCAGCGTCTAGGATCGTTGTCGGAGGAACGGAAGCGTCATCCAGGCGCCGAAGGAGGCTCCCTGGATTGCGGAGAATAACAAATGAAATCCATCACTGTGCTGGGAATTCTACTTGCGGTTCTAGGGATTTTCGCCCTCGTCTACCAGGGATTCAGCTATACCCGCCAGGAAAAAGTTATCGACGTGGGTCCGATTCACGCCACAAGAGACGACACGGAGCGCATCCCGCTTCCGCCGATCGTCGGAGGGTTGGCTTTATTGAGTGGAGCGGCATTGCTCATCATCGGCGCGAGACAAAAGTCGTAACAAGGTCGAGCGAGGATGTTTGAGAAAAGATTCCAGAGAGCCTGTTGCCCAGCCCAAAGTACGATCGAAAGCGCTTCAGGAACATTTTTGGTACTAATCGAAGTTCATCAACTAGCAAGATGATAGTGGAGGTTCGCGATGTTTCGTCAACTGACTCTTGGTGTCTGCATTTTGTTTGCCGCGACAACCGTATTCGCCGCAAACAAGGAAGAAGAACGTTTGGAAAATTCCGGAACCGTTTTGCAGGAAGTCATGGATGTACCCGACAACATCCCGCAAGAGCTGTTGGAAAAAGCAGAGTGCATTATTGTTTTTCCATCCGTTCTGAAGGCAGCATTCGTTGTCGGTGGAAGCTACGGCCGCGGGGCAATGGTTTGTCGGACGGGAGAACATTTCAACGGCGCCTGGGGCGCTCCGGCGATGTACGCACTCGAAGGCGGCAGCATTGGATTTCAAATCGGCGGCCAGGCCACTGACCTCGTCCTTCTCGTCATGAACGAGAGGGGCGCGTCCTCGATTCTGGACAGCAAGGTTAAACTCGGCGCCGATGCTTCCGCCGCGGCCGGCCCCAAAGGCCGTGATGCTTCCGCGGACACTGACGCCTACTTGCGCGCGGAAATCCTGAGCTATTCTCGCTCCCGCGGCCTGTTTGCCGGCATTTCCCTCGAAGGTTCCACGCTTCGCCCCGATGATGACGCCAACGCCGATGTCTATGGCCGCAAAATCACAGCCAGGGAAATCGTGCTGGGCGGCAAAGCCGCGATTCCTAAATCCGGACAGCATCTTATCCGCGTGCTGCAAAAGAACGCGCCACACAACGAATCACAAAAGGCTTCGAACCAATAGGTACGGCTGCTGAGCTGCGTTTTCTCCTCGTCCTAATGACCTTGGATCTGAAAAAACGCAGCTCAGTAAGTTCATACCGCACCTCGCCTCCGGGTCCGTCCGCTAAGCACGTCGAGAACAATTTTGCAACTTGCCCGCAAATTCTTTATCCTCCATGGGGGAAAGGCCATAGGACTCGCAGACATCTGCGCCATGATCTCTGATTTCCATGACGAATAGGAACCAAACTTCGACCATTCTTCTTCCCAATCTGGAAGAGCCGATCCGCGCTGAACTTTTCAGTCTGGAACGGCTCGAGCAACACGCCGAGAGTCTTGCGGCGGCGCAGAACGTCACAAAAGAAACGAGCCGGGGCCGTCCTCTAATCCCGCGAGTCAAGGAGAACGGCCGCGTGTTGCTGGACTCCTACCGGGCGACCGCGCGTGCGATTCAAGAGGAGCATGCAATTACGCCTGCGGCGGAGTGGCTCGTCGATAACTTTCACATCGTTGACGAACAACTTCGCGAGATTCAGGACGATTTGCCGGCAGGCTACTATCGCAAGCTACCCAAGCTCGCTTCGGGCCACTTGCAAGGCTATCCGCGCGTATTCGGAGTGGCGTGGGCATTCGTGGCGCACACGGATAGCCGATTCAACCCAGAGGCGCTTCGCCGTTTCGTAGCGGCGTATCAGCGTATCCAACCGCTCACGATTGGCGAGCTCTGGGCTGTGGCCATCACACTCCGCGTTGTCCTGGTGGAAAATCTGCGCAGGATTGCGGAGCGGATTGTGCGCAGCAGATCAGCCCGGCGCGAAGCCGACACACTGGCCGATAGCTTGCTCGGTCCTGGAGGGCAAGCCGCGATCCTTCCAGCCCTCGACCGTCTTGAGAAGGCCCCATTGGAGACGGCGTTCGCGGTGCAGCTGGTCCAGCGCTTGCGGGATCTGGACCCAAAGGTCGGTCCCGTTCTGCTGTGGCTCGATCGGCGTTTGGCCGTCGCAGGAACGAACGCCGATGAAATTGTCCGCGCCGAACACCAGCAACAAGGAGCCATGAGCGTATCGGTGCGCAACATCATCACCAGCATGCGCTTGATTTCCGCCTTCGACTGGCAGGAATTCTTTGAAAGCGTCAGCCTCGTGGACGAAGTCCTCCGGAATGACACCCATTTTGCCGACATGGATTTTTCCACACGAGATGACTACCGCCATGCCATCGAAAATCTCGCGCGCGGATCGAGTCACTCGGAAATTGAAATTGCCAGACATGTGGTCCGCCGTGTCAAACAGGCGATCTCCGATCCGAACCAAGGCCCTACTAATTCCGAAAAGGCTAACGTGGAGCGCCAATCAGAGCCTGGTTATCATTTGATTTCACGAGGGCGCCGGGCCTTTGAGCGAGAGCTCGGCTTTCATGTCTCCTGGAAGCGTTGGCTGCTCCGCTTATATATCCGAACCGCGGTACCTGGTTATTTGGCCACCATTGCGATTTTGACTGCGATGATCCTGGCGCTACCGCTATGGCACGTTCGCGAAGGGGGCATGGCCGCGGTAGGCCTCTGGCTCCTGGGTTTGCTCGCCGCCGTGCCAGCCTCGGACCTGGCGATCGCGCTAGTCAACCGCGTCGTAATGGGTTTGCTAGGGCCCCGAAGGCTTCCGCGCATGGAGCTGCGCCACGGCATCCCGAGCCACTTGCGAACGATTATCGTCATGCCTACGCTGCTGGCCACGCCGCAGGAAGTTGAGGAACTCGTCAGGCAGCTGGAAGTGCACTATCTTGCAAATCCGGATGGGGACCTTCGATTTGCCTTGCTCTCAGATTGGTTGGACGCGCCGTCCGAGATTGTTCCGGGCGACGACGCTTTACTGGCCATTGCCATAGACGGGATCGCTCGGCTGAACAGACAATATGGCCCAGTCCCCGGTGACGGCGGCGGCGAACGCTTTTTTCTCCTCCATCGCAAGCGCGTGTGGAACGAGTGCGATGGCAAATGGATGGGCTGGGAGCGCAAGCGAGGGAAGCTCCATGAACTGAACCAACTTTTGCGGGGATCGACGAGTACGACATTTTTGCCGATCGGGGGGCGCCCCCCAATCAACCTCGCGGGTGTCCGCTACGTAATCACTCTCGACGCTGACACGCGCTTGCCTCAGGGTGCTGCCGCACGATTGGTCGGCACGATGGCGCATCCTCTCAATCGGCCAAGGTTCAGCGCTCGAGAAGGGCGCGTCGTAGAAGGCTATGCGATCGTACAACCGCGCATTACCCCCTCACTACCGATTGACCACCCGAGCTCCCTCTCGCAAAGAGTCTTTTCCGGGCCAGGCGGCATCGATCCATATTCATCGGCCGTCTCGGATGTTTACCAGGATCTATTTCAAGAAGGTTCCTACACCGGCAAAGGTATTTACGACATTGATGCTTTTGAAGCGGCTCTGGCAGGCAAAGTGCCGGTGAACGCACTGTTGAGCCACGACCTCTTCGAAGGCATTTTTGCGCGCGTCGCGCTGGCCACAGACATTGAGCTATTTGAAGAATTCCCCTCGAGTTATGAAGCCGTTGCAGCGCGCCAACACCGCTGGGCCCGCGGAGACTGGCAACTCTTGCCCTGGCTTTTCAGGCGTGGTCACTCGGGGCCAGAGAAAGGGAATCGCATCAAGATTCCCACAATCGGCCGCTGGAAGATTCTTGACAACTTGCGACGCACTTTGTCTGCGCCCGCCGCTTTTTTGACGCTCGTCGCTGGATGGCTTCTGCACCCGGCTTCACCCCGGGTATGGACGTCATTCATTTTCGCGACCGTTGCGATTCCTGCGCTCCTGCCATTCTTGATCGGACTCAGCCCCCGTCGAAAGGGCATTTCCCTGCGAAGCCATTTTCGCGGAGTGCTCAACGATCTGGCGCTCGGCTCATCACAAGTCGGCTTGTCTTTTACATTTTTGTCCTACCAGGCTTGGCTGATGACTGACGCGATTCTGCGCACACTTGGCCGAATGTTTATCACGCGTAAGAATCTGCTTGAATGGGTGACAGCTGCGCAGTCCAGGTTTTCGGCGACATCCAAACTACCCGGAATTTATAAGCGTATGGCAGGGGGAGTTGTAGTGGCTGTGGTGTCAACCGTGGCTCTGGTTTATGGACACCACCGGGCTTGGTCTGTGGCGGCTCCATTCCTCGTTCTTTGGGTTGCGGCTCCCGCCGTCGCACTCTGGATTAGCCGTCTCCCACAGCCGCATGAAGCAAATTTGTTGTCGCTGGCCGACGCACAGGCCTTCCGTCTAATTGCACGCCGGACTTGGCGCTTCTTTGAGATTTTTGTTTCCCCTAAGGACAACGCGCTCCCTCCCGACAACTTTCAGGAAACGCCCAAGCCCGTTGTCGCTCACCGAACCTCGCCTACAAATATCGGGCTCTATCTTCTCTCGGCAGTTTGCGCGCGGGATTTTGGATGGCTAGGCGCGTTGGAATCCGTCGAGCGGCTCGAAGCCACGCTGGCGAACATGAGCCGGCTGGAGTTGTTCCGCGGACATTTCTACAACTGGTACGACACCGGTGATCTTCATCCGCTCGAGCCGAAGTATGTTTCCTCTGTGGATAGCGGCAATCTCGCTGGCCATTTGCTGACCCTCGGCAATAGTTGCCGGGAACTAATGGAGAAATCATTCGCCGGGCCGCATCTTCTCGCCGGCATACAAGATACGGGCCGGCTGCTGCGTGACGCGCTTGTCAAAGCACCTGATACGCCACGCGCACTCATAGTCGCGCGGAAGCAACTGAGCAACGCTGTCGACGAGATGATGGCCTCGGTTGAATTGTTGCCTGTGGATGCCTTGGATTGGGCGATCCGTTTCAAAGAGTGGAGGGCTCACGCCCAGACCGTGGCTGACACGGCTCAAGCCCTCGCGCAGGAGCATGGAGACGATCCTGAACCTGAATTGCGCATCTGGGCAGACGCGATTAAAGCCTGCGTCGAAAGCCACATTCGTGATGCAGAGATACTGATTCCATGGGCGCGGTTGGACACAAAAGTCATTCTCAGATTCGCCAACGATCTCCGGGACCAATCGCCTGAGTGGATGGCAATTAATCAGTCCCTCCGTTTCATCCCCAAGCTGACGGATGCACCCGACCGATTTGAGTATGCTCTCCATGAGCTTTCCGTTTTACGCGCTCGCATGAGGAACAGCCTTCCAGAAGATCGAGACACGATCGCACGGATCGATGCGTTGGCCGAAGCGCTGAGGCGTTCGGCTGCAGATGCCGCCGCGCTCATGCGGCGCCTTTCCGCCGTCGTCCAGACAACTGGGCAGATGTTCCAAGCGATGGATTTCACCTTCCTTTTTGACGATACACGCAAACTTTTCTCGATCGGTTATCGCGTTGCTGAAGGAAGCTTGGATCAGAATTGCTATGACTTACTTGCCTCCGAAGCCCGCCTGACAAGCTTTATCGCCATTGCGAAAGCGGAAGTGCCGCCGTCGCATTGGTTTCATCTGGGCCGCGCGCTCACGCCTGTGGATCGCGGATCCGCGCTGATCTCCTGGTCGGGTTCAATGTTTGAATACCTTATGCCCGCGATTGTCATGCGTTCCCCGGAGGGAAGTTTGTTGCACCAGACGTACGAATTGGTTGTGCGCCGTCAAATTGAATATGGTGCGGAGCGGGGCACACCTTGGGGAGTGTCGGAATCCGCTTACAATGCACGCGACCTCAACCTCAACTATCAATACTCCAGCTTTGGTGTTCCGGGACTGGGGCTCAAGCGGGGCCTCAGTGAGGATATTGTCATTGCTCCCTATGCCACCGCGCTTGCAGCAATGATTGATCCAAGTGCCGCCTTGCTAAACTTTCGCCGTCTTGAGCAAGCAGGAGCGAGCGGCGCGTACGGGTTTTACGAGGCACTCGATTATACGAGCGCCCGCTTGCCGGAAGGCAAAACCGTCGCCGTCGAGCGGTGCTACTTTGCGCACCATCAGGGAATGATGTTAGTCGCAATCGCTAATCTGACGAACGGTGGCGCAATGCGCCGCCGTTTTCATGCCGAGCCCATGGTGCAGGCCGCCGAACTACTTTTGCAGGAACGCACCCCGCGCGACGTGCTCGTGGCACGCCCTCGGGCAGAAGAAGTATCTGCTGCCGCCCAGGTCCGGGAACTGGTTCCTCCGGTTCTTCGCCGGTTTACAACTGCCCATAGTCCCATCCCGCGGACGCATCTGCTTTCCAATGGAAGGTACGCTGTGATGCTGACCGCAGCCGGCTCGGGCTATAGCCGCTGGCGGGATATTGCTGTCACCAGATGGCGCGAGGATTTCACACGCGACAATTATGGCAATTATATTTTCCTTCGGGACGTGGAGACGGGCGAAATCTGGTCTGCGGGTTACCAACCAACCGGCATCGAACCCGAGGCTTACGAGGCGACCTTCTATGAAGACCGCGCCGAATTCATAAGGCGCGACCGCGCAATGACCACCACTCTGGAGGTCGTTGTGTCGCCGGAAGACGACGCGGAAGTTCGGCGCGTATCCCTCACGAACTCAGGCGTGCGCGCCCGGGAAATTCAGGTTACATCCTACGCAGAGCTTTGCCTGGCATCGCAGGCTGCCGACGCGGCTCACCCGGCGTTTTCCAACTTATTCGTTCAGACCGAATTCATCCAGAATGTCGGCGCCCTGCTTGCCACGCGCCGCATGCAGTCCGATAAGGACACTGCTGTTTGGGCCGCGCACGTAGTCACGGTGGAGGGCGAAAACGTAGGTGAACTGCAATTTGAGACCGACCGCTTGCGATTTATCGGGCGCGGGCACACCGTGCGCAACCCAGCATCGATCAACGATGGCCGGCCGCTTTCCAATACGGTTGGCTCCGTACTTGACCCCGTGGTCAGCCTGAGGCGCACGGTCCGCATTCCGCCCGGGACCACGTCGCGCCTTGCTTTTTCCACTATCGTTGCCAAGACCCGGGAGCAGGCGATTGAACTCGCAGATAAGTACTCTGGGCCCTCCACCTTCGAGCGCACACTGACGTTGGCTTGGACACAAGCTCAGGTGCAACTCCATCATTTGGGTATCGATCTCGACGAAGCGCATTTATTCCAGGGGCTCGCAAACTCGGTGCTCTACTCCGACGCTTCGCTTCGGCCTTCTTCTGATGTACTCATCCGCAGCACACTGGAGCGTTCCGCGCTGTGGGCCCATGGAATCTCCGGCGATTTGCCCATTGTTTTGGTGCGCATCGATGAAACGGAAGATCTCGAAATCGTGCGTCAATTATTGCGCGCACATGAATACTGGCGCACGAAACAACTTTCCGCCGACCTCGTCGTCATAAATGAAAAGTCCTCCTCGTACGCCCAAGAGTTGCAGACCTCTTTGGAGGAACTAGTACGGGGCAGCCGATTACGGCTCTCCCCGGACACGGACAACGTGCGCGGCAGTATTTTCCTCCTACGCGCGGACCTCATCTCTCCACAGGAGCGAGCGCTGCTTCAGACTGTTGCGCGATCGGTGTTGCTCAGCCGGCGTGGCACGCTGTCTGAGCAAATCACTCGATCTCAGCGGGCAGAAGCTGTGGCGCCTGCCTTCCCACGACAGCGGCGTGCGGCCAAACGCATGGATGTGCCGCTTCCCGTGCGCGCACTCGATTTCTTCAACGGTCTTGGTGGATTTGCTGAGGAAGGCCGCGAATATGTGACCATTCTGGGAGAAGGTTCGCGGACTCCCGCGCCATGGATCAACGTCATTGCGAATCCTTCGTTTGGCTTCCTCGTATCCGAGTCCGGTTCGGGCCATACCTGGTCAATCAACAGTCATGAAAATCAGCTTACGCCATGGTCCAACGATCCCGTCACGGATCCTCCTGGAGAAGCCATCTATATTCGTGACGAAATTACAGGTGAGGTGTGGAGCCCAACCGCGCTGCCGATCCGCGACGAAGCTGCTTCATACATTGCCTGCCACGGCCAAGGCTATAGTCGCTTCCATCATGGCTCGCATGGAATCCTGGTTGAGCTACTCCAGTTCGTACCTTCCAAAGACCCCATCAAGATTTCCCGGCTCACTCTGAGAAATGCTTCCGGCAGCGTGCGCCAACTCTCAGTAACCGGCTACGCCGAATGGGTGATGGGCAGTTCACGCGGAGCTTCAGCGCCATATCTCGTTACGGAACTCGATTCGAAAACGGGAGCGGTCTTCGTGAGGAGCCTGTGGGGCGGAGAATTCGGCGGGCGCATCGCTTTTGCGGATCTTGGCGGTAGGCAGGCTTCTGTGACAGGCGACCGAACAGAATTTCTTGGCCGCAACGGGACGCTTGAGCGACCGGCGGCGTTAGAACAAGGCAGCCCACTTTCCGGGAAGGTAGGAGGAGGCCTCGATCCGTGCGCGGCGTTGCAAACATCGATCGAATTGCGGCCTGGCGCAAGCGCTGAAGTCGTGTTTTTCCTGGGGCAAGCGGAAAACAGGGAGCAAGTGCGCGAATTGCTGGGCCGCTATCGCAAGGCAAACTTGAATGCGATCCTTGCCGAAGTTACTGGCCAGTGGGACAACTTGCTCAGCACCGTGCAAATCACCACACCCGAGCCGGCCATGGACATGCTCATGAATCGCTGGCTGCTGTACCAGACACTGGCCTCTCGTGTCTGGGCGCGCGCGGCGTTCTATCAGTTGAGCGGTGCATATGGTTTCCGCGACCAACTCCAGGATGGGATGGCTTTGAGTGTCGCCAAACCCGAGATCACGCGCGAGCATCTATTGCGGGCTGCCGCTCGCCAATTTCCTGAAGGTGACGTTCAACACTGGTGGCATCCGCCCTCGGGGCGTGGGGTGCGAACGCGCATTTCCGACGACCTGCTCTGGCTGCCCTATACGGTCGTCCACTTCATTGAAGCCACCGGCGAAATGAAGGTCTTGGACGAAATTGTGCCCTTCCTTGAGGGAGATGTGCTGGCTGAAGGACAGAGCGAGTCCTATTTTGAGCCGCGTGTTTCGGAGACCCGCGCGACGCTGTTCGAGCATTGCGCGCGTGCACTGGACAGAAGTCTCGCTGTGGGCAGCCACGGCCTTCCACTGATGGGCACGGGCGACTGGAACGACGGCATGAACCGAGTTGGGGAGCATGGGAAGGGAGAAAGTGTCTGGCTCGGCTGGTTCCTGCACTCGATTCTTTGGGAGTTTGCCAAAATTGCTGATCAGCGCGGTGAACATAAGCGCGCAGAGGCTTGGCGGCTCCACGTTAGTGCGCTCAAAGCGGCGCTGGAGCGAGAAGCCTGGGATGACAAATGGTATCGCCGGGCTTTTTTTGATGACGGCACACCACTTGGCTCAGCCTCAAACTCCGAATGCCGAATTGATTCCATCGTTCAGTCCTGGGGAGTCATGAGCGGTGCCGCCGAAAAGGGCCGCGTTGCTCGCGCCATGGCCGCCGTGGATCAGCATTTGGTGCGCCGTCCGGAAGGACTGATTCTCATCTTCACACCGCCATTTGAAAATGCGCAGCACGACCCTGGCTACATCAAAGGTTATGTCCCCGGTGTCCGGGAAAACGGCGGCCAGTACACCCACGCTGCTACGTGGACGGTCATTGCTTTTGCGGAACTCGGCGACGGGGATAAGGCCTGTGAACTATTCCGGATGCTGAATCCGATACTTCATACTTCTTCGCGCGCGAGCGTGCAGCGTTACAAAGTAGAGCCCTACGTCCTCGCGGGCGATGTTTATGCTGAGCCTCCTCATGTGGGGAGAGGCGGATGGACCTGGTACACGGGTTCAGCAGGCTGGCTGTATCGCGCCGGATTGGAATGGATACTCGGGTTCCGCGTCTGTGGCTCGATGCTTTCCATCGATCCCTGCATCCCACGGAACTGGCCCAGCTACTCCGTTACTTTTCGGTATCACTCGGCCACGTATCAGATCCAAGTAGGCAATCCAGCTGGCATTTCTCGCGGCGTTGCTTCAATCGTCGTAGACGGCACGGTACTCATCGATCGCACCAATATTCCGCTTACTGATGATGGCGCCCAGCATCGGGTTTTAGTCGTTTTGGGATAGCTGGGAGGCCGACTGGATTGCACGATAAACAGTACAGCGTAATGACGTGGCCGGCTATATATACATACTGATTAATTTAGAAGTAAGGTATACTACAACCTCATTTTGCGCGAGATGTCGAGCAATTCCGCACCCCTGCCACGCTCAAGGAGATTGGCGCGCTATGTGCACCTCGCGGAGAGCTCTGTGTGTTTTGGCGCTGGCAGCAGTCAATGTGGCAGACATGCGCCCGCAGATAGGGGCGGTCGATCCAAAAGACCAAGAAGACAAATTTTGCGAAACGAATCGCCTAAACGACATAAAATCTGTGGGTTGCGTCTCCTGGCGGCTGCGCAAACGGCACGGTTACGGTTATATTGGTGCGAACGCCTGGAGGAACCCGACCAGGACACAAGAGACATCGGAATCTCGATCGCCGTCAGAAAATTTGTCGCGGGGCGGGACAGTTACCCGGAACAAATATTTGACCGGACGCCAACTC
>Ga0210384_10006744_pt1 | contig 12189 bp, 10 predicted proteins | sample IncBWH2MmetaG_FD_160574 | JGI IMG/M metagenome (GOLD analysis project Ga0210384, IMG submission 160574) | Forest soil microbial communities from Barre Woods Harvard Forest LTER site, Petersham, Massachusetts, United States - Inc-BW-H-2-M | ecosystem: Environmental > Terrestrial > Soil >... | reverse complement strand
AAGACCAGCCTGCTCCAGCGCTTTTATCGAAGCCGGCACCGGTCCGATCCCCATGTAGTCCGGGTGTACGCCCGCGGGTGCAGCCGCCACCAGGCGTGCCAGCGGTTTCAAGCCGCGCCGCTTCGCCTCCGCGTCTGACATGAGGACCAGGGCCGTCGCACCGTCGTTCAGCGGCGATGAGTTGCCCGCCGTCACCGAGCCGTTTTCCGCGAATGCCGGCTTCAGCTTCGCGAGCGCCTCGAGCGACGTGTCGGACCGAGGGCCTTCATCCTCGATCAGTCGCATCGGCTCACCTTTTCGTTGCGACACGAGCACCGGCACAATCTCCTCGGACAGCCGCCCGGACTTCTGTGCCGCCACCGCCCGTTGATGACTTCGGAGTGCGAAGGCGTCCTGATCCTCGCGCGAGACCTCGTACTTCTGGGCCACGCGCTCGGCGGTCTCCCCCATCTGCAACGTCCCGTACAACTGGGCCATGCGCGGGTTGATGAGCCGCCAGCCGATCGCCGTGTCGTACATCGTCTGCGCACCTCGAGGGTGCGGGCTGTCCGGTTTGGGCACCACCCACGGCGCGCGGGTCATGCTCTCCACTCCCCCTGCCACCACCACATCCGCGCCGCCGGCCTGAATCTCTCGCGCCGCGGCGATCGTGGCCTGCATCCCGGAACCACACAGCCGGTTCACCGTCTGTCCGGGAACCTCGATCGGAAAACCCGCCAGGAGCAAGGCCATCCGGGCGACGTTTCGATTGTCCTCGCCGGCCTGGTTGGCGCAGCCGAGGATGACGTCTGCGACGTCGCGCGGCTCGACACCAGCTCGCTCGCACGCTTCTTTCAACGCAATCGCGGCGAGGTCGTCAGGACGCACGTCCTTCAACTGGCCGCCATAACGTCCCATGGGGGTGCGTGCGGTCGCGACGATGACCGCGTCGCGCAGCTCCGTCATCGGCGCTAGTTCTTCTTGGAGCGCCGGGCGAGGAAGTTCTGGACGCCCTCGGCGAACTCGGGGCTCGCGGCCTGCGCCTCCTGGAGATACGACTCGAACTCGAGGGCATCCTCGTAGCTCGACTCCAGTGCGTGATTGACGGCGCGCTTTGCCGCAGCCAGCGCCTGGCGGGGCTGGGAGGCAATCTGCTCGGCCAGCTCGCGGACTTCCACCTCGAAACGCCCCTGCGGAACCACGCGATTGACCACTCCAAGCCGGTGCGCGTCCGCCGCGGAAAGTGGCTTGCCGGTGAAGAACATCTCGTACGCAACGCCCGTTCCGGCAAGCCTGGGCAGCAGCCAGCTGACGCCACCGTCGGGAGCGAGGCCGATGTTGATGAATGCCTCCAGCAGATACGCCTCAGGCGTGGCGATGCGGATGTCGCACGCCAGCGCGAAGCTCGCGCCGATACCGACCGCGGGACCGTTCATCGCAGCGATGACCGGCTTGGGCATCGTGCGCAGCCGCATTAGCATCGGCATGTACTCGTTGCGCAGCACGTTGCCCACGTCCTCGGGGGTGCGCATAGTCCCATCGGCCAACATCTCGGTCACATCGGCGCCGGAGCTGAACGCCCGCCCAGAACCGGTCAGCACAACGACCCGGATCGCGTCATCGCGCTCGGCCTGCTTGATGGCGTCGGCCAGCTGGCCGCGCGTTAGGGTGCCGATCGCGTTCATCTTCTCGGGACGGTTGAGCCGGATCCAGCCCACGCCCGCCTCGACCTCGACCTTCACGTGCTGCTCGACTTCAGTTGCCATACCTACTTTCCTTTGAATACCCCGCGCCTTTTTTCAAGGAAGGCGTGCATGCCTTCCTTTTGGTCCTCGGTCGAGAACAGGAAGTAGAAGCTCTTGCGCTCGGCCGCCAAACCTTCGGCAAGCGGAGATTCGAACGCTTTCAGCACCGCCTCTTTCGCCATGCGCGCTGCCAGCGGCGCCTTCTCCGCGAGCTGTCGCGCGATGCGCTGGGCGACCCGAATCGTCATCTCCGCAGGGACGACTTTGTTGACCAGCCCAAGCTCGTACGCCCTTCGTGCCGTGATCGGCGCGCCGGATAGCATCGCCTCCATCGCCGCGTACTTGCCGGCCGTTCGCGGCCATCTCTGCGTGCCGCCGGCCCCGGGAATGATCCCGAGGTTGATCTCCGGCTGCCCCAGGCGCGCGGAGTCGCCGGCCACGATCATGTCGCACATCAGCGCGAGCTCGCAGCCGCCACCCAGCGCGTAGCCGTTGACGGCGGCGATCAGGGGCTTCGAGAAGGCAGCGATTCCTGCCCAGCGCCCGGTTTGATCGCGCCTCATCTGCTCTACGGCCGTTCGGTCGGCCATGTCGGAGATGTCCGCCCCGGCGGCGAACACGCGTGGCCCCCCGGTGAGCACCGCAGCGCGAACTGTGTCGTTGGCCTCGATCTCGCCGAGGGCCTGGTTGACCTCACGAATCAGCTCCGGGCTGAGGGCGTTGAGGACCTTGGGCCGGTTGAGGGTGATCGTCGCGATCGGGGCCTCAACCTCCAGAGTGATGTTGTCGTAGGCCATCGCAGCTATCATCGGCTATGTGGGGACGGGAACGCTTCGAGATTCCTACGGGCGCATCGCAGACGACCTGCGGATCTCGGTCACCGACCGCTGCAACTTCCGCTGCATCTACTGCATGCCCGCCGAAGGGCTGAAGTGGCTGAAGCGGGACGACATCCTTCGCTTTGAGGAGATAACGCGCCTCGCCCGGCTTTTCGTCGAGCGTTATGGGGTGCGGACCATCCGCATCACGGGCGGCGAGCCACTGGTGCGAATCAAGGTCGAGGAGCTGGTCGGGATGATCAACGCCATCGACCCCACCCTCGACATAACCATGACCACCAACGGCGTCCTGCTGCGCGAGAAGGCGCAGCTCTTGAAGGAAGCCGGCCTGAAGCGCATCAACATTTCGCTCGACACCCTCAACATGGAGCGCTTCCACGAGATGGCGCGCAGCGACGCGTTCAAGCGCACCATGGACGGCATCCAGGCTTCGACGGAGGCCGGACTGTGGCCGATCAAGCTGAACATGGTGGTCATGAAGGGCCACAACGACGACGAGGTCGTCGACTTCGCTCGGCTGGCGCGTGACAAGGGTTACGAGGTTCGTTTCATCGAGTTCATGCCTCTCGATGGAGATGGCATCTGGACCAGGGAACAGGTCGTCCCCAGCCTTCGCATCCAGGAGCAGATTGAAGACCTGTTCCCGCTGGTGCCCGTAAACGACCCGCGGCCGGGGCCCGCGACTCGCTTCAAGTTCGCCGATGGCACACCCGGCGGGGTCGGGTTCATCTCGTCCGTGAGCCAGGCGTTCTGCACGTCGTGCAACCGGATCCGGCTCACCGCCGAGGGCGGCCTACGGACGTGCCTGTTCTCGCTCCAGGAGACTCCGCTGCGCGATCTGATTCGCTCGGGCGTGAGCGACGACCACCTGGGCCGTGTGATCGAGAGAGCGGTATGGCACAAAGAAGAAGGCCACGAGATCAACAAACCAGGCTTCATCAAACCGATGAAGTCGATGTCCCAGATAGGCGGCTAATCACCTCCCCACGAAGTGGGGAGGCGCGCATAGGATCAAGACTCTTCCTCTGCGCGCGGGAGGGGAGCCACTAAGCTAGGTCCGATGCTGCGGCCTGAAGAAGCACAGCGGCCATACACCGTCACTGAGCTCGCCAACGAGATCCGGCGCGAGCTTCGCCCACTCACGGCCCTGTTGCTGAAGGGCGAGGTGAGCGGCATGAAGCGCGGCGCGGCCGGTCACTTCAACTTTTCGATCCAGGACGGTGTGAGCAAGCTCGACGCGGTCTTGTTCGCGGACGAGGCGCGACGCGTGACCACTCTGCCCGAGGACGGCCAGGTGTTCATCTTCCGCGGCCGCATCGACTTTTTCGGCAAGACCGGACGGCTCAGCTTCATCGTCGACCAGGTCGAGTTCGACGACGTCGGCAAGCTGCGCGCCCGGCTCGAAGACCTGAAGCGGCGACTCGAGGCTGAAGGCGCATTCGCCCCAGGCCGCAAACGCAAGCTGCCTTTCCTGCCGCGGGCCGTAGCACTGCTCACCTCGCCGACCGGGGCCGTGATCCATGACCTGCAGGAGACGATCTGGGAGCGCTACCCGAACATGGGCATCGTCGTTTATCCAGTCCAGGTGCAAGGGGCAGCGGCGCCGGCCAGCGTGATGCGGGCGCTGCGGCGGTGCAACGACGACGCCCTGGCCGATGTCATAGTCATCGCGCGCGGTGGCGGGAGCTTCGAGGAGCTTTACGCATTCAACACAGAGGTGGTGGCGCGCGCCATCCTAGGCTCGAGGCTGCCGGTGGTCACCGCACTCGGCCACACCTCCGATCGCACCGTCGCAGACCTGGTCGGAGACGCCGAATGCCGGACGCCGACTGAGGCCGGCGCTCGGGTCGTGCCCAAGAAGTCCGACCTCGTGGCTCAGCTGCGCGAACGCGCACGCAGGCTCGACCGCGACACGGCACAGCGTCTGGGGCGCTACGCCGAACGCCTTCTACTGAAGAAACAGCGGCTGATCCAGCTGCTGCCGGCCCTGGTGCGCGCGCGAACCGAGCGCCTCACCCGCGCCGCGGCCGAGCTCGCCCGGCTGAGTCCGATGCAGCAGGTCGCCCGCCGCGAGGACGCGCTCCGGGAACGAGCCCGGCGGTTGCAAGCCGCAGCGTCGGCGCGGCTTGTCAGAAGCCGCACCACCCTAGCCTCGCGCCGGGCTTCCGATCGCCTCGACCGAGCCCTGGCCGATCGCTTCGCCATCGCCACCCGAGGCCTCGAGCATCGCCGCCAGCGGCTGGTTGCGCTGAGCCCCGATGGCGTTCTGGCCCGCGGCTACAGCATTACGGTTGACGTCGAATCGGGCGTTGTGTTGCGCGCCGCCGGCAGCACCGCTATTGATCGCAAGCTGCGCATCCGGCTCGCTTCAGGCCATATCGGCGCCCACGTCGATCAGGTGGAGCCGTGAGCCCGGAGCTGACCTACGAGCAGGCGCTGGAGAAGCTGGACGAGAAGCTCAAGCTGCTCGAAGACGGCGACCTATCGCTCGAAGATGCCTTGAAGGCCGTCGACGAGGCTCGGGTCTACTTGAAGATCTGCACCGAGCGGCTGGAGGCGGCCAGGCACAAGATCGAGGTCAGAGCGGAACCCGAGCCGGCTGAGGGTCCTCAGTAGCTCCGCTTGCGTTTGGGGAGCGAGAGCCACCCCATCGAATGCCAATAGCGCAGGAAGTACCAGGCGACATACGTGAGCGCAATCAGGAACGCGGTGGTCGCCGCAATGACACCCTGGTGAAGCAACCTGTCGAGCACGGCGGCGGCCAACACAGCCGTCACCACAATCAGGAGCGTCGGAACGGTGCGGAGAGAGGGGCGCTTGCCCTCAGAAAACTTCATGCCCATAGGTTAGTTGCCTTTCGACGTATCGGATCACCGAATTTCTGCGGCGCCGGCTGATTCCGGGACCGCCTCCCGCTCCCGCGACGCTTCGAGCTCGTCGTTCATGTGGCGGATTCGCTGGCTCAGGTTCCTGACGAACTCCAACAGGACCTCCGGGTGCTCGTGGACGATCGCCTGTAGCTTGTCGCGCCGGAGTACCCGCACCGTCGTCTTCATGCTCGCCACAGCGCTCGCGGAGCGCGGCTGCTCGTCGAAAACGGCCATCTCGCCCAACACCGTGCTCGGGCCGTGTCGTGCGAGTGTCACCTCGCGCCCCTCGTGGTCGAGGTGGATCCGGATCTCTCCCTCCAGGACGACGTACAGCTCGGAGCCGACGTCACCGCGCATGAAGATCGGTTCGCCCTTGGCATAGGTGCGGGTCACCATGAGCCGGTCAATGCTGTCCAGCTGCTCGAGCGTCAACGTGCTGAACAGCGGCACCTGCTTCAGCGCGATCAGTTCTTTCATGCGTTCGTCGAGCCCATTGGAAACCGCCCATGCGGCCTCCTTGACCCACTTGTCGTCATGATGCTGGAGTTCCTCCAGCTCGACACGCGATAGGGGTCGCGCCGGTCCCGCGTCAAAAGACCCGGGATCCAGCAGCTGGGCCAGCGGCCCAGCTAGCCAGCCCGGGCCGAAGTTTAACAGCGTTTCGAGGCCCTCCACCCTGGCATGCGGCTCGCCCGACCGGAGCCCCAGCTCGACGGTGGCAAAGCCACGTTTTCCGTGCAGCGCGCGCATCGCTGCGAGGCCCGACTCGACCGCGAAGCGAGCGTAGTCATCGAGCGCTACGCGAAGATAGAACAAGGCGTTCGTGCTCTCATCGTGTTGGCCTCGGACCAGGCCGGCCACCCGTGACGACAGCCGCGCCACGCCAATGGCGTCGCCCAGCTCAGATACGAGATGGGTGCGCACCCGCCGGACCAGGGCGGGCTGCCCGCTTCGGATGAGCGCCTCCACAGTGGCCGCCGCCGTGTCGTCGCGTGTGCTGAGAAGCGGCATGGTCAGCGCCAGCGCAACCGGCGATTGGGCCGCCATCGCCTCTGAGGCTAGGCGGCGTGTCTCGCGATCGCCGCTGCCCAGCGCGGCGACCAGCGCCTCCGCAAAGGCCTGGTGATCGTCTGCGGGCGGAGCCCACCGGACGGCCTGGCGCAGCGCCTCCCTGCGAACTTCCGCGTCAGCGTCGCGCATGCAGGCGACCATCGGGCCGGCGGCCCGCGGAACATCTCCTTTCATCTTGGCGAAGCTTCGGATGGCCTCAAGCCGGACCCTCGCCTCGACGTCGTGGAGGCCGGTGATGACGGTGTCCTGGTCCCCGGTGAAGGCGGCAGCCCAGACCGCTGCAGCCCGATTGGTCACGTCGGTCGATAGCCAGAGGCGTTGGAGGATCTCCTGGGTCCGCTCCCACGGCGGCTTCCGGTTGGCGCCCGCCACGGCGACCGCCGCCACCACCCAGCCATCCGGATCCTCCGACGCGGCCTCCAGCTGGGCGATCGTGACGCCCTGCGGGGACGCCATCTGGAAGCCGAGCCTGCGCACCAACGGGTCGTGCGATTCGAGCAGCTCCGGCAGCATGGCCGCGAACGTCTCGGGAGCAAGCTTCCCGAGGGCGGCAGCGGCAAAGTGCCGGACCTTGTCATCGCCCTCGCGAATGAAGGTCTGCAGCTCCAACACCTGCTCCTGGCTCGGCCGTCCCAGAGCGCGCTGAAAGTCGCTCAGCGTCAAAGCGTGCGTGCGCAGGCGTTCATAGATGGCGCTCACGTACAAACCGCGCACTCTCAGCGCAGCCGTGATGAACAGAATCCCCATCGCGACACCGATCACAGCCAGGACCTCGACGTTTGCTCGAGTCGTCCTCTGGACCAGGAACAACCCGATTCCGCTGACAACGGCGGCACCTGGAAGGACGAGGTTGTCCAGCAAGAACTTCAGCTTGGGAATGACCTGTGCCGGGACCGCACCGCCCAGCACGCTCTCGGCGGGATCATCGAGACCGGTCTGGAGCCCGTTGCGGACGATGAACAGAAAGAGCGCCGTGACGAGCATCGGGTTCACCGCCACGGCCAGGAAACCGATCAGCGTGAAGACCGGCAGGGCCAGGATCGCGTTCTTCACGCCCAGTTTCTCGAGGACCCACGGAGCCACGAACAAGCTCACGACCAGCTGCACCACGTAGCTCGCAAGCCAAGCGTTGCCGATGAGGATCGTGAGCGCCTGGACGTTGTTGTGGGTCGCCGACACAAAGACCAGGGCCACGAGGTAATCGCCGACGCGGCTCGCTACCTGGAGAACGAGCGCCAGTAATACGAGCGCCAGCACCAGTTGGCTGCCCGTGACGTACTGCATCGCGCCCCTGACGATGCGCAGCCGGCTCAGGCGACTGTGGGTAACCACCTCGTGGGCCATCAACTCCTCGGCGTCGTCCTCGAAGGTGGGCCGGAAAAGGCTGCGCTCGAGCGTGGTCGACATCAGGGCCGCAGCCCCGGCTCCAAACGCCCACACGAGCAGCAGGGGCTCGGTCGCATAAACGGCCACCAGGGTCGTGGTGACCCCGGCGAGGATGTAGCCCAGGCTGGAACCGGCGGCGATGACCGGGAAGATTCGTTTGCCTTCGAGGAGGTTGAAGTGCTGGCTGACGAAGGTCCAGAACTGGAGCATCACCAGCTCGAAGCCGACCGAGTAGACGACGTAAGCCGCAAAGGTGACCGTAGCGGTCTCGCGGATCAGATATGCGATGAAGATCCCGACCGCAGCCACCCCGTTGAGGGCCAGCGTGACGCGAAACGCGGGACCGACACCGAACCTGCGAGTCAGTGCTCCCTGCAGGGCGACCATCGGCCACACGGCCAGCGCCAGGATGATGAAGAACAGCGGATACGCCGCCGGCCCCGCCTTATAAAGGAAGAGGGCCTGCGTGGCATTGAACGCCGTGTACGCGCCCCAGCCGATCACGATGGCGAAGCCGGCGACCTGGAGGGTCCGATCCAACTCCGTCCGCCGAACGTGCAGAAACTGAGCCAGGAGCGGCACGACCGACTCCTTCCTGACGTACGCAGCCACAGAGCGATTATCAGGGCAGTCCTGGTTAACGCCCCTCTCCCCAACCCTCTCCCCGCAGGCGGGGCGAGGGAGCTGCTGATCTAGGTCTGTTGGACCGCCGCGATCTTCTCCAGGGCGGCGATGCGCTCCTCGATCCGAGGGTGCGTATCGAACAGGTGATTGAAAAACCGGCCGTGGTGCTCGGTGGGATTGTCGATGCACATGGCCGCCACCGCGTGGTTGAAATTCTTCGGCGGCTGGTCGTTCTGCGCGATCTTCTTCAACGCACTCAGGAGGCCGGCGGGGTTTCGTGTGAGCTCCACGCCGCTGGCGTCCGCTAGCGATTCTCGCTGCCGCGAAAGCGCCATCTGCATGAGCGGTCCGACGATGACCGCGATCAAAGTAAAGATGACCCCGATCAACAGGACGATGATCACCGCCCGATCGTCGCGCGAACGGATGCGGAAGGCGCCGTTCCAGACCACGCTGGCCAGCAGACCTGCCATCCCGATCATCGTGGTGACGACCAGGAGCAGCCGCACGTCGAAGTTCTTGACATGGCTCAGCTCGTGGCTCAGCACGCCTTCGAGCTCCTCGCGGTTCATCATCTGGAGCAGTCCCGTTGTCACCGTCACCGCGGCGTGCTTGGGGTCGCGGCCCGTGGCGAATGCATTCGGGCTCGGGTCTTCGATGACATACACCTTGGGCATGGGCAGCCCATCACCGATCGCCAACGCCTGAACGAGGTTGTAAAGCTGCTGGTACTGCTGAGGGTCGGCTTCTTTTGCCCCTGACGCCGCGAGCACCGTCGCCGAGCCGAGGAAGTAGGAGTACAGCGCGGCCAGCACCCCGAGGATGCCAAGGATGATCGCGCCCCCGATCGCGGCGGTCAGGCCACCGCCGCCGAACTCGCCGATCACGAATCCCGCCAGCAGCCAGACTGCGATGAACCCCACGACGACGAAGATGCTGTTGCGCTTGTTTCGGGCGATCTGGTGGTACATGCGTATCTAAACCTCCCCTGCAGGGAGCGCCCCCAAACCTCAGGACCGACCCCGTCTCGAGCTCAGGGTCTCCTTCAACCTCTTCGCCGCCCAGCGGCCCCAGATCTGAGCCCACACCAGGCCATTTCCAAACGCTGGAATGTCCTCGGCGTGGTGCTTGAAGTGATACGCCCACATCGAGCGATATTTCTCGTACAGGACCTGGCGCTGCACCTCGGTCGTGGTCTCGGTTTCGTGGCGTACTGCGGTTGCGTTGGGCAGATAGAAGATCTTCCAGCCGCCCATCTTGAGCCGGTAGCAGAGATCGATGTCCTCGCCGAACATGAAGTAGCGCGGGTCGAAATAGCCGATGCGGTCCACTGCTGCCATCCGCAGCATCAGGCAGGTGCCCGAGCCGGCGTCGATCTCATGCACCTCCGACTCGTCCACGTGGCCCATGTTGTCGCGGCCAAACCGTGCGCTGTTGGGGAACAGCCGGCTGAGTCCGATCGAGCGGTAGAACAGCGATCGCGGTTCGGGAAACGAGCGCCGTGCTTCCGGATCCAGCGTGCCGTCCGGCATGACGATTCGGGGCCCGACCGCCCCGGCATCCTGGCGGGTGAGCAGGAGGTCGGCCATCCGGCCCACGGCCTGAGGCTCGAGGGTGACGTCGGGGTTCAAGAGCAGGACGAACCTGCCCCGGCACCGCTCCAGTCCGATGTTGGCGGCGCGCCCGTAGCCCATGTTCGCCGGCTCGCGCAGGACGGTCACATGGGGGAACTCGTCGGTGACCGCCGCAGCCGAGCCGTCGGTCGAGGCGTTGTCGACGACGATCGCCTCCACCGGTATGTCGGCGGTCGCGAAGAATGCCCGAAGGCACTGGAGCAGCTGGGGCTTGACGTTGCTGCTGACTATCAATGCGGAAACCACGAACTTGGTTCGGTCCTTCTTCGGCTTCGGAGGCGCCGTGTCAAACGGCGTCGTCTCCGCCAGTCGTGCCCGATCCGCGGTCGTGACCTCGATCTTTGCGTCATCGGTCGTCATCGGGTCGGGCGTTTGAACTTGCGCCATCTCCTCCGATTTCGGCTCCTCCGGCGTCGTTTGCTCGATCATCGACATCGAATTATCACCGTCAGGGGCCGATGGGCGCCTCAAGTAGAATGCCGGGAACAGTGCAGACCGGCGCGCGAATGGGTCTCGGCCAGCGCTTGACCGAGGTCCGGCAAAGCCGGTTGGTCCGGCAGAACCTGGTCCTTTTCGCCGGCGGACTGGTCGCCGGCATCGGCGGATTCGTCTACCACGCCATCGCGGGTCGTGTGCTCGGGCCCGAGAGATACGGACAGGTCGCCTTCCTCATCGCCGTGTACTCGGTTGGCACGGCGCCGGCGTTGATCCTCGTCGTCGTGCTGGCCAGGTACACAGCGACCCTCGTCGCTCGCGGCGACGCCGGCGTCCGATCGCTGCTCGCTCGGACGACCCGCTTGGTGGCCATACCCGGCCTCGCCCTGGTGCTGGTGACGACGCTCGTCGCACGGCCGGTCGCGACCCTCGGACACCTCGGCTCAGCGCTACCGGTGCTCATCCTTGGTTTTTCGATCGCGCTCATATGGCAGGTGGCGATACCCCGCGGAATCCTCCAGGGACTGCAGCGATTCACCGCGCTGTCGCTCAACCTCTCGCTCGAGCTCATCGTGCGCACCACCGTGGCGTTTGGTCTGCTCGTCGCGGGCTATGCCGTCTCCGGTGCGATGGCGGCCGTCTTCACCGGTCTTGCGTTCACCTTCGCGCTCGGTCTGTTCTCGCTTCGCGACCATTTCGGTGACACCGCGGCGCGAGTGCGTCTGAGGGTCATGGCCACCTTCTCACTCACCGCGGCGGCCGGGATCATCGGCATTCAGGTCCTCTACAACCAGGACGTCATCCTTGCCGAGCACTTCTTGAACAGCCATGCGGGCGGCATCTACGGCGGGCTCAACAAGATCGGGACGATCCTCTTCTTCCTCACCCTGAGCGTGAGCCAGGTGCTGTTTCCGCGCGTCGTCGAGGCGGTCGCCAAGGACCAGCACCCCGGACGGATCCTGCTCTCGTCGGCGGGCATCCTCACCGCGCTGGGGGCGGGAGCGCTGCTCGTGTTCGCGGTGGTGCCAGGCCTTGTGGTTGGCGTCCTGTTCGGACCCACCTTCCGCGACGCGACCCCCTACGTGTTTCCAGTCGGTGTCATCGGACTGGCGCTCGCCCTGAACAATCTGTTGGTCCAGTTCTTCATGGCGGTTCACGACCGGTTGTTCGTTCCGCTCCTCGCCGCCAGCTGCGTCGCCGAAGCTGGGCTGATCGTCCTCTTCCACGCAGGCGTCGGGCAGGTGGTCGCGGACGTGCTGATCGCGCTGATTGGGTTGCTCGCGCTCCTGAGCGTCCGCTGCTATCTGCTGCTGCCGACGCTCAAAGCCGAAAGCGTCATCGAACCGGGCCTTATTTAAAAACTAAGTCCCGCCGCCCTTGCGGGCCGCGGGACTTATTAGAACGCTCGGCAACGACCTACTCTCCCACCGGGTTACCCCGACAGTACCATCGGCGCTGGAGGGCTTAACTGCCGTGTTCGGAATGGGAACGGGTGTCTCCCCTCCGCCATGGTCACCGAACTGTCGGATTATACGGCGTTACCCGCCCCCACCCCTGGCTGCGCCGAGCGGGGAAGTGACTGCCTATCTGGTGCGGCGGCGTCGCG
>Ga0210384_10006742_pt1 | contig 12189 bp, 5 predicted proteins | sample IncBWH2MmetaG_FD_160574 | JGI IMG/M metagenome (GOLD analysis project Ga0210384, IMG submission 160574) | Forest soil microbial communities from Barre Woods Harvard Forest LTER site, Petersham, Massachusetts, United States - Inc-BW-H-2-M | ecosystem: Environmental > Terrestrial > Soil >... | reverse complement strand
CGGCCGCGGTCAAGGAATTCTTCGGCTCCTCGCAGCTGTCGCAGTTCATGGACCAGAACAACCCGCTGTCGGAAGTGACCCACAAGCGCCGCGTTTCGGCACTGGGCCCGGGCGGACTCACGCGCGAGCGCGCGGGCTTCGAGGTGCGCGACGTGCACCCGACCCACTACGGCCGCGTCTGCCCGATCGAGACCCCGGAAGGTCCGAATATCGGCCTCATCAATTCCCTGTCCGTGTACGCGCGCACCAACAACTACGGCTTCCTCGAGACGCCGTACCGGCGCGTGGAAAACGGCCGCGTCAACGATCGCATCGATTTCCTCTCCGCTATCGAGGAGGGCGAATTTGCGATCGCGCAGGCGAACGCGGTGCTGGGAGCCAAGGGCGAGCTCACCGATGAGCTGGTGTCCTGCCGCTTCCAGAACGAGTTCACGCTGATGCCGCGCGAGCGCATCAACTACATGGACGTGTCGCCCAAGCAGATCGTGTCGGTGGCGGCCTCGCTCATCCCGTTCCTCGAGCACGACGACGCCAACCGCGCCCTCATGGGCTCGAATATGCAGCGCCAGGCGGTGCCGACGCTGCGCTCCGAGACCCCGCTGGTGGGCACGGGCATGGAGCGCCCGGTGGCGATCGACTCCGGGGTGGTCGTGATCGCCAAGCGTGGCGGCGCGGTCGACTCGGTCGATGCGTCACGCATCGTGGTGCGGGTGAATGATGATGAAACCCTCGCCGGCGAGCCGGGCGTGGACATCTACAACCTCACCAAGTACACCCGTTCGAACCAGAACACCTGCATCAACCAGCGCCCGCTGGTGAACGCCGGCGACCGGATCGCGCGCGGCGACGTACTGGCCGACGGCCCGTCGACGCACTTAGGGGAACTCGCGCTCGGCCAGAACCTCCTGGTCGCGTTCATGCCCTGGAACGGCTACAACTTCGAGGATTCGATCCTGATTTCCGAGCGGGTGGTGGAGGAAGACCGCTTCACGACCATCCACATCGAGGAGCTCACCTGTGTCGCGCGCGACACCAAGTTGGGACCCGAGGAAATCACCGCCGACATCCCCAATGTGGGCGACACCGCGCTCGCCAAGCTCGACGAGGCGGGTATCGCCTTCATCGGCGCCGAAGTGAAGGCCGGGGACATCCTGGTCGGCAAGGTGACGCCCAAGGGCGAGACGCAGCTGACGCCCGAAGAGAAGCTGCTGCGGGCGATCTTCGGCGAGAAGGCCTCCGATGTGAAGGATACCGGCCTGCGGGTGCCGCCCGGCATGGACGGCACGGTGATCGACGTGCGCGTGTTCACGCGCGACGGCGTGGACAAGGACAGCCGCGCGCTGTCCATCGAGAAGGCCGAGATCGAGCGCGTCCGCAAGGACTTCGCCGACCAGCAGCGCATCCTCGAGGATGACCTGTTCCAGCGCGTGCGCGGCATGCTGCTGGATCAGGCCGCCGCGGGCGGACCTCACAAGCTCAAGAGCGGCGCCAAGATCACCGCCGAATACCTGGATGAGGTGCCGCGCGAGGAGTGGTTCGCGATTCGCCTCGATGGCGAGGATGCGAACTCCCAGCTCGAGCAGGCCTCCGAGCGCCTCAAGCTGCAGAGGAAGGCGTTCGAGAAGCGCCTCGACGACAAGAAGGTCAAGATCACCGCCGGTGATGACCTGGCTCCCGGCGTGCTCAAGATGGTCAAGGTGTACCTGGCGGTGAAGCGCCGCGTGCAGCCGGGCGACAAGATGGCCGGCCGTCACGGCAACAAGGGCGTGATCTCCACCATCGTGCCGGTGGAGGACATGCCCTACCTGGAAGACGGCACCCCGGTCGATGTGGTGCTGAATCCCTTAGGGGTGCCCTCGCGCATGAACGTCGGCCAGGTGCTGGAGACGCACCTGGGCTGGGCGGCGAAGGGCGTGGGCCTGAAGATCGGCCGCATGCTCGAGCAGCAGGCGGCGGTGGCGGACCTGCGTGGCTTCATCAAGCAGATCTACAACGAGACCGGTGGCCAGAAGGAAGATATCGACAGCCTGAACGATGGGGATCTTAAGGCGCTCGCCAAGAACCTCACCAACGGGGTGCCGATGGCGACACCGGTGTTCGACGGTGCCAGCGAAACTGAGATCAAGCGCATGCTGAAGCTCGCCGACCTGCCGCTGAACGGCCAGACCTGGCTGTTCGATGGCCGCACCGGCGAGCGCTTCGAGCGGCAGGTGACGGTCGGCTACATGTACATGCTGAAGCTGAACCACCTGGTCGACGACAAGATGCACGCGCGCTCGACCGGACCTTACAGCCTCGTGACCCAGCAGCCGCTGGGCGGCAAGGCGCAGTTCGGCGGCCAGCGCTTCGGCGAAATGGAAGTGTGGGCGCTCGAGGCCTACGGTGCCGCTTACACCTTGCAGGAAATGCTGACCGTCAAGTCAGACGACGTCAACGGCCGCACCAAGATGTACAAGAACATCGTGGACGGCAACCACCAGATGGATGCGGGTATGCCGGAGTCCTTCAACGTACTCGTGAAGGAAATCCGCTCGCTCGCCATCAATATGGAACTGGAGCAGGACTAAGTTATGAAAGATTTACTGAAACTGTTCCGGCAGCACGCTCCGGTCGAACATTTCGACTCGATCAAGATCGGGCTGGCGTCGCCGGAGATGATCCGCTCCTGGTCGTACGGCGAAGTGAAGAAGCCCGAGACCATCAACTACCGCACCTTCAAGCCGGAGCGCGATGGACTGTTCTGCGCCAAGATCTTCGGTCCGGTGAAGGACTACGAGTGCCTGTGCGGCAAGTACAAGCGCCTGAAGCACCGCGGGGTGGTGTGCGAGAAGTGCGGCGTCGAGGTGACTCAGTCGAAAGTCCGCCGTGAGCGCATGGGGCACATCGAGCTCGCCAGCCCCACCGCGCACATCTGGTTCCTGAAGTCGCTGCCCTCGCGTATCGGCCTCATGCTCGACATGACGCTGCGCGAGATCGAGCGGGTGCTGTACTTCGAGGCCTTCGTGGTCATCGACCCGGGTATGACGCCGATGCAGCGCGGGCAGCTGCTCACCGACGAGATGTACCTCGAGGCGATCGAGGAGCACGGCGATGAGTTCGACGCCCGCATGGGCGCCGAGGCCGTTTACGAGCTGATGCGCACCATCGATCTGGCGGCCGAAGTGGTCAAGGTCCGCGAGGACATGGCGGCGACCGCGTCTGAGACCAAGCTCAAGCGCCTCTCCAAGCGTCTGAAGCTCATCGAGTCCTTCGTCGAGTCGGGCAACAAGCCCGAGTGGATGGTGCTGACGGTGTTGCCGGTGCTGCCGCCGGATCTGCGGCCGCTGGTGCCGCTGGATGGCGGGCGCTTCGCGACCTCGGACCTGAATGACCTGTACCGCCGCGTCATCAACCGCAACAACCGCCTGCGGCGCCTGCTGGAGTTGAACGCGCCCGATATCATCGTGCGCAACGAGAAACGCATGCTGCAGGAAGCAGTGGATGCGCTGCTCGACAACGGCCGCCGCGGACGTGCCATCACCGGCACCAACAAGCGCCCGCTGAAGTCGCTCGCCGACATGATCAAGGGCAAGCAGGGACGTTTCCGCCAGAACCTGCTCGGCAAGCGCGTCGACTACTCGGGCCGTTCGGTCATCGTCGTCGGCCCGCAGCTGCGCCTGCACCAGTGCGGCCTGCCGAAGAAGATGGCGCTCGAGCTGTTCAAGCCCTTCATCTTCCAGAAACTGCAGCTGCGCGGCGAAGCCTCGACCATCAAGGCCGCCAAGCGCCTGGTGGAGCGCGAGGGAGCGGAAGTGTGGGACATCCTCGAAGAGGTGATCCGCGAGCATCCGGTGCTCTTGAACCGTGCCCCGACCCTGCATCGCCTGGGGATCCAGGCGTTCGAGCCGCTGCTGGTCGAAGGCAAGGCGATCCAGCTGCATCCGCTGGTGTGCACCGCGTTCAACGCCGACTTCGACGGCGACCAGATGGCCGTGCACGTGCCGCTGTCGCTCGAAGCGCAGCTGGAAGCGCGCGCGCTCATGATGTCGTCGAACAACATCCTCTCGCCGGCGAATGGTGACCCGATCATCGTGCCGTCGCAGGACGTGGTGCTGGGCCTTTACTACATGACCCGCGAGCGCATCGGCGCCGCCGGCGAAGGCGCATTCTTCGCCGACGTCGCCGAGGTGCATCGTGCCTACGAGAGCCGCGGGGTCGACCTGCAGGCGAAAGTCCACGTGCGGCTGCGCGAGCACCTGAAGGGCGAAGGCGGCACGCTGACGGAGAAGCTGCGCGTGGTCCCCACCACCGTGGGCCGGGCGCTGCTGTTCGAAATCCTGCCCAAGGGCCTGTCCTTCGATCTCATCAACCAGGACATGACCAAGAAGGCGATCTCCGCGACCATCAACGCCTGCTACCGCGCGCTGGGGTTGAAGGAGACCGTGGTGTTTGCCGACCAGCTCATGTACACCGGCTTCCACTACGCGACGCGCTCGGGCCTGTCCTTCGGCATCGACGACATCGTCATCCCGGAGCAGAAGACGCGCATCGTTACCGCCGCCGATCACGAGGTGAAGGAGATCCAGGACCAGTACGCGTCGGGTCTGGTCACCAACGGCGAGCGCTACAACAAGGTGGTCGACATCTGGTCGCGTGCCAATGACCAGGTGGCCAAGGCCATGATGGAGAAGCTCGGCTCGGAAGATGCCACCGACCTCAGGGGTGCGCACCACAAGCAGAAGTCCTTCAACTCGATCTTCATGATGGCGGACTCCGGCGCCCGCGGTTCCGCGGCGCAGATCCGCCAGCTCGCCGGCATGCGCGGCCTCATGGCCAAGCCCGACGGCTCGATCATCGAGACCCCGATCACGGCGAATTTCCGTGAAGGCCTGAACGTGCTGCAGTACTTCATCTCCACCCACGGCGCCCGCAAGGGACTCGCCGACACGGCGCTGAAGACCGCCAACTCCGGCTACCTCACCCGGCGCCTCGTCGATGTGGCGCAGGACCTGGTGGTGACCGAGTTCGACTGCGGCACGGTAAACGGGCTCGCCATGACCCCGCTGGTCGAGGGCGGTGACGTCGTGGAAGCACTCGGTGAACGGGTACTCGGCCGCGTGGTGGCTGAGGACGTCGTCAAGCCCGGCGCCAAGGAGGTGCTGATCCCGGCTGGCACGCTGCTGGAAGAGAAGCTGGTGCGGCTGCTCGAGACCGAGGGCATCGATCAGATCACGGTGCGCTCACCGATCACCTGCCAGACGCGGTACGGGGTGTGCGCGGCCTGCTACGGACGGGATCTGGCACGCGGCCGGACGATTTCCATCGGCGAGGCCGTGGGCGTCATCGCGGCGCAGTCGATCGGGGAGCCGGGCACGCAGCTCACCATGCGTACCTTCCACATCGGCGGCGCGGCCTCGCGGGCCGCGGCGGCCAGCAGCGTGGAAGTGCGCAACAAGGGCCAGATCCGCTTCCATCACGTGAAGACAGTGCAGCACGAGAAGGGACACCTGGTGGCGGTGTCGCGTTCCGGGGAGCTGGGGGTCGTGGATGACTTCGGCCGCGAGCGCGAGCGCTACAAGATCCCCTACGGCGCCGTGATCAACGTCAAGGAAAGCGCCATGGTGGCGGGTGGCCAGGTCATCGCGACCTGGGATCCGCATACCCACCCGGTCGTCACCGAGGTGGCGGGCTTCGTGAAGTTCCAGGATTTCGTGGATGGCCTCACGGTCACCTCCCAGGTCGACGAAGTCACCGGCCTCTCCAGCACCGTGGTGCTCGACACCAAGCAGCGCGGCGGCAAGGACGTGCGCGCCACCATCAAGCTCGTGAACGGCAAGGGCAAGGAACTGACCTTCGCCAACACCGAGATACCGGCGGTGTACACGCTGCCCCCGGGCGCGCTCGTCAGCCTCGAGGACGGCGCGCGCGTGTCGCTGGGCGATGTGATCGCGCGTATCCCGCAGGAGTCCTCCAAGACCCGCGACATCACCGGCGGTCTGCCGCGCGTGGCGGATCTGTTCGAGGCGCGCAAGCCGAAGGATCCGGCAATTCTCGCCGAGAAATCCGGCACCGCGAGCTTCGGCAAGGAGACCAAGGGCAAGCGGCGCCTGATCATCACCAGCGATGACGGGGAGAAGTACGAGGAGCTGATCCCGAAGTGGCGCACGCTCAACGTCTTCGAAGGCGAAACCGTGGAACGCGGCGAAGTGATCGCCGACGGCGAGCCGAACCCGCACGACATCCTGCGCCTGCAGGGCGTCGAGGCGCTGGCGAACTACCTGGTGCGCGAGATCCAGGACGTCTACCGTCTGCAGGGCGTGAAGATCAACGACAAGCACATCGAGGTGATCATCCGCCAGATGCTGCGCAAGACCGAGGTGCAGGAAGCGGGCGAAACCGCGCTGCTGCGTGGCGAGCAGCTCGATCGGGCGCGCGCGCTCGACATCAACGACCGGGCACAGCAGGGCAACAAGAAAGCCGCCCGGCTGCAGCCGGTGCTGCTCGGCATCACCAAGGCGTCGCTGGCGACCGAGTCGTTCATCTCCGCCGCCTCGTTCCAGGAAACCACCCGCGTGCTGACCGAGGCTGCGGTGCGGGGACTGAAGGACGACCTGCGGGGACTGAAGGAGAACGTCATCGTCGGCCGGTTGATCCCGGCAGGCACGGGCTTTGCGGCCCATGCCTCGCGCCGTCGCAAGCTCGAAGGGGCCGACCGTCGCAGCTTCATGGACGTCAGCGGCGGGCTGCCGGACGCGGAAGAGGCGAGCGTTAGCGAAGAGTCGGAGAGCGCGGCGGGCTAAAGCCGCCTTCTCGCAGCGTTGAGTCGCAAAGGGCCGGCGAGGCTTTCGCCGGCCCTTTTTTTTCGAGCACGCGGCCGGACTAGCTTTCGGCCTGGTAGAACTGCAGGCACACCCCGTGCGGCACGATCATGTGGAACTCGCGCCGCCCCCAGGGTTTCACTTCCAGCGGCCCCACTTGCGCGCTCGTGCCACGGTATTGCTGGTAGAGCGCATCCAGATCCGAAACCCCAATGCTGTGGCTCGAGTTCTCGATCCAGGCGCGGGTGCTGTTCTCGATGAGATTGAACGCGACGGCGTCGCGCTGGATGCCGGCCATGTTCGGGCTCTGCCACAGCACCGTAAATCCCAGCTCCCCGACGTAGAACTTCAGCGCTTCTGCGAGGCCGCCGCCCGTGGGTATCATGGACGTGACCGAAGACATGCGGATGGGCTTCGTGTTCATCGGGTAACCATATCACCGCCGGCCGTGGAGTCACCGTGACGACTGAATATCCCGTTCTCACCGGCAACCACGTGCGTCTTGAGCCACTCGAGCGGCGCCACATCCCGGGCCTGGTCGCAGCCGCGGGGCAGGATCTGGCGCTGTATGAATGGAGCGCGGTGCCGCAGGGTCTGACCGCCATGGAGCAGTACGTGGACACCGCGCTCGCCTGGCGCGCGGCGGGAACTGCGCTGGCCTTTGCCACCTTGCGCGCCGCCGACGGGATGGTCCTCGGCTCGAGTCGCTTCTTCGACATCGAGCGCTGGCCGTGGCCTCCCGGGCACCCGGGCGGGGAGCGCGGCGGTCCCGATGGCTGCGAGATCGGCTACACCTGGCTGGGCGCTGCGGCCATTCGCACCGCCGCCAACACCGAAGCGAAGCTGCTGATGCTCGCGCACGCTTTCGAAGTGTGGGGCGTGCACCGCGTATGTTTTCACACCGACGCGCGCAACGCGCGCTCCCGTGCGGCGCTCGCGCGCATCGGGGCGCAGTTCGAAGGCATCCTGCGCGCGCACCGCCTGGCCGCGGACCTCACCCCGCGCGACTCGGCGCGTTACTCCATCGTCGCCGCGGAGTGGCCGCAGCTTAAGCGCGGGCTGCGCGCGAGGCTTACAGCTGCGGCCTGACGGGCGCGGGCTACTTGCCCTGCCAGATCTTCAGCATGTCGGCAGAACCCTGCGCCCGCACGCTGTTGTCGGTGAGAATCTCTTCGGTCGCGGCGACGGTCTGCGCGCGGGGAAACACCAGCGCTTCACCCGTCAGGTTGTCGAAGTCGATGGTGACGAACTCGTCCTTGAGATCGCGCAGCAGCGCCACCATCTGCGCCAGGCTCTTCACCGGCGTGCCGTTCACCGATTTCACGATCTCCCCGGAAGGGTTGCCGTAGCCCTTGGAGAGCGCGTGCGGGAACAGTGGCGATGGCACTATCACCAGCTCATCGTGCCCGGCATCCGGCGGCTGCCCCAGGCGGGCGACGAGTGGGCTGCCGAGCGCGGCGGCAGTCGTGCCGCCCTTGGCACGCAGCAGCTGCAGCGATTCGATCGACGCCCGCGACAGCACCAGCGGCCCGTAGATGAAGTACGGCGGATAAGCGCCCGCGAGGAAATCCACGAGCAGCGGCCGGTGCTCGCTTACCGGCATACGGATGTTCTGCGACTTGCCCGCGCGCACGATGGTCAGGGGTACGGTGCCGTCGTGCGCCACCTTCTGCAGCAGGTAGCCGAACCCGAGGCGCAGGTTGTCACCGGCCTGGATCATCCCCTGGTCATCAATCGGGGTGTCGGCGATGCGGGTGATGACGTCCCATTGCTTCAGGGGCGAGGGCCCGGCCCCGGGCGCTTCAAAGGGGCGATAAACCACCGTGCCGCGCACCGAGTCGTCGACCTTGAGGAAGGCGCGCAGCGCCGGATTTTCCAGCGTCTGCAATTCGTCGTAAAACGTGGGCTTGCCGTAGGGGCGGCCGGCGGCGACATCCTTGAGAAACAGGTCGATTTCTTCGTTCGGAATGATATAGCCGATGTTCTCCGAGCCCACCAGGTGGCTGAACACCAGCCCGATCATCTTGCCGTCGGCGATCGCAGGACCGCCGCTGTTGCCCGGATTGATGGCGGCGTCGATCTGGATGCGCAGGCCCGAGACGCCGACGTTGTAGTTCACGAACTCAATGCGCGAGACGATGCCGCGGGTGATCGACAGCGATTCGCCGCCGGTCGGGAAGCCGTACGTGAGCACCGCATCCTTGATCTTCGGCACCCGGCTCGCTCGCGGCAGCGGCGGCCGCTTGGCGAAGAACGACTCATCGTCGAGCTTCAGCACCGCCAGATCGATGCCCGCAGCGACGGCCACCACCGTCGCCGACAGCTTGTCGCCGGACTCGTTGGCCTGCACCTGCACCTGGCTGGCGTATTGCACCACGTGGGCGTTGGTGAGGATGCGCTTGCCATCGATGATCACGCCGGTACCGGTGACTTCTTGCGGCGGCGCTTTGGTCCAGGGCCGGGACAAATCCGGGTAGGCCGCCTTGGAGAACACCTTGACCACCGCCTTCTCGGTGTCGTGAGAAACCGGAGCTTCCGCGGCGGGAACGGCGGCGCCGGCGCCCAGGGCGCGGCTCACGAGCAGGCAGCCGTAAACGAGCGAGTGAAACTTTGCGGTCATGGGGCGGTCTTTTTTCTTGGTGCGGGACGCCGCAGGTGCGCTAGATTCTGGCACATAATCCTCCTACAGTGCTCGAGCCCACCGGCACCGCAGGTCAGGAGGTTCCCGTGAAGCCCATCGTGCTTGCCTTCGGATTAGTGAGCGTCGCGGTGCTGTGCAGCGCAGCGCCGGCGCGTGGTGTCCTGCCGGATCATTCCATCAGCCGCGCGGTCGCCGACCCCGCCCGTCCGGAAGCTGATCGCGAGCGCGATGCCGGGCGCAAACCCGCCGCGAGCCTCGCGTTCGCAGGCGTGCACCCGGGCGCGAAGGTCGCGGAGCTGCTGCCGGGCTCCGGGTACTTCACGCGTCTTTTCAGCCTCGTGGCGGGGCCGAAGGGCAAGGTCTATGCGCTGGCGCGACCGCGCCCGGCGGACGCCGCTGCAGATGCGAAAGATCCGGCCGCGCCGGTGCAGGCGATCGCGGCTGATCCGCACTACGCCAATGTGGCGGTGAGCACCATGAGCATCAAGGAGCTGTCGCTGCCGGAAGCCGTGGATCTGGTGTGGACCTCGCAGAACTACCATGACCTGCACAACATCCCGAATGCCGACGTCGCCGATTTCGACCGCAGCGTTTTCAAGGCCCTGAAACCCGGCGGCGTATTCATCGTGCTCGATCATGCCGCCGCCCCCGGCTCCGGCTTCCGCGACACCTCCACGCTGCATCGCATCGATCCGGAGGCGGTGAAGAAGGAAGTGCTGTCCGCTGGCTTCAAGTTCGAGGCCGAGAGCGACGTGCTGCACAACGCCGCCGATGACCACACGCTCAAGGTGTTTGATCCGGCGATTCGCGGCAAGACGGACCAGTTCATTCTGAAGTTCAGAAAGCCTTAGCTGAGGCGCTGGCGGGGTAGGGCGCGTCTAGTCCGGCGGATTGTGGGCGCGCAGGAACGCCACCGACTCCTTGAGCATCTGCAGGCGCGTGCCGCTGCGCGACAGCCAGTGATCTTCTTCCTTGAGCGCCAGCAGCTGCACGTCCTTCCTGGCGGCGTGCAGTGCGTCGTACATGAGCTGGCTCTGCTCGAAGGGCACCACGGTGTCGTCGCGGCCGTGGATAAGGAGTAGCGGGACGCTGATCGCATCGACATGCTTGACGGGGGATATCTCATCCAGCGCCGGGTCGTCCGGGCCGCTGACACCCATGTAACGATCCCAGTAGCGCTGCGTCAGGTTTTGCTCGCGCCCCTGTTTGCGGTTCTCCCACCGCAGCAGGCGCTTGAGGTCGCTGATCCCGGCGACCGAGATCGCGCAGCGATAGACCCCCGGATCGAGTGTCACGCCGGCAAGCGCCGCGTAGCCGCCGTAACTCGCACCGGCGATGCACACCCGCGCGGGATCCGCGATGCCTTCCTTGACGAGGAAACGCACGCCGTCGGAGAGGTCGGTCTGCATCCTCCGGCCCCATTCACCAAAGCCCTTGCTGAGGAACTCCCAGCTGGTGAGTGAACCGCGGAAGTTGGGGCGCAACACGGCGTAGCCCTGGTCCGCGAGCGCCTGCGACCACCAGTCGAAGTCGCTTGTGTCGCGCACAGCCGGACCGCCGTGAGGCAGTACGATGAGCGGCAGGTTCTTCGGCGCCTTGCCGCGGGGCAAGGTGAGAAAGGCGGGAATCTTCAGCCCGTCGCCGGCGACGTAGGTGATGCGGCGCGCCTCCAGTGGCTGCGTCACACCGTCGTACACACTGCCGAGGGCGGTTGCCCGGCGGGCATCCAGATCGATGAGCGTATAGCGAAAGCCCTTCGCGCCCTCGACCCGCACGATCAGCTTGCGGAAGTCCGCCGAGGCTGACTTCAAGAGCACATGCTCGCCAGGAAAGGCGTTCACCGTCGCGTCCCAGGACTCCTGCAGGCCGCGATCAAAGAACACATACTCCTCGGTATCACCGGTGTGCACACCGCCGATCATGCGGTTGGTGAGCGGGTTCTCGATGGGTCGATTCAGCGTTTCAGTGCCGGCCATCGCCGGACCCAGGGAGCCGTCCTTGAGCGACATGAGCTTCCAGACGGGATTGCCCTCCTCCATCATCTGCACCAGCAGCGTGTCAGGAGTCGGCCCCCAGCCGAGCAGCTTGGGAAATTCGATCTCCTCCTTGCCCGCAGCAACCTCGCGCATATGCCCCGCCAGGCGCAGGAAGATGCTCCAGCGACGGTCATGTTCGGCGTAGGTTTCTTCGGCCTGGATGTCGCCCACCTCATCCACCACCCACGCGAGGGTGCCGGGCTTGCCGACACGCACGACGCGCGAGTTCTGGGTCTCAAGATCCACCGCGATCAACGCCAGCGCGGTATCACGCATCACCTGCACACCCGGAACAAACAGCACGGTGCGGTCCTTGACGTGGCGGACCATCACGTTACCGGCAATGATGTTGAGGATGTCCACGCCGTTGAACTGATCGGGCTGCGGGACCTCGAAGCGCTTGCCGCTGCGGACGTCGAAGACCTGCATCTGGAACCACTCGCTGTTGTCGCCGCGGAACCCGAATGGCACCGTGGTGACCGAGGTCACGATCATGAGGCGATTGTTGTCCGCCCATCTGATGTAGCGCAGCTTCTGATCGCCGACCCGCACACCACGCAGGATGCTGTGCTCGGCGACCGCGTACACCTCGACGATGCGGGTGTTTTCCTCGGTCTTGACGAAGGCAATGCGCGTGCCGTCCGGCGACAGCGCGAAGTCCTCGAGGTGCGGCAGCCGTCCGTAGACCTCCAGCGGCGCGGCCGCCAGCGGCGGC
>Ga0210384_10006741_pt1 | contig 12190 bp, 10 predicted proteins | sample IncBWH2MmetaG_FD_160574 | JGI IMG/M metagenome (GOLD analysis project Ga0210384, IMG submission 160574) | Forest soil microbial communities from Barre Woods Harvard Forest LTER site, Petersham, Massachusetts, United States - Inc-BW-H-2-M | ecosystem: Environmental > Terrestrial > Soil >... | reverse complement strand
TCCGTGGCCATCGTCAAGCCATAGAGCTGCCGGGAAAGACCCGCGGCGAAGTCGCAGATGTCGATCATCTCCTGGACTTCGCCGAGACCTTCGGACTCGATCTTGCCGACCTCGATAGAAACGAGTCGACCGAGGGCGCGCTTGTTGGTGCGCAGCTCTTCGCCAAGGAGCCGCACGAGTTCACCGCGCTTGGGACTCGGGATCAGACGCCATTCGAGGAAAGCCGCGTGAGCCTTTTCGATCGCCATGGTCGCGTCGGCGGCGGTGACCTCCCTGACGTGCGCCACGGTTTCGCCCGTAATTGGGGTTTTCGCGACCAGCGTGCCACCCTTATAGCGGACCGGTCCGACACCGAGCTCAAGCAGAAGCGCGTCGACATCGGCCTTGAGCGTGAGGTTTCCGGCTTTGGTGGATTGCTTGATCATATTGACTGACATGAGAGGCTCTTTTTGACTGACATGAGACGCTCTTTCCAAGGGCTATTTCAGAGGGGTGCTGCTGTCAGCGGTCGGCTGAAGACTTCGCGAGAAACACAGACGATGGATCGTCATGTTCCTCATCTCCGGCCGTACTTAGCGAACAACAGCGTTACCAGCTGATCGACCGATGTCGCTAGGTAGCCGCCGGGCGAGGAGCCACGTCCCTACCACTCGCGAGGCGCGCAGGCGGTCAATCGTAAACCTAAGTATCATCGTCTCAAACAAATGTAAGGCACTGATGAACGTCTGTGCAATGGTCCGATCCGTCTCTCTGTGATTGTAGTTCGACGGCGTTATGTCGTTCGAACTGGGATTGTGGAGGCGAAATGCTGAGCAAAGAATATTTGGATACGGCACGGACCATACTCCGGGCGGCCCAAACAATGACCGATCAACACGTTGCGGGGCAGCTTAAGGCGCTTGCTGAGGACTATGAGCGGCGAGCTGAGAAAACCGCACGCGCTGATGCGGCTAAGGCGTTGGCTCGGTCGGCTGCTCGCGAATGTGACGCACTATCATGAACGTCACCATCCAGAAGCTTAACGGCTTGTGGCACCTCATCGTCGGGTCGTGTCAGATCCGGACTCCGTTCTTGGAGACACAGGACCGCGCGCTGGTCGTTGCGTACGCCCGCCGGGTCTACCCGGGCGCCAAGATCTTCGAACGCGACTGACGGTTAAGAAGGGAAATGTGGCGGCGCTCACGCAGATCAAGTGTGCTGCGCCAGCTCTCTGAGCCGGTTCGCGCTCGACAGCTCCGAGGGATGATCGGCTGCGCTGCTGGTGTCCGATGCTGAACTAAGAAAGTTTTAATGGTGACGGTACGGTTGTCTCTTATCTAAACATTATCTGCACAAAAGGAGCCGATGATATGAGCGATCATGATGAATGGATCAGCTATTCGCACTGGGGCATGTTCACTCTGGAGCGCAAATCCTCGCGGCAGTCGAATTGATCTAGCCAGACAATTCGCGCTTCGACTGCAGTTGTCAGCAAACACACACGACATGCCGGAGGTCAGGCCTGTGCGCCCTAAGAAGCGGTCTGCATTGATCAAGCCTTCGCTGCTGCTGGAGGCTACCAGCCACACAGCGATGGGCATGCCGTTGGTCTCGCCTTTGCGTTTCTCGCAACTCACATCACCGCGTTGGGCATCGCGACCTTGATCAACTACAGCCCAACTCCAGATGTCGTTATGATAATGTTCGTGGGCACATGCGCAATAACCTTCGGTATCGGAGCGACCCTTACGGGGCTAGCAATCACGTTGACTGAAGATCCTTATACCACGGCGCGAATAGCCTTTGCGGTTAGCCGCCGCCCCACTCGGACGCGCTCCTTCCGTTCCACATCAATCCGCCCGCGGACACGCTGGTTGCTCCTAGTTCGGATCTTCTCGTCGCTGATGCGCCGTGAGCTTCGGCCTGCGACCGAGGATGACTCCTCTCGCTTTTGCGCGTTCCCGCCCTTCCCCGGGTTCAACACGTGCACTATCTCACTTCCATCAACAATGCTGTCGTTCTCCGAGCGCGGTGGGTGGATTCATCAAGCTTACTTGGAAAGTTCAAAACCGTCCGATACTCGAACTAAAGCATTCGCGAGTGAGGATGATTACCGACTTCCGCCCCAATCTTCACAATTTGACCTGCGAGGGGTCGCGACCTCGACGAGCGATCTGACGATTTTTGCTTGTGGATGGAATTGGAGTGTCGCAAGTTCAAAATCTGGCTTCAACGCTGCAGGCTTGGGAGAATCGTATGAAGGACGTCGCCGTTGTTTCTTATTGCCGCACCGGCATCGCCAAGGCCGGCCGCGGCGCACTCAACCAAACACATGGTATTCCCATGGCTGCGCACGTCTTGCGAAACGCCGTCAAGCGCGCGCGGATTGATCCCAGTGAAGTCGAAGATGTCATTCTTGGTTGTGGTTTGCCCGAGGGCGCGACCGGTCACAACATTGCGCGTAACGCGGCTCTCGAAGCCGGCTTCGGCGTCGGCACGCCCGGCGTAACTATCAACCGATACTGCGGCTCCGGCATTACGGCTGCATCCATGGCAGCCAATCGTATTGCCACAGGCGAAGCTGACATTGTGATCGCCGGCGGCGTCGAGAGCATCAGCCTGGTGCAATTCAACCTAAACATGAACGGTTTTTTTTACGAACCGCTCGCCAAGCGCATGCCCGCCGTGTGGTGGACGATGAATCAGACGGCCGATTTTGTCGCGCAAAAATACAACATCAGCCGCGAAGCTCTGGATACCTACGTCGTCGAAAGCCAGAAACGTGTTGCGGCAGCGATTACAGCCGGAAAATACGCCGCCGAGATAGTGCCGTTTAAAACCACGATGACGGTGACCGACAAAGTCACCAAGCAAAGTCATACGCAAGAAGTCACGCTGGACCGTGACGAGGGACCCCGCCCAGATACGACGCTTGCCGGCTTAGCTGGGCTTAAGCCGGTTTACCCCGGCGGCACGACGACGGCCGGCAACGCCTCCCAATTGTCCGATGGCGCGGCGGCGCTTGTCATGATGGACGCCGACCAAGCTGTCCGCCGTGGGCTCCCGATTTTGGGTCTGTTCCGCGGCATGCAGCTTGCGTCGGTCGCGCCCGAAGAAATGAGCATCGCGATCACGCCATCAATCCGCAAACTTATGAAACACCACCAACTCGCCATGACCGACATCGATCTGTGGGAATTGCACGAGGCGTATGCTGTTACCACGCTCTACAATCAAGCGCAGCTCGAGACGCCGTGGGAGACGACGAACGTGAACGGTGGCGCCATAGCGCTCGGCCACCCCTACGGTATGTCAGGTATCCGCTATGTCGGACAAACGCTGCTTGAACTCGCCAGGCGCAACGCGCGCCGCGCAGTGGTGGCCGTGTGCACGGCGGGCGGCATGGCGACGGCCGCCCTTCTCGAACGTCCCTGAACTATAGAGAGCGAAATCACCGGGCCCACCAGCGGCATCCATCTCAGTCCAGTCGATATCTTGCGACGGCCACCTCATTCCAACGAAGACCGTTGTCGAGGCCGCCCGTCACGACGGCCATTCCGTCTGCAATTCGAAGTGGCGTCTTGAGGATAGAATCCGCCCAATCCACATATTCGAGCCAATGAGACCCTGGTGTACCTGCGAGCCCCGTAGCGCCCGACGCGATCTTCCGCGAGCACCTCCGGTGCTGCGTACGGCACTTCGCCTCGCGGCGCACTGTTGCTTGGCGGTCACAGCACTCCTTTTTCTATCGGAGTACCCTATAGCGGGTTGATGCAATTCACGTGGGGGTAGTGGGATCCGGACCAGACCGGCCTCGGCCGTACGAGCAGCGGGGAGGGGGAGATGTCGGCGAAATCCTGGTGGAGTGCCATTTTAGCTGGAATGGCTGCGGTGCTCGGCAGCGTCATCGGGGGCAATACACCCGCAGTCGCGGCGTCCGACAACAACCCAAGAACATACGCGGGAGATTACCAGGGCGGGTCGCTTCCGATCGGGACCTTCATTGCGTTCCAATACGGAAGCTTCGCTCATGCCGATGCTTTCGTCGATCCCACCGGCCACGCGCTGCCGGACTCGCACGCCAATACTTGGGTGGAGTTTACCCGGGTGACCTATTTTGCCGAGTTCGCGAACCGTCCCCTTGTGATCGAGGCGGACCTGCCATTTGCGACGTTGACGGACGTGAATATCCCCGGTACCAACAACCGCGTTGCCGGAGGACTGGTGGATCCCGTGGTTCACCTGACCTATTTCCTCATCACCGACGCGACGGTCCAGCGGTGGGTCGGCGTCACCAATTTTCTCTGGCTGCCGTGGGGGCGCAACTTTGACAACCGCAGTGCGGTCAATGTCTCCACGCCGCGGCAGATCACCGACACCCCTCAGTTCGGCTGGACCGAAGGACTTGGAAAGTTTTCGCCAAGCCTTAAGGGGCTGTTTTTCGATCTGATCGCCGACGCATCGTTCCACACCGACGGCGACAGTCCTCTCGAGGTGGTCAATCCGCCTGGTGCCCCGTTCCCCGGAGTCCTGACATACGGTACGTTAACGCAACGACCCTCGTACGATGTCAAGGCCTTCCTGCGCTATAATCCGAGCACGTTTCTTTTTGCCGCCGTTGGCATAGAGAAGTCGTGGGGAGGCGAGCAGATCGGCACAGACGGCAGATTTCTCGTCGCCGGACTGCCGGTCGGGATCCCTCAGCCCAATGTGTCGATCGGTCGAGATGACTTCTTGAGGGGCCATTTCCAATTTCAAGTCCCGCTCGCTCAGGATTTTACCATAGCAGGTGACGTGTTTCACGATTTCAAGGCGACCGGCGGGTTCAGGGAGAACATCGGCGTCGAAATTCGCCTGGCCAAATTCTTCTTTCCCCAGCCGCGCTCGAAGTAGAAAAGACGGTGCCCCAGGGTGCCCCGAGGAGATTTCGATTGATCCTGGGTAACTTTGACAGTTCAGAAAAGTCGCGCTGCACATTAGAAGCCGTTGCAGGCTAAGCTCATCGGCGACCTTGGGCGATGCGCCCGGTCGATTTGTTGGAACAGATACACCACGAACTCCTGTGTGTGCCGAAAACCTCGTCCGTATTGATATGGGGATCAAATCGCGCCGCATGTCTGCTATAGTGGGGCACCAAGCGGACGTGCCAATCCATCTCATGTATGTCTCTGCTTTTGAGGGCGGAACGGGCTCGGCTTGGTCACGGGCTATTCTCGGTAAGGGTCGAAATTGCGAAAATGCGCTTGGTGCCCCTGGCCGGAATCGAACCGCGAAGCGGTCCGGTTAAGCCCGCCCTCTCAATGAAAGATGCGTCCAGCGTCGATGACGACCGTCTGGCCGGTCATGGTCTCGGTGCGGCACATGGCGACCACCATGTCGGCGCAGTCGTCCTTGTCGGCGGGCTTCTTCAGGAGCGAGCTCGACGCGGAGCGCTCGACCTGCTCGGGCTTGAGATTGGCCGTCGCGCGCGTGCCGTCCAGCAGACCCGGGGCTACGCAGTTGACGAGCGTTTCGGGCGCCAGGGCCACTGCCATGCAGCGCGTCAGATGAATGAGCCCCGCCTTCGACACGGCGTATGCGATGGAAGAGCCGGTCGGGCTGAGCCCTGCGACCGAAGCGATGTTGACGATGCGGCCTTGTCCCTGGGCCTTCATGACAGGGGCTACCGCCTTGGTCAGGCGCATCGGCCCCGTCAGGTTGGTGGCCATGATCCTGTCCCACACTTCCATCGAGAGACTGTCGAGATCTCCGAACGGGATCGAGAGGTTGTAGGCGGCGTCGTTGATCAGGATATCGAGGCGACCGAAGGCCTGGGTGACCTCGCCGACCAGCCGGCCTACAGCCTTGTCGTCGGTGATGTCACAGGCGAATGCTTGAGCGTTCACTTGATACTGCGACCTCAGTTCGCCGGCGACGCCTTCCGCCTGCTCGCGGCTGCGCGCGTACATCACGGCGATATGCGCGCCTTCTTTCGCGAGCGCATGGCAGATGCGCTGCCCCAGCCCGCCATTGCCGCCCGTCACCAGTGCAACCGTGCCCTTCAAGTCCATCGCTTCCATCCTGTCATGCGCATACGCTGTCCTTATGGAGGACAAGTCGAGGCACAATGGAGCACGGAAATCGCAAAAGCGATAGCGCGGAGGAAGACGTCTTGCATGCCGTTGCTTGATGCTGGTTCAATCGTCGGATGACGACGGGAGGAAGCAATGACCGCCATTGGCAAACATGTCGCTCCGATAAAGCGCCCCGGCGAACTTGGCGTCCATTCCGTCGATCGGTTCATCAATATTCGATCGTTGCGGCGCAGCCAAAATTGTGCGTTGCGAGACGTCCTCCTTGCGCCACCGTCGCGACTTCGCCTGTATGCAAATAGAAGCGAGTGGAGCGTCTGTCTCCGTAATGCTCCAAGGAGGGGCCCGGCGCGCATTCTTGTGGTTTCTGTGTGCAACTTCTGGCCGATACCGGGAGAAGACACGGGCTCTGGCTTTCTGCACATGAGCGATGTCCAAGAGCCATCTGTCTCATTTTGGCGAATCGCCGCCAAAACTCTCGCGCGATCTGAGTGGGCCTTATCTAAAGGCGCCTACTCTGTCTGGGGTTTAGGGCAAATGATGACACTGCGCCAGGTCGAGGTTATCCGGGCGGTCATGGTGACAGGCACCATTGGCGGCGCGGCTAAGCTTCTCAATGTCTCGGCACCCGGTATTAGCCGCCTAGTGAAATACACCGAAAGATCGCTCGGCATCAGATTCTTCCAACGCCAGAATGGGCGCTACTTTCCGACGCCCGAAGCACACAACATTTTTGAACAGATCAACGGTGTTTACAAAAAGGTCGATGATCTCACCGAAATCATTTCCAAAATCGGACACGGTGCGTTGTCAGAGTTGCGCGTTGGTTCGGTACCGAGCATCTCCCAGGTCATGGTGCCGCGTGCGATCGAGCGCGTGCGGCGGCGGTATCCTGAACTACGTATCGACATCAACATCCTCAAGATCGAAGAGGCTATCGATTATCTGCTGCTCGGCAGAGGTGATTGCGTTGCCATGAGCTATCGCCTCGACCACTCTGGCCTCGACTTCCTGCCGCTTGCGTCGGGCGAGTTGTTCTGCATCGTCCCCGACGGGCATGAACTCGCGGGCCGCAAGCAAATCTCTGCAGCGGAAATCATCCGCTATCCGCTAATCGGTATCGATCCGACTGATCCCTACGGGCGCATAATGGCCGAAATCTTTGCCCGCAAGAAGCTCAACTACGATATGACCATCCGCGCGCGGTTCGGCACTACGGTCTGCGCGCTGGTGAAGGCCGGGCTTGGTATCGCCGTGATCGATCAATTCACTGTTGCCCATGGCGGTTTCCCAGGTATCACACTGCTAAGAATCGTGGAGTCCACCAAATTCGATACTTACATCGCAGTGAAACGTGGTGCGCCGCTGTCGCTTTACGTCGAACATTTCATCGGCTGCTTGCGTTCGGAAATGCAGGCCGGCGGCCTTGCACGAAATGGGAAAGCAAAGCCCGAATCGCGCATCCAAGGAAAATAACATAATGTTACGTTTTCTACACAACATGGTAATTGTGTTAGATTACTGATGGGCTATTTTTGGCGCTGCGCTCGATATCAGTTGACGCCAAGGTACGATATTGAAATCCGCCGCCGCCGATCTTCTTTCGAGCCGCCACATTCTTGCCGGCCTGCTCGGCGCGCCGATTGCGCATTCTGCCTCACCGGGCATGCACGAACGGGCCGCCGAGGCGCTTGTCCGCGCGCGAGGCGGCACGAACAGCTGCCCGCGTCTCGCAGGACCGAATCAAGGAGCAGACCGCATGACCGCTCGATCGATCGCTACTGTCTCATTAAGCGGCTCTCTCGATGAAAAGTTGCGCGCCATCGCCGCTGCCGGGTTCGACGCCGTCGAGATTTTCGAGAACGATCTGTTGTCGTTTAATGGCAGTCCCCGCGAGGTCGGTCAGCTCTGCCGCGATCTCGGTCTGGCTATTTGCGCGTTCCAGCCATTTCGCGATTTCGAGGGCATGCCCGAACCGCAACGCACCCGCACCTTCGCGAGGGCCCAGCGCAAGTTCGACTTGATGCAGGAATTGGGCACCGACCTGCTGCTGATCTGCAGCAATATTTCTCCGGCGTCGTTCGGCGGCATTGATCGCGCCGCGGCGGATTTTCGCGAACTCGGCGAACTCGCCGCGTCGCGAGGCCTGCGCGTCGGCTTCGAAGCGCTGGCCTGGGGGCGCCATGTCAACGACTATCGCGACGCCTGGGAAATCGTGCGCCGTGCCGACCATAAATCGATCGGGGTCATTCTGGACAGCTTTCATGCGCTGGCGCCGGCGTTTCCGACCAACGCAATTCAGTCGATCCCGGCCGACAAGATTTTTCTGGTTCAGCTGGCAGATGCGCCAAGGCTAGGTCTCGACGTGCTATCCTGGAGCCGGCATTTCCGCTGTTTTCCGGGACAGGGCGATCTGCCGGTGGCCGATTTCATGAAAGCGGTACAGACGACCGGATATGCCGGCCCGCTGTCGCTGGAGATATTCAACGATCAGTTTCGCGCCGGCTCCGCGGTCCGCACCGCGACGGATGGACTGCGTTCGCTCATTCTGCTGCAGGATCAGCTCGTGGAAAGCTCGCCCCATGCGCCGGCAGCCAGGCTGCGACCGAAGGCGCACAGCCGCGGCGTCGGGTTTATCGAGTTCGCGATCAGCGAAGCCAAGGCCAGGGATCTGGCGGCGCTGTTTGGAAAGCTCGGGTTTCGCAAAACCGGCTCCCACCGCAGCAAGGATGTCGAGCGCTGGTCGCAAGGCAATATTGAGCTCGTCATCAATTGCGAGCCCGACGGCTTTGCCCACTCGCACTTCATCACACACGGCCCTGGCGTTTGCGCCATCGCGATCGATGTCGATGACGCCAGCAAGACCATGGCGCGCGCGGAAGCGTTGATGGCGCGCACCTTCTATCAACCGGTCGGACCGGGTGAACTGGAAATCCCCGCGATCCGCGGCGTCGGCGGTAGCTTGCTCTATTTTCTGGAACAAGCGGGCAAGAACTGGGATATGGACTTCGAAGCGCTGCGCAGCGATGCGACTAACGACCGTCTCAATGCGGTCGATCATATCTCACAGTCGATGCCTTACGACGAGATGCTGTCCTGGCTGTTGTTCTACACCGGGGTTCTTGATCTGCAACGCTTGCCGCAGATGGAGATTGCCGATCCCCTGGGGCTGGTGCAGAGCCAGGCGCTGATCAACGGCAATCAGGGCCTGCGCGTGATCCTTAACGGTTCATCGGCCACGCGCACGCTGGCGTCCCGCTTCATCAGCGAATTTTTCGGCTCCGGGGTCCAGCACATCGCATTTTCGTGCGCCGATATTTTCGCGACCGTCGCGGACATGCGCGCGCGCGGCGCGGATTTCCTCAAAATTCCCGACAACTATTATGAGGATATCGAAGCCAAATACGATCTCGATGCAGCGACGATGGTGGCACTGCGCGATAACCAGATCTTGTACGATCGCGAAGGCGACGGCGAATTCTTCCAGATCTACACCCACACGTTCGACGAGCGGTTTTTCTTCGAGGTCGTCCAGCGCCGGAACTATGATGGATTTGGTGCCGCAAATGCCGCTGTTCGCCTCGCTGCGCAGGCGCGAGAATCGCGACCGTTGACCATCCCGCGAGTCTGACGCGAGACATACATGAGAAGGTCGTTTCTTTGAAAGGGTATCGCTCTGCGTTCTGACTTGTCACTTGCGCACCTTACTGTGTTGTCGCTGCCTCCACCGGAGATGGTGCGCGTCGCGGCGCGCACCGGCTATCGAGCGGTCGGCCTGCGGCTAATCGCCGTGACCAAAGATAGCCCCGGCTATCCGCTCATGAACGACGCGGTCATGATGCGCGAAACCAGGGCAGCGCTGGCGGACACGGGTCTCCGGCTCTCGGACATCGAGCTCGTCCAAATCACGCCCGAGATAGATGTCGCCGCGCTTGAGCCTTTTATCGCTGCCGGCGCCTCGCTCGGCGCACGCCACATCATCACCGCGCCTTACGATAGCGACCATGCGCGCCTGTCTGACATACTTGGCGCGATCGCGGACCTCGCCAAACCCTACGGATTGTCCGCACTGCTGGAATTTTTTCCCTGGACCACGGTGCCTGACCTCGCGACCGTGGCCAAGGTTGTCGCTGCGGCCTCATGTCCGAATGTTGGCATTCTCGTAGATACGCTGCATTTTGATCGCTCCGGCAGTTCGCTAAGCCAACTTGAGTCTATTCCGGCCGAATGGCTTCCGATGGCTCATGTTTGCGATGCACCATCAGAGAAGCCAACGACGATTGAGGGGCTTCTGCATACAGCACGCGCGGAGCGGCTACCGCCTGGGGAGGGTGGTATCGATATCGCTGCCGTTCTGACGCGACTGCCGCATCACACCCAGATTACTCTTGAGGTGCCGATGCAGCGCTTGACGGGATTGGAAGGCCCGGAAGCGGTGGCCCGTCGCGTTCACGACGCAACGTTGCGCTGCCTCGCTGCGATCCCTAAATGATCTGGACCACTGCACAGCGCCGCGACTTAGTGGCTACCTAGCCGCTAGACAACCTGCCGCGCGCGCTCGCGAAACGAGCTGAGGGGGAGACCGCGGTCAGTAATTGATCTGCGCGACCGCCCGAAGCTCGTCCGGCGTGGTCGTACGAAAGCCGAAGAACTCAAGGTAAGCCGGAATCTGCTCAAAGAGCATGTCGGTGCCGATCTGAATTTGGCAGCCACGCGCTCGTGCCGCCGCTAGAAACGGCGTTATCTCCTGCTTCATGACGACTTCGCCGACGAACGTCGAGGGCGAAATTCGAGCAACCTCCATCGGTAATGGGTCGCTCTCCTTCATCCCGAGCGGTGTCGCGTTGACGATAACATCGAAGCCAGCAGGATCCTTGGAGCCGACTTCTATCTTCAACGCCGGATAGTAAGCTCGCAAACGCTCCGCCAAGCCGTTCATTGTCGCTGAATGGGCGTCGAACAGGGCAAGTTCCGCCACGCCAGCCTTGGCCAGCGACGCGACAATCGCAGAGCCGACGCCTCCACTCCCGATCACAAGTGCTCGCGCACCTGCCAACACCCGGCCCTTGCGTAAAACGCCGCGAACAAAGCCTTCACCGTCGAACATATCTCCGACAAGGATACCGCCGGGGCCAAGGCGGACAGCGTTGCACGAGCCCGCGACTTTCGCTGTGGTCATCACCTCATCCAGCAACGGGACCGTGGTCACCTTATGCGGCATGGTGACAAGCGCTCCATGGATATTGGAAAGCTTAAACACGAGCTTGAGAAATGCAGCGTAGTCCTCAGCCTTGCAGCCCATCGGAACGACGATGGCGTCAATATTGTATTTCTCGAAATATGGGTTGTAGATCATCGGTGCCTTGAAGCTCTCGGTCGGATAGCCGAGATGGGCAATGAGCTTTGTTCGTCCGCTGATCGTCATCTAGTTTTTCCTTCTGTCATCGAGATGGTTGTCCACCAGTCCGGATTCTTGCAAAGTCACGATAGCGGTCCGACCTGACCCGGTCCCGACGGCGATTTGAACGCCATGCCGCCGGAAACCCGCACTCATTTCGCATCGGCCTTGTCGAGCAAATGCGCGAGACGTCCTAGTGCGAGCGTATACCCCTGGGTTCCAAGCCCCGCGATCACTCCGTCCGCGCGAAGGGAGACATAGGAGTGGCGGCGAAATTCCTCGCGCTTGTGGACGTTCGAGATGTGGACTTCGATGATCGGTGCTTCAAAAGCATTCAACGCGTCGAGGATCGCAACCGACGTATGGGTGAATGCGGCAGGATTGATCACGATGCCGCATGCAGCTTCTCTAGCCTCGTGAATCCAGTCGATAATCTCGTATTCACGGTTGGACTGGTGAAAGCGAAGCTCGAATCCGTACTCTTTGGCAACCCTGCGACAATCAGCCTCGACATCAGCAAGAGTTTCGTGACCGTAGATGTGAGGCTGGCGCTTGCCGAGCAGATTCAGGTTGGGACCGTTCAATACATAAATGATGCGGCTCATAGTGGGCTCCCGGATCAGCAGTCAGGCATGTTTGGTGTGTAACGGAAGCGGCGAGTTGTAATGACCACTTTCCGGTTCGACCGAACTGGGCGTTTCGATCAATTCGATTCGGATATTCCGCAGCACTTGTGGCAATG
>Ga0210384_10006739_pt1 | contig 12192 bp, 11 predicted proteins | sample IncBWH2MmetaG_FD_160574 | JGI IMG/M metagenome (GOLD analysis project Ga0210384, IMG submission 160574) | Forest soil microbial communities from Barre Woods Harvard Forest LTER site, Petersham, Massachusetts, United States - Inc-BW-H-2-M | ecosystem: Environmental > Terrestrial > Soil >... | reverse complement strand
GGTATCGGGGAGCCTTGGAATCGGCATGGGCTACCACCGGCTGCTGACGCATCGCGGCTACAAAACTCCGAAATGGGTGGAATACTTTCTGACGATCTGCGCGACGCTCGCGCTGGAAGGCGGCCCGATTTTTTGGGTAGCCACGCACCGCATTCATCACAAGCATTCGGACAAAGAAGGCGACCCGCATTCGCCGATTGACGGCAAATGGTGGGCGCATATGGGCTGGATCCTAGTCGGCAAATCCATGCATCACGATACTTCGACGCTAGCCCGCTACGTTCCCGACCTTGCAAAAGACAAATTTCACGTCTGGATCACCAAATATCACTATGTGCCGGAAATCGTTCTAGGATTTATTTTGTTGGCGATTGGCGGAGTACCGTTCGTGTTGTGGGGCATATTCGCGCGAACCGTTGTGGGCCTGCATGCTACCTGGCTGGTGAATTCGGCGACGCATTCGTGGGGCACGCGGCGATTTCAGACTCGCGATCTTTCGACAAACAGCTGGTGGGTGGCGCTGCTGACGTTTGGCGAGGGGTGGCACAACAACCACCACGCGCACCCGGTTTCCGCGCGTCATGGACTGAAGTGGTATGAGATTGATTTGAACTGGTACGGCATCTGGGCACTTCAGAAACTTGGCCTGGCAAAAAAGATCTACGTGGCAAAGATTGAAGAAAAGCAGAACGAAGAGGAATTGGTGCCGGAACATATTGCGGCATTGCTTCCCAAGCCGGAAGCCGAGCTGGTTTCGGCGGAGTCGTAAGCCCGCGTTTTAGCGTTCCTGTCTGTGATCGGATGTCGCGAGCCGGGCGAGGCGAGCTTTTCTTTCTCGCTCGGAACCGCGTCGAAAAGCTCCTGGAACTTGAAATAGCATATCTGCAAGGAAATAGCCCGGCCCTCCGCGGTACAATCCTCCGAAGACGCCATGCGAATCCCGAGCCGTCGCAAGAAGATTGCTTTCTTCCTGATTCTGGGCATCTGCCTGGTGGCGGCGGCGGTCGCGCTGACAGTCAGCTGGCTGATCCTGAACTGGCGCGAAGGCGTGCTGCTTTTCTTCGGTGTGGTTTTCTTCATGGCCATCATCACCGGCCTGATCCTCAATACGATTTTCCTGGTGCGCGAAATCCGCATGAACGAGCAACACGATAGCTTCATCAACGCGGTTACGCACGAGCTGAAGACGCCCATCGCTTCGATCCGCCTCTACCTGGAAACCATGCAGCGCCGGGAAGTTGACGAAAAGAAGCGCCAGGAGTTCTACAAGCTCATGCTGGACGACACCGACCGGCTGATGGGAACGATCGAGCAGGTGCTGAAAGCGGGAGAGGCAGGCTATAAGAATCGGGCGCGGCACCGCGTGGAGCTGGATTTCGGAGGACTGGCGGCTGAGTGCGTGGAACTGGCGCGGACGCGGCATCACTTGCAACCGGAGATGCTAAAGTTCGGCTCGTCGGTGAATGGCTCCGGCGCCATGGTACAAGGCGACCCCGAAGAGCTTCGTACTGCGATTTCTAATCTGCTCGACAATGCCATTAAGTATTCCGGAAATCATGTGGAGGTATCGGTCCGTGTGGAAGCGCCAGACGAAAAGCACGTGGTGCTGAGCGTGCGGGATTGTGGCGTGGGGATTCCCGCGGACGAGTTGAAGCGCATTTTTAAGCGGTTTTACCGCGTGCCAGGCCGCGCGCGGTCGCAGGCGAAAGGCACGGGGCTGGGCCTGTTTATCGTGCGTGCGGTGGCGCGGGCGCATGGAGGCAAAGTGTTTGCGGTGAGCGGCGGCGAAGGCAAGGGCACCACCGTGACGCTCGAGCTGCCCCGGAGCGAAGCGTGAGTCGAATTCTGGTGGTTGAAGACGAGGCCCATCTCGCGGAGGGACTGCGGTTTAATTTGAAAGAAGAAGACCATTCCGTCGAAGTGGTGGGCGATGGAGAATCGGCGGTAGATCAGCTGTTGACGCAGGCGAAGGAATTCGACGCGGTGGTTCTGGACGTGATGTTACCGGGAATTAACGGATTTGCGGTTGTTGCCGCGCTGCGAGAGGCGAAAAATTATGTTCCGGTGCTGATGTTGACGGCTCGAGGGCGGCCGGAAGACGTGCTCGAGGGATTTGCGGCGGGAGCGGACGATTACCTGCCGAAACCGTTCGAGCTGCCGATATTTCTTGCGCGATTAAATGGTTTGCTGCGGCGCAGCGAGTGGCTGCGAGGCAACCAGGAGAAATCAAGCGCCTCCAAAGACGTCGCGATTGGTCGCGAGAAGGCCAGTTCAAGCGCGGCGCAGGACGCTGAGGTTTTTCGCCTCGATGGGAAGACCATTGATTTCGAAGCGCTTGAGCTCCGCACCAAGGACGGCACAATTCAACTGACGCTGATGGAGGCGAAACTGCTGCGCCACTTGATACAGAACCAGGGCCGCACCGTATCGCGCAGCTCGATTCTGGGGGATGTCTGGGGGCTGCACGAAGACACCGATACGCGGGCGATTGATAATTTTATTGTCCGTCTGAGGCGCTATCTCGAAGAAAACCCCAGTAAACCGAAGCATTTATTGACGGTGCGCGGCGTGGGGTACCGGTTCGTCTCGTAAATATCCGCGGGCCCCGAACTCACCAAAGTCACGCTATTTGTGCCAACCAACCGCTGAAAATTTATCCACAGTATCCACAAGCATGCCCAATCGTTTTACGGTGTTCACCTGATTGTCGAAAATGCGAGTCGCGATTAAATTGCAGACCGGAGGTGCAGAAGATGACAGCCCCATGGGAAGTGGTCGTTGTTTCATCCGATCTGGAAAGCCGTCGCAATCTTTCGGCCATCCTCACCCGTCAGGGCATTGACCCCATTTGCACTTCGACTCTGCACGAATGCCGCGAGATTCTCTCCCAGAAAAACGTGGGTATCGTCTTCTGCGATTCGCACCTATCGGACGGCACGTACAAGGAATTTCTTGGCGCTTACCGGTCGCGAGAAGAGCGGCCAAGGGTGATCGTCACTTCACGGCATTCTGAGTGGGATGAATTCAAGGAAGCAATCCGTTTCGGCGCCTTCGACGTGATCGGCATGCCGTGCCGCCCGACCGACGTGGAGTGGATGGTCATCCAGGCGCGCCGGGACGACCGGAAACGCGTTGAGAGTCCCGCTCTGGCCCATGTGGTTGCGCCTTCTTTCAGCAAAGCTGCGGCTGCGACAGCGTCTTAACGTTTGTGCGGCAGGATATGATTGGCTGTGCGCTCGCATAGCCATTCGAAAGGGCCACGCCGATGAGTGTGGATACACGGCCTGGCGCACTTTTTAAACAAATCAGGGCGGAACTCCTCGCGTTTCAAATTCACAATTCCCTGGAAAGTATTGCAATCGCTCTTCTTTGAAAGTAACCTCCGGTCTGCGTTCAGCAGAAAAATGCTATCCGGAGGAACCTGCAGTCATGAATCCATCGCGACGACAAGCTTTGGCAGGCGCAGCGGCGCTGGTAGGCGCGGCAGTGGCATCAGCCACTTCCGGAGATGCGCATGCGGCGCAAACATCCAAGCGCCCTTCCGACGAGCCGTTTGGCTATTGCCTGAACACCAGCACGTTGCGGGGGAACAACCTGGATTTGATGGCGGAGATCACCGTTGCATCAAAGGCAGGCTTCAAAGCCATCGAGCCGTGGCTGAGGGAAATTGACGCCTACACCGCCAAGGGAGGCACTCTCAAAGATCTGGCCAAGCACATCAGCGATTCGGGGCTGACGGTGGAGGATGCAATTGCGTTCAACGCGTGGCTGGATGACGACGACACCCGCCGCGCCGCCAGCATGGAGAATTTGAAGCGAGAGATGGACACGGTGGCGCAGATCGGCGGCAAGCGCATCGCTACACCACCGGGCAACAACGGGAACGGCGTCAGCCTGCAAAATGCGGCGAAATACTATATTGAGGCGCTGGACATAGGCGTGAAGATGGGCGTGCAGCCGTTGATGGAATTGTGGGGGCAGTCGCCAGTGCTTGGACCGCTGCAGAATGGCGTCACCGTGGCGATTGAAACCGGACGACCTGATGCAAGTATGCTGCTCGACATCGCTCACCTTTACAGAAGCGGAATTCAATTCCCGAGCCTGCGGCAAATCAACGGCGCTACGCTGCACGTGATTCACATCAACGATTACCCCGCTTCGGTCGAACCGACGAAAATGACCGATGCGAGCCGCGTCTATCCCGGCGACGGCGCCGCGCCATTCGGCCAAATCATGCGTGACCTTCGCGACAGCGGCTTTCGCGGTTACTTCTCGCTGGAGCTTTTCAACAAGGACTACTGGCAACAGAGCGCCGACCAGAACGCCAAAACGGGCCTCGAGAAGATTCGCGCTGTCGTCAAGAAGAGTCTGGCATGACCCCACGCTTCGACTAGCGGAGAAGCACGAACCGTGCCGGACAGGATCGAGCTGATTTCCGGATTCCGCGAAAACATCGCATCGGTTATTTTCGGAGCGAGCTAGTTACAGTGTCGAAGCAGAGTATCCAATTCCATATTGACCCGAACATTTCCGCCCCCTAAACTACCTGCTCGCTCTGTGACTTTTGGGAGGGGGATCTATTGCTGCGCCGCTTTTCTACGCTACTCGTGTGTGCTTTTGGATTATTTGCGCTGGTCGTTCGCGGGCAGGCTCTCAGTATTAAACCGATTCAATTCGAGTCCGGAACAATCCTGAACTTTCACCTGCAGACGCGACTCCAGGCAAGCGCTGGAGATCCGCTGAATAGCGTACCGAGTGGAACGGCGCTCCAGGTGAAGATGCTCAGCGCCGCCCACCGCATCGCTGATGCGGACGGCGTTCCATTCCGAGGAACAGTGGTTTCTTCTATAATTGTGGGAGATCGCGTGGTCATTCACTCCGAGGCGGAGGTGCATGGCATACAGATTCTTCTGAGAAATAGAAATCACCCCGAAGGGTTTCGCTACGAACTTTTGATCACGGATTTGATTGACCAGGGAACGCCATACACAATTACAGCTTCCTTCGACCCCACTTATGCGGAGACCAACGGCGAAACTCTTCCCGGAAATAGCCCTGCGGGTTCAGATAATGGGGACGGCACGGGCGTCGCCGTGAACACAAAATCGCTAAAAACGAACGTCAACTGATCGAGCTTTGAAGCCGCGAAAATTCGCGCACAATTCTCCGCAATGATTCTCGAGTAATTTCCCTAACGAGCACAATAGGGTAATTCGTTTAGAAATAGCCTGCGCAATTCTCGCCAGAAAAAGTAACGATCAAAGATTAATTGCGCCCTGAAAAAACTGTTGAATCATTACAGCTGGGAAAATTTGAACCACTTAGTGAATAGATTGCCTACCGCTGGCTGATTGTTCAATTCCTTCGGCAGAATAGAAATTGGTCTAAGTTCAATCTTTCGTTAACCAACCGGGGTTACACGATTTTGATTCCGTATTTGGCAAACGCATTGCCGAAGCGTGGAAGTGGTTAAGATTCAGTAAGGAGCGAACCGTGAACAAAATATCTCGAATAGTCGTCTCGATTGCATCAAGTTCGATCCTGACTGTCGCGACGTGGGCCTTGCCCGCGCGCGCGCCAAATCCTGTACCGAACCAGGCCGGGTCACCGGACGCCGCCCAGTTGCAATCAGTCTCTGGAAGAATCGCTTCCGTTGACACTAACTCATTCACTCTTCAAACAATTTCCACCATGCCTCGCGGCGATCAATTTCAGCAAAGAAGCGCAGCAACAACGATGACGTTCCAGGTTGATCGGAACACCTCGATCAGCGGGAAGCTGGCGGTCGGCGCGAACGCGGATGTTTCCTACCGCACAGAGAATGGCAATAACATCGCAGTAGTAGTTTCGGTCACACCTTAGCTGCGATACGCGAACGTTTCCCGCGGGGCGCTTTGGACGATGAAAGCATTCAGGGCGCCCGCGGAGAAATATATCCGCGCTGTCATACTGCGCCTGCGCAGTCACTTCGTTATCGCGACTACCACTTGCGAGTAATTGCCAGAAGCATCCCCGGATACATCCCGCGTTATTGACTCGCTACTGCGCCTTGGCTAGACTGAATTCGTACTTGGTAGAGGTGCGGAGGCCAATAGTAGCGGCGCCGAAGTTCCGGGCAGGTTCGGAGGCGCTGGCGAAAGGGGCTTACATGTGGTTGCTCCGCCGAAATTGTCCCGGGACTGCGTTCGGGGCGATTGGGGGACATGCGTAAAGCTTGTCCACTGCCGTCCGTTTTCAAGCGGATGGAGCGCTATCGAGGAGCGAAGACACCAGAGCCTGCCTCTCGTGTAATTTCCCTTCTCCTTCCCACTCCATTCCGGAATTCGGTAAATTATTCGAGCTGAATAAGTCCAAATTGGAAAACAGGCCAAGCGCATGAATGTGTTCGGATTGACGCGAGCGCTGGTGGACATTGAGTCCATCACGGAAAACGAATCGGATGTGGGGGTATTTCTGTACGACCACATTGGCAAGATTGCGGCGCAAACGGGCGGATGCGTGGAGCGAATGCCAGTTGAGGGCAACCGGTTTAACGTGCTCGCGTGCTGGGGCACTCCGGCGGTGACGCTTTCCACGCACATGGACACGGTGCCGCCGTTTTTCCCGTCGAGCGAAGATGCGGAATTTATCCGGGGGCGCGGGTCATGCGACGCGAAAGGAATTATCGCGTCCATGACGGCGGCGGCGGAAAAACTGCTCGGCGACGGAGTGAAGAATTTCGGGCTGCTTTTTGTCGTTGGCGAGGAGCGGAACAGCGCGGGCGCCGTGGCGGCGGCTCGAATGCCGCGCGGTTCGCGTTATCTGGTGAACGGCGAGCCCACCGAGAATAAATTGGCGGTTGCATCGAAGGGAACGCTACGGCTCGAGGTTGTGGCGCATGGCCGAATGGCGCATTCGGCGTATCCTGAACTCGGCGAATCGGCCATCGAGAAGCTGCTGGACGTACTGGAAGCGATGCGAAGAATTCCACTGCCGGAGGATCCGCTGCTGGGCCGCTGTTCAGTGAACATCGGAACGATAACGGGCGGGCGCGCGCCGAATGTGATTCCGGATCTGGCGAAAGCGGAAATTCTGGTGCGGCTGGTGGGCGATCCGGCCGCGGTTCGCGATGCGTTCACTGCGGCTGCCGGAGGACGGGTCGAGCTGAATGAAGTTCTGTTGATTCCCGCGATGCGATTTGTGAACGTGGACGGATTGCCGACGACGGTTGTCTCGTTCACCACTGATATTCCGATGTTTGAGGGGAGCTGGGGCGAGCCGCTTCTTCTGGGGCCGGGCAGCATTCACGTGGCGCACACGTCCGAAGAGCGAATCGCGAAGAAAGATTTAGCCGATGCGGTTGAGATTTATGCGACCGTAGTGAAGAAGCTGCTTGCCGCGGCGTGATGAAAGCAGCGCACCGACAGGACAAGTAAAGATGAATCTGGCGATTGTGGGTCACGGAAAAATGGGGCGTCTGATCGAGCAGCTTGCGCCGGAGTACGGATTCGATGTGAAGTTGCGCCTCGACGTAAACAACAATGCGCGATTTGAAGGAATGACGGCTGAGAATTTTCGTGGAGTTGACGTGGCGATTGAGTTTTCCACGCCGGAAACAGCACCGGAGAATATCGAACGGCTGGCGCGGCTGGGCGTAAGCGCGGTCGTCGGTACTACCGGATGGTTCGTTCACCTGGAACGGATGCGGGAAATTGTGGCCCGCGAGAAAACAGCGTTGGTGTGGAGCTCGAATTTTTCCGTGGGTGTTAACATTTTTTCGCAGATTGTCGGGGAGGCGGCGCGGATGATGGCTCGGCAGCCGGATTATGGCGCATGGGCATGGGAGATTCACCATGCGACGAAAAAAGATGCGCCTTCGGGCACGCTGCTCGCGCTGGTTGAAAAGATGAAACAAAACGGCTATGGCAAGCCGATAGACGTGAGCAGCAGCCGCTCGGGCGCACATCCCGGCACGCATGAGATTGGATTTGATTCCGGCGCGGACACGATCACGATCCGGCACACCGCGCGCAGTCGCGAGGGGTTCGCGCGGGGAGCGTTGCGGGCGGCGCGTTGGCTGCACGGCAAAAAGGGATTTTTTGATTTTCGCGATATTGTGAACGAACTGGAATAACTGGAAAATTCAGGCTGATCGCGGGAGGCGGAACATGTTTACGGGATGCGGCACGGCGCTGGTTACGCCATTTCGCAAGGATTTATCTGTGGACGAGGAAACGATGCGCCGGCTGGTACGGCGGCAAATAGAGGGCGGAATCAATTATCTGGTGCCTTGCGGAACGACCGGAGAAAGCCCCACGCTGACCCGCAAAGAACACTTGCGCGTGGTCGAGATTGTGATTGAGGAAGCGCGCGGAAAAACGCCGGTGCTCGCAGGAGCCGGCGGGAACGACACCGCGCACGTGATTGACATGGCGCGCGAATGCGAGACCATGGGCGCGAGCGGAATTCTTTCGGTGAGCCCGTATTACAACAAACCGACGCAGGAGGGCCTGTACCAGCATTTCAAGGCGATTGCTGCGGCGGTGCGCGTGCCCGTGATTCTCTACAACATTCCGGGGCGCACCGGCGTGAATATCGAGCCAGCCACGATTTTCAGACTCGCAGAAATCGAGAATATTGCGGGGGTGAAGGAAGCATCGGGGAATATTTCGCAAATGGCTGCGATTCTAGACGGCGTGCCGGAACGTTTTATGGTGCTCTCGGGTGACGATGGAATCACACTGCCGTTGATGGCGATCGGCGGGCGCGGGCTGATCTCCGTGTCGTCGAACGAAATTCCGGCTGAGATGACGCAGATCGTGAAACTCGCGCTCGCGAACGATTTTGCCGGAGCGAGGAAAATTCACAGAAAGTATTTCCGGCTGATGGAAGCGAATTTTGTGGAGACGAATCCCGGCCCGGTGAAAGCGGCGCTTGGCTTGATGGGGCTGCTCGATCCGGTTTTCCGTCTGCCGCTGGTCGCCCCGAAACCTGAAAACCTTGCGAAGATTCGCAGTGCGCTCGAAGCAGTTGGCCTGGTGCAAGGGGCGTATGCTGCAAACTGAGATCGAGCGGCTATTCGACGAAAATCCGCCGCAATACTCCGCCGAACATTTCGCGCTGTTTCAGAAATTCAAAGGCGCGCTGAACGCGGGAGAAATTCGCGCCGCCGAGCCTGACGCGGGGTCGAAAACCGGGTGGCGCGTGAACGCGTGGGTGAAAAAAGGGATTCTGGTCGGGTTCCGGATGGGCTCAATCGTGGATATGTCCATTGATGCGGCGCGGCAGCCATTTTTCGACAAGTCCACATTTCCGGTAAAAACTTTTAACGCGAGCTCAGGCGTGCGAATTGTTCCCGGCGGATCGAGTATTCGAGACGGCTGTTACGTCGGCAAGAGCGTGACGTGCATGCCGCCGATGTACATCAACGTGGGCGCGTACGTGGACGAGGGAACCATGGTGGATTCACACGCGCTCGTCGGAAGCTGCGCGCAAGTCGGACGGAAGTGCCACATTTCCGCCGGATCGCAAATCGGCGGCGTGCTGGAACCGGTCGGCGCGATGCCCGTGATTCTCGAAGACGAAGTGCTCGTGGGCGGCAATAGCGGCGTTTATGAAGGAACGGTTGTGAAGCGGCGCGCCGTTCTGGGGACGGGAACGATATTGAATCGCTCGACGCCTGTGTACGACCTTGTCACAGGCGACGTCTACACTGCGAATGCCGACGAACCCCTGGTGATACCGGAAAATGCCGTGGTGGTTGCGGGCTCGCGCGCCATTTCTCACGGGCGCGGCGAGGATTGGAATCTTTCGCTCTACACGCCCGTGATTGTGAAGTACCGCGACGCTAAAACCGACGCAAAAGTGCAGCTGGAAGACCTGCTCCGCTAGGCTTTTAACGATTGCGGTAACCTGCGGGCGAGTGCGCGAGTCTTAAGAGACGGCGGACTTTTGGTTTCGCGAGCAGCCAGATGAATCAAACCCTCAGCGTTTTCTCCAGCGTCCTCACGGCATTTCTGGCGGTAATGGTCGCTGCGTTCTTCTGCCTGCTGCCGCAGTGGAGCCGGCCCGGGATGCTGTTCGCCGTTACGGTATCCGCACAATTCCGCCGGACGCGCGAGGGACGCCGCATACTTCGCGATTATCGCCTGCAAGCGTGCGTTCACGCGCTGATGAGTTTCGCGCTGATCTATGTGGGCGCATTAACGCGCCATTTGATTTTTCTGCTCGCCGGAGTTTTTTGGCTGCCGGCCGGATATTTCCTGATATTCGAGTGGGCGCGCGATCGTGTGGCGCCGTATGCAGTAGCGCGTTACCGTGCTAACGAGCCGGCGACAGAACGACTTCGGGCGCAGTTTTCCGGAGGATGGCTGCTCCACTTCGGCCCTTTTGCAATCCTGGGCACTGCGGCGTTGTTCCTGCACTCTCGCTGGCAACGCATGCCGGTGGCGTTTTTTCCATTTCGCGGAGGATTTCGCCGCAGGCCACCCGGATTTATCCTGCCGACTCGCGAAACGGTTTATGGGCCGCTTGTGGTGGCTGGAATCGTGTGCGCTGCTCTTTGGATTGTGAGCTACATCATATTGAGACGCGCAGGCGCCCGATCAAGTGCTGGTGATAGGGCTGAAGAAACTGATTCCTTGTACCGCACGCTTACCCTGCTGCTGGGGTGCGAATATTTGCTCGCTGTGATTTGTTCCGCTGCGAGCGGGCTGCTTCCCTTCATGGGCATTTGGGTAATTGTGCCGCTCGGCGCGCTCGCGATGGTGGCACTTGCCGGGCTGTTTCTGTTGACATCGGACGCGCAACAGGAAGCATTGGAGTAGACTCCGCGCTTGACAAATTTGGCGTCATACCCTAATTTCTAATACGTCATGAACCTCCGGGCACATCGCCATCACCTCCCTCATCACCATACCGAATGGTGCCCGCGGCGGTGTGCTAGCTAGCTAAAACAAGCTGCACTTATCAGCCCGCTGGCGCGGAATGCACCAGCGGGCTTTTTGTTTTTTAAGGGGACAAGAATGGAACTCGATTTCGAAAAAGAGAATGGTCTGATCCCGGCGATCGTGCAGGACCATGCGAATGGCGAAGTGCTGATGCTGGGATTCATGAACCGGGAAGCGCTGGCGAAGACGCAGCAGACCGGCTTCGTCACGTTTTACAGCCGCTCGCGCAAGAAGCTTTGGACCAAAGGCGAGACCAGCGGGCAAAAGTTGGTGCTGCGCGAGCTGCGAGTGGATTGCGATCGCGACGCGCTGCTTGTCAGTGTGGAACTTGATGGCGGCGCGGTTTGCCACGAGGGCTACCGCAGCTGTTTCTTCCGGCAGATTGGCGCGGACGGCGAGGCAACCGTGGTCGCAGAACGCGTTTTCGCGCCCGAGGAACTTTACGGGAAGGGAACAAAAGAATGAGCTGCCTGAAGCTCGGCATCCCCAAGGGAAGTTTGCAGGATTCGACCGTGGAACTTTTCGCGAAGGCGGGCTGGCGCATCAGCGTGAACTCGCGCAGCTATTTCCCCGGCATAGACGATCCGGAGATCGAGTGCATGATGGTTCGCGCGCAGGAAATGGCGCGGTACGTGGAAAGCGGCGCGCTCGACGCGGGCCTCACGGGGAAGGATTGGGTTCTCGAAACCGGCTCGAACGTATTCGAAGTGGCCGAGCTTATTTACTCGAAGACGAGCCTGGGCCGCGTCCGGTGGGTGCTCGCGGTGGCCGAAGATTCCCCGGCGCAGACGGTGCGCGATCTGGAAGGAAAAGTGATCGCCACGGAAGCCGTGCACATCACCGAACAATATCTCGCGAAGAACAAGGTGAAAGCGCGCGTGGAATTTTCCTGGGGCGCCACCGAAGTGAAAGTTCCGCAGCTTGCGGACGCCATCGTGGAGGTGACGGAAACGGGGGCATCGTTGCGCGCCAATCATTTGCGCGTGATTGATACGCTGCTCGAATCGGCGCCGTGGTTTATCGCCAATCACGCGTCGTGGAAAGACCCGTGGAAGCGCGAGAAAATCGAAAATATTGTTTTGCTGCTCGACGGCGCGATCAAGGCATACAACCGCGTGGGATTGATGCTCAACGTGCGGCGCGAGGACCTGGCAGGCGTTCTTGCAGCGCTGCCGTCTTTGAAAAATCCCACGGTGGCGGCGTTGAGCGACCCGGATTGGGTGGCGATCAATACCATCGTGGAAGAAAAAATCGTCCGGCAACT
>Ga0210384_10006738_pt1 | contig 12193 bp, 8 predicted proteins | sample IncBWH2MmetaG_FD_160574 | JGI IMG/M metagenome (GOLD analysis project Ga0210384, IMG submission 160574) | Forest soil microbial communities from Barre Woods Harvard Forest LTER site, Petersham, Massachusetts, United States - Inc-BW-H-2-M | ecosystem: Environmental > Terrestrial > Soil >... | reverse complement strand
GGCGAATTTCTTCAGGTGTCAGAACTGGTCAAATTGATTATAATCATTGTGATGGCGCGCTTCTTTGCCGAGGTGCGCAGCGACGAGCTCTCCCTGCGTGACTTAATCAAGGCAGGGCTCTTAGTAGGACTGCCACTGGCGCTGATTCTCAAACAGCCTGATTTAGGTACGGCCCTCGTTTTAGTGCCTCTGCTCGTTGTGGGCGCTTATTTGGGCGGTTTGCAGTGGCAGCACGCAGCGATATTTTCTTTGGCAGGGCTTTTGTTGATAGGCAGTGTTTTCTACCCGCCGGTTAGCCGGCACATTCTCAAGCCCTACCAGCGGGAACGAATCACATCCTTCCTGCATCCGGAAGAAGACGCAAAAGGCTCCGGGTATCAATTGCTGCAATCAGAGATTGCCGTGGGCTCCGGTGGTTTCTGGGGTAAAGGTTTTGGCAAGGGCAGTCAGAATCAACTGGGCTACATTCCCGTGCGCTATTCCGACTTCATAATGTCGGCATGGGCTGAAGAACAGGGATTCAAAGGTGTGCTGCTTGCCTTAGGGCTGTACATGGCTCTGCTGCTACGACTGGTGCAGAACGCCCAGCGCGCGAAAGACCGCGCCGGCATGTTTCTGGTCATGGGCGTAGCCGCGGCGCTTGGATTCCATGTTTTGGTGAATGTGGCCATGGTGATCGGCTATATGCCGGTTACCGGCATCCCGTTGCCGCTAATGAGCTACGGGGGCTCGGCCACGTTGTTTGTTTTCCTGGCGATTGGTTTAGTGATGAACGTGCGAATTCGCCGCTTCGTTAACTGAGCGAGCCGCCAGTCCCGAGCGCTTGGCTGCAAGATGTAGAAGCCGCGCCGGGTCGAATACTTAGGATTGAAAGAGTGAGGACAGCATCGTCCGCCGCTTGCCCGGGACCTTCCCGGCAACGGGTTACCCGCAATAGCAGTAGCCTCGAACGCCAGAGGACGTACTTCGCAGTCGGCCATTCCGGCATCGCCGGAAACCGCCCCTCCGCATTCGAACAACGCGCCGCCTCTCTGCAGGTGTCGCAGACGTGCGTCCCGGTTGTTCCGGGACCGGCGCCGCTATTCCGGACCTACCTCGGGCAAAAGCTCGCGGCGGTGCGTCCCAAGGAGTTTTCATGTCGAAAGAATTGGTTATCTCCGCGGCCTCCCACGAACGCCGGGTCGCGATTCTCGAAGAAGGTCAGTTAGTCGAAATTTACATCGAGCGCGAAAAAGAGTTCGCGTTGGTTGGCAGCATCTACAAAGGGCGAGTCACACGAGTGCTTCCGGGCATGCAGTCGGCGTTCGTGGATATCGGATTGGACGGCGACGCGTTTCTGTACGTCAGCGACGTTTTTGAAAATCTCGAAGATTACGACCACGATCACGGCCACGGGCCGCAAGTCTCATCGCCGATTCCACCGGCGGCTGCCTTGGTCGAAGCCCTGCCAGGCGAGTCTCTCGCCGCCGCGCACAGTTCGGATGACGCAACTCCGTTAAGCGCCGACGACGCTGTGCAGCAAGCCATCCCGCACGAAGAGCCGCTTCACGCCGACTTCACCCACGAACACCAACACGACGTCTCCGCTGGTGAGGAAGCTCGCGGCCAAAGCGAAGGCGAGCCGGATGGGAATCGTTCTCCGCATGCCGAAGCAGAAGAGCGTCAACCGGAGTCGAATGCCTCCGCTCCCCAAAATTTTGGGCAGTACAATCCCACACAGAAATACTCTCGCCCCGAGCGTGGTAATGATCGGGGCGGACAAGACTTCCGCGGCGACCGTGGCGGCGACCGCGGCCGAGGACGTTTTGGCCGGCGCGGAGGACGCCGACGCGGAGGACGCCCGCAAGGCGGCCGCAATCTTCCTCCTTCCAAATACGCATCGCCGCAAGGCGATCAGCGACCGCACGATTCCCGGGGTAGCTATGACTCGCGCGGGCCGCAACAAGGCCGGGGCTTCGAACCGCGTGAACCTCGCCGCCAGGAAGGCTCGCGTTTCAGCCCGCCACCTGCTCCTCCGGCGGGATCTGCGGACGACGACATCGTGCTGCCGGGTGAATCGCTAGCGAAATACCGGAACAAACCGTCGGCTGCGGCGCCTGCGCCCGCGCTGGTCGAGCCGGAGATTCACGAACCTCAGCCGGATCTCGGAGATTCCTTGTCTTCCCGTGGCAATGTGCAACCTGGCGGGACGGGGACCTCATCCGGTGGCAATGTTCCGCGCCGCTCCTCAGGCGGATTGCCGCGCTGGCTGTTGGCCGAGTCGGGTAATGAAGCCGAGACGTCATCGATCGGCACGGAGGACTTGTCTTCCGCGGACGACGCGACTACCGCTACGCCGCAAACCGCGTCACCAGATTTGGTCGAGGTGGAAGGGGAAACCGCTCGGACGGACACTCCCCTAAGTGAAGAAGATGTCGCGGTAATTTCCTCCAGCCTCATCGAAGCCAAGCATGAGGAGACCCAAGCAAAGGTGACGGCCGACGCGCTGGTCGGAGGCGCGGTCTTTGAAGAAGAAGAACAGGCAGACGAGGAAGAAAACGGCGCAGCCAACGACACCATCGAGGACGCGGTAGAGCACGAAGAGATTCACGTCAGCGAGGTGGAAGCCGAATCCCAGGACGTAGGAGCGGAAGAAATCGCGGCGATCGAGACACGCGCTCTGGACTCACACGCGCTCCGCGAAGCAGAAGCAGACGCAGCTCACGAGAGCGCCCTGCATGCCGCTGCCATTGGCGGTCACGACGTGCACGAAGAAACCGAACACGAGCCTATCGAGGCGACCGGACCTGAATCCGCGCCCGCGCCAGCCATCGCTGAAGATGACAGCATTCTTCTTCCCGGTGAAACGCGCGCGCCGCGTTCCGGCGCTCCGGAGCCTCGCCCTGATTTCCCGCGCGACTCCGCCCGCATCGGCGGCAATCCGCGCGCCCGCTTCCAACGGCCTTTCCGCAGCGGCGGACGCGATCGCGATAATCGCGGCCGAGACAATCGTGGAAGCAGTGGCAGGCCAGATAATCGTCGTGGCGGCCGTCCCGGCGGGGGTCCTCGATTCGAACGCCGTCCCGGCGGCGGCCCGCGTCACCACGGCGGCCATTCCGGGCCTTCCCGCCGCCCTCAGCTCATTTCCGAAATGCTGAAGGCCGGCCAGGACATCGTCATCCAGATCGCCAAGGAGCCGCTCGGCAAAAAAGGCGCGCGAATTACTAGCCACGTTGCGCTGCCGGGCCGCTTCCTGGTCTACATGCCGACGATCGACCACATCGGCGTGTCTCGCAAAATCCCTGCCGCCGAGAATCGCTCGCGTTTGCGGCGTCTGGTCGGCGAAGCTCGCGGTGCTTATCCCGGCGGCTTCATCGTTCGAACCGCGGCTGGCGGCGCCTCCGACGAAGAAATTCGCACCGACATCGAGTTCCTCGGCAAGACCTGGAATGAAATCAAGGAGCGCAGCGAGCAGCGCAAAGCGCCCGCGCTTCTCCATCGCGATCTGAACCTTGTCGAGCGCATTCTTCGCGATTACGTCAGCGACGATTTCACGGCCATCTGGATCGACAGCGAAGAGGAATACGGCAAGGTCGTCGAGTTTGTCAGCCGCTTCCAACCCAAACTGGTCAATCGCGTCAAGCTGTACAGCAAAGAGACGCCGATCTTCGAGGAGTTCGGCATACAGCACGAGTTGGACAAGGCCCTTCGCGCCAAGGTTTGGCTCAAGTCGGGCGGCTACATCGTGATCAACCACACGGAAGCGCTGGTAGCCATCGACGTCAACACCGGCAAATTCGTTGGCAAAGGCTCCACGCGCCTCGAGGACACTATCGTCAAGACCAACCTCGAGGCTGTCAAAGAAATTGTGCGGCAGATTCGCCTGCGCGATCTCGGCGGCATCATCGTGGTCGACTTCATCGACATGGAAGAACGCCGCAATCGCGAAAAAGTCCTGATGGCGTTGCAGCAGGCCCTAGAGCAAGACAAGGCTCCGTCCAAAGCGCTGTCCTTCAACGAATTCGGCTTGGTCTGCATCACGCGGAAACGCACCAAGCAAGCGCTTGAACGCGTGCTCTGCCAGCCCTGCCCGTATTGCACCGGCTCCGGCATGGTGAAATCCATCCCCACGCTCTGCTATGAAATTCAGGCCGAAGCGCGCAAGATGGCCATCGCCACTGCCGATAACGAAGCGCCGAATCTAACCCTGCGCGTCCATCCGGAAATCGCCAAAGCTCTGAAAACGCGCGAATCCATGCTGATCGACGAGCTCGAGCAGACCACACACAAACACATCATCATCCAATCCGACGCTACGTTGCATTGGGAGCAGTACGACATCTGCTAAACGTCAGGACAGGCTGTGAAGCCTGTCCTGCATTGCTTCTCGCTTCCGTACTCCGTCATACGTATCGCATTGGCTCCTAAAGCCCTGTCCTTGTGGCCAGTTTCCAGGTGCGCAAGTCAGCTTTAGTTCTCCATTGCTACGATTCCGCGTCCGCTCTAGATTGAATCCACGCTGCTCCTCCCACCCGGAGCTCGAATCCAATTTTCCAGCCGCTAAGGGAGGAATCTATGTGGACTAAACAACAGGCCCAGACGGAACCGCCATCAGCACCGGCCCAAACCGCAAAACCTTCGGTCGTCGCTTTCAGCAACGCCGTTGCTCCCGCCGCCGTACCTGGGCTCGGAAGCAGTCCTGCTCGCGGTTCCGCGCGCCTCGGCTCCAGCCTGCAAATCAAGGGTCACATCACCGGCACGGAAGATCTGCAAATCGATGGAAAAGTGGATGGGCCGATTTCCTTGCGCGGGCATGGGCTAACAGTCGGACCCGCGGCGCAACTCAACTCTGAGATTCACGCGCGCGAGGTTGTCGTCTACGGAAAAGTGGTCGGCAATGTCCACGCTCGCGACCGCGTCGACGTCAAAAGCGATGGCTCAGTGGTCGGCGACATTTCCACTGCGCGCATTAGCATCGAAGATGGCGCCCAGTTCAAGGGACGCATCGAGATCGACCCGACCAAGTCTCACAACGCCGCCGCCGATTAGCGAACAACAAGGTCGCATCTGGGCGACCTACGTACCGTTGTGAACAAACCGCTTTGATCAACAAATAAAAAAGGGCGGACCAGGTAACCTGGTCCGCCCGGAACTTCCGCCGTCACGGTTTGCTATTTTGCCGCGGATCGCGAAACCGCAGCAGTTTGCACCGGCGCCGTTTGCTGGGCCGCGACCTGGCTCTTGACCTTCGGGCTCGACCAACGGAAATCCACGATCAAGCCGTCCATTTCAAGATACTTAGTTTGAGCTAGTGCCCCAGCCTTTTCTGGCTCAAGGATCAACTCACTTGTCCGCGCGCGGCCACTCGGCGAAGCCATCGCAAAAATGCTGACCGCGCGCCCGGATTTTTCTGGTTTCAATACCACTAAAACCAAATGCCCAGCGCCTTCTTGAATAGAATGGATGGATTGTATGGTGCCAACCGGTTCGATGGAAAATCTATAACGGCCCGCGCCCAGGACCTGGTCCCCAAAGCGGGCGTTTTCACCAAGTGTAAATTTCCCATCGATCGTATCTTGCGCCAGCAGCGGGCTCGCCGCGATGCAAGCGGCCAGCGCTCCACAGGACATGATCCTCGCCAAAACCCTATGAATAATCGATTTACTCTTGAAGTCAGCCATGTTCCCCTTCCTCTCTATCTGGGAGTAGGCGCACACGTATCGCCCCTCGATTTATGCTGAGTCACTTCAGACCGCGGGCCAGGCCGCAAGCAGCGCGTTACCTGACGGGACAAGGCGTGCCAAAGAATTCCGGTTCCCGTGGCACGTTGTTACATAGAAGTCGCGCGAGTTCTACACTGCGACTGTCGCATGCGTTGCCAACCATGTCCAACGCAAACAATTCATTGGGTTAATGCGCAAAAATGCCAAAATTACTATCGATGTAAGCGATTCTATTTTTTGATGTTGGGTATTTCCGCCTGGAAGGGGTTCAATCGAAAATTGATAGTGGAGAGTCCGTGTCCATTTCTGGAGTGGGTTCAATTCGGCTTTTCATTATCAGGCGCCGACGCCTCAACGCCCTTGGGCGCGGAAATCTTCTGCTTGTCGTCCACCGAGAACAACAAATAATTGCTGAATCGATGCTGTCGATGCGCGCGATGCCCCTTCCAGTCGGAATAGAATTCCACGCTTGCGGGCAGCCACATTTCCAATTTGCCCTGCCGAAAGCGCACTGGAGCATATTCAATGTTGATGTGCTCGGCAGCCAATCGAATCTCCGGCATGGGAGCTACCATATCGGTTTCTAACCGAAGAACTTGATAATTATCCGCGCCAATCCACGCGCGGCCCTTCAAGGCCACTGGATATCCCTGCCCCTGAAGGCCGCTACGGTAACTGCGAATGGTATTCGGTTTATCTTTTCTTTGCCGGAAATGCACCTGCCAGGCCAACCCGCCATTCCAGCGCGCCAATCCTTCGCACGTCATCTCATAGTTGCTTGCGTAATAGGGATGAAAAATAACGACCATGGCCGGTAGTCCGCTGGTTATCACCGCTTCCGGAAAACCGTTCGATGCCGCTCTGCGTTCGCGATATTCCTCCACGCTCAAGGCCCCGGGGCGCGTTTCTTGCATTGAGACTATATAGTCGAACTGCGCTTTTTCCGGGGTTGAAGCCAACCCCCATTTGCTTACCGATTGATCGCTGACCAGTTCCGTGGCCGTAAATTGGTCGACGTTCTTGACCAGCTCTTGTAACCGTTTGCCAGCGTTTTGCACCACCTCGTCAAGCATGCAACTGGCCCCAACCTCGACTGACGGAACCCTGGCGTCCACGTCCGGTGGCATCCAACTGGCTGGGGGCAGCGCATCGGCCGTCGCCATCGCGCTGAATGAATTTATGTCCTTTGCCGACACTTCCGTCTCCGTCGTAGTAACCATCGTGTTCGGGTTCAACAATATCTCCAATTGCTTTTTGGCTGCCGTGTCCGCCGGATGATCGATCCCATACAACTGCAAAATACTGATCGCCCTTGCCTTTTCTCCTTTTTCCGACAGGCATCGCGCCAGCAAAGGTTGCAGCATCGCGGCCTGTCCGCGGCCCAGCTCCAATGCCCGCTCAGCCTCTTTGATCGTTTCGTCGTAGGAATGTTGTAGATAATAAGCTTCCGCCAGAACGGCGTGAGCGCGCCAGGAGGCAGGCTGAAGCGCAATCGCGCGCTTCAGGTACTCGACCGCCTCCTTGCGTTTCTCGTCGCGCACGGCAATCTCGCTCAAGGCCAGTAAAGCCTGAAAATGATTGGGGTCGAGCTCCACGGTTTTAGTCCAATAGGACTTGGCTTGTGTCTCATCCTTCATCTGCGAAGCGTAAACACCAAACAAATAGCTGACCTCCGCATGGTTGGGCGCGATGCGATCGGCAACCTCAAGGTGGCTGCGGGCTTCCGCCAGCTTGTTGGCTCGTAGCGCCTCGGTCGCTTTGGCTATCTCTTTCTGTGCTTTCGGCTTCAGAGAAGCAATTCCTGCGGCCAAGGCGGCATCACCGGAATTTGATCCGGGTTGCAACACGACTATGACTCTCTTGGTCGCGAAGCCGACTGCTTCCACCTGGTTTACAGCTCGCTCGTAGGCCGGCGCCACCACCTGAATTTTGTACTCCGTGGGCGCCAAGTCATTGAATCTCACGTATCCGCCCTTGGTTGTTTCCTGGCGATAGATTCGCCCAGCCAAGGTCGTCAAGGTAACCACGGCAAGACTCTCAACCGGCGCACCATTGGATTCCTGGACATATACATCCAGGCTGGCGCTGGGGATCATTCCCGCCGTTCCAACGCCCACACCGCTCGGATCACGGCCGGTTGACTGGCGCGCAGACACGATTCCTGGGAACAACGTCGCACAGGTTATCGCCAACCCAAGAAATCGGCGGGTGATGGTTCGCAGCATGGCTGAGTCCCCTTTGTCCTGATCGGGGGCGGTAAGTACCTTATCATATACCTTCTATCCGCGAATGCTTCCGGAACCGGCATTCCCGTTCACGATATTTTCGTGTGCTATCATTTCGTTTGTTCGATGAAAGTGGACAGGAATGACTGCACGCATCCTTGACGGAATCAAGATCCGCGATGAAATCTTCGCCGAGCTGAAGACTGAAATCGCGCGTTTGTCGGCCGAAGGACTCCGGCCCGGGCTGGCCGCGGTGCTGGTCGGCGAGAATCCGGCGTCGCAGCTGTACGTAAAGTCCAAGATTGCCGCGTCCGAGCAGCTCGGCCTGGCGAGTTGGATGCACACCCCGCTCGCCTCCATCACGACCGAGCAGATGCTGCGACTTGTGCGCGAACTCAACAACGACAATGCGGTGGACGGCATTTTGATTCAACTTCCTCTTCCTCCGCAGGTCGACACCAAGCGTGTCCTGGAAGCAGTCGATCCCTCGAAGGATGTTGACGGCTTTCATCCCGTAAACCTCGGCCGTCTGGTCAGCGGGCGTCCCGGACTTGTGGCATGCACGCCAGCGGGCTGCATGGAGATTCTTCGCCGCAACAACATCGCCGTCGAAGGCGCCAATGCCACCGTGCTCGGCCGCAGCGATATCGTCGGCAAACCCATGGCGCTTCTGCTCATGCACGCTAACGCGACCGTCACCATCTGCCATTCCAAGACGCGAGACCTTGCCGGCGTAGTGCGCCGCGCTGACATCGTCGTAGCCGCCATGGGCAAAGCCGGTTACGTGCAAGCCGACTGGATTCATCCTGGCGCCGCGGTGATCGATGTCGGCACAAACAAAGTCACCAACGTCAACGAAGCCGAGTCCCTGTTGCACAATTTCCCCGCCCGCCTGGAAAAATTCCGCGCAAAAGGTTCCGTGCTCATCGGCGATGTGCATCCCGACGCAATCAACACGGCCGGCGCGCTCACTCCTGTACCGGGCGGGGTCGGCCCCATGACCATCACCATGCTAATGAGCAACACCGTAAGAGCCGCCAAACTCCGCCGCGGCAAGGTCAGCACAAACGTATCGCAATCCATCGCCGGCGCGCGGTGAACCCCCAATGCTTCGCCTCGGTCTAACCGGCGGTATCGCCAGCGGCAAGACTGCCGTCGCAGGGATGCTTCGCGAAATGGGCTTCGCAGTACTCGACGCCGATTCTCTCGCGCACCAACTAGTGGAGCCTGGCCGACCCGCTTACGATGAAGTTGTCCGCGAATTTGGCGCGTCGATCCTAGATTCAGACAAGCGCGTCGACCGCGCGAAGCTCGCCGCCATCGTTTTCGCCGACCCCACAAAGCTTGCCCGCCTCAACGCGATTCTTCATCCGCGGGTCGAGTCCGTAATCCACAACCAATTTTCTGATTGGTCGCGCAACGGGACTCGCGATGCCGCTTTCGTCGAAGCCGCGCTGCTCGTCGAAGCCGGTTACGACAAAAATCTGGATGGTCTGGTGGTCACCTGGTGCCGCCCCGAGCAGCAACTCGATCGCCTGCGCGCCCGCGGCTACAGCGACGAGGACTCCCGCCGCCGCATTACCTCACAGTTGCCCGCTGCCGAAAAGCTCCGTTACGCGACAGAGAAAATCGACTGCTCCGGCTCGCTCGAAGACACCCGCAAGCAAGTCGAGGCCCTGGCGGCAAAGCTCCGCCCAAAGAGCACGCCGTAATGTTTTTTCGATTGCGGCGGTCTTGTTCATTCTGAGCCTCGAAGGGTTGCCGCTTTCACGCTGTATTGAGTCTCGGAGCTGAGCACCCGAGGCTCCAGCCCGCTGAGCAACTGCGCCGCAGGCAATGAACGGTTTCCGAATTTTCCCATATACTATTGCCACCCATCAGGAAGGACCTCAATCATGACCGTACGACGCAACGTCAGCTACACCCGCATGCTGCTCGCCTGCATAATTATCATTGCCGCCGCCTACTGGGCTGGAGGACGCTGGGGCCAGCGTCAGCCGATTGGCGTGTCCGCGCTGCAGCGCAATGGCAGCGCTGCAAAAGATGTCTCGGTAGCCAACGTAGCCGCGCGCGACGCAGCTCTCACCGACGAGGAAGCGATCAACGTCCGCGTCTATCGCCAGGTCTCACCCGCGGTCGCCAACATCCTCACCAAAGCTACCGAATACGATTTCTTCATGGATCCCGTTCCCGTCGAAGGCGCGGGATCCGGGTTCGTGATCGACGAAAAGGGCTACATCCTTACGAATTTTCACGTCGTGCAGGAAGCGCAATCCATCGAAGTTGTCCTCGGCGATCAATCCCGCTACCCCGCGAAGTTCATCGGCGCCGACCAGCGCAACGACGTCGCGCTCGTCAAAATCGAGCCCAAGGGCAAACATCTCGTCGCGCTTCAACTGGGTGATTCCGCCGGACTGCAAGTAGGCCAAAAAGTTCTCGCCATCGGCAATCCATTTGGCTTTCAAAGCACGTTGACTACCGGCGTTGTCAGCGCCATTGGCCGCACCGTGCAAACCAGCCAGACCACCTTCATCGATGAAGCCATTCAGACTGACGCCGCCATCAACCGCGGCAACTCCGGTGGCCCGTTGATCAATTCACGCGGCGAAGTGATCGGCATCAATTCCGCCATCTACACGCCAAGCGGCACCACCGCCGGCATCGGCTTCGCTATTCCCATCAACAGCGCTAAACGCATCGCTCACGATCTGATGACCGACGGCCGCGTCCATCAGGCTTTTCTCGGTGTGCAGACGATTTCCGTCGCGGGCCAGCTCGCCGAAGCGCTCGATCTTCCCGCGAAGGAAGGCCTCTTGGTGGAATCTGCATCCAAAGGCGGGCCTGCAGCAGCAGCCGGGGTCCGCGGCGGTGACCGCGTGGTGCGCGCCGGCATGCAGCGCCTTACCATCGGTGGCGACCTCATCGTCGCGGTCGACGGCAACAAAGTCGCCAGCCCCTTCGACCTCAACATCCTGTTGAATCGCAAGCGCCCCGGCGACACCGTCACGCTAACGGTGTATCGTGGCGGCAAAAAGGTGGAGCTTCCTGTGAAACTTGGCGAGCGTCCCGGCGCCTAGCTCACCGTTCTTTGGTCTAAACAGGGCCGATTGCTCACTGAACGGCTACGCTTCGTCCAAATTCCGCGCGATACCGCGAACGATCCTCCTCGGCTAAAGAGAACCAACCTTCCGCGATATCCCGTACGCGCTCCAACTCACGCTGCATCTCCGCATGCTTCCCTTCCAGCATCTGCGGATCCGCGTCGGCAGGCACGTAAATCGGCGGAGCGAACAAAATCACTGTGCGCGCAAACGGCATCGGCATCAGAAAATGATCCCACGTATTCGTGAACGTCTTGCCTCGCTCGACTCCGATGTGAAACACCATCACCGGGCACCCGGTCTTGCGCGCCAGCATCACCGGACCGGGCTTTGCCACGTAGCGCGGCCCGCGCGGACCATCAATCGTGAACGCGCAATCGACTCCTTCCTCCAATCGTCGCGCCATCACCGCCAAGCCCCGCAATCCTCCACGCGATGAGCTCCCCTGTGCCGTCCCAAATCCCAGCCACTCGATCACTTTGCGCGTCCATTGCCCATCGAAAGCCGTAGTGTTCATGACTACCGTTCCGTGATTCCGGTGCCACCACACAATCGGAATAATCACGCGATGCCAGAACGCCCAGATGCATCTCTTCCCCGAAGCGTACACGCCATCCGCGTGCTGCCATCCCAACACCTCATAACGCAGCGTCGGCCCTAGCAAACGGATCACGCTGTACACCGCCGCCGCAATGAACGGAATCTGTATCCGCCGCGACCACGGTAGCTCCGGCAGGCGCGTATCATAGTGCACGTTCACCGCGTCGGCATTATCCGTACTCGCTGCTGCACGGGTTGCGTGGCGGCCAGTTCCCTGCTCCGCCTCGTGGGCTGCATCCTTTGCGCTCATCGGCGTATAGTATAGGTGTTCTAGCACCGCAAACTCGTGGTGCGTTCGTCCCGCATCCAGACTTCCACGGAGCCGCTGTCATTGCCGTCAGCTAGTGTCAGACGAAACGCCTTTCATGGAGTGCGGCGGCTGGCGGCCGCTTTGACGGCGAACACCCACCCGATAAGACGAGCCACAACGCGCGTACTCCCCTTCATCACCCTAACCGCAGCGATCTTCGCCGCTCTCTATCTCCCGCCCTCGGCCCATACCGATCAACCCTCCTACGACACGGTCGGCGCCATCGAGGGCGAAACAATCTCCGTGCAAGGCCCC